>Ga0187894_10002249_pt1 | contig 23261 bp, 18 predicted proteins | sample GBC1701081metaG_FD_136650 | JGI IMG/M metagenome (GOLD analysis project Ga0187894, IMG submission 136650) | White microbial mat communities from a lava cave in the Kipuka Kanohina Cave System on the Island of Hawaii, USA - GBC170108-1 metaG ... | reverse complement strand
ATCTCGCGCCTTTCGCTGCGCTCGATGGTCGTCTGGGCGAATCAGCGCACGAGCTGCGGCGCGCCTATCCGCGAGCACGGCCAGATCCAACGCTACAGCGCCGAGTCGTTCGCGGAGTGGAGCGCCGCGCGCGCGCCGCGACGGCGACGCCTACGTGCTCGACGGCACGAAGACCTTCATCACGAACGGCGGCCGCGACGAGCAGACGCTGGGCGACGCCTTCGTCGTGTACGCCGCGACTGGCGAGCGCTCGCTCTCCTCGTTCCTCGTCGAGAAGGGCATGCGCGGCTTCCGGCTCGGGCAGAAATGGAAGGACAAGCTCGGCATGCGCGCGTCGTTCACCGCCGAGCTCGTGTTCGACGGCGTGCGCGTTCCGCTCGCGAATCGATTGGGAGAGGAAGGCGAGGGCACGCTGCAGATGATGCGCAACCTCGAGGTCGAGCGGCTGACGATCGCCGCGATGTCGCTCGGCATCGCGAAGCGCTCGCTGCGCGCGATGGTCGAGTGGGCGAACCAGCGCAAGAGCTTCGGCGCGCCGCTTCGCGAGCACGGCCAAATCCAGCGCTACATCGCGGAATCGTTCGCCGAGTGGAGCGCCGCGCGCGCTCTCACCTACGACGTCGCGCGGCGCATCGACCTCGCCGCCGTCGGGCAGCGCGTCGCCGCCGACGCCGCGAAGCTGTTCACGGTGCAGGCCGCGAAACGCGCTGCCGACGCGGCGATCCAGGTGTTAGGAGGCTACGGCTACATGGGCGAGAACGTCGTCGAGCGCCTTTGGCGCGACGCGAAGCTGCTCGAGATCGGCGGCGGCACGCTCGAGGCACATCACAAGAACATGACCAAGGACATCGCGCGCGATCCGAGCCGGTACCTGCGATGAGCGCGCGCAAACGGGGGATCGCGCGCGCCGCGCGCACGAAGGGGAAGGCCGCTCGCGCCGCGAAAGCTGCGAGCGCGCCGCGCCGCGCGTTCCAGACGCTGAGAACCGAGACAGCGAACGGCGTGCGCCACATCGTCCTCACGCGCGCCGCCGAATACAACACGATCACGCCGCGGCTGCGCGACGAGCTCGCGCGCGCGATCGACGCGGCCGACGCCGACCGCGACGTGCGCGTGATCCTGCTGCGCGCCGAGGGCCCGGCGTTCTGCGCCGGCTATGGCCTCGACTGGTCGACGCGCGCGCAGGCCCGAGAGAAGCGTTCTCCGAGCGTCGATGAATTAGGCCCGGCGCCGTGGCAGCCCGCCAACGCAGCGCGCATTTCGCGCACGAAGCAGTGGGACAGCGTCGTCGACCTCCGCATGATGGGCGACTACGTCGCGACCTACATGAAGCTCTGGTACGCCAAGAAGCCGACGATCGCGGCGGTGCAGGGCTGGTGCATCGGCGGCGGCACCGATCTCGTGCTGTGCGCAGACTTGGTCGTCGCCGCGGACGACGCGTGCTTCGGCTACCCGCCCTCGCGCGTCTGGGGCACGCCTACCACCGCGATGTGGGTCTATCGAATGGGTCTCGAGCAGGCGAAGCGCTGGATGCTGACTGGCGACGAGATCCTCGCAGCGGAAGCGGCGGAGATCGGGATGATCCTCGAGACGGTCCCCACGCAGCGGCTGCTCGCGCACGCGACCGCGCTCGCCGAGCGCATGGCGCGCGTGCCGACGAATCAGCTCGTGATGCTGAAGCTGCTGTGCAACCAGACAGCCGAGAACATGGGCCTCGCGAGCTCGCGCCTGCTCGGCACGCTGTTCGACGGCGTCGCGCGGCACTCGCAGGAAGGTCTCGATTTCGTCTCGCGCGCCCAGGCGGTCGGTTTCCGCGCCGCCGTGCGAGAGCGCGACGACCCGTTCGGTGATTACGGCAGCCGCAAGCGTTAGGGAGACGCGCTCAGCTCCGCGAGCGCCGCCGCCTCAGTGACCGGCAGCGAGCAGGAGGTACCGCGGCAGACGTACGCAGCCGGAGCTCCTGCGAGCAGCGCCTTCCTAGCGAGCCAACTCGGATCGAGGAGCTCGCTGGTTGCGCTCGGACCAGCGACCAGCACGTGCTCCTCCGGACCGAGCGCACGCCGCGCCGCCTGCGCGAGCGCGCCGGTACGCGGGTCGCCGGCGGCGCCCACGATCACCGCGACCGCGAGCTCGCGCTCCGCCCACGCCCCCGCGCGCGCCAGCGTCGGCAGCGCGAACGGAGCGCGCTCGAGCGCGAACGCGTGCGTGCGCAGCACGCGCTCGGCGACGGCGCGCAGCGCGCTGCGGCCCGAGAGCGTCGCGACGCGTAACAAGCCGACCAGCGCCAAGCCGGACGAGTGCGGCGTCGCGCCATCGTGGTCGGAGCGCGGGCGGTGCACGAGCGGCTCGCCATCCGCCGGCGTGAAGAACAGATCGTTCTCCTCGGCGTCGAAGAAGCGGGTACGAATCTCCTCCGCGACCTCCAGCGCGAGCGCGAGCCAGCGCTCACCGCAGCCCGCGCGGTGCAGATCGAGCAGCGCCGCGAGCCAGGGCGCGAGGTCGTCGAGGAACGCCGGCACTTTCGCGCTGCCCTCCGCGAAGACGCGCAGCCAGCGCCCGCTGCCGGCGTCACGCAGCCGCGACGCGCAGAATTCGGCGAGCGCGGCGGCATCGCCGAGCAGCGCTTCGTCGTCGACCAAGCTGCCGGCGTAAGCGAGCCCGGAGATGGTGAGCGCGTTCCAGCCGAGCAGCCGCTTCGTGTCGGTGCCGGGCGGGATGCGCTTCGCGCGCGCGGCGAGCAGCTCGGCGCGCTCGGGCGCGAACGTCTCGCGCGGCGCGCGTCGCAAATCCCACAGCACGTTCGCGTGCTCGAAGTTGCCGTGCTCGCTGACTGCGTAGGCTGCGCAGAACGCCGAGCCGCGCTCCGGCCCGAGCACCGCCTTTACCTCGCTCGGCGTCCAGGCGTAGAACTTGCCTTCGACGCCCTCGCTGTCCGCGTCCTGGCTCGCGTAACAACCGCCGTCCGGCGCGCGCATCTCGCGCCGCAGCCAGGCTGCGGTCTCGGCGATCGGCCACCAGAGATCGTCGTCGCGCGCGCCCGTCTGGCGCCAGAGGTCGGCGTAGAAGCGCAGCAGCTGGCCCTGGTCGTAGAGCATCTTCTCGAAGTGCGGGACGCCCCAGTGGTCGTCGACGCAGTAGCGATGGAAGCCGCCGGCGAGCTGGTCGTAGAGCCCGCGCCGCGACATCTCGGCGGCGCTGTGCGCGAGGTGCGCGAGCACGGCCTCGCGTTCGTCGGCCGGCAGCAGCGGCGCGGCGGCGAGCAAGAGATCGAGGTTCGCCGGCGTCGGGAACTTCGGCCCGCCGCCGAATCCGCCGTGTTCTCGGTCGGCGCTCTGCATCACGCGCCGCGCGGCCCCTAACAGCTGCTCCACTCCGGGAGGCGCGCTCGCCATGCCGCGCGGCCGCTCGCGCAGAGCGGCGAGCACCTGGCGCGCGGTTTCGTCGATCTTGTCGCGTTGTTCGCGCCAGGCTCGCTGCAGCCCCTCGAGCACCTGCCGAAAGCTCGGCAGGCCGTGCCGCGGCTCCGGCGGGAAGTAAGTGCCGCAATAGAACGGGGAGCCATCCGGGCGGCAGAACGCGGTAAGCGGCCAGCCCCCATGACCTTGCAGACGCGTCACCGCGTCCATGTAGATCTGGTCGACGTCGGGACGCTCTTCGCGATCGACCTTGATCGGCACGAACCACTCGTTCATCAGCGCCGCGATCGCCGCATCCTCGAACGATTCGCGCTCCATCACGTGGCACCAATGGCACGCGCTGTAGCCGATCGAGACGAGCAGCGGCTTGTCCTCGCGGCGCGCCTTTGCGAGCGCCTCGTCGCCCCAAGGAAACCAGTCGACCGGGTTGTGCATGTGCTGGCGCAGGTACGCGCTCGTCTCGTGCGCGAGGCGGTTCGCTTTACGGCTGGGATCCGACATCGCGGCAGTCTAGGCAGATTGCCGTCGTGGCGTACTCGCGCTGCTCGTGCGCGAGCGGCTGCGCGCGATCCGGCTGAGCCAGTAGTGTGCGCGCGATGAGCTCTCTCGCGCGCATCGTGCTCGCGCCTGGGCGCGAAGCGTCCGCGCGCCGGCGTCATCCCTGGGTGATGTCGGGCGCCGTCGCGCGCGTCGAGGGAGAAGCGCACGCCGGCGACCTGGTGCGCGTCGTCGCGGCCGACGGCGCGGTGCTGGGTCACGGTCATTATGCGCCGGACTCGCAGCTGCGCGTGCGGCTGCTCAGCTTCGGCGACGATCCGTGCGACGAACACATGTTGTTGGAGCGCGTGCGCGCGGCGATCGCGGCGCGCTCGGGACATCCCCTGCTCGAGGGCACGAACGCGCTGCGGCTCGTGAATGCGGAGGGCGACGGGCTACCGGGGCTCGTCGTCGACCGCTTCTCGGACGTGCTGGTCGTACGCGCGGGCACCGCGGCCTGGCTCTCGCGCGGTGCGTTGCTGGCGAGCGCGCTGCGCGAGGTCAGCGGCGTGTGCGCGGCGCTCGCGCGGCCGGATGCGGCGGCGCTGCGGCGCGAGGGCACGCACGCGGAGCCCGGCACGTTGTTCGGCGAGCTGCCCGCCGAGCCCGTCGCGATCCGGGAACGCGGCCGTTGTTACTGGGTCGACGTCGCCCACGGCCAGAAGACCGGTTTTTATCTCGACCAGCGCGACGCGCGCGACCTCGTGCAGCGGCTCGCCGCAGGAAGGCGCGTGCTCGACCTGTTCTCCTACAGCGGCGGCTTCGCGGTGGCTGCGCTCGCGGGCGGCGCCGAGCGCGTGGTGCTCGTGGATTCGTCGCGCGATGCGCTCGCGCTCGCGCGCCGCAACTTGCGCGCTGCGGCCGACGGCGAAGCGCGCGCCGAGCTGATCGAGACGGACGGTTTCGAGTACGCGCGCAAGCAGGCGGGCGGCTTCGAGCTGGCGATCGCGGACCCGCCGCCGCTCGCGCGGCGCAAGGCCGACGTGCCGCGGGCGGCGCGCGCGTACAAGGACCTGTTGCTCCACTTGTTGCGAGCTGCGGCGCCGGGCGCGCGTGTGCTCGCGTTCTCATGCTCGCACCACGTCGGGCCCGAGCTGTTCCGCAAGATCGCCTTCGGCGCCGCGCTCGACGCCGGCCGCGACGCTCGAATCAGCGCCGAGCTCGAAGCGCCCCCGGATCACCCCGTTTCGCTCTTCCATCCCGAAGGCCGCTACCTGAGCGGATTGTTATTGGAGGTGCGGGCGTGAGTCGGAAGCGCCGGCCGTGAAGGGCGAGCTGCTCGACGCGCCGCTGACGCGCGCCGCGCGCTTCATCGCCGCGCAGGGCGGCGCGCTCGAGCGCGTCTACTGCGAGACGCTGCTGCGTGAGGCGCCGGCGCGCGTGTTGCTCGAAGCGCTGGCGGCACGCCAGAACGCGGATGGTTCGCTAGCGGCCTGGCGTCCTGCGGATGCGAACGCGGAAGCGGCGACGCGCCGCGCGCTCGCCTGGCTGGGTGCGCTCGGCCTCACCGATCACGCGTTGCCCGAGGCGGCGGTCAGATTCCTCGCGCAGCAGCAAGCCCCCGACGGTGGCTGGGGCTCGCCGCTGCTTCCGCCCGAGACGCGCGTCGCGCTGACCGGCGAGACCGCGGGACTGCTCGCGCGCACGCCATTCGCGCGCGAGTCGCTGCTGCGCAGCGCCGAAGCGTTTCTCGCGCGCTGTTACTCGCCCGCACTGCTGCAGAGCGGTGAGTACGCCCCGCTGCTCGCTTACGCTCATGCGCTGGCTGGCATCGACAGCGAGCTCGCCGACGAGGCGCTCGTTTGGTGCGGCCGCGAGCTCGAGAAGGGCTGGCGCGGCGGGCGCTTCACGACGCTCGAGCTCGCGCGCGTGCTGCTGCGCGCACGGGTCAAGGCGCTGCCCGGCGCACAGCTCGATGCGCGCGAGCTCGCGCTCTCGCTGCTCGCCCAACAGGAGCGCGACGGCGGCTGGCCCGCCGAACGCGGGGTGGACCGCGTCGACGCGACGCTGGAGGCGATCGAGGCGCTGCTGCGGCTCACGTAGCCGCGCGCCGCTAGATGACGCGCTGCGTCGCCAGCGTTACAGCGGGGTCAGACCCCGCTGTAACGCTTGGGGCTCGAAGGCGTTCAGCTGCGTCCTCGGGCGCCCGGGGATTTGCGCCGGCGAGGGTTTGCGGCGATGAAGCAAGGGCTCGCCCTCGGTCCCGACGAGGGATCGATGGCACGGCAACAGCGCGTCGACGAGGTCGGCGCCTACCACCATGTGACTGCGCGTGGCGTCGAGCGACGAACCATCTTCATCGACGACGTCGACATCCTCGCGTTCCTCGAGCGCCTACGAAGGCTGTTGTTAGAGCTCGGCTTCACGTGCATCGCATGGGCACTCGTCATCAATCATTTTCACTTGGTCGTTCGTCGCAACGCGCAGCCGCTCTCGAAGTTGATGGCGCGATTGAACGGGCCGTACGCCCAGGAGTTCAACCGGCGCCACGGCCGCGTAGGACATCTATTCCAGGACCGCTTCGTTTCGCGTGTGGTCCGCGACGAAGCGGATCTTCAGGGCGTGACCCGCTACGCGTTGTTCAATCCCGCGCGGCATCGCGTCGTGCTTCCGCGGGAGCTTCCCGACTACCGCTGGTGCGGGTTCGGCGCCGCGATGGGTGTGCGCGCGCCGATGGATTTCGAGTCGGTGGCCGCCACGCTGAGGGTGTTCGCCGAGCGGCCTGCCGAAGCGCGCATTCACCTTGCCGCGAAGCTCGCCGAGCTCGCGGTGGAAGTGCCGCTTCACGTGCGCGTCGAGGAGATCGCGCGCGTTGCATGCAAACAGCACGGAATCCCGCGCGACTGCATCGGAGCGCGAGTCAGCGAGGCCACCGCCGCTCGCCGCGACGTGTGCGAGGCCGCAATTCACGATCTAGGCGCGAGTGCGGCGCTCGTCGCAAGAGTGCTGGGCGTCTCGCGCATGAGCGTCTCCCGCGCGCTCAGCCGCGCCTCAGCGTTACAGCGGGGTCTGACCCCGCTGTAACGCTGCTGACGCTACGCGTCACGGCTCACGCTTCCACGCCAGCGCGGCGCGCGCTTCTGCGCGAACGCGACCGGGCCCTCGACGCAGTCGGGCAGCGCGAACAGCTGCTTGTGCAGCGCGGTCTCGCGCCGCTCCACCTCCTCGGCCGAGAGCGCCGGCGCCTCCCACAGCAGCCGCTTGCTCAGCGCAACGGAAACGGGCGCGGCGTTCGCGGCCACGTCGCGCGCGAGAGCGAGCGCGGCGGGCAACACCTCGGCCGCGGGCAGCACGCGTGTCGCGACGCCGAGCGGCTCGATCTCGTCGCCGCGGTAGGTCCGTCCGGTCAATAACAGCTCGGCGGCGCGGGCGAGACCGAGCGCGCGTGTCGCGGTCCAGTGCGCGTAGGCGTCGGGCATCGCGCCGCGGCGCACTTGCACGACGCCGTACTTGCCTTCGCGAGCGAGCAGCCGCACGTCGCACTGCAGCGCAAGCGTGAGGCCGAGCCCGATCGCGTGGCCGTTCACCGCGGCGACCACGAGCTTGCGCACGCGGAAGGCCGGGAACTCGACGGCGCGGGCGCTGAAGGAGGACGCGTCGTCGATGCGAAACGTATTCGCGGCGTCGCTCATGTCGGCGCCGGCGCAGAACGCGCGGCCCGCACCGGTCAGCACGACGGCGCGCACCGCGTCGTCCGCGTCGCAACGCCGGTAGGCCTGCGCGAGCGAGCGGCCCATCGCGCCGGAGAAAGCGTTCAGCTCGGCGGGCCGGTCGAGCGTGATCGTCGCGACGCCTGAATCGTCGAGCTCGAAGCGAAGGTGTTCGTACTCCATCGCGGCGCAGAATACGCGGGCGAGCTGGCGCCTGCGGCGGCGGGGGGCCGCATTCGGCATTGGCGGCGCACCGCTGTCTTTCGCCGCGCAGCGCGCAAGAATGGCCCGCCCCTCGGTGTGGCTGGCCAACGTCGATGGGCGCCACGGAGCCCGCCTTGCCCAACCTCGCCGCAATTCACGAAGCCATCGCCGCCGCAGCGCCCGACGCGGAATGCCTCGCCGCCGGCACCCGCCGCTTCAGCTGGCGCGAGCTTACCGACCGCACGCGCCGCCTCGCCTCGCTGCTGCGCGCGGCGGGGCTCGGTTGCCACCGCGAGCGGGGAGAGCTCGCCAATCACGAATCCGGCCAAGACCACGTCGCGCTCTACCTCTACAACGGCAACGAGTATCTGGAGGGCATGCTCGGCGCGATGAAGGCGCGCTGCGCGCCGATCAACGTGAACTATCGCTACGTCGAGGAAGAGCTAGTCTATCTGCTCGACAACGCGGACGCGCGCGCGGTGATCTTCCACGCCGGATTCGCGCCGACGCTCGCGAAGGTCCGCGAGAAGCTGCCGCGGGTGAAGCTTTGGCTCGCGGTCGACGACGGCTCCGGCCAGCACTTCGAGGGCGCCCTCGACTACGAGCGGGCGCTCGCAGCCGCGCGGCCCGAGCCCCCCGAGCAGCTCAGCGACGACGACCTCTACATCCTCTACACCGGCGGCACGACCGGCATGCCGAAGGGCGTGCTCTGGCGCCAAGACGAGATTCTGCGCGCGGCGCTGCTGCCGGCGGGCACCGAGCCGACGCTCGCTGCGATCGTCGAGCGCGCGCGCCGAGGCATCGGTCGCGTGCGCGGACTGCCGACCGCGCCGTTCATGCACGGCGCCGCGCACTGGGCCGCGTTCACGATGTGGCACACCGGCGCCACCGTGTGCGTGCAGCGCTCGGTGCGCAGCTTCGACGCGCACGACGTGCTGGCGACCGTCGAGCGCGAGCGCATCCACGCGTTGACGCTCGTCGGCGACGCGTTCGCGCGCCCGCTGCTCGAGGCGCTGCGCGAGCGCGCCTACGACACGAGCTCGCTGCAGACGATCACGTCCGGCGGCGCGATTCTCACCGCCTCCGTGAAGGACGAGCTGCTCGCGCGGTTTCCGCAGGCGCGCATTCTCGACGTGCTCGGCTCATCCGAGAGCGGCCAGCAGGCGACGCAGATCTCGCGCTCGGGCAAGCAGGCGACGACGGGCGACTTTGCGCTGGCCGCGAACAACGTAGTGCTGTCCGAGGATCTGACGCGCGTCGTGCAGCCGGGCTCCGAAGAGGCGGGGTGGCTCGCGCGCAGCGGCCCGGTGCCGCTCGGTTACCACAAAGACCCCGAAAAGACCGCGCGCACGTTCCCGCTGGTCGAGGGCGTGCGCTACTCGGTCCCGGGCGACCGTGCGGTCGCCCTCTCAGGCGGTGGCCTGCGCCTGCTCGGCCGCGATTCGGTGACGATCAACTCGGGCGGCGAGAAGATCTTCGCCGAAGAGGTCGAGCACGCGCTCAAGCATCATCCCGCGGTCTGGGACGCGGTTGTTACGGGCACGCCGCACGAGCGCTTCGGGCAGCAAGTGACCGCGGTCGTCGCGCTGCGGGCTGGGGCGCGGGCGAGCGAGGCCGAGCTGCGGGCGGCCTGCGAGGCCCACGTCGCTCGCTACAAGCTGCCGCGCGCGTTCGTGTTCGTGGACGAGGTCGTGCGGGCGCCGAGCGGCAAGGCGGATTACCGCTGGGCGCGCGAGATCGCGCTGGAGCGGCTCGCCGGCGCGCCGCGGCCGCCGCCACGCCCGGCGTGACCCGCCACGCTCGGAAGGTCTTGGATTCCCCTGTTCTTTCGCGACGTTGAGCGTGTTAAAATGGAAACCCAAAGGAGCAGCACGTGAGGGTCGAGTTCTTGGCGAGACAAATGGCGGAGCGGCGCGCGCGGATCGTGGCGGCGGCCCAAGGGATCATCGGCGAGCGCGGCTACGCGGCCCTCACGATGCGCGATCTCGCGCGCGCGAGCCGCGTCACGGTGCCGACGATCTACAACCTGATCGGCTCCAAGGAGGAGGTGCTCGTCGCCGCGGTTGCGGATCGCACGCAGCACTACGTCGCGCTGCTCGCGGCCTCGGCTCAGCTGCCGCCGTGCGAGCGCGTGCTGGCGATCGTCGATGCGGTCGTCGACGAGTTCCTCGACGCTCCGCACTACTACCGCGCGATGCTCGTGCTGATCTATGCGTCGCCGGCCGCCGAGTCGCTGCGCGTGCGCACGTCGCGCGAGGTGCAGCAGCCGCTCGCGCGCGCGCTCGAGGAGCTCGCGGCCGCGGGCGAGCTCGCAGGCTGGGCGAACCCGCACGCGCTCGCGAACCAGATCGAGTCGCTGGCACAGGTGGCGTCGCTGCGCTGGGCCACCGGCGCGATCAGCGACGAGGAGATGCGCGTGTCGACGACCTACGCGACCGCGCTGCTGCTGCTCGGCGTCACGTCCGGGAACGCTCGCGCCCTCCTCGAGCAGGTCGCCCGCCGTTCCCAGGCTCGGCCGCAGCCGCATCCCACGTCGGCGACCGACGCCGTCGCGCGAGAATCCTCCTCGTGAAGCTGCGCCACCCGATCTCGGGGGCGATCTACGAAGGCCTACCGGGTGGCCGCTGCAAGGTCACGGAGCCCGATGGGCGCTCCGGCCTCTTCACGGATTTGGGGCGCTGGATCTCGGGTGAGCTGCGCGAAGCAGATCTCCACTTCATCAACTGGATTGCAGGGCCGCAGCTCGAGGCGCGGCCCGCCGCCGCGGCGCCGCTCGGCAGCAGCTCGCCGAGCGGCCCCAGCATCCCCGCATTTCAAGCTCGCGCCGCGGCCGCGAGCGCGAGAAAGGGCAAGGGCATGGATCTCGGACTGGTCGGAAAGAAGGCGCTCGTCACGGCGGCGAGCCGAGGCATCGGCCTCGCGATCGCGCGCCAGCTGGCGGACGACGGCGCCCACGTCGCGATCTGCGCGCGCAGTGAAGGCGGTCTCGAATCCGCGCAGAAGGATCTCGAGCAGCGCGGCGTGAAAGTGTTCGCGCGGGCCGTCGACGTTTCCGACGGCGCCGCGCTGAAAGCGTTCGTCGCCGAGGCCGCGGGCGCGCTCGGCGGGCTCGACATCTTCGTCTCGAACGCGAGCGCGGGCGGCGGCATGGGCGAGCAAGCGTGGCAAGCGACGTTCGAGGTGGACGTGATGAGCGCCGCGCGCGGCGTCGAGGCGGCGCTGCCTTTCCTCCAGAAGTCCGAATCCGGCAGCGTCGTCTTCATCAGCTCGACGGCTGCCCTCGAATATCTCGGCGTGGCGCAGCCCTACAACGCGATGAAGGCGGCGCTGATCGCGCACGCCGGCGATCTCGCGCAGGCGCTCGCGAAGCACGGCATCCGCGTCAACACCGTCTCGCCGGGCCCGATCTACTTCGAAGGCGGCAATTGGGAGACGATCAAGAACGCGATGCCGGCGATTTATCAGGGCGCGCTCGCGCAATGCGCGATCGGCCGCATGGGCACGCCCGAAGAGGTCGCGCGCGCCGTGGTGTTCCTCGCCAGCCCGGCCGCGAGCCTAATTACGGGCGCGAACCTCGTCTGCGACGGCGGCTTCACGAAGGGGCACCACTTCTAAACGCGGCGTCCAGCGCCCGAGAACACGTGAAGGAGAGCTGATGGCGACCGAGACGCTGCTTCCGTTCCGCAAGCCCGAGCAAGGGCCGCGCTCCGAAGGCATTTCCTACCAGCGGCTGCTCGATACCGACACGCGGCCGGTGCCCGAGGTGCTGCGCTGGCAGAGCGCGCGTGAGCTGCCGCCCGCGCGCGTGCCGATCGCTCGATACACGTCGCCCGAGTTTCACGCGCTCGAAGTCGAGAAGCTGTGGAAGAAGGTCTGGCAGTTCGCGTGCCGCGAAGAGCAGATCCCCGAGGTCGGCGACCACGTCGTTTACAAGATCGCGGACATCGAGATCGTCGTCGTGCGAGCGACGCCGACGGAGATCAAGGCGTTCCGTAACACATGCCTGCATCGCGGCCGCGCGATCAAGGATTGCGACGGCCGTTCGCAGGAGCTGCGCTGCCCGTTCCACGGCTGGAGCTGGCATCTCGACGGCAGCCTGAAGTCAGTGCCGGCGCGCTGGGATTTTCCGCACGTGAAGCGCAGCGAATACCACTTGCCCGAGGTGCGTGTCGGAAGCTGGGGCGGCTACGTGTTCGTGAACCTCGATCCGGACGGGGTCTCGCTCGAGACGTGGCTCGGAGATCTGCCGAAGCACTTCACGCGCTGGCCCCACGAGCACAAGTACATCGAGGCGTGGGTCGGCAAGCTGATGCAATGCAACTGGAAGGTGTGTCAGGAGGCCTTCATGGAGGCCTACCACGTGATCCAGACGCACCCGCAGATGTTGCCGGGGATCGGAGATTGCAACTCGCAGTACGACGCGTGGGACACGTTCTCGCGCGCGATGACGCCGAACATGACCGTCAGCCCGCACCTCGACTGGCAGCCGACAGAGCAGGATCAGCTCGACGCGATGTTCTCGCGCGACATCGACAGCGAGCCCCAGGTGCGCGTGCCGGAAGGGATGACCGCGCGCGAGCTGGTCGGGCAGATGACGCGCATGCAGCTGAAGGCGAGCGTGCCGGGCGTCGAGGATCTCACCGACGCCGAGCTGAACGACTCGTTCTACTACACACTGTTTCCGAACTTCCATCCGTGGGGCGCACACAACCGCATCACCTATCGCTTCCGCCCGAACGGAAACGATCCCAACAGCAGCCTGATGGAGGTGTTCTTCATCTCGGCGTTCCGCGGCAAGCGCCCCGCGCCCGCGAAGTTCCATCTGCTCGGGCCGGACGAGGACTGGACGAAGGCCCCGGAGCTGGGCTTTCTTGCCAAGGTGTTCAATCAAGACACCGGCAACCTGTTCCGCGTGCAGGACGGCCTGCGCGCAGCCGCGCACAGCCACATCACGCTGGCGGGTTATCAGGAAACCAAGCCGCGTCATTTCCACGCGCTGCTCGAGAAGTTTGTCAACGCATAGCCACGTCACGGCCCAGCTCTCGATTCGCGCGGATCGCAGCGTCTGCAAGGGCGCGCGCTCGTGCGCGCGGCGTGCGCCGGCGACCTTCTCGCTCGATGCGCAGCGCCGCGTCGTGATCGCGCCTCAGCCCGGGGACGCAGACGACGAGATCGTCGCCGCAGCGCGGGCCTGCCCGAACTTCGTGCTCGAAGTATCTCGGGGCGAGGAGCGGATCGTTTGACGGACCGCGAGCCCGAGGCGCGCCTCGCTGCGCTGCATGCGCGCCGCGCGCGCGTCGTCGTGGCGCTCAGCGCGGCGACGGTGCTCGTCTACTTCGGCTTCATCTTGCTGGTCGCGTTCGCGCCGGCGTGGCTCGGCATGCGGATCGCTCCCGGGCTCTCGCTCGGCATCGCGCTCGGCGCCGGAGTGATCGTGCTCGCGTGGGCATTCACCGCCGTCTACGTGCGCTGGGCGAATCGCCACTACGACCCTGCGCTTCGCGCGCTGCGAGCTCGACGCGATGAGTGAAGCCCCCGCGACCAGCGGCATCGCGATGGCGTGGTTCTTCGCGTTCATCGCGACCACGCTCGGCATTACTTATTGGGCCGCGCGCAAGACGCGCAGCACCGAGCAGTTCTACGCCGCGGGCCGCGCGATCACCGCGCGCCAGAACGGGCTCGCGCTGGCCGGCGACTACATGAGCGCGGCGAGCTTTCTCGGCATCGCGGGATTGGTCGCGACGACCGGTTTCGACGGCCTGATCTACTCGACGGGCTGGCTGGTGGGCTGGCCGATCGTGCTGTTCTTGATCGCGGAGCCGCTGCGCAACCTCGGCCGTTTCACTTTCGCGGACGTAGTCGCGCTGCGGCTGCGCCAGGTGCCGGTTCGCGTCGCGGCCGCTTGCGGCACGCTCGCGACGGTCAGCTTCTACCTGATCGCGCAGATGGTCGGCGCCGGCAATCTGATCAAGCTGCTGTTCGGTCTCTCCTACGAGGCGGCCGTCGCGATCACCGGCGCGGCGATGATCACCTACGTGCTGTTCGGTGGCATGATCGCGACCACCTGGGTGCAGATCGTCAAGGCCTGCCTCTTGTTAGGTGGAGCCACGCTGCTCGCCGGGCTCGTGCTGGCGCGCTTCGAGTTCTCGCCGCTGAAGCTGTTCGCAGCGGCGGCAACCCAGTACGGCGAAGGCGTGCTCGCGCCGGGCAAGCTCGTCGCGAACCCTCTCGACGCCGTCTCGCTCGGCGCGGCGCTGATGTTCGGCACCGCCGGCCTGCCGCACATCCTGATGCGCTTCTACACCGTGCCCGACGCACGCGCGGCGCGCAGCAGCGTGTTCTACGCGACCGGGCTGATCGGCTTCTTCTACCTGATGACTTTCGTGCTCGGCTTCGGCGCGATGGTGCTGGTCGGTCCGGACGCGATTCGCGCCGCCGACGCCGGCGGCAACCTCGCCGCGCCGCTGCTGGCGCAGGAGCTGGGCGGAACGCCGTTCCTCGGCTTCATCGCCGCGGTCGCGTTCGCGACGATCCTCGCGGTCGTCGCGGGTCTCACGCTGTCGGGCGCTGCTGCGCTGTCGCATGATCTCTGGGTGCACGTGGTGCGGAGAGGGCAGGGCGAGCCAGCGGAAGAGCTGGTCGTTGCACGCATCGCGACGGTCGCGCTCGGCGCGCTCGCGGTTGCGCTCGGCATCGCGTTCAAAGGTCAGAACGTCGCGTTCATGGTGGCGCTGGCGTTCGCGATCGCGGCCAGCGCGAACCTGCCGGCGCTCATGCTCGCGATCTTCTGGCGCGGCTTCACGACGCGCGGCGCCGTCGCGAGCATGGCGATCGGGACGCTCGGCGCGCTGGGCGCGATCGCGCTCTCGCCGACGGTGCAGATCGACATTCTCGGCGGCAGCCGCGCGTGGTTCCCGCTGCGCAACCCCGCGCTCGTGACGATTCCGCTCGCCTTCATCACCGGCTTCGCCGTGTCGCGTTTCGCGCCCGAGCCCAGCGCCGCGCGCGGCCACGACGCGCTTGCGCAGCAGATGCACTTCGGGCACCCCGAGGAGAGGCGATGAGCGAGGTCTCGAGCTTCCTCGCCGCGCGCGATTTCCTGCTCGCGCACCGCACCGATTATCCCGCCGCGGTGCGCGGCTTCCGTTGGCCGGAGCTCACGCACTTCAACTGGGCGCTCGACTACTTCGACGCGCTTGCCGCGGGCAACGCGCGCACCGCGCTGCACGTGGTCGAAGAATCCGGCGCCGAAGACAAGCTCTCGTTCGCGGAGCTCTCGGCGCGCAGCAATCAGGTCGCCGGCTTCCTGCGCGGGCTCGGCGTCGCGCGCGGCGATCGCGTGCTGCTGATGCTCGGCAACGAGGTCGCGCTCTGGGAGGCGATGCTCGCCTGCATCAAGCTCGGCGCCGTGATGATTCCGGCGTCGACGCTGCTCGCTGCGGACGACCTCCGGGATCGCCTCGCGCGCGGACAGGTGAAGCACGTGATCGCGGGCGCAGCGCACGCGGCGAAGTTCGAGGAGGCGCCGGGCGCGTACACGCGCGTCGCGGTTGGCGTGGCGCCGCCCGGTTGGCGCGATTTCGGGGAAGCGCTGCGCGCCCCAACAACTTTCACGCCGGCCGGCCCGACGCGCTCGAGCGATCCGCTGCTGCTCTACTTCACGTCGGGCACGACATCGAAGCCGAAGCTCGTGCTGCACACGCACGCGAGCTATCCGGTCGGCCACCTCGCGACGATGTACTGGCTCGGGCTGATGCCTGGTGACGTGCACCTCAACATCTCGTCGCCGGGTTGGGCGAAGCACGCTTGGAGCTGCTTCTTCGCACCCTGGAATGCTAGCGCGACCGTGTTTCTCTACAACTACGCGCGCTTCGACGCGAAGGCGATGCTCGGCGCGCTCGTGCAGCACCGCGTCACGACGCTGTGCGCGCCGCCGACGGTGTGGCGCATGTTGATCCAGGCGCCCGAGCTCGCGAGCACGCGGACGGAGCTGCGCGAGCTATGCGGCGCCGGCGAGCCGCTGAATCCCGAGGTGATCGAACGCGTGCGCCGCGCCTGGGGCCTCACGATTCGCGATGGCTTCGGGCAGACCGAGACCACCGCACAGATCGGCAACACGCCGGGCCAGCCCGTGAAGCCGGGCTCGATGGGTCGGCCGCTGCCGGGTTATCAGGTGCGATTGCTCGATGCGGACGGCACGCCGCAAACGGAGGGCGAGATCTGCCTCGCGCTGGAGCCGCGCCCACTCGGCCTGATGGTCGGCTACACGGACGACCCGGCGAAGAACGCCGAGGCGATGCGACATGCCCACTACCACACCGGCGACACCGCGAGCGTCGACGCCGAGGGCTATGTCACCTACGTCGGCCGCGCCGACGATGTGTTCAAGGCGAGCGACTACAGGATCAGCCCGTTCGAGCTCGAGAGCGTGCTGATCGAGCACCCTGCGATCGCGGAGGCCGCGGTGGTGCCGAGCCCCGACGCGCTGCGTCTCGCAGTGCCGAAGGCGTTCGTCGTGACGCGCGCCGGCTTCACGCCGAGCCGCGAGCTCGCCGCCGACGTGTTCGCGTTCCTCCGCAACAAGCTGGCGCCCTACAAGCGCATCCGCCGGCTCGAGTTCGCAGAGCTGCCGAAGACGATCAGCGGGAAGATTCGCCGCGTCGAGCTGCGCACCAGCGAGATGAAGCGCGACCCGAGCGTCCGGCGCGCGAACGAGTGGTTCGATGAGGAGCTCGCCTCGCCGACCCGCCGCTAGCGGCAGCCAAGCCGCGCGGCCGTGAAGTCGAGCTTCTGGCTGGCCGAGAACGGGTCGTGGCCCAGGACCCTTCCCGCCGAAAGAGAGCCCGTTCGGGGGCTTGCGTGCGCGCGTTGCTCGCTGCGTGCGCGCTGACGATCTCGCTGTGCGCGGCGCTCGCAGCGCAGGCAGCGACGATCAACGGCGTCGTATTCGAGGACGTGAACTATGCCGGCGGGGCAGGGCGCACGCGCGCGGCGTCGGCAGGCGTCGTGATCCAGAACGTGCGCATGGAGCTCTACAACGCGGCGGGCGCCTTCGTCGCGACTCAGAACACGAACGCAGCGGGCGCTTACTCCTTCACCGGCTTGGCCGCCGGCACCTACACGGTGCGCGCCGCGAATCGCAGCATCGCGACGACCCGCACCGGGGGTTGCGCGGCCGGCACCTGCCTACCGGTACAGACGTTCCGTACGAATGCGGCGAGCGGCGCGGCGGCCCCGGTGACCGACCGCGTCGGCGGGCAGACGCCGACGCTGATCGACTCGGTCAATAACACCACGAGCGCGACGCTCGCCTCGCTGACGACCGCAACGACGACGCCGCAATCGATCACCACGGTCGCGCTGGCTGCCGCTGGAACGACCGTCTCGGGTGTCGAGTTCGGCTTCAACTTCGACACGATCGTCAACGTCAACAACAGTGGCCAAGGCTCGCTGCGCCAGTTCGTCACGAACGCCAACGCGATCACCGGCGAGGCGTCGCTCGCGCAGGTCGGACAGACCGCGGGCCGCGAGACCAGCATCTTCATGATTCCGAACGGCGTCGCGAATCCCGGCCAGAACACGAGCTACGCGAATCAGCTGACGGCCGCCGGTGCCAACGCGGGCGCGGCGCGCATCACGCTCACGAGCGCACTGCCGACGATCACCGGCGCGAACACCTCGCTCGATGCGCGCACGCAAACCGCGAACGTGCGCGCGACCGCGGGCGGCGCGGAGACCAATCCCGGTCAGATCGGGACCGGCGGGACCGTCGGCACCAACGCCGTCGCGCTGCCGCGCTTCGAGCGGCCAGAGGTCGTGATCAACGCAGCGGCGACCGTCGTCGCGGCGAGCGCGACGAACGCGATCCTGCGCGGGCTCGCGATCGAGAACGGCGGGGTCAGCACCGCGGGCAGCGGATCCGAGCTGCGCGACAACCTCGTCGGCGTACGCGCGGACGGCACCGTCGGCACGACGTACTCCGGCGCCTACGGCATCACGCTCGGCGCCGGCGCGAACATTCTGGTCTCTCACGATTTCGTGCGCGTCAATAACAGCGGCATCCGCGGAGACGGAGCGGGCGCGAATGCCATCGTCGAGTACTGCGAGGTCGATTCGATCACCGGCGCCCCGGGCGGCGGCCACACCAACACTTTCGACGGCATCCTCTTCATCAACTCCGCGACGAACGTGACCGTGCGTTTCAACCTCTCGAAGAATCAGCGCGGCGGCGGCCTCGAGTTCGGCTTCGGCGCTGGTTCGGTGACCGGCACGGTCTTCGACAACACGATGTCTTCGAACGGCCTCGCCAGCGCTGGCGTCGCCAGCACGGAAGGCGTCGGAGTTGCGTTCTACAGCCTCGGCGCCGCGACCTCGATGACCTTCCTGAATAACATCGTCACCGGCAGCGGCGGGCCGGGCGTGGCGGTCGTTTCGGCCTCGGGCATCGTAATCACGCAGAACAGCATCTTCGCGAACGGCGTCAGCGCCGGCCTCGCGATCGATCTCGATACGCGCGGCCTCGACCCTAACACCTCGATGCCAGCGCAGGGCGTCTCGCTGAACGATGCGGGCGACGGCGATGCGGGCCCGAATGGCTTGCTGAACTTCCCGGTGATCCAGAGCGCGACGCTCGCCGGCGGAAACCTCAGCGTTCAGGGCTGGGCGAGGCCGGGCTCGCTGGTCGAATTCTTCATCGCGGCGCCCGACCCGACCGGCTTCGGCGAAGGGCAGACCTATCTGTTCAGCGCGACCGAGGGCAGCGGCGCCGATGGCGATGCGACGACCGGCACGTACGGCCCCGCTGCGGTCAACGGAGTCGTGCAGGGAACAGACACCACGAGCCGCTTCCGCTTCACGGTCGCGACACCACCCGGTGTCAGCAGCGGGACGCGCATCGCGGCGACGGCTCGGCTCGGCGGCAACACGTCCGAGCTGAGCGCGTTTCTGGCGGTGCTCGGCAACCCCGCCTTCACGGTCACCAAGCTCTCGAGCGCGATCAGCGATCCGGTGAATTGCACGGTCGCGGGCAGCTCCGCGTCATGCGCGCCGCCGGGCTCGCAGAAGCGCATTCCGGGCGCGATCGTCGAGTATCAGGTGCTCGCGAGCAACGCCGGCGGCGCAGCCGATAACAACTCGTTCTTCGTGACCGACGCGATCCCCGGCGAGGGCGAGCTGGTCGTCAGCGACATCGGCGCCTCGGGCTCCGGCCCGGTCGCGTTCGCGCAGGGCGCTACCTCGAGCACTCTCACCTACACGTTCACGTCGCTCGCGTCGGCGACGGACGACGTCGAGTTCTCGAGCGATGGCGGCGCGACGTTCACGTACGTTCCGACCGCGGGTGCGAACGGCTGCGATCCGCTCGTCACGCATCTGCGCATCAGTCCAAAGGGCGTGTTCGTCGCCGACACAGCCACGCCGGATCCGAGCGCGCAGCTGCGCTTCCGCGTCTGCGTGAAGTGAGAGCGGCGTCAGAATCGCCGCTGCGCCCCTGATCCGCGCAGGCGTCGGATCAAGCTCTCGCGGGCGAGCGCCCGCGTGATGCCGGGCCGCGTCGCCATCTCGACGGCGAGAAGATTCTCCGCCTGAGCGCGGCTCCCGTGACAGAGCTGAACGAGCTCGCGCTCGCGTCGAGAGTCCGCTCGCCGATCGATCCACCACGCTGCGAGCAAGCCGGCGGCGAGCAGCAAAGGAATGAGGATGAACCAGTACTCGAGGAGCCGAGTCGGATGAAACCAGCGGTCCACCATTTCGCGCGCGGCAGCGAGGTGCGCATGCGCACCAGGCCGAGTCGGCTCGAAGCTACTTCGGCAGCGCTGCGAAGAACCGCCTGATCCGCGCCGCGTTCGCGCCGATGTCACCTTGGCCGTCGCGCGACTTGCTGCGCACGTCGACGACCGAGCCGCCGGTGCCGTCGTCGCGCACGCGGATCGCGACGTCGTCGGCGAAGCGGAACAGCTTCGTCGTCTCGGTTGCGATGATCGAGCCGCTCGCGGCGTCGGCGCTGACGAGCTCCCAGTCGAGCCGCTTGACCGTGTCCTCCGCCTCGGCGAATACGTCGGCCGGCGGCCGGGCAAAGCGGATCGACTGCAGATCCTGATAAGCGGGCGTCGCCTTGATCTGATCCGCGAAGCCGACCGGGTAGCTCATGTCGCGCGCGCGGCCGGAGGGGTCCGTGGCGAATGCCGGCGGGTCCGTGAGATCCGTGCTGATGTCGTTGATCGGAGGCAGGCCGGCGCCCGGTTGGCGCGCGACCGCGACCACGCCGATCGCGACGACCGCCGCCAGCACGCCAACCCACGCGAGGCCGCGGCCGCTGCGATTCGAGCCCGCGCGCGTGGTGTAGAGCGCGCCGAGGCCGAGCAGGCCCGCGACCAGTGCGGTCAACAGGCCGAGGCCGAACAGCAGGAAGCCGCCCATCGGCTCGAGCACCCGGAAGTGCGCGAGCGCAACGCCGAGCGCGGGATCGAAGAGGCCGACGCCGCCGAAGATGCCTGCCGTCAGTGCGAGCTTCGAACGCTGCATCGGGTCTCCTTCGCGGCGGGGCGCGAGCTATCAGGCTCGCATCCTATCACCGCGTTCGTTCATTCCGCGCGGCGAGGCGCGCGTTCAGTCGATACGTTGCGCCGCTCTCGACCGTGGAGGAAATCGTGGCCGATCTCGTGCTCTCGGAGCGCCGCGGCGCCTGCGTGCTGCTCACGCTGAATCGTCCCGATGCGCTGAACGCGCTCTCGAGCGCGCTGCTCGCCGAGCTCGCGGCGCGCATCGAAGCCGTCGCCGCGGACGCGGAGGTCCGTGCGCTCGTGATTACGGGCGCCGGGCGCGCGTTCGCCGCCGGCGCCGACATCGCTCAGATGCGCGGCATGAGCGCGCTCCAGGGCGAAGCCTTCAGCCGCCTCGGCCACGCGACGCTCGCGAAGCTCGAAGCGCTCGCGATCCCGACGATCGCGGCGGTGAATGGCTTCGCGCTCGGAGGCGGCTGCGAGCTCGCGCTCGCTTGCGATTGGATCTACGCGAGCCGCAAGGCGCGCCTCGGCCAGCCCGAGGTGAATCTCGGCCTCTTGCCGGGCTTCGGCGGCACCAGCCGTCTCGTGCGCCGCGTCGGCCCCGCCTGGGCAAAGGAGCTGATCCTCAGCGGCGAGCCGATCGACGCGGAGACCGCGCAGCGCATCGGCATCGTGAACCGCATCTTCGACGAGCCGGAAGCGCTGCTCGCGGCGGCGCTCGCCGTCGCGGAGACGATCGCGAAGAAGGGCCCTGTCGCGATCGCGGCCGCGAAGCGCGTGATGCAGGAGGCGCAGGACGCCGACGTGCGCGTCGCACACGCGCTCGAGCAAGTGGCCTTCGGCGCGATCTTCGCGACCGAGGACCGCGTCGAAGGCATGGACGCCTTCCTCGCGAAGCGCGCCGCGAAGTTCTCAGGCAGATGAGGATGCCCATCCTCGTCACCGGCGCCGCGGGCATGATCGGCTCGCGCACCGCGGCGTTGCTGCTGGACGAGGGCCGCGAGGTGGTCGGCGTCGACGACCTCAACGACGCGAACGACCCGCGCTTGAAACGCCACCGGCTCGCGCAGCTGGAGGGCCGTGCGGGCTTCTCGTACGTCCACGTCGACATCGCGAACCGCGGCGCGCTCGCCGCGGCGCTCCCGGCCGGCGGCTTTGATGCGGTGATCAACCTCGCCGCGCGTGCCGGCGTGCGCACCAGCGTCGAGAATCCCTGGATCTACGTCGACACGAACGTCACCGGCACGCTGAACCTGCTCGCGCTGTGCCGCGAACGTGGCACGCAGAAGTTCGTGCTCGCCTCGACCTCGAGCGTGTACGGCGCTTCGCAAGCGCGGGAGTTCCGTGAGGAAGACGATTCGAGCCGTCCGCTCTCGCCCTATGCCGCCACCAAGAAGGCAGCCGAGGCGCTCGCTTACACCGCGCACGCGCTCGACGGCCTCGACGTCTCGGTCCTTCGTTACTTCACGGTGTATGGGCCCGCGGGCCGCCCCGACATGGCGATGTTCCGCTTCGTGCAGCGCATCCGCGAAGGGCGAGTGATTACGGTGTACGGCGACGGCTCGATGTCGCGCGACTTCACGTATGTCGACGACGTCGCGCGCGGCACGATGCTCGCGCTGCGGCCGCTCGGCTTCGAGGCGATCAACTTGGGCGGCGACCATCCGTACGCCGTCCGCGAGCTGATCGCGGAGGTCGAGCGCGCGCTGGGCCGCCACGCGCAGATCGCGCACGCGCCCGCTCATCCTGCGGATGTCCCGCGCACCGCAGCGAACATCGAGAAGGCGCGCCGGCTGCTCGGCTGGTCGCCCGAGGTGCCGCTCCGCGAAGGCGTCGCGCGCACCGTCGCGTGGTACGAGGCGAACCGCGAGTGGGCAAAGGACGTGCGCGTCGAGTAAGCGCGGGGCCTGGCATGTTAGGCTGCGTCGTATGCGCGTCGCGGCCGCCCTGTGTGCTCTCGCGGTCCTCGGCCTCTCTGACGCCCGAGCCGAGCCCGCCAGTCTTCCGCTGCCGAGCGCGGCCGGCGCTGGCGAAGCGTTCGCCGCCGCGGTCACCGAGGGCCAGGATGCGCGCGCTCGCGAGCTGCTAGCGCGCTTCGACGATTTTCTGGCGCTCGCGCCAGAGGCGGCCGCCGCGGTCGAGCGCTGTCGCTACTTGGAGGCCGTCGCATACGACGCGGACGGCGCTCCGCTTCGCTTCGAGAGCGAGGTGGCGAGCTGCGCCGATTCGCTCGCGCGCGATTTTCCAGACGCGCTGGTCGCGCGCGCCTACTCGATCGAGCAACAGTACGGCGCGGAAGGGATCGATGCGGCGATCGAGTTCGTCGAGAACGGCGGAGAGGACACTCCGTACGAGCTCGCCGTCTTGAAGCATTTGGTGAGCTTGCTCGGCTACGAGGACCGGGACGCGGAGGTCGTTCCGTATGCGATCCGCGCGATGTCGATCGACCCGACGTTGGATCTCTCGCTCGCGCTCGCCCGGGGTCATCGAGCGCGGGGCGACACGGCCAGCGCGGTCGCTGCGCTGGTCCGCCAGCAAAACGCCGAGGCGATGCCGTGGGAGCGCGCTGAGAAGGCGGCGTTGTTTGCGGAGCTCGGTGAGCCCCGGGCAGCCGTGCAGCAGTTCCGGGGCGCACAGGCGGGCGACGCGACCTTCGATCGCGGGCCACTCGCGCGCTCGCTCGCGGCGCTCGGCAGGATGGCCGAGGCACGCAAAGAGCTGCTCGAGCAGGCGGAGCTGCAGAAGGGTTATCGGCCCGAGCCGCCGCTGCGCGAGCTGTTCGAGCTGGAGCTCGCGCACGGCGATGTGCGCAGCGCATCGGCCGCTTATCAGGGGCTCCGCGATCTCGGCTTCCACGCGGATCCACTCGCGCGTCGCCGCCTCGCGCTGTCGCTCGCGTTTCCAACGGCGCCTTGGCGCCTGCGCGACGCATTGGGCCTGCTCGCACTGCT
>Ga0187894_10002248_pt1 | contig 23268 bp, 20 predicted proteins | sample GBC1701081metaG_FD_136650 | JGI IMG/M metagenome (GOLD analysis project Ga0187894, IMG submission 136650) | White microbial mat communities from a lava cave in the Kipuka Kanohina Cave System on the Island of Hawaii, USA - GBC170108-1 metaG ... | reverse complement strand
TGAAAATGGCGACATAAAAATCAAACTGAAAAAGTATGTCGTTATCTTCGATAACTCCGATGCCGCGAATCATCAGTCCCGCGATTAGCATTGTGGGCTACAAATATGAACGCCGTTTTCAACGGCTGAGTGATGACCTAATCAGTTACAAAACATAAATATTTTGAGTCCCGTCTTTAAGCGGTTGCTGAGAAGCCGCCTAAAGACGGGACTCAAAACTTATCTTCTCAGGAGAAAGAGATGAAGAGAGTTTTCGTTGCCCTGTTTTTGATATTCACCGGCATCGCTTTCGGTTTTTTCGTTTCCACAAACCTTTTCAAACAACCAACCGTTCAAGCACAGTCTGCAAACGTGAAGAAATGGGAATACTGCACCGTTAGCAGAGCCAAATATGCCAATGCGCTAAAAGCGGGGACGTATTGGATAAGCTATTTCAGAGAAGACGGCGTTCAGGTTGTCGAAGTCGAAGAGAGTGCGACAGAAAGAAACGGGGCGACAAAAGCCATAGCAAAACTTGGCGCGGAAGGCTGGGAACTCGTCGGTGCGGGAAACTTGGACATAAGACAAGGCGCACCCGTTGAGGCTCTCTATTTCAAAAGGCAGAAGTGAAATCAGCCTTCGACTTATTAGCTTTTACAAACCTTAAAACAACTCAAACGTGACGCAAAGCCAAATGGCGTGTTACTATCACCAATGTTATGCGTACTGATGTAATTCTCATAAGAATAATTTTTGTTGCGGTTCTCGTCGTTGCAGGGGCGGTGTTGAACCCTTTCAATAGGCTGCAAAGTTTACCCGATTTGGGACTGATACACGGAACAAATATCTTATCTGCTGTTGTTGCCGCTTTAATAGCGTCCGCAATTATATTTTTTGAAGTCCGTGTAAGAAAAGCATCATTGAAAACATTGATTGGTGCGGCTGTCGGTTCGATACTGGGAATACTCGGAGCTTTTTTGATTGGGACACTTATCTCGCATCAGGACATCGGAGCCGTTTCCGGCGAAACAAAAGCGTTTTTGACTCTGTCGCTTGTCCTGTTTATGGCTTACATAGGCTTGATGGTCGGTGCGGCAAAAGGCGATTTTCTGGATTTGTCTGCGCTTGGCGGTATCTTTAGCGATAAAACTGTAAAGCGAGACATGAAAGTTTTAGATACATCGGTGATTATTGACGGACGTATCGCTGACGTTGCCGAAACCGGATTCCTGGGCGGCACGATTGTTATACCACAGTTTATCTTACGTGAACTTCAACAGGTCGCGGATTCGCCCGATTCTTCAAAACGCCAGCGCGGACGACGCGGGCTTGATATGCTCAACCGTCTTCGCAACAACAATCAACTCGATATTCAAATCGTCGAAAACGATTTCCCGAATGTGCGCGAGGTTGATTTGAAGTTGATTGAGATAGGCAAACAACTTGATGCTGTTATTGTTACAAACGATTTTAATTTGAATAAAGTGGCACAACTTCGCGGCGTAACGGTTTTGAATATCAACGAACTCGCAAACGCTTTGAAACCAGTTGTTCTTCCGGGCGAAGCGATGCGTGTGTTCATCTTGAAAGAAGGCAAAGAATACAATCAAGGCGTCGCGTATCTTGACGACGGCACAATGGTCGTCGTTGATAATGCCCGAAAACTGATTGGCAAAAACGCTGATGTTGCTGTCACGAGCGTTCTTCAAACCACCGCGGGCAAAATGATTTTCGGACGTCTTTGGGAAGACCCGCCCGTTGAAAATCCAATTACACCAAACAGCATTCACGATTCGCGCATTCCCAACGGGGTCAAAAAACAGACACGGGATTTGCGACAGACAAGCATTGCTCCTAATCGTGTACTTGACCAAACAGAATAGTTCAAAGCAATAAAGTTAAAGGTTCAAAGTTGTCAATGGCTAAACTTTGAACCTTTAACTTTATTGCCTTGAACTTAATTATGAACACAGCAATCGTCACAGCCGCAGGACATGGCGCACGTATGAAATCAAAACGTGCGAAACAGTTCTTGGAAATTGCAGGCGTTCCGATAATTATTCACACACTCAGACGGTTTGAAGACTGTCCGGACATTCAAGAGGTTATTGTTACTCTTCCTTCAGAAGACACCGTAGGTTTTTTACAGTTAGCTGAAAAATATCATTTGCGAAAGTTGAGCCGTATAGCTCAAGGAGGCGCAACACGCGCTGAATCCGTTTATAACGGATTAAAATCAGTCCGTTTAACAACAGAGATTGTTGCCATTCATGATGGAGTTCGCCCTTTTGTCACATCAGAAGAAATCAGCAGGACGATTCAAAAAGCAAAAGAGACTGGTGCGGCTGTGTTGGCTTCGCCTGTTACAGACACAATAAAAGAGGTCGAGAGCGAAACCATCACGCACACACACGAACGCTCAAAACTCTGGCGTGCTTTGACGCCTCAATGTTTTCGTTACGATATTTTGAGACGGGCATTTGAAAAGACAGACGATAAAAGTTTGAACGCGACAGACGACAGCGCAATGGTCGAAGCACTTGGAGTCAAAGTTTCTGTTATTGAAGGCAACCCCCGCAACATCAAAATTACATACCCCGAAGATTTGGTTTTAGCAGAAGCTTTGATAAAACAGTTTCGATAAACAACTCTATGCGAATAGGAATAGGCAACGATGTTCATCGGTTAATTGCCGGACGCCCTTTGATTTTGGGGGGCGTTCTGATTGAATCTGATTTAGGTGCAGACGGACATTCCGATGCAGACGCTTTAACACACGCAATCACGGACGCCATCTTAGGCGCGTTGTGTTTGGGCGACATCGGCACACACTTTCCCGATAAAGACCCGCAATGGAAAAACGCAAACAGTTTTACTTTTTTGTCTCATGTTGTTGTGCTGATGAAAGAAAAAAACTTTCGCATAGTGAATGTTGATTCGATTATCATGCTCGAACACCCGAAACTCCGCCCGCACATTGACGATATGCGCGAGAGATTGGCGAGTGTTTTAGAGGTCGAAACAGATTGTGTCAGCATAAAAGCAAAAACAGGCGAAAAGGTTGACGCAGTTGGCGAAAGAAGAGCTGTAAGAGCAGAAGCGATTGCTTTACTTGAGAAAAATGAATGATGAAGTTACAAAAGTAGAAACGGACTGGTTTGAAAAGTCTTTATTAAAAGAAAGATTGATAAAGCTATCTCCATCACAGGAAAAGCTTACAAAACTCCTGATTGAGAGAGCCAAAGCAAGCAAACATTTTGGTTTGGCGATTGCTGCAGCGTTTGATTTACTTGTTGCGGTTGAGTATTACTCAAAGGTAGTAAACACTGGTTGGATGTATTGCCCTGCGGATGATGAACCTCTCTTGCTTTACCCTTTTACAAATGCTTGTCCACGTTGTTTACTAAAAGGCGAGTTCCATTTTCACAAAGCGAACAAACCAGAATCGGGTGCTATTGGGGCAACAACGAGGATGTTGCTTTGCGGGTTTTTACAACATTTTTTTGCAGATAAATCAAAAGACTTGAAAATATATTTAGGTTATGAGCCTGTTGATGTTTTATTTCACGATGAACTTGAGAAGATAATTTTATTAGCGGAAGTAAAAGCAGCACCATTGACTACTTTGGCGTTAGCTGTCATGAGCGAACGCCAGACGATTACTGAAAACGGAGAAGTTACTTTCCGTACCCATTCTGTTTCGGATAATTCTTCTCTCAACAATTCAAATTTCAAACTATTCTTACCAACCCACGAAGGTAATTCTTGGAATTATGACCTTATTGATTTAGGCATAAAAGGGAATGCCTTAACAAAAGAATGGTTTTATGAACGAGTAAGAGAAATTATTTCAAAAGATGAAAGTTTGTTCTCAATATATTTCGATTTTTGGCGAAGGGCATTTGTTGCTTATAACAAGAAAGAGAAGACAAAAGATTCTTCGCACGATGTTGTCTATTGGCTGACAAATGCTTGCGGCGCACCGAATCCCATTCCTTTAGGGTGGCCGCCCCGCAATCGTAGCCAAAAAAGTTATGAATCAATCTCTGACAGCAAATCAAGTGTAGGGATGGATAGGACGGACGACATTAAGAAAGGAACATATCAAGTTTTGAAACTTGCAACATCCGGTAAACCTAAGCAGAAAAAATACACTGTAAAAACCGCGCTTATCTCCAACATTCATGCAGTGCGACATTACGACGAATACTTGAGGCAATTACAAGATATAATTTGGACAATAGATAAAGAAAAAACTGCAAAGCACATTGGAGATTTGCCCGCAGAGCAAGAGGTCTATAACCTGTTTGACGGAATTATTTCTTTCACGGAGAGCTACGCAAGAGATGAGTGGATCGCAAGCACATTCAAGTTTTGAATACATACCGAATCACATTGCCCGCCGTGTTGGCGCGGAAGTCCAACGTCGTATTGACGCCCTCAAAATTGGTCAGAAGATGCAAGACCTACCGGAGGAACTTTGGCATAAAAGTTTTCGCTTTTATGTAAAGGAAGACCCAACACGTGAAGGCGGTCCAAATCTTCGCATGATTCGTCTTGACCCGAATCTGCCGTCATTAACTGTAACAGCGTATATCTTCAATAAGTTTGTTCACCCGGATGAGAATCGTTTTGTTACAGTAAGAGAAGCAGCACGTCTTCAAGGCTTTTCTGACAATCACGAATTCAAAGGAACATTAACAAGCACACAATTACAAGTTGGAAATGCTGTGCCGCCGCCATTAGCAAAGGCGGTTTTCTCAAAAGTTGCAGAGCAAGCAACAAAATTTGGAATTACAAAAGATAAATTAACGGCACTTAGTTTATTCAGCGGTGCGGGTGGTATGGATGCTGGTGCAGAACAAGCGAAATTTATCAACACACACATCGCTATTGATAATTGGAGCGATGCTTGTAAGACGTTAATAGGGTTTTATAAAAATAACGCGGTTGTACTTGAGAGAGATGTCCAAGACATTAAAGAGCCTTTACAATTTTGGCAATCAACAACAAACACAGGTTTGCCACCTGATTTAATTTATGGAGGTCCGCCATGTCAGGCTTTTAGTCAGGCAGGTAAGCAAAAAGCACTTTCGGATAAGCGCGGACAAATGATTTTTGAGTTTTTGCGTTTTGTTGAAGAGTTAAAACCATCTCTGTTCGTATTGGAAAATGTGGCAAATTTACGAGGCGTTGCTAGTGGAGAATTATTCAAGGAGATACAAAAGAAAATTGATAATTTAGGTTATAACTGTAGTGTTGATTTACTCTCAGCCGCAGACTTTGGAACACCACAATTGCGAAGACGCCTGTTTTTTTTGTGTTGCAAAAAAGAATTTGGAAGAATAGAAATGCCAACACCTTCTCATGCTGAGAAAAAAGATGCACTAAGTTTGTTTGCCATTCCTGAATATATGACAGTTGGCGAAGCATTTCGGGGTTTACCAAAAGCAACATTTAATGCAGCAAGAGAAAAAGACGTTCAAAAGGCTTTATCAATCTGATGATTAATCTTAGACCACAAGACATTATTCGTAAAAAACGAGACGGCAAAGAATTATCACGCGAAGAGATTTCTTTCTTTGCAAATGGCGTGACTGATGGCACGTTTTCAGATTATCAGGCATCGGCTTTGTTGATGGCTATTTTTTTGAACGGCATGAGCGAAGAAGAGCAAGCGTCGCTTACACAAGAGATGCTTCATTCGGGCGAAGTTCTTAATTGGTCTGAGATTGAAAAGCCTATTGCGGACAAACATTCAACGGGCGGCGTAGGCGATAAGACCTCTTTAATAATTGCGCCATTGGCGGCGGTTTGCGGTGTTGCCGTGCCGATGATTTCGGGGCGAGGGCTTGGACATACGGGCGGGACGCTCGACAAACTGGAATCAATCGAAGGTTATCGCGTAAGAATTTCTATTGAGGAATTCGGTTATATTTTGAAGAAAGTCGGGTTTGCAATGATGGGACAGACTGAAACCATTGCGCCCGCAGACAGGAAACTTTACGCGCTGAGAGATGCGACTTCGACGGTTGAAGCCATACCGTTAATTGTCGCTTCGATAATGTCTAAAAAATTGGCGGCGGGATTGCAGTCGCTGGTGTTGGACGTAAAAACGGGAAGCGGTGCCTTCATGCAGGAATTTGAAAAGTCAAAAGCATTGGCAGAGGCTCTGGTCAATACGGGAAACTCTTGCGGTGTGAAAACCGAAGCTTTAATAACGGACATGAATCAACCGCTTGGTCGTGCTGTCGGACACGCAAACGAAATAGAAGAATGTATTTTGTTAATGCGCGGCGAAAGCGATGAAAGAGCATTACCCACGCTGGAACTTTCAATCGAACTCACGGCTAGAATGATTACAATGTCGCACATAACCGATACGTTGGATGAAGCGCGTGAATTGTGTCGTCAAAAAATAAGTTCAGGCGAAGTTTTGGAGAAGTTCAAGTGTAACATTGAAGCACAAGGCGGTGACCCGCGTGTTTGTGATAAACCATGGCAATTAAAAGATTTGACCTTAAAAGAAGTTCGTATAAAATCGCTGCGCTCAGGTTTTGTTCAGGCTGTTGACACAAGAGAAATCGGCTTTGCAATTTGTGAAATCGGCGGTGGACGAATTCACGTCGAAGACACCATTGACCACGCAATTGGTTTTTATTCCGAGGTCAAACTTGATGAAGAAGTGAGAGAGGGTGACACACTCGGATTGCTCTATTGTCGCAATGACGAGCAAGCCGAAATAGTGTCAGAGCGTTTGTTATCAGCTTATAAAATCAGAGAAGAATCCCCAATAGAAAAGCGTAACTTGATAAAAGCTGTTATTGATTGAGATACAAACCCGCAAGGTTATTCCCATTATTTTCTGACTTGTGTTTGTTTCGTTGAATCGGTCTGCTTTCATTTCAGGTTGCACACTTAGGTTATAGACAAAGTTTTCCAGACAAGTCACAGGAGAAAATATGCTTAGAAAAATACCCGTGTCGAATTTTGTGAGGGTTTTAGGAATTGGTTTTATTTTTGTTTTAGTGTTAGCAAATAGCACGTTTGCACAAGACACTACTTCGGGGGCTATTCAAGGCGTCGTTGAAGATGAACAAGGAGCATCAATCCCCGGCGCAGTTGTCGAAGCAAAGAATGTTGACACAAATTTTAGCCGAAGTTTTACGACCGATAGCGACGGACGTTTTGTTTTTCTTCAACTCCCTCCTGGTAAATATGTTCTGACTGTTACCAAACAGGGTTTCGCAAAGTTAATTCAAGAGAATGTTATGTTGACCGTCGGTAAGTCTGTTTCCTTGAACATAACCTTGAAAGTTTCAGGCGTAAGCGAACAAGTAGTTGTTTCGACAACGCCAACGATTGATACAGTTAAAACGGAGTCAAGTACGACGTTGAACGACATCACTGTCAGCCGAACGCCGATTTTGGGAAGAAAGTTTGAAGACCTTTTGACATTAACGCCCGGTGTCAGTGTCGTTCAAGGACCTGACGGAGATGAAATAAGTTTTTCGGGTCAACGCGGTGTCTTTAACAATGTGAGTCTTGACGGCGGTGATTACAATAACGGATTTTTCGGTGAACAAGCAGGCGGACAGCGTGCCGCAATTGACATCACGCTCGAAGCAGTCAGAGAGTTTCAAGTGATTGCAACAGGCGCGAGTGCAGAGTTTGGTCGAACGGCAGGCGGCATCGTAAATGTCATCACAAAATCCGGCACAAACCAAGTTCATGGAAGCCTTTTTTACTTTCAGAGACTTGAAGCATTAACTTCAAATACATCTGATGGAAAACCTTTAACGGATTTTCATCGGGAGCAATTCGGCGGCGTTATCGGCGGTCCGATTAAGAAGGATAAAGCGTTCTACTTCTTTGCATTTGAACAGATTTTCGAGAATGTAACCCGCGCAAATTTGAGCGGACAAATTGGTGCGACGGCTTGTCCTGTTTCAACGCCTACGATTCAGGCAAACGAAGCGATAATAAACAACAATACGGATTGTCAAAGACTTGCTTTAGTTAATTTCCTTCGTACAAGCCGAAGCCAAAACGACGGTTTGCCGCTAAAACGTCCGATTAAAAACTCGGCATTTCTTGGAAAGATTGATTGGGACGTTACACAAAACAACAAACTCGGCGTTTCTTATAACTTCGATTATTCGAGAAACGAAAACCAAACATTCGACGTTGAGACCTACGGCAATTCGGCAAACGGAACAGAAGGTCCGTCGAAAATTAACGTAGTAAATTTCAATCTTTACAGCACTATTTCTCCGACAATAGTGAACGAAGCACACTTTACCTATTCGCGTGAAAACCGTCCGCGTGGTGCGACTCCTTCAAACATTCCTGCTGATACTGCGTTCGGATTTGCGACGACGTTTCGGTTTGGCAGCCCTTTCTTTTTGCAGCCTGGAATTGATGAAGTCTTTTGGCGAACACACATACGCGATAGCCTCTCTTTGATTAAAGGCGACCACACAATCAAATTCGGAGGCGAATGGTTGCACAGTCTGAACGACCAGGTTTTCAGAGGTTTTTTCACAGGTCGTTATATTTTTGATAGTGCGGCTGGCTTCTTGCGATATGCTTCGCCCGCAGCAGCAAACGGATTTGGTCCGAATGCTGTATTGTGTTCGGGCGGTACATGGGTGACATTAGGATTACAGACTTGTCCCGGAGTTCAAACTTCTTCGACACCATTACTTCTTTTCATACAAGGGGCTGGGCGAAACGGATTGGCAACCGACGCCACAGGCGCGTCAAGGATTAGCAACGAAGATTACGCATTGTTCGTGCAGGATAAGTGGCAGATTCGTTCCAATTTTACTTTGAATTTTGGTCTGCGCTGGGAGGCACAAATCTTTCCTGAACCAACCGTAGCTCCGAGAGATACGGCTTACGGAATTGTCCTAAACGACCCGAGATTTCCGTCGGACGGAACACTGCCAAGCGACAAGAAGATGTTTCAACCGCGTATCGGATTCGCATGGGACATAACGAAAAAACAAAAGACAGTTCTTCGTGCAAGTTGGGGCATTTTCAACGCACGTCAGAATATGCTTTCGCAAGTCGGTTCGATAACAACAAACGGCGTACAGCAACAGACAATTGCGGCAGGACCATTTAATAACGTCCGTCCCGTTTGGCCCAACTTGGTAACGCCGGCTGCCAGCACCTGTTCAGGTCCGCGTGGTACAAGCCCGTTTCCATGTTTTAGCGGTGTTCGCGTGTTTAGCCGTGATTACAGAAACCCGCGAATCTACACAACCAATGTTTCTTTTGAACAAGAAATTGCACCGGACACCGCTCTATATTTCGATTTCACAAATTCAAAGGGTGTTTATTTAACGCGCTTTTTGAATGTGAATCGTAATGCTTTCTTCTTCCCGTATTTGGATGAAACTATGGTGACAAGTTCGGTCGGGCAAAGTCTCTATCGTGGATTCACGGTTGGCGTAAGAAAGCGTTTCAGCAGGAAGTTTCAACTTGAAGCGAACTATGTTTTCTCGAAAGACAACGACGACGATTCAAACGAACGTGACCCGTTTACAGACCGTTCGTTTAATATAAACAATCTGCAGCTTGATTACGCATTGTCGGACAGAGACATTCGCCATAAGTTCAATTTCTTTGCTTACTTTGAACTGCCGTACAAGTTTCAACTCAATACACGTTTGCAAGCGCGTTCGGCACAGCCGATAACGCCCAATCCGCGTACTGCCACAAACCGCAACACTTTGAGAAAAGATAACGAATTTTTCTCATTCGATTGGCGTTTTTCGCGTGTATTCAATATAACTGAAAACATTGAGTTGATACCGACGTTCGAGATGTTCAATACATTTAACAGCAAAAACAACATCAACCCGCTTGTCACACCGGGACTGTTTAATTTTGACGGTTTCCTTAGGCAAGGTGTGGGTGACCCAAGACAGATTCAACTTTCAGTCAAGTTGAAGTTCTGAAACAAAAAGAGCGGAAGGAGATTTGAGTTTCTTTCCGCTCTATTTACATTCACGAGTTAATTATGTTGCAAAAAAGTGTTACGTCCATTGCTTTGATTTGTTCATTGGTCATGACCGTCTTTGTTTCGTCCTGCGATACAAAAGGTGATGCTATCGAAGACAAATCAAAAATCAGAGTCGGTATTGTTTTTGACCCGGGTGGTAAGGATGACAATTCTTTTAATGCCGCCGCGTGGGAAGGTGTCAAACGTGCTGCAAATGATTTTCCGGGCAAAGTAGTTTTGCGTGACGTAGAACCGGGAAACGCCCCTTCTATTGAACCGGCAATGCGTGCATTTGCAGAACGCGGCTTCGATTTAATTATTGCCGTAGGCTTTGCACAAGGTCCGATTATGAAGCGGGTTGCAACGGATTATCCGAATATACATTTTGCAATAATTGACGGTGTTATTTTGGACGATAAAGGAAACCCTTATCCAAATGTTGCTTCGCTCATATTCAAAGAACACGAAGGCTCTTATCTTGTGGGGATGATGGCGGCAAATAAATCAAAGACGGGTGTTATTGGTTTTTTGGGCGGAATGGATATTGACCTTATTCATCGTTTTGCCGAGGGGTACGAACAAGGTGCTTTAAGCGTAAATCCCAATATAAAAGTAATTGAAAATTATGTTGGCGTGACGGATGCGGCTTGGAACAATCCCGGCAAAGGAAAAGAACTTACTCTGGCACAGATACAAAAAGGTGCTGACGTTATTTTCACCGCCGCAGGTAAATCGGGATTGGGTGCTTTTGATGCTGTTGAATCATATGGAAAACAACAGGATGGAGTAGCCCGAAAATATGTTATCGGAGTTGACTCCAATCAGAATTGGATTAAGCCAGGTTATGTTTTAACCAGCATGGTCAAACGGGTTGATAATGCTGTATATCAAGTCATAAAAGAACGTGCCGAAGGAAAACCGTTTCAAAGCGGATTTCAGGTTTTTGGCTTGGACAAAGACGGGGTCGGATACTCGCTCGATTCTTATAACAAAGATTTTGTTCAGCCGGATTTGGTTCAACAGATTGAAGATGCAAAGAAGAAAATAATAGGCGGACAGATTAAAGTTAAAGATGCAATGAACCCTAACGATAAATAGGAAAAGAAAATCAAGTTTGTAAGTTTTTCCTGACACTTTCATTTATGCTTGAACTTAAAAATATAACAAAACGATTCGGGAGTGTTTTGGCTAATGACCAAATCAACATAAAGATTGAAAAGGGAACTATTCATGCAATAGTGGGCGAAAACGGTGCGGGTAAATCCACTATCATGCGAATCGCCTACGGTTTTTACAATGCCGATAGCGGAGAAATTTTGATTAATGGCAACGTGCGTGACATAAAGACGCCCCACGATGCAATCGCGCTTGGCATAGGAATGGTTCACCAGCATTTTATGTTGGTTGATACAATGACCGTTGTTGAGAACATTGTTTTAGGTAAAGAACCCGGGAGCCAAACATCTCTTGATTTGGAAAGCGCGAAACAAAAGATTCGCAAGATTTCCGAAGAATTCAAACTCTTTGTAAATCCCGATGCCGTTATTGAAACTTTATCAGTAGGGCAAGAGCAGCGTGTGGAGTTGCTAAAAGCACTTTATAGAGATGCACAGCTTTTGATTCTCGATGAACCTACTGCTGTCTTAACGCCCCAAGAGGTCGAAGAGTTTTTTGCCATCCTGCGAAGTATGCGCGAGCAAGGAAAAACAATTGTCATTATCACACATAAACTTGATGAGGTTCTCGCAATATCGGATAACGTTACTGTAATGCGCGATGGAAAAGTCGTCGGTAATGTGATGACAAAAGAGACTAACGCCGCCCAACTTGCGAAGATGATGGTCGGACGCGAAGTTTTGCTTCGTGTAGAAAAGCCGGATGCAAACGTCGGCAACTCTGTTCTTAAAGTTGAAAATCTTACGGTTATAAATCACGAACAAGCAAACGCTTTGAAGAGTATTTCTCTTGAAGTAAAAGCCGGAGAAATTGTTGGTATCGCGGGCGTCGAAGGAAACGGGCAAACAGAATTGATTGAGGCTTTATCAGGTTTGACACCGGCGGCAAACCTAAGCGGTAAAATCGTATTTAACGGGCAAGACATTACAAAATTAAATCCGCGCAAACGAAAAGAATACGGCATTGCACACATTCCCGAAGACAGACACAAACGCGGACTGGTTCTCGAATTTGATTTGTCGGAAAATTCTATTTTGGGAGTTCATTATCGCCCGCCCGCCGCTACTTCGCTTGGACATGTTTTGCTCAACGATACGGCGATTCAACAACGCGCAAATCAAATCATTAAAGACTTCGATGTTCGTCCGCCGAATTCTGCACTTGCTGCAAAGGCACTTTCCGGTGGAAATCAACAGAAACTAATCATCGGGCGCGAGTTCGATTTACAACCAAGGCTTTTACTTGTTTCGCAACCGACGCGGGGCGTTGATATTGGAGCGATTGAATTTATTCATCGCAAACTCGTTGAACTAAGAGATGCAGGTTGCGCCGTGTTGCTGGTATCAGCGGAACTTGAAGAAGTGACAGCATTGGCAGACCGATTGTTGGTATTACACGAAGGCGAAATTGCCGGTGAAGTTGACCCGAAAATCGCAACAACAGAAGAAATAGGTTTATTGATGACAGGCGGAAGATAACTTTCAGCCCTTTCTACTCAAAATGAAACTACTACGCGAAATTTTATTTCCACTCGTTGCAATCTTAGCGGCTTTTGTCATCGGCGGCATTTTGATTTTGATTGTCGGTGACAATCCGATAAAAGCTTACGGTTTGTTAATCGGCAGCGCACTTTCCTACCCTGTCGGTATTGGCTATACGCTTTTCTACACAACGCCGCTGATATTCACGGGTTTGGCTGTTGCGGTGGCTTTTCGTTGCGGTTTGCTCAACATCGGTGCCGAAGGGCAACTCTATGTAGCCGCATTTGCGGCAACATGGATTGGCATTAGTGCCGCAAAATTACCGATGATTTTGCTTGTGCCGATTGCGTGTATTTTTGCCGTATTGGGCGGTGCGTTTTGGGGGGCAATTCCCGGAGTGTTGAAAGCACGTTTCGGTTCGCATGAAGTTATCAATACTATAATGCTCAACTTTATAGCGATTTCGATACTGGGTTATTTTACTCAATATCATTACAAAACGCCCGGCGACCCCATAATGCAGACAGCACCAATCGGGGCAAATGCTCACATACCGCGTCTCGGTCAATTCATTCCGGGAATGCCCGAATTTATCCCTCTGAACTTTGCCTTCATACTCGCACTTCTTGCCTGTGTATTTGTCTATGTTTTTTTGTGGAAGACAAAATTCGGTTATGAAATTCGTGCGACGGGATTAAATCCAACGGCGGCTGAATACGGCGGCATAGCACCGCGCAAACAGATAATAGTTGCGATGGCTCTGTCAGGCGCATTAGCAGGAATGGTTGGAATTCACGAAGTACTTGGTTATCGCTATGTTTACTACGATAACTTTAGCGCGAACGTCGGATTCACAGGTATTGCCGTCGCACTCTTAGGGCGCAACCATCCTGTCGGGGTTTTGTTCGCCGCGTTGTTCTTTGGAATGTTGGAACGGGGCGGTATTCCTGTTGATGCTTTTACTGAAAAAGTTTCAAAAGATATTGTTGATATTTTGAAAGCTCTGGTGATTTTGTTTGTAGCGGGCGAGGCTATGTTCCAGATGTTATTTAGTAAATTGGGGGTAATGAAAGAACAATGAGCGATTTCATAACATTACTTCCTATTCTTTTCTTTACGACGCTGCGCCTTACAACTCCACTACTGTTGGCGGCGTTGGGCGGATTGTTTTCAGAGCGTGCAGGTGTCATCAACATTGCACTTGAAGGTCTGATGTTGTCGGGGGCGTTTACTTCCGCTGTTGTGACATGGAAAACAGGAAATCCTTGGATTGGGGTTTTGTGCGGCATTGGCGCAGGTGTCGCCGTGGCTTGGGTTTATGCAATCTTCACAATCAAATTCAAAGCAGACCAAGTTGTAAGCGGAACGGCAATAAATATCCTGATGATTGGCTTACCGGGCTTTTTAAGCGGAGCATTGTTTTTATCTTCCGGTTCAACGCCGTCTATTCCAGAACAGGCTCAAATGCCCTACTTTCCGATAATCTTCGCTTTCGTAATGGTGCCTGTTACATGGTATGTGCTTTATAAAACGCCGTTTGGTTTGAGACTTCGTGCGGTGGGTGAAAACCCTGCGGCGGCTGACGCGGCCGGCGTGAGCGTTTATCGAATACGATATACAGGTGTAATGATTTCAGGAGCGTTAGCCGCGGTTGGCGGGGCTTATCTTTCAATCGGACAAGCTTCTCTGTTTACGCGAAACATGACGGCGGGACGCGGATTCATCGCGCTTGCGGCTTTGATATTCGGTAAGTGGAGACCCGTTCAGACAATGCTTGCCTGTCTTTTTTTCGGGTTTACGGAAGCTTTGACCATACAGGTTCAAGGTATTCAGTTTATAAGATGGAAGTTATTTACAGCTATTCTGATAATCATTGTTGCAGTAATCGCATTATTTGTTATTCAACTTGGAAAAGAGAGGGAAACCTCAAACGAAAAGCTTCCTCTTTGGATTACGGCAACATCGGGTTTCATAACTTTTCTGTTAGCCGCTTATATTACAAAGAGAATTCTTGGAGTAGTAAGAGAATACTGGTTTGCGGAAACTGGGATACCCATACAGTTTATTCAAATCATCCCTTACGTTTTGACAATAGTCGTTTTGGCAGGTTTCATCGGAGCGTCGCGTGCGCCTAAAGCTCTGGGACAACCTTATCAAAAAGAGAGATAAGGGATGAGCACAAAGGCAAAAGTAAAAAGGCAAAAGGTAAAAGTAGAGAAAACGCCTTCGCGGAAAATGTATCTGCTTCTTTGAAAGATATTGGTTTTCAAAGGATAGTTGTTTTATGCGAGTTGTAAAAATTTTCTTGGTTTGTATTTGTTTGCAGTTTGTTTTTGTAGGTGCGGCAAAAGCACAAAGTACGCCCGATGCGTCAATGCAGAAGTTTGTCAAAGCCTTATTGGATAAAGACAGAAATTCGTTTCTCACACTCTTTTCAAAAACGAAATCGTTTCAACTTACAAACCCTATGAACGAAGGCGCAGTGTCACCGCATTGGAAATCGCAGGTCACATACGAAGAACTTTCAGGTGATTTCAAAAAGAAAGACGGGCTTTATTGGCTTTTGATGGAGCGTGCGGATAACGGAGAAATGGATTGCTTTGCGGATGCTGTCGTTACAACAGACGGTAAGAAATGGCGTAAGATTGGAAGCAATAAATTTATACCGCCTATGAGCGATGTGAAAAGCCCAACCTTTGTTGTGTGGCGAAAAGAGGGAAAAGCTTGGGTCGTAGCTGAAATAAGTTATCCTTCGGCATAATTGAGGAAATTTTATGAATCAGGCAGTACAAACTATGAGCAATTACGAAAAAGCAGAACAAGCGGCACGTTTCATTCGTGAACGCTACAAAGACCAACTACAAATCGGGCTTGTGCTTGGGAGCGGGCTTGGTGCATTTGCGGACGAAATCGAAGACAGCGTGAAAATTCCTTACGAAGATATTCCGGGTTTTGCACGCTCGACGGTTGAAGGTCATGCGGGGCGACTTGTCTTGGGTAAAATCGAGGGCGTTAATGTGTCAGCAATGCAAGGGCGTTTTCATTTTTACGAAGGCTATTCGTTAAACGATGTCACGTTTCCGCATCGTGTAATGGGATTACTAGGTGTCAAATCGTTGATAGTTACGAACGCGGCGGGCGGTATTAACGTGGATTTTCAGCCCGGTATGCTGATGTTGATTTGCGACCATTTGAATTTGATGGGAACGAACCCACTGATTGGAAAAAACGATGATAGGTTCGGCACGAGGTTTCCTGATATGACGGAGGTTTATAATCGTGACTATCAGGAAATGACGATTGAAGAAGCAAACAAAATGAACTTGAATTTAAGGCGGGGAGTCTATGCCGCGTTGACAGGTCCGAGTTATGAAACTCCTGCCGAAATTCGTCTGCTTAGAATTTTAGGAGCTGATGCAGTCGGAATGAGCACAGTTCCCGAAGCAATTGTCGCACGACAGATGGGTATTAAAGTTTTGGGAATCTCTTGCATAACAAACCTTGCGGCAGGTGTGACGGACGAACCAATCAATCACGAAGAGGTTATTGAAACAGGAGAAAAAGTTAAAGGAATTTTCAAAGAATTATTAAGGCGGGTTATTCCCGGATTAGTTTAGTCAGTTGTCAGTTGCACTATTGATAGAGAATTTGATGAAACCAGAGTGCAGGATAACAAGGCGAACAACGGACAACTGACGACGGACAACTGACTATGATAATTGGTATTTGTGGCGGCACGGGGTCGGGTAAAACAACTGTTGCAAAAAGCATTGTTCAATCTGTTAGCGATTCGGATGTTATTTTTATCCAACAAGACTCTTATTACCGTGATTTGAAAGATATGCCGCTCGATGAAAGAAGTCTCGCAAATTTTGACCATCCCGATTCGATTGATAATGAGTTGCTTATTCATCATCTCAAACGGCTGAAAAGCGGACATTCGGCAGAACTTCCTGTTTATGACTTCCGAACACACACGCGCAAAAACGAAACGCGCCATGTCGAGCCGAAACCGATTGTTATTGTTGAAGGGATTTTGATTTTTGCAGAACACAGTATTTTGGAACAGCTTGATATAAAAGTTTTTGTTGATACGCCGGACGACATTCGTTTTATTCGCCGCCTTGAACGCGACATTGCTGAACGTGGACGAACGGTTGAATCTGTTATAGAACAGTATCTTTTCACTGTTCGCCCCATGCATAATCAATTTGTCGAGCCTATGAAAAGATACGCGGATGTTATTATCCCCGAAGGTGGACACAACCAAGTTGGCATCGAACTCATCTGTGGGCGCATACGCGACCTATTGACTACGATTGTCCCACAAAAAGGAGAAGCTACGATTTGAGCGAAAAGAAAGATTTGAATGAATTGATTGAACTTGCAATCAAGGCGCGTGAGAACTCCCATGCGCCTTTCTCTAACTTCAAGGTTGGCGCGGTTGTTGAAATGGCAGACGGAGAATTTTTTACGGGTTGTAATGTTGAAAGCGCAAGCTACGGGTTAACGGTTTGCGCCGAACGCGTAGCAATATGGAAAGCCATCTCCGAGGGAAAAGAAAATTTCAAACAGATTATCGTCGTCGCGGACACAGAACAATTAACGCCGCCTTGCGGAGTTTGCCGTCAAATCATCTGGGAATTTTGCCACGATGCGCCCGTGACGTTGGCAAACCTGAAAGGCAAAAACGAGACGATAATGATGAGCGATTTGTTGCCAAGGGCATTTGATTCAAAGTTTTTGGATTAAGGTTATGGCAGAATTTGTTTTTACAGAATGCGCGGTCGCGGCTTGAAAGCTGTTTCCGCGCATTCTGCGTTTTATTCGAGGGATGCGAGATGAAACTGATAGAAAAATTGTTTGTAGTTCTACTTATATTTGTTTTGTTAATTTCTTGTTTAGGGAATACTTCAATGGCACAAAATACAAAAGAACAAGTTGATTTAATTGTAAGCGGCGGGACAATTGTAACAATGGATTCGCAAAAGCGTGTGATTGATAACGGGGCGATTGCAATCAAAGACGGACAAATTATTGCCGTAGGTGAGCGAAAAGAAATAAATAAAAAATACCTTGCAATGAAAACAATAAATGCAAATGGCAAGGCTATAATTCCCGGACTTATCAATACACATACGCACGTTCCTATGTCGCTCTTTCGCGGAATCGCAGACGACTTGGATTTGAACGAGTGGCTCACAAAATATATTTTTCCGGCTGAGGCAAAAAACGTAAACGAGGAATTTGTTCGTATCGGGACACAACTCGGTTTGGCGGAAATGATTCGCGGCGGGACGACGACCTATTGCGATATGTACTATTTTGAAGATGCTGTCGCAGATGAAACCGCAAAAGCGGGTGTGCGCGGTGTGTTGGGTGAAACCGTCATAGATTTTCCCGTTGCCGATAATAAAACAAACGCAGAGGCGATGGCTTATGTTGAAAGGTTTGTGAAAAAGTGGAAAGGTCACAAACTTATTACTCCTGCAATCGCACCGCACGCCCCTTATACTGTTTCTGAAGAACATCTCAAGGCTATTCGCGCTTTTTCGGATAAAACGGGAACACCCATTATCATTCACGTCTCTGAAACTTTGAAAGAGAACAATGACATTACAAAACAAACGGGAGGTCGTCCTGTTGCTTACTTAGAGCGAATCGGTTTTCTGAGCGATAAAGTTACGGCGGCGCACCTTGTTCACGTCAATGATGCCGAGATAAAAATTCTAAAAAATCGTGGAGTGGGCGGAGCACATTGCCCGCAATCAAATATGAAACTTGCTTCGGGTGTTGCACCGATTCCTGCGATGTTAAAGATGGATTATCCAATCGGTTTGGGAACGGACGGTGCGGCGTCAAATAACGATTTGAGTATGTGGGAGGAGATGGACACGGCGGCTAAACTTCATAAACTAATTTCAAACGACCCGAAAGTATTAAACGCTGAACAGGCTTTTGAGATGGCTACGATTCGCGGTGCGCGTGCGCTTCACTTGGAAAAAGAGATTGGTTCTTTGGAAACAGGTAAACGCGCAGACATAGCGATTGTTGACATGGACGAACTCAATCAAGTTCCGATTTACAACATCTATTCGCACCTTGTTTATTCGACAAAAGCGAGCGATGTGCGGACTGTTGTAATTGAGGGAAAAGTTGTAATGCTAAATGGTCGCTTGCAGACCTTGGATGAAATTAGTATAAAAAGAAAGGCTCGTGAACAGCGCGACAAAGTTGTAAAAAGCCTGGCTGCATCTGATTCAATCTTTAACAAAGACAATTCAACCGCACTTGCCCTAAACAGACAAAGAAGGCAATAATGAAGCATCTGGATTTTATATGTGGTAAGCGAGCCTAATAAGCTCGCTTATTTATTTTTAAGTTATAAGGAGTTCTAAAAATTATCGGTGATTTTATTTAAGCTAAGTACAAATATGTTCCGTCTGTTGTTTTTGGTTTTAATGTCCACTGTTTTTGTGTCAGCACAAAGCAGTGTGCCGGACCCGAACAAAACTACTAGCCAACCGAACAACGCCCCCGACCCTGTTATAATTTCACAAGCAGGGAAAGATAACGAGACAAACGCATCAGTAGTATCTCAAACACCAGCACCTGCGAACGGCAGTAATGCAACGATTGATTCTGAAACGGTTCAAAAGCGTCTGATGCGTATTCGCGCTCTGGCGGCAAGCCACAACTTGAGCGGAGCGGCGGTTGAACTGAAATCACTTCTTGCTTCAACAAGAGAAACAGCCGTTCGTGATGTAGCTCAAGTGATGTTAATGAGCGTCTATATCGAGCAGGGTAATCATATAGGTGCAATGGGACTGCTTGATGAAACATACAAAGCGCGTCTTACAACAAAAGAGAGTGCGAACAGAATTTACTTTGCTCTGGCAGGTCAAGTCTTAAACGGGGCGAAATCCCACATAGAACGCTACCGCGCCTACGGATTGAGCATAAACGATTCCGAACTTCCGCCTGAATCTGTCAAAGACCTGAATGGTCTGCGTTTATTGGTCGAAAAAGTCGTTTTTCAATCAAAGGAAATTGTGATTGCCGATTCAAAAGCTTGGGATGCAATGTCTTTGTACGAAGATTCTGCAAAAGTGCGCGGTTCGATGTCGCGTGACCAATTCGACCGTTCCGAATGGGATAACGAATGGAACATGGCGCGTCTTGCAATGAATGATTCGACGAAAATAATTACAAAGGGAACGCCTCGCCTACAGCAAAATAACAACATTGCAAAGACAACAGCAACACAACCGTCAGTCGGTATCACTGCGTCAATCCCAAAGCCGATAAATGAAAACAACTCGTCTGCGGGTTCATCGGTTGCAAAAGAAAACATTCCAACCTTTGAGAAAAAAGAAGAACCCAAAGTTGAAGAAAAGAAAGCTTCGACACCAACCGAAAACGCACAAAAAACTGAATCGAAGACGCCCACATTTACAAACACAAATACACAGCCCGGAACACAAAATAAAGATGTGGTTTTGACTTCGCAAAAAGGTTCAGACCAACAAATGATTAGTGTTGGTTCTTTATTTCCGCACGCAAAAAAACAGTTCAAGCCTTTTTATCCTGCGCCTGCAAAGACGGCGAGAATAACAGGGGTTGTTGTTGTAGAGTTGATTGTTGACGAAAAAGGAAACGTCATTAGCGCACAATGTAAGAGCGGACACGAAATGCTCAAAGCAAGCGCGTTGGAAGCGGCTAAAAGATGGAAATTCAAACCACAAGAAAAAGATGGTCAACCTGTGCGTATGTCCGGTGTGATTAGTTTTAATTTTATGCTTTAATTTCAAATCAATCTCGTTTGAATGCGGTTCGTGGTAGTTCAATCACGAGCCGCATTTTCTTTTGCTTTTGAAATCCACTCGTGATTAGAAGTATTTTATTTGTAGTGAGAATATTGTTTGGTTTGACAAAGCCCCATGCAAACAAACGAAAATAAACAAAATGATTCAAACAGCGAGCTATTGCTTACGTCAGTTTTATGCTGTGTGTGTGAAACGGATGACGCAAAACCCGTTGGCGTCGGAACTGATTTTGAATACAACACAAGCAGGAATACTTTTCTGGCAATGCAATGTCATTCCTGCGGTTTAGTCTATTTGAATCCGCGTCCTTCGGTTGATGAATTTGACAGAATCTATCCATCTAACTATCACGCCTTTGATTTTTCAGAAAATAATTTTGGTTTTGTTTACAAAGTCAGGCGAAGGCTTGAAGCGCGTCGTCTTCTTTCCTGGTGTAAGGGCTTAAAGGCGGATGCGAAAATAATTGATGTAGGTTGCGGCGATGGCTTTCATCTTGATTTGTTGAAAGAGTTTGGGAATAAGAGTTGGACGATTGAAGGAATTGACACAAGTGAACGTGCCGTAACAGCCGCTGAAAAAAAAGGTTTGAAAGTGCATCCCGGCAGTGTCGAACAGCTTGAGTTGGAAAATGAATCCTACGACTTGGCTTTTTTGATTCAGACAATCGAGCATTTGGAAACACCTGACAAAGTTCTCGATTCCGTAAGGCGGTTATTAAAACCGGGTGGCAAAATAGTTATCGTTACGGATAATACAGATTCGCCCGATTTCAAATTATTCAAAGGCGGATATTGGGGCGGTTATCATTTTCCGCGACACTGGAATTTATTCAACAAAAAAACTCTTTCAGCGTTGGCACAAAAAGTTGATTTGGAAGTTGTTTCAATCAACACAATTGTAAGTCCGGTTAATTGGGTTTATTCAATCAGAAACACGCTCGTTGATTTGAATTATCCAAAATGGTTGGTCAATCGTTTTAGTCTTGGTTCAACCGCGTCACTTTCGGCTTTCACATTGTTTGACTACACTTTTCAATTATTAGGAAAAGGTGCTTTATTAAACGGAGTTCTGCGTCGTCCCGAATAAAAATTTTATGTCAATAAACGGAAAACCTTTTGCAATTATCGGAGCAGGTCTGGCAGGACTGACGGCTGCAAACTATTTGAAACGCAACGCTGTTCCGTTTGTATTGTTTGAAGCCGGTCCGAAAATCGCGGGTCTTGCGTCAAGTTTCAAAGACGATGAAGGCTTTAGTTACGATTTCGGAGCGCATTTTGTGACAAATCGTTTGGCGGCGGCGATTGGTGTAAGCGCAGATTGTCGTGTCGTACATCATTACAGCGAAACGGTTTGGCTTAAAGGAAAATCTTACGGCTATCCATTTGGTTTGATGAGCATGCCGCGTTTTTCATTTAGCGCAATGGTCAGTCGTTTGAAAAGAAAAACTGAAACGGAAACTGCCGCAGATTATTTTCGAGGTGAATACGGAAATGCTTTGGCTGACGAAGTTGCATTGCCTTTGCTTGAGGCTTGGTCCGGTGCCCCCGCAAATGAGCTATCCGCTTCAGTCGGAAACAAATTAGCAAACAGCATTGTAAAAACTCTGTGGCTTAAACTCGCCGGAAAAATTTCAAGACGTGCGATTGCGTGTGGTTACAGCCATGAAATGCCTGAATCCGCAAATGTCTGGCACGTCTATCCAAATGGCGGAATCAGCACGCTCTGTAAAAAACTTGCAGATGGACTGGACGCGAATATAAAACTTGAATCTCCTGTTGAATCAATCGTAATTGAAGATAATCGCGCCGCTAAGGTTCGTGTCAAAGGCGAAGAAATAGAAGTAGCGGGTGTGATAAGCACAGCACCAATCAACATTCTCGCAAAACTTGTGAAGGGAACTGATGCGCTGAAAAGTTTACACGCTTTTCGTTACCGCCCGATGGTCTTCGTAAATCTTCGTTTTGAAGGCAGGGGGTTACTGCCTGACGTTGTGACATGGACGCCTGAAAAGCATTTTCCTTTTTTCAGATTAACCGAAGCCACGCTTTCAATGCCCTGGCTTGCGCCCGAAGGAAAGACGCTTATCACTGCGGACATCGGTTGCGAAGTCGGAGACGAAATCTGGACGAAATCCGATGATGAACTTGGCGAGCTATGTTTAAGAGGGCTAGAAAAAATCATTCCGAATGCAAGGGAAAAATATAAAGGTTGCCGCGTTTTGAAAACACCGATTGCTTATCCCGTTTATCTTGCAGAATACGAAGCAAAACGTGAGGAGATTGAAAAATCTCTTGGCATCGAAGGTTTAATAAGCATCGGGCGCAACGGCGAATTTGCACATATTCTGATGGAAGATGTTTATTGGCGAACGCTCAAAAGAATGCGACTGTTTGTAAGAGAAAATCAATTTCCGACTCAAATTGAAAACGCTAAATCAATAGCCATTTCATCTTCAATTTGCATTTAGTACTCTGTAATCTAAGTTCATTAACATTTGGCAAGAGTTTTGAGTCCCGCCTTCAGGCGGCTAATGTTTAGAAAGAGCCGCCTGAAGGCGGGACTCAAAACATTAAATAATTGTAACTGATTAGGTCATCAACCATCCGTTGAAAAGGGTGTTCATATTTGTAGCCCACAATGCTAATCGCGGGACTGATGATTCGCGGCATTGGAGTTATCGAAGATAACGACATACATTTTCAGTTTGATTTTTATGAATTTTCAGTTTGATTTTTATGTCGCCATTTTCAACGGCTCAAAATCTCTCTTTAATTTCCCCATAGTTGCACTATGG
>Ga0187894_10002247_pt1 | contig 23284 bp, 20 predicted proteins | sample GBC1701081metaG_FD_136650 | JGI IMG/M metagenome (GOLD analysis project Ga0187894, IMG submission 136650) | White microbial mat communities from a lava cave in the Kipuka Kanohina Cave System on the Island of Hawaii, USA - GBC170108-1 metaG ... | reverse complement strand
TGGCTACATTGAGCCAACGTGAGGAAACCAGCTTGTTCATGACACTCTTAGCCGCCTTCCAAGTCCTGCTCGCTCGTTATATGGGCCAAAATGACATTGTCGTTGGTTCGCCCATCGCCAACCGCAATCGCGCGGAGATTGAAGGCCTGATCGGTTTTTTTGTCAACACGCTCGTGTTGCGCACAGATCTTTCTGGTAACCCATCGTTTCGGGAGCTGCTGCGGCGGACGCGTGAGGCGTGCCTGGATGCCTATACGCACCAGGATCTACCGTTTGAGAAGCTAGTCGAGCATCTGCAACCGCAGCGGCATCTGAGCCACCCTCCGCTGTTTCAGGTGATGTTCGACCTCCAGAATACTCCCAGACAGCCTCTCCACCTCGCCGGTCTCACGCTCAGTCCGATCGACCTAGAGGTGAACACGGCGCAGTTTCCTCTGACGCTTGTCCTGCAGGAAACCCCTGAAGGATTGGAAGGCGAAGTCGAGTACAATACCGACCTCTTCGATGCCGCGACGATCACTCGGCTGATCGGACACTATCAAACGCTACTCACTGGCATTGTCGCCACGCCTGAGGAGCGTTTGGCGACGCTCCCTTTGCTCACCCCTGCCGAGCGTCGCCAACTATTAGTTGGGTGGAATTCCTTCTCAACTGCGCCGTCGCCCACTTCCTGTACTCCCCAGCTTTTTGAGGCTCAGGTAGAGCGGACACCCGAGGCCGTAGCCGTGGTCTTTGAGACCCAGCAGTTAACTTACTGTGACCTCAATGCCCGAGCCAACCAAGTCGCCCATTATCTCCGGCAGCTCGGAGTCGGTCCTGAGGTGCTGGTTGGTCTCTATATGGATCGCTCTTTAGAAATGCTCATCGGCTTGCTCGGAGTTCTCAAGGCCGGTGGAGCGTATGTCCCTTTAGACTCTACGTATCCACGCGAGCGCCTCGCCTTCATGGTGGTCGATGCTCAGATGCCAGTCCTGCTCACCCAGCAATCGTTGCTGGCAACCCTTCCTGACTGCCAAGCCAGAGTTGTCTGCTTGGACAGCGATTGGGAACATATTGCGCAGGAGCCTGCGACGAACCCAGTCAGGACAGTAACGGCCGAGACCTCCGCTTATGTCATCTACACCTCGGGCTCCACTGGGGCTCCCAAAGGGGTGCTGATCACGCACGGGTCGCTGACTCGCCATTGTCTGGATATCCAAGCGCATTTTGCGTTAACCTCGCAGGATCGAGTGCTGCAATTTACCTCCTTCACTTTCGATGCCTCGGTTGAAGAAATCTTCCCGACCTTGCTCCACGGTGCCACCCTCGTCTTACGGGATAGGGCGCTCTGGAGTCCCATGGAGTTTGCCCAACGCATTACTACTCTGGATGTCACCGTCGTGAACCTTCCTACCGCGTATTGGCGGCAGTTGGCGCAGACATGGGCCAACAAGCCTCAAGCGTTTGCTCCCAACCTCCGCCTCGTCATCGTCGGCGGGGAAACACTGTTGCCAGGAGATTTACAGTTCTGGTGGCAAACATCGTTGCGCACGGTTCGTCTTCTCAATACCTATGGTCCGACCGAGGCAACCATTACAGCGACGATTTTTGAGGTTCCCCCGTCTCCCCCTTCTTTGACGAGTGCCCCATGGCAGAGCATTCCCATTGGCCGCCCATTTGGCAACCGGACAGCGTATATCCTCGACTCGCATAAGAACCTTGTTCCGATTGGCGTACCCGGAGAGTTATACCTGGGAGGTGTAGGACTCGCACGAGGTTATCTCCACCGCCCGGAGCTCACAGCCGAGAAATTTATCCCGCACCCCTTCAGTGACGATCCCAACGCGCGGCTCTACAAGACCGGTGACCTCGCCCGCTACCGGCCTGATGGCAATATTGAGTTCCTGGGCCGGAGCGATCACCAGGTGAAGCTGCGCGGCTTCCGCATTGAGCTAGGCGAGATCGAAGCCATCCTTGGGCAACATCCAGCGGTACAGGAAGCCGTTGTCCTAGCGCGGGAAGACGTACGGGAGGATGCCGAGTTGGTGGCGTATGTAATCGCGGCGCAGGGGTCGGCGCCTCCACCTGATGAGTTGCGCAGCTTCTTACGAGTCTTAGTGCCGGAGTACATGGTGCCAGCCACATTTGTCTTGTTAGACACTTTGCCTTATACGCCCAATGGCAAAGTCGACCGTCATGCTTTGCCAACTCCAGACCCAACACCACTCACCCCAAGCCGCCTCTTTGTCTCTCCGCAAAGCGCCTTGGAACAGCAACTCACCCAGATTTGGGAAGATGTGATCGGAGTTCATCCCATTGGTATCCACGATAATTTCTTTGACTTAGGCGGGCATTCTCTTCTCGCTGTGCGGTTATTTGCGAAAATCGAACAGGCCTTGGGCAATGCACCTCCTCTGATCTCTCTGTTCCAAGCCCCCACTATTGCCGATCAAGCCCGTCTCTCCAGCCAGAAAGAACCTGTTCCCTCCTGGACCTCTCTAGTACCTATTCAGCCACGCGGTTCCCGACCGCCGTTTTTTTGCGTCCATGCGCATGAGGGCCATGCCCTCTATTATCGCTACTTATCTGCCCATTTAGGACCGAACCAACCCTTTTATGGATTACAAGCACAGGGGCTGGACGGCAAACATCCTCTCCACAGCCAGATTGAGGACATGGCGGCGCACTATATTCGTGAAATACAAACGATCCAGCCAACCGGGCCCTATTTTCTGGGCGCGAACTGTTGGGGCGGACAGATTGCTTTTGAGATGGCGCAGCAGCTCTATGCTCGTGGCCAGAGCGTCGGAGTACTGGCGCTGATTGACGCCCATGCGCCAGGATGTCACGACTCGTTATCTCAGGCTTCTTCTTTGCGGTGGCGTCTCCAGCGTCTCATCGAGAAGTTTGAGGGACATTGGAAAAATCTGACACTCCTCAGTGTCCAGGAGAAACGTGCGTATCTCTTGGACGCCGGAAGATGGTTCATTAAGACAAGATTCACGCCGAGAGTGCAGCGCTTAACGACAGCTCCATCTGCGGCAGACAATCAGTTGTCTTCACCCGCACCCCTAGGCACCTGGCGTGAGCTGGATTTTTCCCTTTTGCCCTACACACTGAGGGTATACCCCGGAAAAGTGACGCTTTTTCGTGCCAACAAGCAGGAGGGCGGGGTCGTGCATGACCCGCAGTTCGGTTGGGGGCGTTGGGCCGGGGGTGGTGTCGAAGTTCACGAGATCCCGGGGTATCATGGGATTATTCATGAACCGCGCGTCCGCTTGTTGGCCGAGAAATTGCGCGCATCTCTGGAGAAGGCACAGACGGACCAGACCGAGGATCAAGCCCAGGCCGTCGACAGCCCTCCTTAGTCTCAGCGTCGTGTGCCACACGATTCCCGCGCTTTTGTGATGATATGGCAGTACCAAGGCTGGGAGCTCCGAAATCGGCTTCTTCCGTTTCCTGGGATTTACCACCACACCCCCTTCAGTTGGACAGTACTGCGGTTCACGTTTGGCGTGCAGCTCTAACCCTTGACCCCTCGGCGGTCCAAGCGCTGCAACAGCTTCTGTCACCGGATGAACAGATACGAGCAGAGCAATTTTACTTTTCCTTGGATCGCGAACACTTCATTGTTGCGCGCGGGCTGCTCAGAGTGATTCTTGGACGCTACCTCGACCGGGACCCACGCCGTTTGCGGTTTTCGTACAATCCTCATGGGAAGCCGGCGTTGGTAAAAGAGGAGAGCGGCGAAGAGATCTCTTTCAACCTTTCTCATGCACATGGGTTAGCGCTCTACGCCATTGCACGCGGTCGGAACGTCGGGATTGACCTTGAATATCTCCGCTCAGATCTTGTTCACGAACAAATCGCTGAACACTTTTTTTCGCCTCGTGAAGTCGCCTCCCTCCTGGCGCTTCCCCCCTCCCTCCGGATGGAGGCCTTTTTCAACTGTTGGACTCGTAAGGAGGCATACATTAAAGCGAGGGGCGAGGGCCTCTCGCTACCTCTCGACCAGTTTACGGTATCGCTCATCCCAGGAGTGCCAGCCGCACTGCTACACACAGAATGTGACCCTCGTGAGGCCTTCTCTTGGTCTCTGCGAGAATTGGTCCCCGGTCCTGGCTATGTAGCTGCGCTTGCGGTGGAGAGCCAAGAGTGGCAGTTATGTTGTTGGCAATGGGACGCATCATCTTACCCTGGAACGATGTGAGGTCTCACAGAGTTTTTCTCGTTTCGCCTATTGGTCCCTCACGATTTCTTTGCCCTGAAAGGAAAAACCGTGGAATTCGTAAAAGAATTTCTTGACCTTTTTTTGCACCTCGATACCCATCTCAACGCTGTCATCCGTAACTACGGGGTCTGGACCTATCTCCTGCTCTTTCTCATCGTCTTCTGCGAAACCGGGTTGGTGATTACCCCGATCCTTCCCGGCGATTCGCTTTTATTTGCCGCTGGAGCGTTTGCCGCCAGTGGCGCACTCGATGTGAAGTGGCTGCTTATTCTCCTGAGTATTGCCGCCATCGCTGGCGATGCGGTGAACTATGCCGTCGGTCATTTCATGGGTCCCAAAGTTTTTTCTCGACCAGATAATCGATTTCTCAAGCAAGAATACCTGGACCGTACCCATCAGTTCTACGAAAAATATGGCGGCAAGACCATCATCATTGCTCGCTTCGTCCCCATCGTGCGGACCTTTGCCCCATTCGTTGCTGGGGTCGGCAGTATGACCTACGCCAAATTTGCCAGTTACAACGTTCTCGGTGGTGTCTTGTGGGTCGCGATATGTGTGTTGGCCGGCTATGCCTTCGGCAATATCCCCCTCGTCAAGCAGAACTTCACCCTGGTGATCCTCGGTATCATTTTCGTTTCTATTCTGCCCGGAGTGATCGAGTTCTTGCGGCAGCGCCGACAACCCGCGATACGGAAGGTCGAGCAATAACAGCGAAGTCTCTCCTCTTGGGCATGAAGCGCAAAATTTTTCGTGCGCCGGACGTTGACGCTTATCACTCAAGGTCCCTATAATTTCTCTGCTTTCGTTCAGAGTACTGTGAAACAAAAGGACAGATTCTCTTATGTCTCTCAAACTTGGCGTTGATGTCGGTGGGACGTTCACAGACCTTTTACTGTTCGACGAAGCGACGGGCCGTCAGATCCGCGCCAAGACGCCGTCGACGCCGGCCGATCCTTCTATCGGTGTGTTGACCGGCATCGAAAAAATCTGTCGCCTGGCAGAGGTGTCTCCCGGAGAAATTACTCAGATTATGCACGGGACCACCGTGGCAACCAATGCGGTGCTCGAAGGCAAAGGGGCGAAGGTTGGATTAATTACCACGGAAGGATTCAAGCAAATTCTCCATCTCGCACGCTCATGGACTCCCGGACCGCTCGCGGGTTGGATCATCATGGTCAAGCCCGACCCACCGGCCGCGATCGAACACACACGCGAAGCGAAAGAACGTATCGACACGCGGGGGAACATCGTTAAACCACTTGATGAAGAAGCGTTGCGAAAAGACTTGCAAGAACTCGCTTCACACGGGATCGAGGCACTCACGGTCTCGCTGATTAATTCATACGCTAATCCAGCGCACGAGAAGCGCGTCAAAGCTATCGCGCAGGAAATGTTTCCAACTCTTCCGGCTACTGCCTCGGCTGAAGTGCTGCCAGAATTTCGCGAGTATGAGCGCGCGCTAACGGCGGTGATGAATTCCTACGTGCGGCCGAAAGTTGCCCTTTACATGCGCAACTTCGCCGACCAGCTTGCCGCGCATGGCCTCAAGGCCGAAGTGAACATTTTACGTTCCGACGCCGGGCTCATGACCCTACGCATGGCTCAGGAACGACCGGTGTATGCAGTCATGTCTGGTCCGGCCGGCGGGGTTGCTGGTGCCCTTTCTATCGCTAAGAAAGCCGGATTTCCCAACATTCTTACCATTGACATGGGGGGGACATCGACTGACGTTTCTCTGTGCCAGGACGGGACGCAGACGATTGCCCGTGAGACAACCCTTGGATACTTCCCGATCAAGGTGCCATCCGTCGATGTTCGCAGTATTGGCGCGGGCGGAGGTTCGATCGCCCATGTTCCAGAGCTCACCAAGGCGCTCCGAGTTGGCCCACAAAGCGCCGGGGCCGACCCTGGTCCGGCGTCTTATGGCAGAGGCGGAACTGAAGCCACAGTGACCGACGCTAATGTCGTGCTGGGTCACCTTCCCCCGCGATTGCTCGGCGGAGAAATGGTTCTCGACGAGGAGGCAGCCAAAGCAGCCGTAGAACGCATCGGTCGAAAGATTGGGCTTGATGTATATCGCGCGGCTCAGGGCATTCTCGACATCGTCAATGAAAACATGCATGGTGCTTTGCGTCTCGTCTCTGTACAACGTGGCTATGACCCGCGGAATTTTGCGCTTATTGCCTTTGGCGGAGCTGGCCCTCTTCATGCCAATGCGGTCGGTCATTTAATCGGTTCGTTCCCGGTCATTATTCCCCCTGCGCCAGGCATCCTCTGCGCGACCGGGGATGTGTGTTGCGATTACCGTGAGGAATTCGCTCGGACCGTCCTTCGCACCCTGGATCAGCTACCGGCCACCGACGTAGTCAAGATTCTGCATGAGCTCGGCGAAGAAGCCATCGGTTGGTTGGAACGCGAGGGGATCCCCCGCAGTCAGCAGCGAGTCTTTTACAATGCTGATATGCGTTATTTTCGCCAGGGCTACGAGTTACCTATTTCCACGACGTTGGAAGATCTACAAAATCAAGGTACCGTCTCGTTGGCTAACCGCTTTCATTCGTTACACGAACAACTCTATCGTTTTCGGCTTGACGCGGAATGCGAAATTGTCAACTTGCGGGCGGTTGCTCTCGGGAAAGGGGCGGCACTGACTTTGCCGGAGGCAGAACTGGCTGGGTCCTCTTCCGCGTCGGCGTTAATCGACGAGCACAAGATTTACTTTGACGGTAAGTTTCTTTCGACGCCGATCTACGACCGCGTCAAGCTCCAACCTGGTAATCGCTTGCCCGGTCCGGCCATTGTGACAGAGATGGATTCTACTACCGTCGTCTTGCCGACATTCAGCGGAGAGGTGGATCGCTACTTTAATATTTTGATAAAGCCGGGGGCGTAAGATGCATGCGTGTCTCTGTTTCTCTCACAATTCCAGACCCGCTTCACTCCGAAGACGAAGAACGCTTTGTTATCATTGGCGAGTCTATGCAAAGGAAACCGCTGGTGGTAGTTCATACTGACAGAGGAGATACCATTCGCATCATCAGTGCACGAGTTGCCACCTCTCGCGAAAGAAGCATGTATGAAGAAAACCACTAAGACCCGGCGTGACCCGGACATGTTAGATGAATATGATTTCAGTAGAGGAGTGCGAGGGAAGTACGCTAAACGTTTTGCCGCAGGAAGCAATGTAGTAGTGCTATCGCCGGATGTGGCAAAAGTCTTTACTGACTCCAATTCTGTCAACGAAGCTCTTCGTGCTCTGATAAAAATAGCCCACAAACAAACCGTGCTCAGGACTGAAACGCAAAATGATATCAGCTAAAAGCTGATTGCTGACCGTTGCCCAGAGAGAGGAGACCACCATGCGCGACGTCAAAATTGCCAAGATCCCGCAGATCGAGGTCGATCCCGTCACCCTCGATATCATCGAGAGCGCGCTCAAGAACTACCGCTACGAGATGGACGCGGTGCTATATCGCACGGCGATGTCGCCAGTGATCCGCGAGCAGCATGATGAGTTTCCTATGATCTGCGATCCCAATGGTCGCATGGTAGTGGGCCAGTTCGGCTCCTATATTCGTGAGATGATGGAGACTTTCGATCGCCCACTCTACCCGGGAGATGTGATCTTATTGAATGATCCCTATCTCTGTGGCGGGGCGATCTCACACATCAACGATTTCCTGGTTTTGGTGCCGGTGTTCGATGGTGACGAGCTGATTGGCTGGTGTTCGATGTTTGGGCACCAGATGGACGTCGGCGGCCCATTGCCTGGCTCGTTTCCCACCAATGCGACTTCAATCTTCGGCGAGGGATTGCGCATCCCGCCGGTCAAACTGTTCGAGAAGAGCGAGCTGAATGAGGACGTGTTGAATCTTATTCTCAATAACGTGCGTATCCCGGTTATGAACCGGTCAGATCTGATGGGGATTGTGGCCGGCTGTAAAACCGCTGAACAACGAGTGATGGAACTGTGCAAGCGCTTCGGTCGTGATACCTACCTGGCCGCTTGCCAAGCGCTGCTCGATCGCACCTACCGCGCGGTGCAAACGCTCATTCAGCGCAACATCTCGACAGAACCCCAATCGTTCGAAGACTACGTTGACGATGACGGTCTCGGCAATGGCCCATTTAAGATGAAGCTCACCATCTGGCGTGAAGGTGAGAAAGCGGTGTTCGACTGGACCGGCACCGACCCGCAAGCCTTAGGGCCGATTAACTTCTATCTGAATGAGGGCATGTTCAAGATGTTCATCGGTGTCTATCTCATCATGGTCTACGACCCGCAGATTTTGTTTAATGACGGGTTCTATGACCTGATCGAGGCGCGCCTTCCCGATGGCTCACTCCTCCACCCGAAATTCCCCGCGGCGTTGGGCTGCCGCACCCATGCCCTTGCCCGCCTGTTCGACGTCATGAGCGGGTGCCTGGGGCAGAAGAGCCCGGAGCTTACCACCGCTGCCGGTTACGGCACCAGTCCACATTTGCTCTATAGTGGCACCGACAAGAACGGTAAATTCTTCTTCATTATGGAGATCAGCTACGGTGGCATTCCCGGACGGCCGATCGGTGATGGCATGGATGGACACTCGTGGTGGCCGCTGTTTACCAATATCCCGACTGAGTACCTCGAAAGTTACTGCCCGCTCCGAGTTGATCGCTACGCCTCGGTAATCGACTCCGGCGGCGCGGGTTTACATCGTGGCGGTAACGGCATCGACAAATGGTACACTTTTCTGGAGTCCGGTGAGATCGCCATCCATGACGACCGCTGGCTAACTCCACCGTGGGGTATTTTAGGCGGGAAACCAGGGATGCGCTCGACGAAGATTCTCATCCGTGCCGATGGCTCACGCACAGTGCTACCGTCTAAGTGTGACCAGATCAGAGTAGAGCCGGGCGACCAATTAATCTTCCAGACCGCTGGCGGCGGGGGCTGGGGAGACCCTTTACAACGAGAGCCGGGAAAAGTCCACCAGGAAGTCATGCGCGAATTAATTTCATTACAAAAAGCTCGGCGCGATTATGGCGTGATCATCGATGCGCAGACGATGCGAGTCGATGAAGCGGCAACCCATACGCTGCGAGAGAGAATGGTCAAGGAACGCGGGGCGACGAAGACCTTTGATTTCGGCCCGCCGCTGGTCGAGCTGTTGGCGCGGTGCAAAGAAGAGACCGGTTTGGAACCACCAGTTCCGCCGAAACTGCCGCCCCACTGGGCAACCAACGGGGTGAAGAAGGAAGCGGCGTAAGAACGTCGCAAACAAGTTTAAGGCAAGTCTCAAGCCAGTCAAAAATAAGTCTCAAACAGTTCCTGAATTAGTTCGAGACCTGTCCTAGACTTCTTTGAGACTTGTTCTAGACTTGCCTGGAACTTGTCCTAGACTCCTTTGAGATTCCTATGACAGATCTTCTCGCCCATGCCGACGCGTACCTCAGGGAATTCGATGCGACTATCGTTGCGGTCGATACCGCAGGAAATGCGGTCGCCTTAGATAAGACCGCCTTTTATCCTACCGGCGGTGGCCAGCCTTGCGATCTCGGCTGGCTGGAAGAAAAACCGGTCACTAAAGTACAGCGGCAAGGCGAACACATTTGGCACTGGCTCGACGGCGATCTACCGGCGGTGGGCGTGCTCGTCCATGGCCGGCTAGACTGGGATCGCCGGCATAAGCTGATGCGCACTCATACGGCATTTCACATTCTGTGTGGAGTGGTGTGGCGAGATTACGGGGCGCAAGTAACCGGCGGCAACATGGATGTCCTGCAGGGGCGGATGGATTTCGAATTCGCTGCATTGCGACAAGAGCTGGTGAAGGAAATCGAAGACAAATGTAATGCGGAAATTGCCGCCGCCCGCGATGTGCGCGCTAAGATCCTGCCTCGTGCAGAGGCGTTTCGCATTCCCGACCTGATACGCACCAAAATCAACCTTCTCCCCGAAGGCATTACCGAGGTCCGCATCGTCGAAATTGACGGGTTAGACCTACAAGCGGACGGCGGCACCCATGTCGCCAACACTCGTGAGGTTGGCACGATCAGGCTGGTCGGCTACGAGAGCAAAGGGAAAATCAACAAGCGCCTTCGCTTAGCTATAGAATGAGACGATCGTTTCCTTCTCCCACTCTATCTCTGTCTCTCTCTCTATCTCTTTGCGTCCTCCTCATAGCTTGTGAAAAACCCCCTCCGCAAACGGGGCAACGGGTCATCGCCGCAGCCGTGCGAGCTTTGCTTGATCAATCATATGCGGGGATCGACTATCCGACTTATCGCGACAGCTTGAAAGATCTCGAAGCCCTCACCGCCCAGCATCTTGACACGACCCCCTTCTCCCTCAGGCCACTGGCAGAGCAAATGTTGGACTATCTCCGTACGGCTGAAGAGATTCTTCGCTGGCAAACTGAACAAGGCAAAGCGGGACTACCGTCCTCCGATGACAAAATGGTAAAGGCTTGGGTTGAACGGTATCCCTTTCTCCGGGCGGCTATAGGCGCCCACACTGCTAACGTCTTCGACGTCCCCACCGCGCTGACACTGTTATGGGACAAGACCAACACCACACTGCCGGCCTTTCAAATGAAGAGTAAGCCATTGTAAGAGAAAGCTCGTAGCTGTTAGCTATTAGCTTTTAGCCAGACTTGAAGAGAGCAGATGATTCCTCGTATTCTTATTTCTGTCGAAAGTTAACTGCTAAGAGTGGAGGGAGTATGGGCAAACTCGATAATAAAATTGCACTGATCACGGGCTCCAGCAGCGGGATTGGCAAAGCGGTCGCGCTTGCCTTCGCTCGGGAAGGTGCCCATGTCGTGATCAACTATCCCAATGAGACACAGGCAGCGAATGCCAAAGGGGTAAACGATGCCATCGCCGCTCTCGGACGACGAGTCCTCAACGTCCAAGCCGACGTCTCGCAAGAAGAGCAGGTACGCAAGCTCGTCGATGAGACCATGCAGGCATACGGTCGCATCGATATTCTCGTGAACAACGCTGGCATCGCGACTGCGGCAACGGTCGAAAAGATGGCGGCGGCGATGTGGGATCAGATGCTGGCGGTCAACCTCCGCACCGTGTTCTTATGCACCCATTATGTCTTGCCGATCATGTACCAACAGAACTACGGCAAGATCATTAGCACGGCCTCACAGCTTGCCTACAAGGGCTCGCCGGGCTTAAGTCATTACTGCGCTGCCAAGGCCGCGATTATCGCCTTTACCCGCTCACTGTCCTTGGAAATCGGCACGCGTAATATCAACGCCAACTGCGTGGCACCCGGTGCGACCGAGACACCGATTCTGAGCAGCATTAGTAAAGAAGCGATTGAGGCGATCCGCGCCAGCATTCCCAAAGGCCGGCTGGCCACCGTCGACGAGATCGCCCCGGCTTATGTTTTTCTCGCCTCCGAGGAGGCTCGACACTTTGTCGGGCAATGTATCAGCCCGAACGGTGGAGACGTGATGTTATAGGGACTGGGAGCTAGGGATTCAGGGTTGGCCCCCTCGCCTTTTTACTTTTTCGTCTTTTCACCCTGTGGGCTCTGACTGTTCTGGGCTGCTGGTGGCATCAAGGCATCAGCCTCTTGCTTGACCTTGATGGCTAAGTCACGGCGTCCAGCAACCAAATGCTTGCGCATCGCCATATCGAAAGCTTTCTTCGCTTCCTCTGGCTGTCCTTGATGGAAATACGCCACTCCCAAACCGGCGTAAGCTTCAGCCTTGTTCGGGTTATTTTCTAACACGGCGTTAAAAGCAGGGATGGCTTGTGCGTATTGTTGCTGTGCATTATACCCCTGCCCTAGCCGCAGTTGCGCGGTGACGTTCTGCGGATCGGCATTCACCGCCGCTTGGTATTCTTGTACGGCCTCGGCTCCGCGTCCATTGTCTTCATACGCCTGTCCTAACTCTAAGTGAGCAGTGCTCGATCCAGGATCGATTTTTACTGCTTCCTGTAAATTCTGAATAGCAGCCTCGAGCTGACGTTGCTGCCGGGCTGCCGCTCCGCGATTGACATAGAAGGCGGCGACGGCCTTGCGGGCTTCGGCATGATTCGGGTCGAGTTGCAACGTGATGCGGAATTCTTGTACCGCCCCTTCGGTATTGCCGAGCTTGTTGGAGAGAACCCCGATACGATAATGCGCTTCAGCCGCCTGCTCGGGCTGCTCTTTGATTGCTCGCTGATATTCCGCCATCGCCGGGCCGTATAAAGTGCGGTTTTCCAAATCCCGGCCTTTCGCCATATAATCTTCTGCGGCTCTTGCCGATGCAATAAGTACCGCAATAGAAAAAAAGAAAATCCCCATTGCGACGTACAGCCACAGAAAACAGTCCTGTTTCTTCTTCATATGGGGATAAGGATAAACTGCCTTCTTCTATCTGGCTAGCGGCCTACTCATCATGCGGCATTCACCGTTTATATCGCTTACTATCCCTTGCCGGCGAAAAGTGTGAAATTGATCCATTACCGAAGAGTCCTTGTCACAACTAGGTGGCCCAGCTAGACTCGCCTCCAGTGTCTCAACCCGCACGTCCGTTGCCAACTGAACAGCCGCCTCTCCCGTCCACTGACGCCGCAGCAGATGCACTGTTCACTCGTGATTTTTTGCTGGTCTGTCTCAGCACCTTCCTCTTCTCAGGGAGCATGTTTCTGCTTTTTGCCGTCCTCCCCCTGTTCATCGTGCAAGAACTCCACGGCGCCGAATCACAGGTCGGCATGATTATGGGCGCGTTTGCCATCTCTGCGGTCCTCAGCCGACCGCTCTCCGGCCGCATGGTGGATCTCTGGAGCCGCAAGGCCGGTTTGACTATCGGCTCATTGATCTACTGCATTGCCCCGGCGCTCTATACTCAGGCTGCTTCAGTGCCAGTCATGCTGGGGTTACGATTTTTTCACGGCATTGGCATCGCCATTTACACCACGGCAGGGAGTGTATTCGTCGCCGATCTCGCTCCACCCGCACGACGTGGGGAAGCGATGGGCTATTATGGCATGGCCCTCAACCTGGCGATGGCGATTGGTCCAGCTCTTGGCGTCGTACTCGTCAATCAGATCGGCTTTACCGGTTTATTTTGGCTTTCGTCTTTTCTCGGGCTGATTAGCCTTTTGCTCGTTCAGCTCCTGCATGATCCACTACGCACTCATATCCACGCCGACCAAGGCATGCCGGAGCGGCCACCGCTGTTCAGTCGCGCCGCTTTATTTCCTGGCTTCATCGCCATGTGTATGACGATGACCTTTGGAGCCGTGGTCTCTTTCCTCCCTTTGTTCGTTCGCCATCAACAGCTCGGCAATGCGGGCTTGTTCTTTACCGTGTACTCGATCGTGGTTGTTCTTCTTCGCCCGGTCTCCGGACGGCTTTCCGATCGTTTTGGCCGTGTCTCAGTGATTATTCCGGGGATGGTGTTCTTGGCTATATCAATGGTAACCCTCGCGTACACGTCTTCGATGTCTGGGCTGTTGTGGACCGCGGTCCTGCAAGGAGTTGGTTTTGGCGCGGTACACCCTTCGATCATGGCGCTGGTCGTCGATCGCTCGACTGCGCATGATCGTGGACCAGCGCTTGCAACCTTGATGATGGCTTTCGACATCGGTGTCGGCTTGAGCGCGATCGGCCTCGGGCAGGTTTTACAGTACACCGACTTCACGGTGATGTACCTTTGCGCCGGCGGTATCGCCTTGATCGGCGCCTTAGCAGTCGCGTTTTCAACCTGGCGACACAAGGCCTAGGTCATGGTAGGGCGCGCCCAGCGCGCCGATCAATGGCGCGTGACACGCGCCCTACAATCCTTGGCAGTACCAACAGCAAGCGACAGGGGGAATTGTTGGCAACAGCAAGTCTCAGGTCTATCACTGGCCGGGCTGTCCCAACTATCAGACGATATCGCCAGCGCACCAAGTGCAATTCGCCAACCGGGCGGAAGCGGAAGCTGCCGGATTCAGACCAGCCCACAACTGTCACTAATTTCTGCCCTTGTTCTTGCCAGGGCCGCCCCGCTCGGCTACCCTTGCCGCATTCTTTTGCTATTCGGAGGGTATCTTGAGCTTGCGCTCTCTCACATCCATTTCCATTCACGTCTTCACCTTTATTTTCTGTTCCCTGTTCACGTTCAGTGCTTTTGCTGACGGGCAAGCACTCCCCACCCGGGAAGAGATCCAACGTTGGATCGAGACCAACCTCGAAACCCCGCCAAAGTTTAACGATGGCGACGTCTTGACCCAGGCTGACCTCGATAAACTCCGGCCGTTCATCCCGCCACGTTACATCGACGAATTCAACTTTTCAGGGGTCGAGTTCCGGGTTTCTCCCTCAGGTAACTATACACCGCACCCAGATTACATGGCGGCGACCGAGCAATACTCGAACCAAACCAAACTAGCCGACGATGGTGCACTCGAAGGGTACGTCGCGGGGCGACCGTTCGCTCAAGCTCTCATCAATCCCGGTGATCCCAAATCTGGGATAAAAGCGGCATGGAATTTTAACTACCGTTGGCAAAACTACGGCATGAATGTTCGCCGTTATCTCGGAGCACTGATCGCTAAAGGCGGCACTGCCGCTCCATTATCCGGTTTCCCGCCCGATCTCATTCAGGGCGGCGGAAAGGTGATTCGGTATCTGGTGGCGCTGTATCAACGAGTGTACTACAGCCACTTGTCGCAAGCGGCAAATCCCAGTCACTTACTTCCGATAGAAGGGGCGGGTGAGTTTGAATACAAAGATTACGTCGAATTCACTGAGCCTTATGATGTCCGGGGGCAGCGATTTTTGATCTATCGTTATGACGACCCGCGCAAGCAGGATGATGCGTGGGGATTTCTGCCGCAACTGCGCAAGACGCGCCGCTTGTCGGTCAACGAACGGGACGATCACGTGGCCGGCACCGAGATGACCTTAGATGACTTCACCGGCTTTTCCGGCCGCATTCTTGACCATCAATGGAAGTTCCTTGGTTGGAAAGCCATCCTGCATGTGATGAATTCGCAACATCCCTATGCACGGTTCTTCGGCCCAAACGGGTGGGTGCCTCACGACCGTTGGGAGTTGCGACCATGCGCGGTTCTTGAGCAGATCCCCCTTGGGGATCGTACTTATGGCAGTAAGATCTATTTTTGGGATGCACAGACCTATGAGACGGCGATGGTGCTGGTCTTTGACAAACAGGGGAAACTCTGGAAGGTGATCGACTTGCTACACGGCTGGTCGGAAGATCCGTCTCAGCCTGAAGTCGATCGCGGCAAGCATCTTCCTCGCAACATTGGCTTCACTATCGTTGACGTGCAGAAGGAACAGGCGACCGTTTTCTCTGCCTACGAGATCATCTATCCGCAGCCCACTGCTAGTGAGATTGCCGAGCGCTACGATGTTAACAAACTGAGCGAGGGGAAAAGATAGGGACGCAATAAATTGCGCCTCTACGGAGGTGTTGGAAAATACTACGGTGAGTCCATAAGCCAAGAATTCTGTCAAGCCGCAGATTTCTCATACGCAGCACGAACGGAGGCTCACCTTAGTCGGTAGTTGAAATACGTGGCCTAGCATGCGGCAATCGTTTCTCCATAGCCGGCTCTTTTTTTCCTTGGGCAAATCTCGGTCTGATGATAGCGAACATCGCCGGCGTCAAGGTCAGCGTGGACAACCAATGGGTGAGTAAAAGAATGGTGAGGAGCATCGCCATCTCTGCCGAGAACCGTAGACTCGAGAGAAAATACCAGGGAATAATACCCGCGATCATCATCGTCGCGGTAAAAGTAACCGCCATCCCGGTCGTGGCAATCGCTCGTTTAATGCCTTGAATGGTATTGCCGCCCGCCAGCGGTCATTTCACGATGGATCTCCCGATAGTCGAGTCGTTCTTCGTTAAAACTCGCCCGAATCAGTGCGGCTTTTCCGTCTCCCGAGATAAACTGGTTATAGACAAGGTCATTGTTGAACAGCTCGTATTTGAGCGAGTCTAACACTTGTGGCGAGGTCAGAATCTCGGCCGGTAACACTGGATACGAGCGGATGACGCCGCCGGGTAGCGCTTTGACATTACGAATCTTCACGTGGCAGATCGAGGCAATCTGATCATGATCAACTCCTGAGATCAGATCCATTTGCTCAGTGAGGTATTTCACTTTCTCTAATGCCTTGGTGGTAAAGATGTCGCCAAATAAAACCGACATAGCCCTCTACCGCACGATCAGTGAGACCCTTCTGTGTCAGGTCAGTCATAGATGAGACACTCCTAAGACGAACGGCAAAATGCTGAGTGCTGCGCGAGGCCGCTAAAGAACAGAGTCGAGTCAACGCCTAGGAGGGTTGCTCAGACTTACGCGCGAGCCCGAGGGCAGTTCGCCCCGTCCTTGTGTTTTGCGAGGGGCGAGCAAGGAGTTGAGCAAAAATACCATCGGCAACCTCTTGGACCCGGCGTTGCCGTTTCTGTAACGGAGATCCTGTCTTTTTATAGCGGGGCCCATCATCAATTTTCATTCTTCCCATACATGGCCTTTCTGAATGAAGGAAACCACAAGCAAGCAGTTGAGTCTTTTTCTCCCTATGGCAGGACCCTGCCCTAACTCGAAAGAAAGACTCACGCGGGCAGCGTCAGTATCAACTGAGAGACAGATCATCTTCAGGAGCAGAAGGGAGGCGGTGACGCAGAGAAAGGAAGACAGAGAGAAAAGACTCGGGAACAAATCCACGCGGACAGAATAGCCGCAATCGAGGAGCCAGCTTCGCAGAAGCAGAGAAAGAAGCAGACAGGCAAGTCAGGAAGAAACGCAGCTTGCTGGAGCGTTCGCTCTCCAGACCCAATACGTGCGAAACTGAAGGCGTTTCTTGAAAGAGTGCTTCCTTACTTCCGGATTGAGAACGTATTAAGGTGCAGCCAGAATTCAACAAGGGTGAGGAAGGATGAAAGAGCGAAGTGCCTGTTGGAGAGAGTAGCAGCAACAGAAGTGGAATGCAGATTAGCCGGGAAAGGGGCAGACGCATCATAAGCGAGGGTTTGCGCATTGTTCCTGGCTTAGACCGGCCTGTCAAGCAAGCCGTTGCGCGACTCTGTTTCCCGCTCAAATGACGCCGTCGGCCCGGAGTTGCACGATTATCTCTGGAGCATACTCAAGCAATGAGGTGAGCACTGCGTCTGTATGCTCGCCTAAAAGTGGAGGATGAGCACGGCAAGAGACTGGGGTTTCAGCCAATTTTAGTGGAGAGCCGGTGAGTCGCACCTCTCCCGCGGTAGGATGTGGGATGGTCCACACCATGTCGCGGGCAAGGACCTGAGGATCGGCGAACACTTGATCGAGAGTCTGCACCGGACCACACGGGATACCCGCAGCGGTAATCTCTCGTAACCAAAAGGCAGTATCTTCGGTTAAGAAAATATCTTGCAGTAAAGCAACCGCCGCGTCACGATGTTCTACCCGTGCCGGATTGGTGGCAAAGGGCGCATCGGTCGCAAGCTCCGGACGCGCCAGCATGCGACAGAGCTTCTGCCACTGCCCGTCATTGCCAATCGCGAGGCAGAAGAATCCATCTCGCGCGCGGAAAGCTTGATAGGGCACGATGGCCGGATGGGCGTTTCCAAATCGACCGGGCGGTTTACCAGAGATCAAGTAACTACTCGCAACGTTGGCCAGCCACGCCACCTGAGCATCGAGGAGTGCAATATCGATCGCTTGTCCCTTCCCTGTTCGCGAACGCGCCAAGAGCGCGGCCTGGATGGCATTGGCGGCAAACAAACCAGCAGTGACATCGACGATGGCGACCCCCACTTTCATCGGCTCACCATGCGGCTCGCCGGTGATACTCATGACGCCGCCACGCCCTTGAATGATGAAGTCATAGCCAGGCAGGTCTTTGTCCGGCCCGTTCTGCCCGTAGCCGGTAATGGAACAATAAACCAGTCCGGGATTCAATTCTGCCAAATCATCGTAGCCCAGACCAAGGTCTGCCAGTTCTCCGACTTTAAAGTTTTCAACTAAAACATCGCTGATACGTGCAAGCCGACGAATAATTTCTCGGCCCCCAGCAGACTTCAAGTTAACCGTGATACTCTTCTTATTGCGATTGGCGCAGAGGTAATAGGCGCTCTCCCCGCCGACGAACGGCGGCCCCCAGGCGCGGGTATCATCCCCCGAGCCTGGTCGCTCCACTTTGATGACCTCAGCCCCCAAGTCGCCCAGTAGCATGGTGCAGTATGGACCGGCAAGAACGCGCGAGAGATCGAGAATGCGGAAACCTGCGAGAGGGGAAGACATGATTTTAGTTATGAGTTGTCAGTAGGGTGGGCACTGCCCACCGTTCTTATTATCACTTACCGATAAGCTCAGGTCCTGGCAATGGTGGCTCATTTGCCTTAGTTCAGCTAAAAGCTAACAATCTGACCGCTGAAACATAGGAGCACCTCACGATGCAGACGCCTCTGGTCCAATCCGACCTCAACTTTGATTTTGGTGAACAGAAGGAACTCCTACGCCAAGGAATCCGTAAATTAGTCGATCGCGAATGTCCGCGCGAGTACGTGCGGACGATGGACGAGAAAGAAGAGTTCCCCCGCCGGGTATGGAATGCACTGGCCGATGCCGGTTATCTCGGCGTTCCGATCGACGCGCAGTATGGCGGCTCCGGTGGTGATATTCTCGACATGGTGATCGTGGTCGAGGAAATGGCCAAGAAAAGCGCCTCGGTCGCACTGACGTTTATGATGTCGAGTTGTTTTGGTGCCAAGGCGCTCGCCTTCGCCGGTAATGAGCAACAAAAACAGGAACTCCTTCCCCGCCTCGCCCGTGGACAAGTAATGTTTGCCATCTCCGTCACCGAACCCGACGGTGGCACTGATGTGCTGAATGTCATGAAGACGACCGCTCGGGCTGACGGTGATCATTTCATCATTAACGGCTCAAAGGTCTGGACCACCTGCGCGCATCTTGCTGATTACATGGTGGTGTACGCGCGCACCGATCCGCAAGCTGCAAAGAAGACGCAAGGAATTTCTACCTTTCTCGTTGACCCGAAGACACCGGGAATTGAGATCCGCAAGATCGATAAACTGGGGATCCGCGCGACCAGTTCGTTCGAGGTGTTCTACAACGATGCCCGGGTGCCACGAGAGAACCTCTTGGGACGTTTGGACTACGGTTTTTACGATCTGTTACCCATGTTGAACAACGAGCGCATTCTGGTCGCGGCTATTTGCTTGGGGTTAGCGCAAGCCGCGTTTGCCGATGCATTGGAATACGCGCAACAGCGCCACGCCTTCGGCAAACCGGTCGGGCAGTTCCAGGCAATTCAGCACGACCTCGCCCGCACCGCTACTGATATCGAACTAGCCAAGCTCATCACTTACAAAGCAGCGTGGATGCAGTCACTCGGGCGCGAATGCGGACAAGAAGCCAATATGGCAAAACTGGTCGCCGCCAATGCGGCCTGCCAGGCAGCGGACCGTGGCATGCAGATTCTTGGCGGCTACTGCTATAGCATGGAATTCGACATGCAGCGCTACTGGCGTGACTCCCGCTTGTATCGCATTGCGCCTATCACCGATGAAATGGTGCTGAATTTTATCGGCGAGCGCTTGGGATTACCGAGGTCGTTTTAGCTGTCTTTTGTCGTCCAGCTGACGTTCAGCCAGGTTACAGCACGGGCAATCACAGCCACTCATTTCCCTCCGACCGGTGTGTACCAGATCGGCGACGACCAAGCGCGTTCCTGGAGGGTAGTCGGTACGTGCTTGGGAAGCTCAAGCTTGTTGCGGATCGCGTCCCAGGTGCTCCAGCGGCACGTCGGGTTCTCAATCACTCGCACATAATAGAAGGCTCGGTGTGTTGCGTTGAACGTCGGATCTGTCCACACCGTTCTCAACTCGACAGCGCCTTTATCTTTCGCAATGCTACAATCGCTCAGATTGACTGTAGCCCCATTATCAGGACAACGATGGGTCTTCGCATCGGGTTTGAGTTTGCCCGAACAGGCTACGTCAAAGATCTGTTCTTTCGACTCGCCGTTCTCAACCCACCCTTTGATAATTTGTATGCGTTGGAGGGGAGCACTGTCTGGGTCTTTCACTGCCCAGACTACAAACTTCGGCCCCGCGCCGGTGGCAGGCTTGGCGGGTAAATCACCACCCATGTGCACGCCACCATCATAGCTTTTCTTGATCCAATCCTGGTCCCCGGTAAGGGTGTCTGGGTAATTCCAGCCACCGAAGAACCGCACCTGCACGCGCGTTCCGGAAGTGGCAAAAACCTCTTTGCGTTTGAGGGCAGCAAAAATTGCTTCGCGCGTATTCTCTTCCGACCATACGCCGGCGATGCCACCGGCGCTAAATCGCCCGGCAGGCTCACCTGCCGCGGTCGGCTCCGGCCGGAGCCGAGCTTGCGGGGTGGAATCGAGAGGGCCGTGTCCACCAGGGAAGTTGAATTCTTCGGCTGAACTCGCGCCAGAGTGGTAGTCAGTGCTGCCGATGACACCGAATTTGTAGGGGTTGGCGCCGATCTTTTCTTCTAGTTCGAGTCCCCGGCGATAGGCCTGGCGTACGTAACTGCCATCGACCTTTCCGAGCCGATCCGTGACCAGCAAGTGCTCGTAGAGTTCAAAGTTGGCGAGTTCGTCGTTAGGAGACAATCCAGGATACGTCTCTGATTGCCCCTTGGCCTGCACGATTTCGTTTACCGGCTCGTTGGCCATGCGCCGCTGGGCATAGGCGTGGTCGATCGGCTTGCCGTCACTGTCGACCAAGGCATACATCAGACCGTTGCTCACATTGGCGTTGTGCGGGATAGCAAGGACTTCACTTCCGCTTTTCCGGGTGTTCTCGAGATACGTCCACAGATCTTCCGGCTTCATCGAGTCGAGCGACGAGAACGGTTGTAGCGGTACTTTTGCGCCACGGAAGATCACGTTGCGGTGCAGGTTTTGATTATCAGGCGTCGACGTCCATTCGTAGCCGATAAGAGTGGTAAACTCGCCGGGTTTATAGTGATGTTCCGCCGCATCGATCACGACTTGCCAATTTGAACGCAGGATCGTTTCGTCGACAAACTCAGGAATAGCTTTGCCCGTCGTAAGCGACTTAACGACGTCCTGGAAAGTCTTGATACGAACCTGCGGGTCGGGGTTGGTAACGCCGGCAGCCCACGTCGTCCCAGCGAGCGGGCCGTTCGGGTCCGCGAGCATCCGGATCACGCCTAGATATTCAGAGTGATCGGTGACCGCCAGGAAATCGAGCGGCGCTTTTCGTTGGATCTTCGTACCGAAGTATTCGATCGCTTCGCCCTTCGCGTAGCGATAGGCATCGTCCGGCGTTGTCCGTGTACCGAGGGTGAACGCATCAAACGAGAGCATGGTATGGAGGTGGAGGTCGCCGAAGTAGACATTCTGCGACGGATTCTTTGCCGTCGCAGCTTGGCTTTACGCCCGAGCGGGATTGCTCAGAAGAGCGACCCCTGCCCAGAGCACCCAACAGTATGGCCAGAATAGTTTCCGCATCTCCCCCCCTGACTAGGTCTGTTTTGTTGGTCTGTAACACCTTCGAGGTTCAATTTTCAAGAGTTTGAAGGAGAATCTCCTCTTAATCTCGGAGAGCATTGCCAATTTTGTCGCCGCATCGTACCATCCATCGTTCTAACGCCACCGTCTGGAGGTACCTATGTCCACAACGGTTATCTATGGCGACCGACCACCGTCGGTCACGAACGCGACAGCCGAGAAAGACAATCTGTGGTTGTCGCTGGAAGAGCTCAAAACTACGACTGGCTGGGAATTGAAGCCGCAAGGGGCATGCTTGGATGACGTCTGCGTGCCGATCCCGTTCGGCCGCGAGGCTGAGTTCCTGCGTGCCAGCGGCAAGCAGTTTAATCTCGCCGCCCTGGCTCGCCTGCGTGGCCAACCTGTCGTGCATGACGACACGCACGTGACATGGTTCTTCGGCGAAACCGCGAGCACGCGAAGCAACGCCCTCGCCTCTCTGCAAGCACCCGACTTTACCTTGCCTGACCTCGATGGCCGCTTACACTCACTGTCCGATTACCGGGGCAAGAAAATTCTCCTCATGTCCTGGGCCTCGTGGTGAGGCTGCCGCTTTGATCTGCCGGTCTGGCAGAGTCTCTACGAAGAACTCAAAGATAAAAATTTTGTCATCATCTCGGTCGCCTTCGACACCGGCGGTGTCGCTGCTGTGAAAGACTGGATTCGCCCAGCCACTCCAGCACAACTCCCCAAAGAACTATCAGATATCATGGGTTGGGAAGAATCTCTCAGCAGCCGGGCAGCAACCCCTACTTATCCGTGCCTGATCGACGAAAAGCATATCGTCGCCGAATTGTACAACATGGTGAACGTCCCCTCGGCGGTGTGGATCAACGAAGCCGGCCACATTGTTCGCCCGGCAGAAGCAGCCGGCGCAAGCGATGGCTTCCGCACCATAGACCGGACCACGTGGCAGATGGCACCCGAGACTGCCGCCGCGGGCAAACGGATCCGTATGGCTTACGTTGACGCAGTACGTGACTGGGTCACAAAAGGAGAGGCAAGTTCGTATGCCTTATCCCCGGCAGAAGCACGTAAGCGGATGCGCGGGCCGACAGATAGTGACGCGTTGGCTACGGCAAACTTTCGCCTTGGCGAGTACCTCTACCACCAGGGACATCATCAGGATGCAAAAAAGTACTTCGCCGAAGCCCAGCGTCTGCGTCCAGAGAGCTGGAATTTCCGGCGGCAGCGGCTGGAACTCGAAGAAGTCGGCAAGGCGTCCGGCCCAGAGTTTTGGGCCGCCGTGGATGCGTTAGGGAAGAATCCTTATTACATACCAGCCAAACTGTGACGGCCTGTCGGGGCGCGGCATGCTGCGCCCCCACGCTTTCTCTTCATATAACTTGCCGGGGCAATCATTCCAAAAGCTCGGCACGGTAGGCCTGTCTTCGTTGCGAGCCTTATCGTCACTCGTCTCTTAATCTTTGTCGTCATTCTACATCACTGGGAGAGCACCTCATTGAGGTACCACCTATCACCGGGCCGAGGGCGACGGTGACGGAGTCGATTGGCATACTGCTGACCAAATTTGCGGCACCATTTCCGCATCGTTTCACAGGTTACGATTC
>Ga0187894_10002246_pt1 | contig 23290 bp, 22 predicted proteins | sample GBC1701081metaG_FD_136650 | JGI IMG/M metagenome (GOLD analysis project Ga0187894, IMG submission 136650) | White microbial mat communities from a lava cave in the Kipuka Kanohina Cave System on the Island of Hawaii, USA - GBC170108-1 metaG ... | reverse complement strand
CTACATCGCGACGCTCTACAAGGGCTCGATCACGCTCTCGACGCCGATGCTGTGGGCGCTCGGCTTCCTCGCGACGTTCCTGATCGGCGGCGTGACCGGCATCTACCTCGGAACCGCCGGCTCGGACATCTACTTCCACGACACCTATTTCGTGCTCGCCCACTTCCACTACACGTTCTTCCCGATCGCGATCATCGGCACCTACGCGGGCGTCACGATGTGGTACCCGAAGATGTTCGGGCGGATGCTGGACGAGACGCTCGGCAAGATTCACTTCTGGCTGACGATCATCCCGTTCAACTGCATCTTCATCCCGCTGTTCTTCCTCGGTTTGTGGGGCGAGCATCGCCGCATCTACAGCTACGAGCTGTTCGACGAGCTGTGGAAGTATCAGGGCATTCGGCAGTTCGCGACGATCTCGTTGGTGATCATGCTCAGCGCGCAGCTGATCTTCATCTTCAACTTCTTCAAGAGCCTGCGCAGCGGCGCGGTCGCCCCGCCGAACCCGTACAACGCGAACTCGCTCGAGTGGCAGTGCCCCTCGCCGCCGCCGCACGGCAACTTCGAGGAGCTGCCGAATTGTTATCGCGGCCCGTACGAGTACAGCCATCCGGACCGCAAGGAAGACTTCTGGCCGCAGAACCTACCGGCTTGAGAGCCCTCGCATCTGAGACCCGCTGATTAGGGAGATCTGAGCGCAATGACACCGATTGCGACTACTCGCAGCGCCGCCGGACTGCCGACCGGCACGCTCGCGGTCTGGTGGCTGCTGGCCTCGGAGATCGTGATCTTCGGCGGCGTGCTGTGCTCGTACATCATGCACCGGTTGTCTCACGACTGGTGGGCGACGGAAGCGGCGCACACGAACGTGTACATCGGCCTGTTCAACACCTTCGTGCTGCTCAGCTCCAGCCTGTCGGCGGTACTGGCGCACGCTGCCGCGGAGCGCGGCGACGGCAAGCTCGCTGCGCGGAGGCTCTGGTACACGATCGGCGGCGGCGGAGTGTTCCTGATCGTGAAGAGCGTCGAGTGGACTTCCGAGATCACGAGCGGATTCACGATCTCGTCCAGCGGCTTCTGGCAGTTCTACTACACGGCGGCCGGCATCCATGCATCGCACGTGATCGCCGGGATGATCGTGATGGCCTTCGTCGCAGCCGGCGCGGCGAAGGGGAAGTACCTCCATCGCGTCGAGAACGCCGGGATCTACTGGCACTTCGTCGATCTCGTCTGGATTTTCCTCTTCCCGCTCCTCTATATCGCGAAGTGAGCGCACACATGAACGATCAAGCGGAGCAAGTCGCCCACGCGGATCACGCGCATGCCGATCATGCCGCGCACGAGAAGCACTACTGGATGATCTGGGCCCTGCTGCTCGGCCTACTCCTGGTGAGCTTCGCGGGTCCGATCGTCGGTAACGCGTTGCATGATCGAGGCGCGATCACGACGGCATTCGCGCGCAACATCACGCTGATCACGGCGTTCGGCATCGCGGTCTACAAGGCGTGGCTGGTCGCGAAGAACTTCATGCATGTGACCGTGCAGCCGCGCTTTGTCGTGTACATGCTCAGTACCGTGCTCGTGTTCATGCTGCTCTTCTACGCGGGCACCGCGCCCGACGTGATGGAGCACGAGGGTGCGAACTGGGCGAAGCCGAGCCCGCACGGCGTGATTCCCGAGCGCGCGTTACACCCCGAAGAGCACCACTAACCCGTAAGACCGGGCTTCTCCCCGGAGGCCCCGACATGGCGATCCGAACCGGCGTCCCGCTGCGCGTGATCTCGGATCCGCGCCCGCAGCCCGCGATCCCGAGCGCGGTGCTCGGCATGAGCATGTTCGTGTTCAGCGAGGCGATGTTGTTCGCCGGCCTGATCAGCGCGTTCTCGATCGCGCGCGCGAGCTCGCTGCTGGGCTGGCCGCCGCCGGGACAGCCGCGCCTGCCCGCCGAAGAAACCGCGCTCAACACGCTCGCGCTGCTTGCCTCGGGCGCGGTGCTCTGGCTCGCGGGGCGCGCGCATGCGAGGGAGCAGCGCTCCGCGTCGCGGCCGATGCTCGCGGCGCTCGCGCTCGCGGCGTTCTTCGTGCTCTTCCAAGGCTGGGAATGGACGCGCCTGCTCGCGCAAGGGCTGACGCTCACCTCGAGTCAGCACGGCTCGTTCTTCTACCTGATCATCGGCATCCACGCGCTGCACTGCGTGGCCGCGATCGCCGCGCTGAGCTGGGCCTACCGGCGGCTCGCAACGGGCGTCCTGGCCGCCAGCACTTTCCAGGCCGTCCGCGTGTTCTGGTACTTCGTGGTCGGGCTCTGGCCGCTGATCTACTGGCGGGTCTACTGGTGACGGCGCGCGCCATGACAACTATCGCCGGCTTCGCGCTGGCGACGTTGCCCGCGCAACGGGCACTCGCCTGCGCCGTCTGCTTCTCGGGCCGCGACGAGAGCCGCATCGCCTATCTGCTGACGACGATCTTCATGACCGCAATCCCGATGCTCGCGCTCGCGGCGGGGATTTATTGGGTCGTCAGGAAGGCGAACAGCGGGGACGTTGGTTGAGGAGCGCGCTCCCCTACGGCTTCTTTTTCCAGCCGCTGCCGTCGTGCACCCATTCACCGGACGGGCGATTCGCGATCAGCTTCTGCCCCGCCAGCGCAGCGACGGCCTCGACCGGCGCGCCGGTCTTCTTGGCGATCTCTTCGTAATGCGCGCGCCGCTGCGCGTTCACCTGCTCGGCGAGCTTGGCGACCTCCGACGAGGGTGAATCGCTGACCGCGGCCACGTAGCCGTCGGAGCGCTCGCCGAGCGCGCCGTTGCTGCGCGCGCCGTCGAGATCGAGTGCGATCGCGAGCGCGGGCAGCGCGATCACCAGTGCCAGCACGCCAACCCGGAAGCGCTTCGTAAACGTCATGTTGTCGCTCTCCTCGCTTTGCACTTCATCCCGGCTCAGAAAATTCCGGGCTCGGACTTGAACAGGTCATCGAGCTCCTTGTCCACCTTGATGCGGATCTCGTGCTCGATCTTGATGTTCAAGTTGATCGTGATCGGCTCTTCGGCCCTCAAGTTCACGTTGTGCGTGCAGCCGGCGAGCAGGCCCGCCAACGCGATCGCCCCTGACAAACGCCTCATGGCTTCTCCTTGCCCATTGCCTTCTGCACCTGCTCCTCGATCTCGTCGGGAACGCCGGTCGCTACGGCCGCCGCACGCAACAAGCTGCCGAGCGGCAAATCGACGTTCACGTTGAGTACGACGGGCCGGCCTTTTTGGAAATTCGGGTTGCGCCCACGGATGTGCATCTTCACGTCGACTCTATCGGAGAGGTCACCGTTGATCGTGAGCGAGAGCTCGTCGTAATGCAGGTTCTCGAGCGCGCCGAGCACCGAGCCGAGCTGCGGCTGCTTGCGCGCGAGCGCCGCTCCGCCTTCTCCCGACGTGAAGCGAATCACCCCGGTTTCGGTGGCGCGCAGCTCGCCGTCTTGGACGCGCACCTGTGGGCCGCTCTGCAGCAGCGGAGTCACGCCGCCGAGCACGCCGGTGCCGGCGAGGCCGTCGAAATCGAGCGCCGCGAGCAGCTTCTCGACCGAGACGCCCTCGACGCGCAGCTCGAGCTTGCGCTCGCGCGCGTCGAGCGGAAATGCGCCGGTGAAGGCCAGCTTTCCGCCCGCGAAGCTCCACTCGCTCTCCTCGACGTAGAGGATCCCATCGGGCCGCAGCTCGAACTTCATCGTGCCGTTGCCGAGCGGCAGGCCCACTTCGACGGATTGCATCCAGATGCGCTGGCCGGGCGGCGTCACGAGCGGGTCCATCTCGGTCGCCGTGACCACGCCCATCAGTCCGCGCAGCGTCGCGTACTCCGTCACGAGGTCGGCGCCGTTCAACGCGATCACGCCGCTCGCCGAAAGCTTCTCGTCCGCGTAAGAGGCGAGGCCCTCGCCGCCCACCTTTCCGCGCGCGGCCTCGATCGCGCCGGCGAGCCAAGGGAAGACGCGATCCGGCTGCCGCGTCTTCGGCGAGAGATCCGTCTCGGGCAGCACGACTCTCAGCTCGAGACGCTCGCGCTCGAGCGCGCCCGAAAGATCGAACACGAGGCCGTCGCCGGGCGTGTAGGCCTTGCCCGAAAGCCCGACGCGCTGGAGCGAGCCTGATAACTTCGCCTCGATTCGCAGCGGCGCGATCAACGCCGGCGTCGAAAGCTCGAGCGCGCGCGCGACGCGCACGTCACCCTCGAGCGCATCGCCGGCGAGCCGCAGATCTGCGCTGAGGCCCTCGAGCCGCGCGAGATCGGGCGCCAGCGCGCGCGCAGCCTCGACCCGCGCGCGCAGCTCACCGCTCGCGAGCGAGTAGCTCGCGCGCACGCTCGCCTGCTCGGCGCGCAGCAGGCCCGGCGCGTCGACGCCGCGCAGCGCGAGCTGCGCCTCGGCGACGTCGTCGCGCAGCGTCGCCTCGCCGCTGATGCTCGCGAGCGTCGCGAGCTCTTCGATCGCGACGCCGTTCGCGGAGAAGGTCGTCTCAGCCGAGAGCTCGCCGTCCGCAGCGCGCGTTGCGAAGCCCTCGAACTCGAAGGGGGCCGCCGTGCTCACCGGTAGCGCCTTCGGATCCGGTAGCGCGTTCCCCGAGAGCTCGATGCGCAGCGTGGCGAGCGTTCCGAGCAAGCGCACATTCCCTGAGACGCGGCCCCACGGCGTCACGCCCTCGATCGCACCAGCGGCCGCGATCTCCTGAGAGACGAGCCCGAGCGTGCCGCCGCCTCCGAAGTCGAGCGCACCCTGCGGCGATTCGCCGTGCAGCTCGAAGCTCGCGCGCACGAGCTCACCCTCGGGCCGCGCGGAGCCGTGCGCGCGCAGCCGCAGCGCACCCTGCTCGGAATCGACGACCGCTTCTGCATCCGCGAGCTCGGCCTCGAGGAAGGGCAGCGTGAGCGGCTCGGCTTCGGCGTCGGGTTCCGCGCCCCGCAGCGCATCGAGCGCGCCGAACGAGATGCCCGTCCCTTCGGCACGGGCGTGCAGGCGCAGCCCGCGCAGCGCGACGCGATCGAGCCGCCCAGCTCGCACACCGTCCCAAGACCAGGCGAGCGTTGCATGCGCGAGCGCTAGGTCTGGCGCCGCGGGATCGCCGAGCTTCACGTCCGCCAGCTCGGCGCCGCGCAGGCTCAGCTCGACGACGCGCAGCTCCGACGGAACGCCACGTGCGAGCAGCTCGCGCCGCGCGATCCACTCCACGAGCGGAATGCGCTGCCAGAGCGCGATCGCGAGCGCGAGCACCAGCGCGCCCGACAGCGCGAGCGCGATGAACGCGGCTGCGCGCGCGCGGGGCAAAGCACGCTTTCCTAGCAAGCGGAGCGCGCAGCGAGGCGCAGCCGAGCGGAGTCGAGCAATGGACTCCGCGTGCGCTGCACCTTCGGCGTGCCGTGTTCGCGCATGCTGAGTCGTCTCCTAGCCGACGACGTTCACGAGCCGCCCCGGAATCACGATCACTTTCTTCGGCGCGCGCCCGGCGAGATACTTCTGCACGTTCGGCGCAGCGAGCGCGGCCGCGCGGATCGTGTCCTCGCTCGCGCCCGCAGCCACCTCGATCTGATCGCGCAGCTTCCCGTTCACCTGGATCGGCAGCTGGATCGTCTCGGCGACGAGCAACCTCTCGTCGGCGGTCGGCCACTCCGCGAGCGCGACCTCGCGCCCATGCCCGAGGCGCGCCCACAGCTCTTCGGCGAGATGCGGCGCGAACGGCGAGAGCATGCGCAGGAAAGCCTCGGCGCCCTCGCGCGGCGGCGGAGCCTCGCGCGCGATGTCGCGCGCCCACACCATCAGCTTCGAGATCGCGGTGTTGGGCTGAATGGAGTCCATGTCGGCCGTAACACCTGCGATGGTCTGCGCAGTGAGGCGCGCTTGCTCCGGCGAGCCGCTGCCCGCTGCGAGCGCGCGCGTCGGCTCGCCGGCTGCGTCGTCGTCGACGAACAGCCGCCAGACGCGCTGCAGGAAGCGTTGGCAGCCCGGAATGCCGTCCGTCGACCACGGCGCGCCCTTCTCGAGCGGGCCCATGAAAAGCTCGTAGAGCCGCATCGAGTCGGCGCCGAACTCGGCAATCACCTCGTCGGGCGAAACCACGTTGCCGCGGCTCTTCGACATCCGCTCGATTACTTCTTCGAGCGGGAGGTCGTCGAGCGTCGGATGGAGCGGAGTGCCGTCCTCGGCGCGGCGAATGTTCTGGAGCTTGACCCAGCGCTCCTTCACCTCGGCGCCGGTCGCGACCGCGATCGCGCGCTCGCCTTCGACGCGAACGGCCGAGGCGGGGAACACGCGCGGCTTCGCATTCGGGTCGTCGTTCAGGTTGTCGTCGTAATACCTGTAGCTGTAGCCGAGGATCATGCCCGGATTGAGCAGCTTCGCGAACGGCTCCTTGGTGTGCACCAGGCCGCAGTCGTACAGCACCTTGTGCCAGAAGCGCGCATACAAGAGATGGAGCACCGCGTGCTCGGCTCCGCCGACGTAGAGATCGACGGGCAGCCAGTAGCGTTCGGCCTGCTGCGTCCACGCCTCACGATTGTTATGCGGATCCGCGAAGCGCAGGTAGTACCAGCAGCTGCCCGCCCACTGCGGCATCGTGTTCGGGTCGCGGCGCGCGGGCTTGCCGGTCGCAGGGTCGGTCGTCTCCATCCACCCCCGCACGCGCGAGAGCGGCGTCTCGAACTCGCCGCTCGGCCGAAAGTCGTCGAGCTCGGGCAGCGTCAGCGGCAGGTCGGACTCGGGCACCAGCTTCGTCGTGCCGTCCTCGAGATGGATCACCGGCAGCGGCTCTCCCCAATAACGCTGCCGGCTGAACAGCCAGTCGCGCAGCTTGTAGGTGACCGCGCCCTCGCCGGCGCCGTTCGCTTCCAACCACGCGACGATCTTCGCCTTCGCGTCCGCGACCGAGAGGCCGTTCAGGAAGCCGCTGTTGATCGCCGGCCCTTCGCCGGGATACGCCTTGCCGCTCCAGCCCTGCGGCGGCTCGACCGTCCGCACGATCGGCAGGCGATAGACCTCGGCGAACTCCCAGTCGCGTTCGTCTTGACCGGGCACCGCCATGATCGCGCCGGTGCCGTAGCTCGCGAGCACGTAGTCGGCGATCCAGACCGGGATGCGCGCGCCGTTCACCGGGTTGATCGCGAACGCGCCGCTGAAGACGCCGGTCTTCTCGTCGGCTTCCGCGACACGGACGCGCTCGCTCTTGCGCGCCGCCGCGGCGACATAAGCGCCGACCGCCGCTTGCTGCGCTTCCGTAACAATCTTCGCGATCAGCGCATGCTCCGGCGCGAGCACCATGTAGGTGGCGCCGAACAGCGTGTCGGGCCGCGTCGTGAACACCTCGATGCTCGCGTCCTGCCGATCCGCGAGCGCGAAGCGGACGCGCGCTCCCTCGGAGCGCCCGATCCAGTCGCGCTGCATCTTCTTGATGTGCTCGGGCCAGTCGATCTCGTCGAGGTCGGTGATCAAGCGCTCCGCGTAGCTCGTGATGCGCAGCATCCATTGCCGCATCGGCAGCCGCACGACTGGATGGCCGCCGCGCTCCGATTTCCCGTCGATCACTTCCTCGTTCGCGAGCACGGTGCCGAGCGCCGGACACCAGTTCACCGGCACTTCCGCGAGGTAAGCGAGGCCGCGCTCGTAGAGCTTCGCGAAGATCCACTGCGTCCAGCGGTAATAACCTGGGTCGGTCGTGTCGATCTCGCGCGCCCAGTCGAACGAAAGACCGAGCGACTCGAGCTGACGGCGGTAGTTCTCGGTGTTGCGCTTCGTCGTCGTGCGCGGATGCGTGCCGGTGCTGATCGCGTGCTGCTCGGCCGGCAGCCCGAACGCATCCCAGCCCATCGGGTGCAGCACGTTGAAGCCGCGCATGCGCTTGTAACGCGATATCGCGTCGGTCGAGATGTATCCCTTCGGATGCCCGACGTGAAGCCCTTCGCTGGACGGATAAGGAAACATGTCGAGCACGTAATACTTCGGGCGCTTCGGATCGATCTCGACGCGAAACGTCCCGCGCTCCGCCCACCGCCTCTGCCAGCGCGCCTCGATCACTTTCGGGTCATAAGACATCGACCGAAGTTGACGCAGCAGCCCCCCGAGTCAACCGCGTCGCGGCGCACGTCGCATGCCGCGCGCAAGGCAGCAAAAGGGCGCGCACCGAGACGAATGGTGAGCGAGCACAGCGCAAAGTGAAGCGAGTGCGCCTCGATGGCGCACTCGCTTCACCACCCAATCCACTGGACCCTGCGCCGACCGCGCCAGAGCAGCTGTCGCCGGGCCGAGCGGGGAGCCCCGGTCCGGCGGAGCCGCTGGTGATCCTGACATCCACCCGCAAAGAACGCCTAACAATCAACGCAGTACCCGGACCGTCGCACGCTAGAAGCGCCACAGCGGCGCAGCCGGAGCCGGGGTCCCCGCTCGGCCCAGCCACCCAACGAGTGACTCCCAACATCACCGGTCCCCGCGCTACCAACTCCCGCAATGGCTGAACTCGGCGGAGACCAGATCGAGATCTTCCTGGTCTCGGACGGCACCGGCGAAACCGGCACGCACGCCGTGCGCGCTGCGGCGACGCAGTTCCAGCGCCGCTTTCGACTCCGCACCTTCGCCGACACGCGCCACGCTTCGCAGCTGCGCCGCATCATGGAGCGCGCGAAGGAGGCGAGCGCGCTGGTTGTGTTCACGCTGGTGAACGACCCGCTCAAGGAGTCCGTGCGCGAGATGGCGCTGGAAATGGGCGTGCCCGCGGTCGACCTGCTCAGCCCGTTGATCGGCGCGATGTCGCATCACTACGCGCTCTCGCCGCAGCACCGTGTCGGCGTGCTGCACGGCTTCGGCGACGAGTACTTCCGGCGCGTCGAGGCCGTCGAGTTCGCAGTGCGCCACGACGACGGCGCGAATCTTCACACGCTGCACCAGGCCGACATCGTGCTCGCGGGCGTCTCGCGCACCTCGAAGACGCCGCTCTCGATGTACCTCGCGCAGCGCGGCTACAAGACCGGAAACGTTCCGATCGTCCCGGGCATCGAGCCGCCGCGCGAGCTGCTCGAGATGGACGCGCGCAAGGTGATCGGCCTCGTCATCGACCCGAGCCCGCTGCTGGAAATCCGCAAGGCGCGCATCCGCCAGCTGGGCGCCTCGCCGTACACGACTTATGCGGAGCCCGAGGCGATCGTCGAGGAGCTGCAGCGCGCGCGCCGGCTCTTCAACGCGCGGCAATGGCGGAGCGTGAACACCACCGGGAAAGCCATCGAAGAGAACGCCGCTCGGATCCTCGAGCTGATGTATGGAAGTGCGGCCTGAGGGTAAGTTGCTTGTTAGGGAAGCGCTGGCGCGGCGGCCGGGGCCGGCGGGCGCGCCCGGCGGGGCTCGCTCCGCTCACCCGCATGGCCGCGAAGGGCGGTGCGGTGAGGCGTTCGAGGTTGTGTGCGATGCGCTCATGCCGTGCGCGCGGCCATGCCTGGGGTTCGCTCTGCGACCCCGCCGGGCGCGCCCGCCGGCCCCGGCCGCCGGGCTGCGCTTGTGGGTTCGCGCCCGCGGCGGAGGTTCACGCTGCTCATCGGATCCGGCTTGCTGAGGAAGGGAAGAGAGAGAGTGCGTGAGAGAGGGTTGGGGATGTTGGGGGATTTCGTGAGCGGGCGTCGATGACTCGGCGGCGTGTGTTTGCGACGCGCGAGCTGCCGGGCGCGCCTTGGGAGCGCGTGCGGGAAGTGGCGGAGCTTCGCGTTTGGGAAGGCGAGCGGGAAGCGCCGCGCGAAGTGTTATTGGGCGAGGCGGCGCGCTGCGAGGGGCTGATCGTTACGCTGGTCGATCGCGTTGATGCCGAGCTGCTCGGCGCGGCGCCGCGACTGCGCGTGATCTCGACTTGTTCGGTGGGTGTGGATCACATCGACCTGGCGGCGGCAGCGGGGCGCGGAATCCCGGTGGGCCACACGCCCGGCGTGCTGACCGAAGCGACCGCGGATTTGGCGTTCGCGCTGCTGCTCGCGGCGGCGCGCCGCATTCCGGAGGCGGATCGCTTCGTGCGCGACGGCCGCTGGACGCAGCCGTGGGAGCCGCGGCTGCTGCTCGGGAAGGAGCTCGCCGGCGCGATGCTGGGCATCGCTGGCCTCGGTGCGATCGGCGCCGCGGTCGCGAAGCGCGCGCAGGGCTTCGGCCTGCGCGTGATCTCGTGGACTCGCAGCGGACGGAGCGCGCCGGGCGTCACGCCGATGCGCGAGCTGACGGAGCTGCTCGCCGCCGCGGACTTCGTCAGCGTGCACCTCGCGCGCACGCCGGAGACGCTGGGGCTGATCGGTGGCCGCGAGCTCGCACGTATGAAGCGCGGAGCCGTGCTCGTGAACGCGGCGCGCGGAGGGATCGTCGACGAGCGCGCGCTGTGTAATGCGCTCGCGAGCGGGCAGCTCGCCGCCGCGGCGCTCGACGTCTATGCGACGGAGCCGCTGCCCGCGGATTCGCCACTGCTCGCGGCGCCCAACCTCGTGCTCGCGCCGCACATCGGCAGCGCGACCGAGGAGACGCGCGCGCGGATGGCGGAGCTGTGCGTGCGGAACCTGATCGCCGGTCTGCGGGGCGAGCCGTTGCCGCGCTGCGCCAACAGCGACGTTCGTTGAGCGGAACGGCGCGTTCCTCGAGGGCGCTGCGGATGCGCCCGCCGAGCTCGCTTCCGGACTCCTCAACGGGCGTCAGCGAGCGCGGCTTCGAGCACACACGCCATCGCGTCGTCGAACGCAACCAATGCGACGTCGCGCAGCCGGTCGGTGGTCGCGAGCAGCTGGGCGATCGTCGCGGTTGCGATGCGCGCGGCGTCGGCAACCGGGAAACGATAGACGCCGCAGCTGATCGCCGGGAAGGCGATGCTCGTGACGTCGTGTTCGAGCGCCTTGGCGAGTGAGTTTCGATAACAAGCCGCGAGCAGCTCGGCCTCGCGCGCGTGGCCGCCCTGCCAGATCGGGCCGACGGTGTGGATCACGTATTTCGCCGGCAGGCGGAAGCCAGGCGTGATGCGCGCTTCGCCGGTCGGGCAGCGCACCCCGGGGCGCAGCTCCGGGGTGCGGCGGCAGGCTTCGAGCAGCTCGGGGCCGGCGGCACGATGGATCGCACCGTCGACGCCGCCTCCACCGAGCATCCGCTCGTTCGCAGCGTTCACGATCGCGTCCAGCGCGAGCGCCGTGATGTCGGCCCGGACGACGCGCACGCGGTCCCGCATCTCAGCCGAGCTCGGGCTCGCTCGTGCTCAGCGCGGCGCAGCGCGCGAGCCATGCGCGCGGCGATACGACGTGCGCGCCGAAGCGCCGCGCGCGCTCCTTGACAGAGCGATCGCCGGTAACGATCGCCACGCCGCCGGCGTCGTCGGCGGCGCGCATCGCGCGCAGCATCCAGTCGTCCGCGTCGCGCGCGAACACCACGCGCAGCGGCGCATCGGCCGCCGTCTCCGCTTCGCTCGCGGGCCGCTCACCGTCGAACACGACCCACACGCGCTCGCCGCTCGCCGCGAGACGCTGCGCGCGTTCGATCACGAGCTGGCGGCGCTCCGCGCTCCACCAGTCCTTGCGGTCGCGGCCGCGCAGCAGGTGCGCGTGCAGCACGTTGAAGCCGTCGACCAGCCAGAGCGAGATCGCGGGCAGCGGCTCGCTCGCCGGCTTGCTGGCCCGCTCGGGTGCGTCGCTCATCGCGGCCAACCTAATTCGCGGCGTCCGCCTCGGCGACCGCGGCGGCGATCTCGGCGGCGAATACCGCGCCGAGATCGCGCAGCTTCACCTCGCCGATGCCGCGAATCCCGCGCAGCTGCTCGACGCGCGTCGGCTTCGCGGCCGCGAGCTCCTGCAGCGTGCGATCGCCGAAGATCAGATAAGGCGGGACGCCGCGCTCCGTGGCGAGGCGCCGCCGCAGCGCGCGCAGGCGTTGGAACAGCGCGTCGTCGAACGCGAGCGGCGCGCCGTCGCCGGAGACTGCCTTCGCGCGCTTCGGCTTCGTCGGCGTCGCCGGCAGCGCGAACAGCGTCACCGGCACGCGCGCGTACATCGCCTCGACACCGCTCTCCGTCAGCGAGAGCGTCGGATACTGGCCCTCGGCGACGCGCAGGTGGCCGAGCGCGACGAGCTGGTCGATCCAGTGCCGAATCTCGCGCGTGTCGCGGCCCTTCAGCAAAGCGAAGGTCGAGAGCCGATCGTGACCCGCGCTGCGAATGCGCTCGGTATCGCCACCGCGCAGCACGTCCGCGATGTGCTGTGCGCCCCAGCGCTGGCCGCAGCGCGCGACGCACGAGAGGATCATCTGCGCAGTGCGCGGTCCGTCGGCGAGCACCGAGAGCTCGCGCAGGCAGACGTCGCATGCCCCGCAGCCGTCCTCGCCCGCGGCCGGCTGCCAAGCCTGGCCGAAGTGCTCGACCAGGAAGCGGTGCCGGCAGACGGCGCTCGTCGCGAAGCCGTACATCTCACCGAGCCGCGCGAGCGCGCGCTCTTGCTCCGCGGGCGAAGCCGGCGCGCCGGCGGCCGCGGCCTCCTGGGCGCTGCGCTCGGCGAGCGAGCGCCAGCCGTAATAATCGGCGCCGGCGTAGAGCATCACGCACTCGCTCGCGAGGCCGTCGCGGCCGGCGCGGCCCGTCTCCTGCGCGAACTGCTCGACGCCCTTCGGCAGCGAGGCGTGCACCACGTAGCGCACGTCCGGGCGATCGATGCCCATGCCGAACGCCACGGTCGCGACGATCACGTCGATCTCTTCCGCGAGGAAACGATTTTGGTTGCGCTTGCGCGTCTCCGCGTCGAGGCCGGCGTGGTAGGGCAGGCAGCGCACGCCGGCCTTCGCGAGCGCGGCGGCCAGCGAGTCGACGTCGCTGCGGCGCAGGCAGTAGACGATGCCCGCCTCGTCCGCGTGGCGACGGATCACGCCTAACACCTGTGCGGCAGTGTCGCCGCGCGGCAGGAAGCGGTACGTCAGGTTGGGGCGGTCGAAGTCGCCGACGAGCACGGCGGGATCGCGCAGCGCCAGCTGTGCTGCGACGTCGCGGCGAACCTCGCGTGTCGCGGTCGCGGTGTAGGCGTGCACCGGAATCTCGGGCCGCAGCGCACGCAGCTCGCCGATGCGCCGGTACTCGGGCCGGAAGTCGTGACCCCAGTGCGAGATACAGTGGGCTTCGTCGACGACGAGCGCGGCGAGCCCGTACTTCGTCAGCTCGGCCCAGAAGCCCGGCATCACGAGGCGCTCCGGCGCGACGAACAGCAGCTTGACCTCACCGCTCGCGAGCCGCTCCGCCGCCGCGCGCCGCTCCTCCCACGTTTGCGCGCTCGTCATCATCACCGCGGGCACGCCGCTCTCGACGAGGCCCGCGATCTGATCCTGCATCAGCGAGATCAGCGGGCTGATCACACAGGTGAGCCCGGAGCGCTGCAGCGCGGGCGCCTGATAACAGAGGCTCTTGCCTCCGCCGGTCGCGAGCACGACCAGCGAATCGCGGCCCGCGAGCGCGGCGCTCATCGCCTCCGCCTGCAGCGGGCGCAGCTCGGCGTAGCCCCACACGCGCAGCACCAGCGCGCGCAGCTCGGCGAGATCGTCCGTTTCGCTCACGTTCGCCACGCTTCGCCGGGCAGGATTCGGCGCATGAACTCGTCGAACAGCGGCACCGTGAAGGCGGTGTCGCCGTGGCTCGGGCTCCAGATCATGCCCTTCGCGATCAGCGCATTTCGCGTCGGGCCGAGCGAGGTCACTTTGCGCCCGAGCCGGTCCGCGATGTCGCCGGAGCGGTGGGGGCCGGGGCCGAGATCCGCCATCCCGCGCAGATAGCGCTTCTCGCTCTGCGTCAGGCGGTCGAAGCGCACGCGGAAGAAGCTCTGATCGAGCGCTGCGAGCGCGACGATCGAGGCGGCCTCGACGTCGGCGAGGCGGATCGGCGACGACTGCGCGGCCTCCCACGCGCGCTTGCCCCACTCCTGCAGGAAGTACGGGTAGCCGTGGGTCTCGCTGACGATGCGCGCGAGCGCGTCTTCACTGAAGGCGACGCCCTGCGCGAGCGCCGGCCGTTCGAGCGCACGGCGCGCCTCGGCTTCCGAGAGCGGCCCAATCTCGGGGAACTCGAACAAGCGCTCCGCATACGACTTCGCGTTGCCGGTGCGGCCGCGCAGCTGCGGCAGGCCCGCGCCGACCAGCGCAACCGGCAGCTTGCGCTGCGCGCAGCGATGCAGCGCGGTGATCAGCACCGCGAGCTGGGGCTCCTCGACGTACTGCAGCTCATCGATGAACAGCGCGAGCGCGCTGCCGCCGCCTCGGGCGGCCGTGCCCGCCGCTTCGAGCAATGCGGTCAGGTCGTGCTCCAGATCGCCGCTGTCGGCGAGGCCCGCCTCGGGCTGCGCCTCCGGCAGCGTCAGCTCGATGTCGGCGTACTTCAGCTTCAGCTTGGCGACGAAGCCCGCGAGCGCGCGCAGCCCCCGCCGCGCGAGGTCCTTTGCGGCCTCGATCTGGCTGAGGCGCAGCAGCGCGAGGCGCAGCTCGGGAGCAAGCATCGCCGGGAGTGAGCGGCCCTCGGGCGCCTCCAGCTTGATCGTGCAAATCCGCGCAGCGTCGGCTGCGTCGCGCATCGTCTCGAGCAGCACCGTCTTGCCGACGCCGCGCAGGCCGACCATCAGAACGCTCTGTGCCGGGTTTCCGAGCCGGATGCGCTCGAGCGCGACGCGCACCCGCTCGAGCAGCTCGTCGCGGCCCGCGAGCTCCGGCGGCGGGGTCCCGGCACCGGGCGCGTAGGGATTGTTGACCGGGTCCATCAGGCGGATTTTATTCAGAATTTATCGAGTTTTCCACGATCGAATAAACTCGAAAAACTCTTCATAAATGGATCGCTCCCTATCTCAGGAGCCCGCCCAGGAGCCAGTGCGCGCCAGCCATCACCGCCACGTAGCCCGATGCGACCAGCACGCTCGCCATGACCCCGCGGAGAAACGCGCTCGGTCGCCACCGAAGGCTTGTTGGCGCCCGCCGTTCACGCGGGTGAATGCGCGGCACGGTTGCCTCGACTGGCGCGACACGGAGCGCGCTGCGGCGCCGCTCCGTCGCGATCGCAGCACGCACTGTCCGCGCCGCCCGAACACGAATCGCCCGCACGCTCTCGTAGCTCCCGCTCGCCATCGCTCGCTCCTCGTTGGGGACCGAGGGAGAGTTTGCAGGGCGGCTGTGTCAGGGACGGTCACGACAGCACGCGGCGCAGGAGCCCATCTCGAAAAAACCTCCCGTCGCCGGGCACGTGCCGGGCCCGGTCCGGAGCGCCGATTTGGCTCTAGTGCTTTCGCGGACCGCGAACCCAGCGATAGAGCACGTAGGCGACGATCCCCATCATCAGGACGAGCTCGGGCAAAGGGTGCTCCGCGGATGTGATCTGGCGCGTCGCGCCCGGTGTACCTCAGCGCAAAAAGCGGCGTTCGAAGTCGCGGGCTCGAGGCTTGGCGGGAATCAGCTCTTCAGGAACGCGACGACCGCGGCGACGACGCGCTCGGTCTGCGCGCGCTCGAGTTCGGGGAAGATCGGCAGAGCGAGCGTCTCGTGAGCCGCCGCCTCGCTGACGGGCAGATCGCCGAGCCCGTAGCCATGCGCGGCGAAGCACGGCTGCAGGTGGAGCGGCTTCGGGTAGTAGATGTTCGTGCTGATGCCCTGCGACGCGAGCGCGTCCTTCAGCGCGTCGCGCTTCGCCGCGGGCACGCGCACCACGTACTGGTTCCAGACATGGCGCGCGGGCGCTGCAAGCTGGTGCGGCGTGCGCAGCGGTAGGCCGCCCTCGGCGAGCGACACGCGCGAATCCGCGGCGCCCTCCGCGGCGAACAGCGCGTCGTAGTGCGCTGCGATGCGGGCGCGGCTCTCGTTCCAGCCGTCGAGGTGCGGAAGCTTCACGCGCAGCACGGCCGCTTGCAGCGTGTCGAGGCGCGAGTTCATGCCGACCTCGTCGTGGAAGTACTTTTGCGCCGCGCCGTGCGCGCGCAGCCGGCGCAGATGCTCGGCCTGCGCGGGACCGCCGCAGGTGAGCGCGCCGCCGTCTCCGTAACAACCGAGGTTCTTGCTCGGGAAGAAGCTCAGGCAGACCAGCTCGGCGCTGCCGAGCTTGCGGCCGCGCGTATCGACGGCTCCGATCGCCTGCGCGGCGTCGTGCACGATTGGCACTCCACGCGCGCGAATCGCGTCGTCGAGGTCGGGCGTACAGGCCTGACCGAACAGGTGCACGGGGATCACCGCCGAGAGGCGCGGGTGCTTCCGCAGCGCGCGCTCCAGCGTCTCGGGCGTCATGTTGTAGGTGGCCGGGTCGACGTCGGTGAAGACGATGCGAAGGCCGAGCCGCGCGATCGCGCCCGCCGTCGCGAAGAACGTGTAGGTCGGACACGCGACCGCGTCGCCGGGCGCGAGGCCGAGCGCCATCAGCGAGAGGATCAGCGCGTCGCTGCCGCTCGCGCATGCGATCGCGTGCGGCGCGCCGCAATACGCGGCGAGCTCGCGCTCGAACATCGCCACCTCGGGGCCGAGGATGAACTTCTGCTCCTCGAGCACCTTGTTCATCGCGGCCGCGAGCTCGTGCTTCAGCGCCTCGTATTGCGGCTTGAGATCGAGCTGCGGAATCGGTGCCGGCTTGGAACCCATCTCAGAAATCCTCCGGTCGCTGGGCACTCGTCTCTATTGGTTCTCGCGCACGACTTCGAGCCGCTCGCCGGCGAGGCGATAGACGTTCGCGCAGCGGAAGCAACTCACTTCTCCGCCGCCCTTGGGAAGCGTCTCTCCGCAGCGGCACGCCCAGCCGACACGCCGCGCCGGGGTTCCGACCATCAGCGCATACGGCGCCACGTCGCGGTTCACGACCGCGCCGGCGCCGACGAACGCGTACTCCCCAATCACTCGACCGCATACGATCGTCGCGTTGGCGCCGAGCGTCGCGCCGCGCTTTACGAGCGTCGGCGCGTACTCCTCCTTGCGCGAGACCTCGGCGCGTGGATGCAGCACGTTCGTGAAGACGATCGACGGGCCGCAGAACACGAACGCCTCGAGCGTGACGCCGGTGTAGAGCGAGACGTTGTTCTGGATCTTGCATCCGTCGCCGATCGAAACCCCACTCGCCACCATCACGTTCTGCCCGAGCGAGCAGCCCTTGCCGATGCGCGCGTTTGCGAGCACGTGGCCGAAGTGCCAGATGCGAGTGCCGGCGCCGATCTCGCACGGCAAGTCGACCGCGACACTCTCGTGCAGGAAGACGCCGGGGAATTGCTGGGCCAGCGGGTGCATGTCGCTCCGTTCTTGCTCTTCTGCGTGCCGAAGTTGCGTCAGAGTGAGTCCCGCTGCCTCGCAGGTGAGTGCCCGTGCTCGCGGAGATGGCGCGAACGTTCCGCCGATGACACGCTGCGCCCGCCTCCGGTTGTCGGCGCTGCGACACACGCGCTGAAGGCGCGGGCACGCACCAGCGCGAGGGCATGATGACCGCGAACCCGACCCGGCTGCGAGTAGGGATCGACGCGCGCCTCGCCGGCTGCGCGCCCGAAGTGCTCTACACGCTGCGCACGCTCTGCGAGCTGGCGGGCTATGCGCGCGAGATCGTGTGGCTGAGCGGGGACGCGAAGCGCGAGGGCTCGCGACTCGACCTGTACTACGGGCCCACGCCCGAATCCTCCGGCGCCCGCGTCGCGATTCGCTGGGCGGAGCGCGATTTGCGCGCGGCTTCGGAGCAAGACGTCGCGTCCCATGTCGAGGATGGCGGTGCTCCGTACGTCGGCTTCGCCGGCGAGATCGCGCAGGCGCCGCGGCGCGAAGGCGATGCGCTTCTCTTTCCGTCCGATCTCGTGTTCGCGTCGTTTTGGTGGCTGACCGGCGCGCGCGAGCACAGCTACACGCGGGATCGCTGGTTCAACATCTCGCTGCGCGGCTCCTACCTGCTCGAGCAGCGCCTGATCGAAAGGCCGGTGGTCTCCCTCTGGACGCAGCGGATTCGCGAGCATCTGGAGGCCGCGGGGCTCGCCGCGACGCGCGCGAGCTTCGCGCGCGACGGGCACAGCGCGCTCAGCCTCACGCATGACGTCGACTATCCCGAGATCGTGCGCTGGGTCGAGCTGCTGCGCGCGCCGCTCGCGGGCGCAAAGGGCGTCCGCGCGCTCCGCCACATGACGAGCGCGAAAGCGTTCTGGCGCTTTCGCGAGTGGGCCGACTTCGCCGAAACGCTCGGCGGCGCGCGCTCGTGCTTCTACTTCATGGCGCGCCAAGGCTCGCTGCTGAAGTACCTGCGCGGCGACCCGGACGCGTTGTACGACGTGCGCGCGCCGCAGTTTCGCGCGGTGATTCGCGAGCTGCGCGCGCGCGACTGTGAGATCGGCTTGCACGCCTCCTTCAACTCGCCGGTCGAGACGGAGCGGCTTGCAAGCGAGAAGGCGCGGATCGAGGAGGTGCTCGGCGCGGAGATTGCCGGCAACCGGAGTCATTACTGGCGGCTCGATCCGACTCGGCCTCACGAGACGCTCGACGCGCTCGAGCGCGCCGGCTTTCTCTACGACACGACGCTCGGATACGAGTTCTATCCCGGCTTCCGCCGCGGCGTCTGTCACCCGTACTTCCCGTGGCATCCGCCGGAACGCCGCCAGCTCGGTATCGTCGAGTTCGCCCCCACGTGGATGGACAACCAATACGACGGGCGACTTCCGGAGAACGGCATCGTCGATCCGATCGCGCACGCGCGCGGGCTGCTCGCGCACATCGAGAGGACCGGGGGCGTTGCGGTGATCGATTACCACGTGCGCGGCATGAGCCCGGCATTTCCGTGGGGCGCGTGGCTTTCGAGCTGGCTGCCGGCCGCACGGCCTCCGCGGATGAAGGGCTGGCGCCCGGATGAAATCGCGCGCGCGTACCGGGCTGCTGCCGACGCGCTCGCGGCAGAGTCTCGTGAGGTTCTGCCGGCCACATGAGCCGCGCCGCTCAGCTCTCTCCGGAGCCGGTCGCGATTCGGTAGTACACGCAGCGCTCGCCCTGGACGATGCCCTCGGCGAAGCGCGTGGCGTGGATGCGCTCGTAGAACGCGATCGCCGTCGGATTCGCGAGCGCGGGCGCCGCCCAGTACTCGAGACAGCCGCGCGTCCGGAGATTTTCTTCGAGCCGCTGTTTGAACGCACCCGCGATCCAGACGCCGCTCTGCTCCTGGAACTCGCGCGTGCGATAGCGCGGCTTGACGGCGAGCAGCAGGAACCAGGCCGGGATCGCCCGCGTCTCGGGTGGCAGCGAATCCGAGAGAAACATGAAATTGCCTGCGAGCTTCTGAGCGGTGCGCAGCGGGCGTCGGAGCGCGGCCTCGAGCGTCGCGGCAGCGAGCGCGAAAGGGTGGTGGCGGATCGTGTAACGGAAGACGCGCTGGTGATCGCTCGAGTAGACGCTGAACGCGATTAGCTCGCCCTGATGGCGCGCGACGTCGACGAACAGGTGCGGATTGTCGAGGTTCGGACGATAGAAACCGCGCTCGAGGAACTCCGGCCCGAGCATCGCGATCGAGTGCCCCTGGCCGTGGCCCTCCCCGAAGAAGCTCGCATGCAGCTCGGCCACCGCCGCGCACTCGTCGGGCTTCAGCGCGCCGATCTCGACGGTGGCGTCGCCCATCTCAGATCAAGCCGCCGTTCAGGTGGTGGACCTGCCCGCCGGAGAATTCGCCGTTCGGGCCCAGCAGGTAATGCAGCAGGCCAGCGAGCTCGCGCGCCGCGCCGAAGCGCTGCGCCGGAATGCGCGCGCGGATGTGCTCGCGCTGGGGCGCGGGAATCGTTTCGATCAGCCCCGTGCTGAAGTAACCGAGCGCGATCGTGCTCGCTACGACGTTCTTCGGCGCGAGCTCGAGCGCCAGCGTGCGCGTGAATCCGACGATCGCGGCTTTCGCGGCGGCGTAGTGCGCCGTTCCCGGCGCGCCGGAGAACGCAACCACGCTCGAGACGTTGATGATGCGTCCGCGCCCGGCCTCGCGCAGCTCCGGCGCGAATTCGCGGCAGCACAGGAACGTCGTCAGCAGATTCGCGTCGAGCACCTCGCGGAATTCGTCCACCGAGAGCTTCCAAGACATGCCGTTCGACGAGCTGCCCGCGAGATTGACGAGCCCGAACAGCGGCCCGTGCAGCGCCGCGATCGCCGCGTGCATCTGCTGCACTTCGCGTTCGTGCGTGAGGTCGGCCTCGAACAGGTGCCGGGCGGGATCGATGCCGTACTTCTCGAGCAGCGCGCGCAGATCGTCCTTGCGGCGCCGGCAGTGGAAGAGCAGATGGCGTTCGCCGCCCGCGAGCATCGCGTCCGCGAGGCCAGTGCCGAGCCCGCCGCCCGCGCCCGTGATGAGCACGCGCCCCGCGAGCCGCGCGCGAAGCGAAGCTTCTTCCAAGGCCGACCCTCCGAACCTTGCGAACGTGAGTGGTCACTCAATCGGAATACGTGGCGCGGAAAGCGGGGTGGGGGTCAATCCCGCGCGACCTCTCGCCGATGCGGGCCGAGATCAGCTGGGGGCGAGGCGAAGCGGATGAAGCTCGAGGTGGGGGCCATGCAGCCCCAAGAGGTGAGCGACGTCGCACGCCTCCACTACCGCTGGTTCGGGCCGGAGCTCGGCCGGGGCAGCTCGCTCGCGATGCTCGGCGAGGATTGGCTCGCCGACGCCTTCTACGGCGCGAATCGCGAGAATCCACATCAGGCCGTTCAGGTCGCGCGCTGGGAAGGCCGCGTGATCGCGTTCATGCACTACGCGATCGATCGCCGGCGCATCGCGCGCTGGACCCTCGCCCACGCCTGGCCGGCGCTGCTGCGCTGCACTCTCCGCTCGCTTGCGCGCGACCCACGGCTGCTGCGCCACTTGCTCGGAAATCTGACCTACGTCCGGGGAGAGAACCTCACCTGCATCGAGGAGGGGGACGCTCACTGGACGCTGTTCGCGGTCGAGCCCCAGTTCCGCTCGAAAGAGTTCGAGCTGGCCCACGGAACCTGGGTTGCGGGCGCGATGCTCGAGGTCATGGAGGCCGATATGCGCGCGCGGGGTGTGCGCGCGTGGTATGCGGCTCCCGCGCCGGACAACCCGCCGATCAACCGATTCATGGAGCGGGCGGGCGCGATCCGCGTGGGCAAAGCCAAGGCCCAGGGGATCGAGCTGCTGTATTGGCGGAAGATCCTCCGCGCGGCGTGACGACCATCCCGTGGGGGCCGGGCGTCCGCGGAGTAACCGGCGGCAGACTAGGGGCCACTTCTTCTCGACCTAGGTCAGCGATGGGGAGAGGATCAGTGTCTGCTTCGGCGAGGTCGATCGCATGATCTGGGTGTTGCTGCCGGCCTACAACGAGGAGGAGGCGCTGCCTCCGCTCGTCGCTCGCATCGACACGACGCTGCGCGCCGCGCGCCTCGCGTATCGCGTCGTCGTCGTGAACGACGGATCGAAGGACAAGACGGCCCAGGTCGCCGCCGAGCTCTCGGCGCGCTTTCCGGTCGCGGTCGTCGCGCATCGCTTCAATCGCGGGCTCGGTGAAACGGCGCGCGACGGCTTCGAGTACATCGCGGAACACGCGGATCCCGACGACATCGTCGTGCGCATGGATTGCGACGACACCCACGATCCGAACTACATCCTCGAGATGGCGAAGAAGATCGAGGGCGGCTGGGAAGCCGTGATCGCTTCGCGCTACCAGCCGGGCGGCGGCGTGGTCGGCCTCGACGCGTACCGCAGCTTCATCAGCCGCTGCGCGAACCTCTTGATGAAGGCGTGCTTTCCGATGCGCGGCATCTGGGAATACACCTGCGGGTTCCGCGCCTATCGCGTCGCGCTGATCCAGGACGCGCTGCGCATCTTCGGCAACCAGTTCATCGATCTGAAAGGCATGGGCTTCACCGGCACGGTCGAGAAGGTCATCAAGCTGAAGATGATGCGCGCGCGCGTCACCGAGATCCCGTTCGTGCTGCGCTACGACCGCAAGCCGGGGCAGTCGAAGGTGGTCACGAGCCTGACGACGCTCGGCTATCTGGTGCTGATCGCCAAGTACGTCGTGCCGTGGGGCGCGAGCGGCGAGCGCTGGCGGCGCGAATGCGAAGAGCGCGCCGCACGCACTTATCAGGCGGACGGTACGCTGCGTTCCCCGGCCGTACGGACGACCGCCTGACATGTGCGGCATCGCCGGCATCCTGCAGCGCGACCCGAACGCGCGGCCCAGCCGCGACGCGCTCGCGCGCATGCAGGAGAGCTTGAACCACCGCGGCCCCGACGCGCGCGGCATGCACGTCGATGGGGCTGTGGCGCTCGTGCACACGCGGCTCTCGATCATCGACGTCGACGGCGGCCAGCAGCCGATGTCGAACGAGGACGGCTCTGTTTGGGTCGCGTTCAACGGCGAGATCTACAACTACCTCGAGCTGCGCCGCGATCTGGTCGGGCGCCACAAGTTCAAGACGCACAGCGACACCGAAGTGCTCGTGCATCTCTACGAGGAGATGGGCGAGCGCATGCTCGAGCGCCTGAACGGGATGTTCGCGTTCGCGATCTGGGATGCGCGCGAGAGGCGCTTGTTCGCCGCGCGCGACCGCATGGGCATCAAGCCCTTCTACTGGCACGCGAACAAAGAGCTGTTCGCGTTCGCGAGCGAGCCGAAGGCGCTGTTCGCAGCGGGCGTGACGCGCGCCGAGCGCGATTCCGACGGCCTCGAGCAGTACCTCTACTTCCAGTTCTGCCTGGGCGAGCAGACGCTGTTCAAGGACGTGAGGAAGCTCGAGCCGGGCTGCTGGCTCTCGTTCCGGCCGCACCGCGACCGCGAGCCGCAGATCGCGCGCTACTGGGATTTCCGCTGGGACGTCGATACGCACCACACCGAGGAGTACTACGCCGACCAGCTCTTGTTGTTATTGCAAGACAGCGTGCGCCTGCAGCTGCGCAGCGACGTGCCGGTGGGCGCGCATCTCTCGGGCGGCATGGACTCCTCCACGGTCGTGTGCCTCGCGGCGGAGCCCTACGGCGGAGAGTTCCACACCTTCACCGGCGCATTCGGCGACGGCCCTCAGTACGACGAGACGCGCTACGCGCGCGCGGTCGCCGCGCACGTGGGCTCGGTGCACCACGAGGTGTGGCCGACCGCGGCGGAGTTCGCGGACGCGATGCCGAAGCTGGTCTACGCGATGGACGAGCCGGCGGCGGGCCCCGGCCTGTTCCCGCAGTACTGCGTCTCGAAGCTCGCGCGCGAGCACGTGAAGGTGGTGCTCGGCGGCCAGGGCGGCGACGAGATCTTCGGCGGCTACGCGCGCTATCTCGTCGCCTACCTCGAGCAAGTGCTGAAGGGCGCGATCTTCGGCGGCGATCAGG
>Ga0187894_10002245_pt1 | contig 23294 bp, 21 predicted proteins | sample GBC1701081metaG_FD_136650 | JGI IMG/M metagenome (GOLD analysis project Ga0187894, IMG submission 136650) | White microbial mat communities from a lava cave in the Kipuka Kanohina Cave System on the Island of Hawaii, USA - GBC170108-1 metaG ... | reverse complement strand
TCTGCCCGTGCCATATCGCGCGGTACCCGGCGGCGCGAATCGCGGCGACCGGAAACCTGTCCTGCGGCGCCTTGAGCTCCTGCAGGCACACGATGTCGGGCTGGGCGTCAGCTAGCCAGTCGAGCAGAACCGGCAGGCGGCCATTGATGCCGTTCACGTTGAACGTGGCGATCTTCATGACGGCTGACACCAACTCGGGAGCGGTCAATCCCGGATAGCGATCGCGACGATGCGGCGGGTCTTCTGGGGGATGCCGTCGGGTGTGGCGATGGCCTTGAGTTCACGCGTGACGGCCTCACGCGCGGCTGCGCGCAACGTGTCGGGCAGGTGGCCGAGAAAGTTGCCAAACGAGCTCGCTTCGGCGAAGCGGATGGCCGCTTCCGCGGTCGGATACGCGTGTGCCGTATCGCGCACATCGATCGTCGTGGGTGTGAAACCAGTGCTTTCGAGCAGGAGACGGATCTCGGGCACATCGACGCGATAGGTGATATTGGCTCGCGCCCGCGGGTAGGTGCTGAATGGGGGCTGCGTCAGGACATCGGAAACGACGTCGTGCAGGGTCGTCCTGTGATCCTTCAGGCCGGTGCTGATGCCAAGGCGGCCGCCAGGTCGCAAAAGGCTTGCGAGTGCGCGCAAGGGCTCCTTCTTGTCGGGCAGCCAGTGGAAGACTGCATTGAGGCAGGCAGCGTCGAAACTCGCATCGGGCAGGTCATCCAGCGCGTAGGCACTGCCGACGCGGAACGCGAGATTCGGACGTGCCTTGCGGGCTGCAAGTTCGATGCGCAACGGCAGGGGGTCAATGCCCAGGACGAATCCCGCTGGGCCGACGCGATCGGCGATGTACTGGGCCAACAGCCCGGTGCCGCAACCGAGATCAAGGACGCGTTCGCCGGATGAAACCGCAAGGTCATCGACCAGATGTTGCCCCGAGCGAAACTGACGCTCAGCGCTGATGCGCTCGTAGTCGAGCGCCAGCGCATGGCTATCGAGCGTCAGGAGGGGCCCTTCCGAGGCCGCTGCCGGTTGTCCACTCATCGGCGTCGCTTCCGACATCACCACGCTCCCGATATCTTCATGTGCTCGACGACGCGATGGCCCGCGGCATGTCGTCGTGAGATTGATGAGACCCGTTGCGTGAAAAAGCGCGCACGACCAGCCCCGATAAATCGGATTGCTCCGAGTCCGGCCCGGCGCTGGGCCCCATGGTGCGTCGGCCATGCTCGATGACGCAAATGTGCGAGTAGAGATTGGCCAGCCACTGACGGCCTTCGACGGTCATGCTGAGCGCGTGAACGGCATCGCCCAGGAAAGGCTCGACCTTGGACCAGAAGAAACGGGGATAGTGATCGGCGACGTCGGCCGGCGTCGCGTATCCCAACGCCGCGTTTACACCGGTCTCGGCAAACTCGTGAAAGAGAGCGTTAAGTTTTTTTGGATACAGGGGATCGCCGAGCTGTCCGATCAGATCGGCAGCGCGTACCAGCGCCGCCTCGGTATCGGTTGCGGCGTGGTCGTCGTCCTGCGGCACCGGAAAGCGGGTGAGCTCGATGGCATGCGTCAGGCGATCGACATCGACGAGATCGTTGCCGCTAAGGCGATCCCGCACGGCAATCTTGGATCGCTCGATATGGTAGGGCGCCAGAAAGGCATCCGAGGCTCCGCGGGGAAGCTCGACCGTGTCGCCGGTTGCGCTGATCACACAGCGCCGGGAATCGTCACCGCGGCAGACGCCGCGCACATAGCCAATATCATGGGCGAGCGCGGCAAGGATGATGTGAAGCCAGGCATCAGGCGACACTTCGAAGCGCAGGCGTCGGCCACGCACGATATCCTGCGCCACCATGGTCACGAGAATCGTGTGTTCCGCATTGTGGTAGAGCGCATCACTGAGCGAGAGTCGTTCGACGGCCAGGCGCGCCGCCTCGCCGATCAACTCCGCGTGACGTGGTGCTCGCGTGCCGAAGCAATCCTCGAAGCCGCGTATCAAGTGCCGGGCAAACGTGTCCGCCAACAGGGATATCGGCTGCAGCATGGCCATCGCAACCTCCATAGGCCGACGCGATGCGGTGTAACCGTATCACGAGGCCGTCGATCTGCCTCACCCATCTGCATCGGTCAGGCCAGCGTCGGCCCCGGTCATCGGCACGATGCCGATCGTCGCATACCTGAAACCTTCGCACGCGAGGATCCGCCCGCTATCCTTCTACATACTTCAGGGCGGGTCCATGCCAAGAAGCACGATATTGCTCGGCGGCCGATGGGACGTCCCCTGAAATCGGAGCGATCATGGCTTTCGCAAAACGGGTCATCGTTGCCATCTTTGACGGCCTGCGTCCGGACCTGGTGACGCCCGACCTGACGCCCAACCTTCTGCATCTGGCCTCGCAGGGCACCTGGTTCCGCGAGGCGCGCAGCGTTTTTCCCAGCGTGACACGGGTTGCGGCCGCCAGTATCGGCACAGGGACCACACCGACGGCGCACGGTATCATGGGCAACAGCTTCCTGCTGCCGTCGCTCTCGACAGCTAAAACCTTCGACTCCCGCTACTACAGGGACGTGCTGGCCGCAGAAACCGCAGCGCACGGACGCCTGGTGACCACGGCCGGCCTCGGCGACTGCCTCGCGGCCGCTGGCCGTCGCTTCGCCATCGTGCATACCGGTACGGCCGGCGCTACGCATTTCCTCAATCCGAAGGCTGCGCAACTTGGCCATTGGACCTTCTCGATCCATGGCCGCGACGCAACCACCACGCCGCAGGCGGTGGACGAGGTGACTGCAGTACTGGGACCCGTCGTTGCCGATCGCGACGTGCCGCGCCTGGGCGATATCACCTATGCGACCAACGTGCTGGTCGACTATGTTCTGCCCAAACTTGATCCCGATGTCGCGCTCATCTGGTTCAGCGAACCCGACACCGCGTTCCACTACCGCGAGATCGGTTCATCTACATCACTTGGTGCCCTCAAACATGTCGACACGCAGTTCGGCCGGATTCTGGACTGGGTCGCGGCACAGCCGAACGCTGAGGAGATCGCGGTCATTGTCGCGTCGGACCACGGTCATGTCACGACGAGCCGACAGGTGCCGCTCAATGAGCTGCTGACGCAGGCAGGCTTTCCGGCCCGCGAGGGAAGTCTCGACGGCGCGGTGCTGGCGACGACGGGTGGTAACAGCGGGGAAATCCGCGTCTTGGATGGCGACCAGCGCACGACCGGGCGTGTCGCCGCCTGGCTCCTGGAACAGGAATTCATGGGCATGCTGTTCGCGCCCAACCGCAACGACGTCGAGGGCGAATGGCCGGGCACGTTCGGGCTTGATCTGGTCGGCATGGCGCATGAACGCGCGCCCGATCTCTTTTTCATTCTGAGATCCGATGAGGCCGAGGATCATTATGGCTTGCCGGGACGGTGCCTGTTCACGGATTCCGTGCCGCTGGGCGGTGGTCTGCATGGCGGCTTGAACCGTCACGAGCTCAACACCGTTCTGATTGTCGGTGCGCCCGGTGCCACCGCGGCTGGTGTGACGACGGCAACAGCGGCTTCCATCATCGACATTGCGCCGACCGTGCTTGACCTGCTGGGCCTGCCTGCCGCCCCGAGCATGACGGGGGCGAGCTTGCTCGGCTGGCGGTCATGGGCCGACGAGGCGGCAGCCTTCGAAACCGGCGTCAACGGCTTCGAGCAGCGCATCGCGATGCACGGCGCCCGAAGCCGACGTATCGTCAATCACGGTGGGCGTGTCGGATGATGGGCTGCTCTGCGTCTCACGGCCTTCGCAGCGAAATCCAGGTGTCACCCGCGCTGGGGTCGACACCGAAGACATGGGACGCGGGTAGATCGTGCGCATCGCAGCGACGGAATTCGCCCGCGGCCACATCATGATGTGACTACGCGACCGACGGTAGGATAGCGCTGCCGGCCGTGTCGGCGAGTGCGCCAGAGATGACGAGATCGCGTGCTTTCTCGATATCCGGTGCGAAATGCCGGTCATCGTCGAGATGCGGGACGACGGCGCGCAGTGTCATGCGAACGCGTTCCAGCGGCGCGCTTGATCGCAATGGTGTGTGGAAGTCGCAGCCCTGGGCTGCGGCCAGAAGTTCGATGGCGATGACGCTGGCCACGTTGTCGGCCATCGCCGTCAACCGGCGTGCGCCGTGTGCTGCCATGGAGACGTGGTCTTCCTGGTTGGCCGAGGTTGGAATCGAGTCGACGCTCGCTGGGAAGGCGCGTTGTTTGTTCTCGGACACCAGCGCGGCCGCCGTCACCTGCGGGATCATGAAACCCGAGTTCAAGCCGGGCTTGGGCGTGAGGAAAGCCGGCAGGCCAGAGAGCGCCGGGTCGACCAGCATGGCCACGCGCCGCTCGGCGAGCGAGCCGATTTCGCACAAAGCCATCGCGATCATGTCCGCGGCGAAGGCGACAGGCTGGGCATGAAAATTGCCGCCGGAGATCACCTCGCCGCTATCGGCAAACACCAGCGGGTTATCGGAGACGCCATTGGCTTCCGCCGCCAGCGTCGCGGCGGCCTGGCGCAGCACGTCGAGGCAGGCACCCATGACTTGCGGCTGACAGCGCAGGCAATAGGGGTCCTGCAGACGCTCGTCGCCGACCCGGTGCGAGGCTCGGATGGCCGAGCCTGCCATCAGATCGCGTAATGTCGTCGCCACATCGATCTGGCCGCGATGACGCCGTAGGTTCTGGATCCGTGCATCGAACGGACCATCGGAGCCGCGTGCCGCGTCAGTCGACAGCGCTCCGGTCACCAGCGCGGCCTGCAGTGCGCCCTCAGCCTGGAACAGGCCGGCGAGGGCCAATGCCGTCGACACCTGTGTGCCGTTTAGCAGAGCGAGTCCTTCTTTGGGGCCCAGTACCAGCGGCGCCAGGCCGGCTGACGTCAACGCCGCCGCTGCCGGTGTGCGCACACCGGCAACGATAAAGTCGCCGGTCCCCATCAGCGCTGCCGTCATGTGCGCCAGCGGCGCCAGGTCGCCGGAAGCGCCGGCCGAACCCTGGCCCGGAATGACAGGGACAAGGCCGCGGTCGAGCGCCGTCTGCAGATGCTCGATCGTCTGCCAGCGCACGCCCGAGGCGCCCTGCGCCAGGCTGGCGAGCTTCAGCGCCATCACCAGGCGTACGACCGGCACGGGCAGCGGCTCACCGACACCGGCGGCGTGCGACAGCACGAGGTTACGCTGCAAGGTGGCGAGGTCGGCATCGCCGATGCGCACGCTGGCCAGTTTGCCGAAGCCTGTGTTGATGCCGTAGACCGGCTCGTGGCGCGCGAGGATGGCTTCTATCGTGCTGGCGCTTGCGACCACGGCGCCCTGACAATTTGGATCGAGTGAGACGGCAGTGCCGGCGAAAATGGCATGCCATGCCGCCAATGGCACCTGACCCGGGACGAGCATCGTCGTTTCGCTCACCATTCCCTCCCACTTGCCATCGGCCGGCTCGACCATAACGCGTTCCATCTCCTGAAGAACGTGCGCCCTTGACGACCCGTGGTCCTATTGTTAAATAGACTAGTCGGTTAATTAATAAATACTGAACAAAATCAGAGAGATGGCGCGATGCGGAAGGTCGATCCGGTCAAGCACGAGGCGACTCGGCAGCGGATTCTGGAAGCGGCAGTGATGTGTTTCGCGCGGCGCGGTTTCCACCAGACCTCAACCGCGGAGATCTGTGTCGAGGCGGGTATGAGCCCCGGCAACCTGTTCCACTACTTCGCCAGCAAGCAGGCCCTTATCGAAGCGCTTGTCGAGGAAGACAGGCGTGAGATCTCCGAGTGGTTCGCCAGGACCAAGGATACCGACGATCTCTTCGCGACGCTGCTGGACCTGCTCGACCTGTGCGTGGAGCAAGTGTCGAACCCGATCGTGACGCGCATCGGCGTTGAGATCATGGCCGAGGCGCTGCGCAACCCGAAGATCGATGCTCTGGTCAAGCGCAACGAAGCGGAGCGGCATGCGGCGTTGCTCGACTTGCTGCGCAAGGCCGCCGCGCGCGGACAGGTCGACGCAAGCCTCGATCTACCCAAGGCAGCAACCTGGGTCTCGGCCCTGATCGACGGTGCGTTTGGTCGGGCAGCCATGGAGCCGTCATTCGCGCCGGCCGAGCAGACGCCGATGTTGCGGCTGCTGGTCACCCGTTTCCTGCGACCTGGAGACAAGCGATGAGCTTGGCGTCTCGGCACTCGATGGTGCTGGCGGCCGGCATGGTGTGCCTGGCGCTCTGCGCCGCTGGCGCGCAGGCGGCGCCACCGTCGGTCTATGGCTTTTGGCTGACCGAGGAAGCCGACGCCATCATCGAGATCCTGCCATGTTCCGCCAACAACCCGTGCGGTAAGATCGCGTGGCTGCGCGAGCAGGGGCCTGATGTGCGCGATGTGAAGAATCCTGACCCCAAGCAACGCACCCGGCCGATCTGCGGTCTGGAGCTGTTGGGCGGCTTCCAGACCAGTGGCAGCGGTTGGGTCAGTGGCTGGCTCTACAATCCGGAGGACGGCAAGACGCACCGCGACGTCGCGCTGACGGTGAGGTCTGGCGGGGCTGCGCTGACCGTCAGCGTCGGCGGCGGCTTTTTCAGCAGCAGCGAAACATGGCGGCGAGCCGATGCGCCGGCTGTCCGCTGCCCGCGCTAGAGCGTGGAGCACCATGGAGCGGCGTGAGCGGCAAGGTGGCCCTGTCACCGGCGCCGCATTGCAGTGCCTTGTCGCTCAAGGTGTTTCCGTCCCATAGTGTGAGCGTGGCGAAGGCATACTTATGTCCTGGGACTGAGTACTTTTGCGCGCTCGACCGGCGCGGAGCCTCATTCCTGAGTTCCTGCCACGCAATTGGTGTGCTGATATCGGCCCGAAGCGGAATCCTCTCGATGGACATTCTCGTCGTCGACGACCATGCGTTGATCCGCGAGGCCTTGCGGGGTGTTTTGCGCGAGTTGAAGCCTGAGGCGACTGTTCTCGAGGCACGTGACTCACAGCAGGCCATGCAGGTGCTGGCGGATCACGCCAATTTCGTGCTCGTTCTGCTCGACCTCAACCTGCCGGATCGCGACGGGTTTGCGTTACTGGCCGATGTGCGTCGGCTTTATCCCACGGTTTCAGTCGTCGTCCTTTCGGGGTTCCACGACCGCGCCAACGTGGTGCGTGCGCTCGATCATGGCGCCCTGGGCTTTATCCCGAAATCGGCCTCGCGTGAGGTCATGATCGGCGCCTTGAACCTCGTCTTCAGCGGTGGTGTCTACATTCCGCCCGAGATCCTGGAGGTGCGCGATGCCGCGCCGGGGCCACCGGCCGGTATGGCTGCCGCAGAGCGGCCGCGCCCATCGCCTGTCGACCTGGGATTGACCGACAGGCAGATCGACGTGCTTGCCCTCATGATGCAAGGCAAGAGCAACAAGGCGATTTGCCGCGCGCTCGACCTGGCCGAGCCGACGGTGAAGAACCACGTCACTGCCATTCTGAAGGCGCTCAAAGTCACCAACCGCACCGAAGCGGTCGTCGCGGTTGGGTCTCTGGGTTGGGATTTACCTCGCCCCACCAACGCTCACAATTGAGCTGTAACGACCCAGACATGGGGCGGCGTCAGCTTTGCTGCGCCGCGACCGACGGGAGAAGCCCGCTGCGGCGTCTTGTCGTTGCGCGAAGACTGCTGCACGATAGCCGGCGCGAAGCGCTTCAACAGGCGAGAGTCGCCATGCGCATGATCGCCATCGTCGTCGGCCTGCTCGGTCTTGCCGTGTCACGGGCCTGGTCGGCCGACCTGACCATCGATGATGTACGTCAAGCGCTGCTGGCCAGCACACCGGCTGACTTTTCCGGCAAGTCGCTTGAAAAGCTCGACCTGAGCAATCTCGATCTCAGCGGCGTGAACTTTACCAACGCCAACATGCGTGCCGTTAAGCTCGATGGCACCAAGCTGCGAGCGGCCAATCTCTCGGGGGCGATCCTCAACCTCGCCTGGGTGATGCGCGCCGATTTCACCGACGCCGATCTTTCCCGCGCCAGCATGCAGGGGCCTGTCGTGGCGCCGGGACTCGAGATCTCGTTGGCGCACGCGCCGATTTTCACGCGGGCAAAATTCCCGGGCGCGCGAGTCATTGCGCGCTTCAGCCGGTTCGACTTGCGCGAGGCCGATTTTTCCGGTGCGCGCCTGGGCGCCGACATGCGTAACCAGTCAATGGGATTGATGCGCATGGATTTCACAAGCGCCAACCTCGAAGGCGCCAATTTCGCTGGCGCCGATCTCGGGCGCGCGTTGCTGAGTTGGGCCAATCTGCGGGCGACAAACTTCAGGGGTGCCAAGCTTCACATGGCGAATTTCGTTGGTGCCGATCTCAGAGGTGCAGACTTGACCGGCGCGGATGCCACGGGAGCGACATTCGAGCAGGCCAGACTCGAAGGGGTGAGCGGACTCGCTACCGTGAAAGGACTGAAGATCGCGCCGCCATGACGATGCCGGTCGTCGCGTCAGATACCATTGCCACGAATGGTCCTGCGCCACTCCCGGGCGGTGACGGCTCAGAGCTTCGCGGCGACAAAGCCGTAGAATTTCTGCAGGAAGCGGCTGAGCGTGACCGGAATTGCTGGATTTGCCGGTATGCGCATGCGCGCACCCCACGAATAGATCCAGAAGGAGACGGGCTCGGCGAGATGCATCGTGGCCTTGGTAAGGATGGGGGATGTGAGCGTTACCCAGTGATTGGGCACGTTGATTCGATCACTGTCCTGCTTTGCGGGATCGAGAACGTCCGCGTCGATCAGCATGACCACCTTGTAACCGGCACTATGAAGGTTGCTGGCGTAGCGGGCGGCCCATAGCCTGTTACGCTCTGGCCACCAGGCAAGATGGGCCTGGTCGCTGATGTTGGTGTATCCGGCGCTCTGGAACCACTTCACCATGGCCCGAGGTAATGTCATGCCGGCCACCAGGCCCGGTGCGTTTGCTACCGAGAAGATCAGATTCTCATCGTCGCGCAAGCTGCCCATCATGATCCAATCGGCCGCATCGGTGCCCATCTTGGGCGGGGTTCGCTTCATGCGGCGATGGGGTGCGATGTCGAGATTGACGATGTTGCCCCGACCCGTGCGATAGAGATCGATAGCGCAGCGGACGTAGGTGAGCGGCATGTCGAGCGCGATGGCTCGCACGAAAGATGCTGGTCCGCACAGCGACGTAAGCTGCTGATGGACGAGATCCGGGTTGTTGAGGCGCATCACAAGGCTGGCCGAGAGGCTGCTGCGGCTGACGCCAGGCCAATCGTCCGATGCGGGCGGGGATGTCGCAAACTGCTGCGAGAGTGCCAGCGCGTCTGACTTGGACATAGGTACCTCCGTGTCCAAACCACGAATTTCGCGGTGGACGTCGTACGAAGTCCCGCCCTCAAGAGCAGCCGTAGCGTCGATCCAGCTTGTCGGGAAGTACGGGACAGCATTTATGACGCCGTCGCCTCAACATCCCGAGATACGCTGCCCTGCCCGTTGTGTTGCGAATGATGTCGCGCGGATCGTGATCCGTAAATCGGCCAGAAGTATTGCCGATGCGACGCGCTCGGGTGTGACTGAGACTTCGCGATCCTTATGAGCCAAGCGGTTTTGCGGGTTCGCCGTCGTTTGGCGCGGCATACTTTGGTCCCAGTACCTGAGTCTTGGTGGCGGTCCCTGCGTGGATGGATGGGGGACGCAGGAGCTGGTTGACAACAGCGCGCAAGGCCACGGGATTGATAGGCTTGTGCAACAGCAGCAGCTTGTTGGCGTGTGCTTCGTGCATGCGCTCGGTCGTGGTGTCGCCGCTGATGAGGAAGGCTGGGATTGCGGCTCGGTAGACATTGCGCAATCGCTCGACGACGTCAAAGCCCGTCTTGCCGTCTGCCAGGCGATAGTCCGATATGATCAGGTCAGGGTTCTCATGGTCATGGGTGAGACTGGCCAGTGCCGCTTCATCGGACTCGGCCGTCACAATCCGGCACCCCCAGCTACGCAACACGCCGCGCATGCCGTCCAGCACCAGAGCGTCGTCGTCGACCACAACGATCAGCTTACCGTGGACGGCGTCGACGATCCTCTCCAGTGGCGTGATGAATTCTGTCGATGCCTGTTGATCCGATGCCTGCGGGACCAGCACGGAGAAACACGATCCCCGGCCGAGCCTGGACGTCAGAGCGATGGGGTGATCGAGCAGGCGGCACAATCGCTCGACGATCGCCAGCCCAAGGCCCAACCCGGCACGATGATCATGCTCCGGGTTGGCCACCTGATAAAATTCACCGAAGATATTGCGATGCTGATCCTCGGGAATACCGACGCCGGTATCCCAGACTTCGAGGCGGACGCCGGCACCGCGGCGACGACAGCCGACCAGGACGCCGCCATGCACGGTGTAGCGCACCGCGTTGGACACCAGGTTGAGCAAAATCCGCTCCAGCAGGATGGCATCGCTGCGAATCCGCACCGTGCTCGGCGCGATACGGAGCTGGAGGCTTTTTTCACGTGCAACGGCAGCAAAGGTTGATTCAACCCGCTGGAAGAGGTGGTCAACAGGAAAGGACGAATGCGTGGGCGCCAGAACGCCCGCGTCGAGTTTAGAGATGTCCAGCAGGGCATTGAACAACGCGTTCATGGCAGCGACAGCCGCGTCGACGCGTGCGACCAGGCGGCTGCGCTCAGCCGGATCGCCTTCGTTGTGCAGCTGGGCGACAAACAGATTCAACGCATGCAGAGGCTGACGCAGGTCGTGGCTGGCGACGGCCAGGAAGCGCGATTTCGCCAGGCTGGCCTGTTCGACAGTGCGGTTGCGTTCGGTGAGCTCGCGGTTGCGTTCGGCCAGCGCCATGCGCAGTCGCAGCGACTGAACGAAGTTGTCCTGGATGAAGCGCGCGAAGCTACTGAAGAGAAACAATGTCGCGATGGCGGCCAGGGCAATGCCCCGGTGCAGCGGCTCGTTTTCCCAGCCGAAGCGGATCGCAGCCGCAAGCAGGAAGGGCAGGACGAAAGAGAGGTACGCCGGGAGATAGACCCCCAACGTCATCAGGCCGGATACCACGGCACCCAGCAGCATGGTCACGAGAAAGAGCTGATACTCGATACGATCGGGCACAAAGAACAGGAAGCAGGCACTCGCCCAGATGCAGCCCCCAGCCACCAGGCCGCACTGGATGCGAGTCATCCACAAGCGATGGTCGGTATCGCTGGCGGCACGTTGGCGATAGGCCCGGGCCATGCGGGCTCGCACCAGCAGATAACTCATGAAAAAGGCCATCCAACCGACGAGGACGCCATGCGCCACGTGATCCCAGAGGACCCAGATGAGGATCAGCGCGGCAGCGATGCCGGTCAGGATGAGCCGCCCTTGCCCTTCGATGTAGAGCACGCGGACTTGCTCGGCGAGGATCTGGTTCTGCGACCCGTGATCCTGCGGCGACGTGTGTAGCGGCTGCTCCGCAGACAAAGCCGAACGCCCGGTGAAGCGGCCTAAGGAGTTGCGCAGACCCATCTCGCCGTATCGTATTGTGCGTTGTCGCCACATTACGCCATGCCGTCATGAGCGAACAGCACGGCGTCGCGGACGCGCTCGGCCGACGCGTCATTGCAAACCGCGGAAGGACGGTGGTGCGTCGTTCCCGGCGCCGGCTATGCGCCTGATGCCGGTCCGGTGGGTGGGGCGGATGCCATCGTCCGCGCCGGCGGCGCATGCGAGTGGCCCACGGGATCAGGACCGTAAGCGTTCTCACCGATGGTGCCGCGCAGGCACCCGAGGGCGACAAAATACCAGAGGCCGATCCCGCACTGTGCGACCAGGAAGACCGAATCCAGCGTATTCGGAACCCAGGGATCGCCGGTGACATGAAACAGGTCGAGTACTGCCTTGAAGGCAGCCAGGCCGATACCGACCAGCGTGAACGACCTCGGCTCGTTGCGGTCCTGGAACCGTTTCGCCAGAACGCAGTAGCCGGGATAGAGCAGCGACATGACGACCACGAACTGCGTGAAGCGCCCGCCTGGCGTGAGGATCAGGTGGGAGTCGAAGATGCGCCACAGAATGAGGCCCGACACGAAGCTGATGCCACCGATCACAATGATGCCCAGCCAGTAGCTGCCGCGGCCGATCCGACCGTCCTTGGAAAAGAACAACTGGCGAAATCCCATGACCGCGTTCTCCTCCTTGAGTGTCAAACGTACTATGTGTCCCCGGTTTACCGGTCGCATCCTCCAGCTGGAGGACCCCTACCGTTCAAGCAAGGCTTCGAGGTCGACCCAGCCCTTGAGGAACGCAGGCTGCTTGTCCTCGCCCTCCAGCAGCCCGGTGCTCGGGTCGAACGTGCGAGGGCGGAAGCCGACCGCGAAACCCAGACCTTGGCCGCCATCGGCCGTCTTCCACGCCGATCCCGTCGGATCGATGATCACGCCGACATGCCGGAAGGCACCGTTGGGTTTCTTCAAGGTGTAGATGTCGCCGGGCAGGGGGCGTGGGCCTCCCGGCGTGTAGAGCTTCCACAGGGTGCCTGGCGGCGATCCCCGCGCTTTTTCGATTCCCAGCCCCAGCTGTTCCCAACCGATCGTGGGGGAGGTGACGCCGATGGTGGCCTGCTTCTGGCTGCCGTCAGGCGCCGTCCACTTGACCGTCATCGTGTGCTTGGAGAACTTTTCGGGACCCAGCTGTTTGATCATCCAGCCGGGGAACCCGCCGCAGCCAGTGGCGCCATCGGCACCCTTCTTCTTTCCGGGTGTGCTTTCGACGCAGTTGGCGGGCTCCTGCACGCCGGATGCCGGCAGGTTGGCTGTGCACACGGCGACGGCCTGTTTCCTGATGGGCGCCAGATCGGCCGCGCCCGTTTCCTCCCGCGACCAGCTCAACCTGGCAACGGGCCATTGCGGATTGGTCACGTCGCACAGGGTCCCGCTGCCGGTCCGGTGTGAGACGTCGACCGGGCTCGTGGGCCCATTGTCGATGGTGACCATCAGCGCCCGGGCAACCGGTTCCATGAGCCACAGCGCACCGTTCGGCCGGACCTGAAACGGGCCCCGCTCTGGCAACCTTGCGCGCACCCAGCCCCATTGTTCGGCGCCCACGGACCACGAGCGCCGGGTCCAGTCGACTTCCATCCGAACGGAGCCGACATTCACGCGTCCAACGGCCTCGACAGACAGCAAGAGCATCACGGCAGCCAATCTCCCCTATGCGAGCTGGTGCCGGCCAGTGTGGACGTTGCTTGACCTGGTGGCGTCAACCTTTAGGTGGAGGCGCCGCGGATTTCTGTGCTGCGATGCGGTAGTGCGCATGCAGCAATGCGAGAAAGCCGTTGGCGGTCGGTGACAGCGGACGGTCGGGGCGTGTGAGGATACCGATCTGGCGCTCGATCCGAGGCCCGCGCAGCGGGCGCGTGACGAGAAGGGCGTCGCGTCGCGACGGCAGCACCGACGCCGGGACGATGGCCACGCCCAGGCCGTGACCGATGAATTCGTAGATGGTCGCGAACTGATTGACCGTGATCGTGGAAGGGAGCCGCAGGCCGGCGCCGGCCGCGGCGGTGTCGATCAGTCGCCGCAATCCCGACTCGGCAGGCATGGTGATGATGCTTTCATCCACAAGATCGCGCAGCCGCAGCACCGTGCGCCTTGCTAGAGAATGATGGCGCGGCAGTACCACATGGCAGGCTTCGGTCTGCAGCGGTTCGGCATGCAGCGGCGTGGCGACATCAGCCATGTCGCCGATGCCGAAGTCAGCCGCGCCGCTGCGGACCTCATCGGCAACGCTGCTCTGCACACCCTCACGGATCATCAGCTCGATGCGGGGATAGGTGCGGCGGTAGGTGGCGATCAGCGTCGGCAGCACGCTGTGTGCGATCGACATCAGGCAGGCGATGACCAGATGGCCGCGGCGCTGCTCCGCCAGTTCGCGAACGTTCTGGATCTGCAGCCCCAGTTCATTCAGCATGCGCTGCGCCGCCGGCGCGAATTCGCGGCCTGCTGCGGTCAGCGCCACATGACGGGTGCTGCGGGCGAACAGCACGACGCCGAGACTCTGCTCAGCCTGCTTGATGGCGCGCGATAGCGCCGGCTGCGATGTGCCGAGGTCACTGGCCGCGGCAACGAAACTGCCGTAGCGCGCCACCGCCGCGACAGCGCGTAGCTGGTGCAGGGATAGTTCCATGGGTGATGCGATCTCCTCCTGCAAGCCTGCTATTTATGCATAGATTGCAATAATAGGCGATATCGAGTGTCGCTTGATATAGCTGGTAAAGCCGTGATGTCATGGCGCCTTCGCAACGGATGAACCGCCATGGCCCAGACAGCGATTGCCGCACAGCACGTACCCGAGGTCGACCAGCGCGCACCGTCGGGTGCGGATCTGGTGGAATGGTATTACGCCCAGGGCTTTTCCGACGGCCTGCCCGTGGTGCCGCCGACGCCGGCCAAGGTTGCGGCCTGCGTCGAGGCCCTGGGTGGCGAGCCGGCCTTTGTCGAATGCCGCGTGCCGCCACGCTGGGGCAATCTCACGCGTGAGGTGCTGGCGATCAACATGGTGATGGCTGGCTGTCTGCCGCAGTACGCGCCGGTGGTGCGCGCGGCGATGCTGGCGCTCACCGACCCTGCGTTCAACCTCAATGGTGTGCAGGCCACCACCCATATGGCGAGCCCGCTGCTGGTGGTGAACGGGCCGATTCGCACCGCCATTGGCATGAACGCCGGCTGCAACACCTTCGGCTCGGGCAATCGCGCCAATGCCACGATCGGCCGCGCCATCCGGTTGATCCTGCTCAATGTCGGCGGCGGTTGGCCCGGCGATCTCGACAAGAGCACGCTCGGCCATCCCGGCAAGTACACCTACTGCATCGCCGAGAATGAGGAGGTGAGTCCGCTGGCGCCGTATCATGTTGAAAAGGGATACAAGGCCGAGGAATCGACGGTGTTCGTGCTGGCGGCCGAACCGCCACACAGCGTCACCAACCACGTCGCCAACGATCCGGAGGGCATCCTCGACAGCATCTGCTCGGCGATGAGCACGATCGCGCACAACAATGCCGTCAGCTCCGGCCACTGCGCTGTCGTTCTGGGGCCGGAGCACGCGCAGACCATCGCCAAGCACGGCTGGAAACGCCATGACGTGCGCTCGTATCTGTGGACCTACGCGCGCATTCGCTTCGGGGACATCGCCTTCAATCACCGCTACGGCAAGGTCTACAATCGCAATCTGCCCGCCTGGTACAAGCGCGACCTCGAGGCGCGCATCCCGATCGTGCCCAGCATCGACAATATTCATCTGTTCGTGGCCGGCGGTGAGGCCGGTCGCTTCTCGGCCTTCATTCCCGGGTGGGGGCACATGACCAACCCGGTGCTGCGCGCCATTGACGGTGCCGGGCCGGCCGCCGGCGGCGATTGCGTCGACGGCGCCTGCGCGTTGTGACGACACACCTTGATAACCAGAGGAGATCGACAATGGCAGGACCAGATGGGTTGATCGTCTATGATCCCCGCGGCGTGGTGGAAGCCCAGAGCCGCCCCCCGGCCCCCCGGCTACAGACCTTGGAGGGATTGCGCCTGGCCGTACTCGACAACACCAAGTGGAACGCCAACAAGCTGCTGCGGCGCAGCATGGCGCAGTTGAGCGAGGCGCATCGCTTTGCGGCGGTGAACTACTACCGCAAGGAAAGCTTCTCGCGCGTCGCGGCACCGGAGGTGATCCACGCGATTGTCGCCAACAACGATCTGGTGCTGACCGCGATCGGTGATTGAGGGTCCTGCACATCGTGCTGTATGCACGACGGCATTACGCTCGAGACGCAGGGATTGCCGGTGGCCGTTGTGGTCACCACGGAATTCCTGCACGAGGCACACGTCCAGCGCGCCGCGCTGGGGATGGACGGGATTCAGCCCGTCGTCATTACGCATCCGCTGAGTTCATTGACGGACGAGGAGATCGACAGCCGCGTGCGGCAGGTGGTTGAGCAGGCGCGCAAGGTGTGGCTGGGCGGGTGACAGAGTCGACGTTGCCATCCCGGCTCGCCCGGGGGGCCTTGCCCGATGGGCGATCATCACCGCACACTACGCCGATATCGCAACGCGCGGGGGTGGCCCATGAAGATCGGCCTCTACATGGCAACGCAGTGGCGCGAGGGCGCCGACCTCGGTCCTGAGCTCGCCAATCTGATCGAGCAGACGCGTGCGGCGAAGGCCAACGGCTTCGCGTCGCTGATGGTGGGACAGCATTTCGTGTCGCACCCGCTGCAGATGTTTCAGGCCATGCCGTTGCTGGCGCGCCTGGCGGCCGAAGCCCAGGGCATGCTGCTGGGGCCGGGGCTCCTGCTGCTGCCCATGCTCAACCCCGTTGTGGTCGCCGAAGAGGCGGCCACGATGGACTGGCTCACGGGCGGCAATTTCGTGCTCGGCCTGGGACTCGGCTACCGGCAGGAGGAGTTCGACTCGATCGGCGTTCCCTTCAAGGAGCGTGTGCCGCGTTTCATCGAAGGCATCGAGGTGATCCGCAAGCTGTGGCGCAATGCGCCGGTTGAACACCAGGGGCGCTTCCACCGCCTGCAGGGCGTGCAGGCGAGTGTCGGGCCCAAGCGGCCGGGCGGGCCGCCATTGTGGCTCGCCGGTGATGTCGAGGTCGCGGTGAAACGGGCGGCGGAAATCGGCGACGCCTGGATGCCGTCGCCGATGCCGACACGCGAGGCGGTCGGTCGGCTGGGCGCATTCTTCCGCCAAAGCCGCGCTGCGGCCGGGCTACCACCGGCGGTGGAGTTCCCTGCCATTCGCGAGTGCCATGTCGGCAGCGGCACAGGCAAGGCGCTCGACGAGGTGCGCGAGCCACTGACGTTCAAGTACCAATCCTATGCCAGCTGGGGCAGCGCGCCTGCCGACCGCATCCAGCAGGACTTCGACCAGTTCGCGGCCGAGCGTTTCCTGATCGGCTCGGAGACCGAGGTCGTGGAACGCATTCAGCAATACGCCGAGACCACGCCGGTCAACCACATCCTGGCACGCGTGCAGTGGCCGGGCCTGGACCAGAAGACGGTGTTGCGTACCATCGACCGCCTGGGCCGGGTGATCGCACGACTGTGACTGCTCCCGCCTAGCGGCCGCGGGGATGGAACGATGTCGGCTCGTCGATCTCGGTCATCCGGTTGCCATCGATCAGCAGGAAGCGTGTGCCCAGCGCCTTCATGAAACTGCGGTCATGGGAGACGAGAACGCAGGTCGCTTCGTGTGCCAGGATTTCGGCCTCCAGCTTCTCCTGGCCGGCGATATCGACGTGGTTGGTCGGCTCGTCCATGAGGTACAGATTCGGCTCGGTCAGGCGCAGCGCCAGCAGGCCCAGTCGCGCTTTCTGGCCGGGTGACAGACGGGCGATGGGCTGCTGCAGCCGGTCCACGGCGAAGCCGGCACCGGCCAGCAGGCTGCGCGTGCGCGCATCACCCAGCCGGAAGCTGTCGCCGATGAACGCCAGCGGTGTTGCGCCGTGCGGCAGGTGGGACATCAGCTGGTCGATATAGCCCGGCACGACCGAGGGACTGATCGACACGCCGGGCACGCTGCGTTGGTCGATCATCGCTTCGCGCAGCAGCGCGATGAACCGTGATTTGCCGACGCCGTTGCGGCCCAGGACGATGATGCGCTCGCGTTGCAGGATGCTGAGCCTGCCGCTGCGAAACAGCAGCCGGCCATCCGGCGTGCTGATCGGCACGTCATCGAGCTTGACCAGCACCCGTGCATGCGTGCCGCGATTGGCGAGACGGATGTCACCCGACTTCTCGACGTGCGCCGCCCGCAGCGACTGCTCGATGGTGTCGGCACGCTTGTGCATCTGCATGGCTTTTTTCTGCGAGGCGTCGCTGCCGCTGTTGATGCCGATGTTTTTCAGAGCGTTGGCGCTTTGGCGCAGTCGGTCCGCTTCGCGGCTGTCCTTGGCGAACTTCGCTTCTTGTGTGGCGTCGTCATCGGCCAGCAGCTGACGGGCGCGTGTATAGGGATGGGCGTAGCTGCGCGACACCTCCGGGCGCAGGAACAGCGTGCGGGTCGTGCAGGCATCGAGGAACTGCCGGTCGTGGCTGGCGATGACCATCGGGACCTGGCGCGACGGATCGTTGATCCAGGTCTCGAGCAGCTCGATCTTTGCCAGGTCCAGATGGTTCGTCGGCTCGTCGAGCAGCAGCGCGTCGGGATCGGTGACCCACGTGCGCGCGATCAGGACCAGCCGCTGCCAGCCGCCGCTGAGCGCCTCCAACGGCCGCTCGCGCATGTCGGCGGGTGCCTCGAACTCATCGAGGACGAGGTCGACACGCCAGGCCTGCGCATCGCGCTCAGTCGGCGGCAGCGCCCGACGCACGCATTCGGCCAAGGTCAGGCCCAGCAAGGTGGCCGGGATCTCCTGCTCGACGATGCCGATCCGCAGGCCGCGCGAGCGCACGACGTCGCCTGTCGTGGGCTCGGTCAAGCCGGCCAGGCATTTCAGCAGCGTGGTCTTGCCGGCGCCATTGCCGGCAACGAGGCCCAGGCGATCGATATCGCCGATCATCAGGGTGAGGTTCTGGAAGAGCGGGGCGGGCGCAAGCACGCTCACGTTGCGCAGGCTGATCGAGCCCATGGTCATCTCGCTGGTTTGTCATACCGAAGGGAAAGCGCGCTGAAGGCACAGCGCCGTCAGCATCAGGTGCCGTTCGGGACAGACCAGCAGGAAGAAAACGCCGGAGCGTCAGTTCCGTGAGATGGCCAGCCCCACGACATGGCGTCGCGGGGCGATACGAGGACCGCGCGGGTGATGCTGGTTGTATGTGCTCACGCAGCCCTCCCTGGCAGGATGGAACCAGGACACTGGATACGGGAAGGGACCGATTTTTTCAAGTAGGTCTCACAAGCCACATCAGCCTGGCTGCGTGGCCCTGGATGGCGCGGCGGTGCGGTCGTCAAGCGCCGCCAGCGCTTTCTGCAGCACGGCGCGGACTCGTGCGGTGGCGTCGGCCTCGACGGCACTCGGGTCGAGATAGAAGTCCAGACCGGTCATGTGCTCGCTGAAAATCTGCGTCGGCTTGCCCGACGCATCGAGCAGGGCTTCGACCTCGTAGGGCATGACCTCGCGCGCAATGCCCTTCATGGAGATTCGGGCGAGGGAATGGGCGACCGCGACGTCGCGCACCAGGGCATAGGTCTCATAGCTCAGCACGATCCGGCCTGGCTCGGCGATCGACTGCAGGCGGGCGGCGAGATTGGCCTCGGCGCCGATGATCGTGTAGTCCATGCGATCGGCACTGCCGAAGTTGCCGACGTTGCAGTAGCCGGTATTGATGCCGATGCGGACGCGGAACGGCTGCTCGACACCTTCCTTGCGCCATTTGACATCGAGCTCGGCCATGCGGCGCTGCATGTCGACGGCCATGGCAAGGCAGGCCTTGGCATCCTCGGCCGGCCCCTTGGTTTCGGGATCGCCGAAGAAGATCAGGATGGCGTCGCCGACGAACTTGTCGATGGTGCCGCCATGGCGCAGCGCGATGGCCGACATCTCGGTGAAGTATTCGTTGAGCAGCACCGTGATCGCTTCAGGCTGCAAGCGCTCGGTGGTGGCAGTAAAGTCCTTGATATCGGAAAAGAAGATCGTGAGGCGCTTGCGCTCGGTATGGATGGTGACGTCCTTCTGACCGCTGAAAATGCTGCTGTAGATCTGCGGCGCCAGATAGCGCGAAATCTTGAGCGCGATGGAGGCCAGGAACTCGTTGGCGCCTTCGAGCTTCTTGTTCATGCCCTCGATCACGGCCGCGACACGGCGCTGCAAGGCGATGAAACCGAAGCCGATGGCGGCCATCAGCACAAAGTAACCAAGGAGATACTTGAAGGCGAAGATGTTGGCGGCGATCGAGGTGCTGACGGTGATCTCCTGGATGCCGCGCACCTCGCCGACCTTCCAGTCGCGCTTGGGGCTCTCGGGGTGCGCGTTGTGGCAGGCGACGCATGCGGCACCCATGACAACGGGGGCGACCAGCCGCACACGGCCACCGAAGCCAACGAAAGATACGTCTGTCAGTTCTTGACGCGGATTGGCGCGCAGCGATGCCAAGGCTTGCCGCTCGAAGTCGTCAAGCTGATGGGGCGTGCGGTTTTTGAAAGGGTAGTCGGAGACGAAGCGGTAGCTGATGTTCTGTTGTTGCTCGCTGATGACCCGGCCCATCTCGAGCGACAGGGTGGCTGGAATCGGGATGGCGCCAGGAATGCTCTCGTAGTTGTGCACGACCTGAGTTTGCCCCGGCGATGCGAGGACACGGCCCACGACGTTTCCGGCGTAGTACGTGCGCACGCTGGTGATCACCGAGTTGAGGTCGCTGGCCTGGTGGCGCAGGGCATTTTCCGTCAGATTTCGCAGGTCGAGCCAGACAGCGATCGGCAAACCGGCCAGCAAAACGAGCATGAACGGAATCAGCGCCCAGCCGCGCGACCGCACCGCGGCGGAAAGAGTATCGTTCATCGTCTTGTCCCCAAGTCCCCAGGCGGGGACAATAGCACGTCAGGGGGCCATGCGCTCGGCTGACCGCGGGCCGCAGGAGGTGTCATTGAGTTACGCTGCGCCGTTCGCTGGACTGAAAGTGGTCGACCTCAGCCAGGGCATCGCCGGTCCTTATTGCGCCATGCTGCTCGCGCAGTACGGCGCCGATGTCGTCAAGGTCGAGTCGATCGGCGATGGCGACTGGGCGCGGGCACTGGGCGTGCGCTACGGCAATCACACGGCCTATTCGATCATTGGGAATCTGGGCAAACGCAGCGTCGCGCTCGACCTCAAGACCACGGCTGGCAAGGACGTCCTGTGGCGTCTGCTCGATGGGGCCGACGTGTTCATCGAGGGCTTCCGGCCCGGCGTCATTGCGCGGCTGGGCTTCGATTACGAGGCCGTATCGGCGCGCGTGCCGCGGCTGCTCTATCTTTCGATCTCGGGGTTCGGTCAGACCGGCCCGCTGGCCGAACGCCCGGCGATGGATCCCGTCCTGCAGGCCTACACCGGCCTGATGGTGGAGAATCGAGGCGAGGACGGCATTCCCCATCGGGTGCCGGTGATCGTCGTCGACATGTCGACGGCGCTCTACGCCTTCCAGGCGCTGTCGGCAGCACTCTATGCGCGGCGCGACGCATCGCACGGCCGCTACATCGATGTCAGCCTGATGCAGGCGGCCACGGCGCTGCAATCGATCCGCCTGATGGCCTGCCATCTGGAAGGGGGCACCATGCGACCCGGCGGGGTTCCGGGCGGTGTCTTCCGGACCGCTGATGGCTGGATGTCGATCATCGCCATCAACGACCGGGACTGGCAGGCGCTCTGCGGTGTGCTCGACAGGCCGGAACTGGCGGCCGATTCTCGTTTCACCGACGCTGCGTTACGTCAGCGCAACGACGTGGCGCTCTATGCGATCGTGAGGCCGGCCATCGCCACCCAGCCCAGCGATCACTGGGCAGCGCGGTTGGCCACGGCGCGCATCATGCACGAGCGCCTGAACTCCTACGCCGAGTTCATGACGCAGCCCCAGGTCGAGGCGACGAACCTGATCCACTGGCTGACCCAGCCCGGCGTGGCGCAGCCGGTGCCGATCCCAGCGCTGCCCGGCATGCAGATGCCGGCCGACGGCACGCCAGGCGCCACGGCGCCGGTGCGCGGCCAGCATACCGATGCCGTCTTGCGCGAGCATGGTTACAGCGCGGAGGAGATTGCCGGGCTTCTCGCCTGCGGTGCGGTCGCCGGCACATCCCACAGCCATTGAGGCGGGCTATCCACGCACCTGTTGGTCGCGCAGCGCTGCTTCCAGCGCGTGAATCCGATCCTCTTGGCGTTGGTGGGCGTCCATCAGCGAGTTGACCACCGAAATCAGCGCCGTCAGCACCTCCCAGTGCTTGCCGCCCTCGACGCCGCGCGCGGTGCGGCATGCCGCCTGGACGGATTTGACCTGGTCTCGCAGCGATTTCATTTCGTCCATGGCGGCCACCGGGTTGTTGTTGGGAGGGTCTGTCGGGAGATAGTGTACTGCATTAGCCGCCCCGAAGGCGTCGTGATCTGGAGGACCGATCATGAGCTATCTGCGACGGATCTGGGTCGTCTGGGTGCTTGCCACCGTCGTCGGTGCCTGGCCGGCGTATGGCGAGATGCCGCTGCCGTTGGCCGACAAACCCGAAGACGTCGGCCTGTCGTCGGCTCAGCTTGATCGGATTGAGGCCGTCACGCGCCAGCATATCGACGCCGGCTTGGTGCCGGGCGCCGTCATGCTCATTGCGCGCCATGGCAAGATCGCCTGGTTCAAGACCATGGGCCATCGGGATCGCGGCGCCGGCGATCCCATGCGGCCGGACGCGATCTTCCGGATCTATTCGATGACCAAGCCCATCGTCAGCGTCGCCGCCATGATGCTGGTCGAGGAAGGCCGGATGCAGATCAGTGATCCGGTGGCGCAGTTCTTGCCCGAGATCGGCAAGATGCAGGTCGGCACCGAGAAGAATGACCCGGCCGGCAAACCGACGCTCGAGTTGGTGGAGCCGGCACGCCCGATGACGGTGCAGGATCTGCTGCGCCATACATCGGGCCTCATCTACGGCGGACGCGGCACATCGCTGATCAACACCGCTTACGCCGAGGCCAAGATCGGTGATCGCACGGCCACCAGTGAGGAGTTTGTCACGCGGCTGTCTCATCTGCCGTTGCGCTTCTCGCCGGGTACCCGGTGGGAATACGGCGTATCGACCGACGTGCTGGGACGCGTCGTCGAAGTGGTTTCCGGCAAGCCGCTGGGTGTGTTCCTGAAGGAGCGCATTCTTCAACCGCTGGGCATGTCCGATACGGCGTTTCATGTGTCGGCGGACAAGCTTGCGCGTGCGGCGCAGCCCTGGCAGCGCCCGGGCGGGCCTCCCATGACGCGGCGTTTCGACGTGGCGCAGATACCACGGTTCGAGTCGGGTGGCGGTGGGCTGACCTCGACGATGGATGACTACCTGCGCTTCGCCCTGATGTTGGCGAATACCGGCGAGCTCGATGACGCGCGGTTGCTGGGGCGCAAGACGGTGGAGTTCATGACTGCCGACCACATTGCCGGCATATCCGGCCGTCCGCCGGGCCTGGGATTCGGTCTCGGCTTCGAGGTCCGGCGTGTGACGGGTGCGGCCGGTTTGCCGGGCTCGATCGGCGAATATGGCTGGTCGGGCAATGCCGGCACCTTGTTCTGGGTCGACCCGAAAGAAGAGCTGATCGCCATCTACCTGGTGCAGGTGAACGACGGCGATCGCATCATGCTGCGCAACCAGTTCCGCACCATGGTGCAGGCCGCGATCATCGACTA
>Ga0187894_10002244_pt1 | contig 23307 bp, 28 predicted proteins | sample GBC1701081metaG_FD_136650 | JGI IMG/M metagenome (GOLD analysis project Ga0187894, IMG submission 136650) | White microbial mat communities from a lava cave in the Kipuka Kanohina Cave System on the Island of Hawaii, USA - GBC170108-1 metaG ... | reverse complement strand
ATGACAGTGTGTTCGATCCGCCGATCGCGCGGCGTCAGCGAAGCGCAGCGTCAACAAGATCGGAGATTCCAGACAGGTTCTTCACCAGCTCTTCCGGAAGTTCGTGCCGACGTTTGAGGTAGTCGGGACTGTTGTAGCTGAGCCAGACCTTCCCGTTCTCATCCTGCCACGCCAGGGCTTTGAGCGGCAGGTCGATCGCCACGGTGGGCGACGCAACCATCAAAGGCGTACCGCCCCGCGGGTTTCCGAAGATCAACAGCTGGGTCGGCCGCATCTGAAGTCCGGCTCGGGTGGCCTCGCCGCCGTGATCGATGCGGGCGAAGACCGTGATCTTCCGTTCCCGAAGCACCGCCTCGAGACGATCGAGTGTCTCCTGAACCGCGTACTTGCTCTGCCTGGACACGACGCCCTCGCCGCCGGCAAACGCCTGTACGGGAAGGATCAGCGCCAGGCAGACGATCAGCATACGGGTCATCGACTCCTCCCGAGCTTCGTTGCATGTCGCATGGTGCCGTGCGTCGGTGGTGTTCGCCACCGTTCAGCACTTCGTTGCCGAACTTGTGAGCCGAACGCCGCGCGCAAGCAGTGTCGCCCACTTGCCGGAAATCACGGGGCAGAGGCCCGTGAGGCATCAGCAGGTCCGACTGCTCCCTGTAACCTTCATCCATGCCTTGGCGAACATCTCCACGGCGGGTGCCCATGCCCCGTTCAGGACGTTGCATGCAAAGATCCTTGCAGAAGGAGGACAGGATGAAGCCCAACGCACTCGCAGTGATGGTTGCCGCAGCGGCGGCGCTTTCGATGGTTTCCTCGGCCCAGGCCCAGGAGAGCAAGACGGACAAGACCGAAAAGTGCTACGGGGTCTCCAAGGCCGGCAAGAACGATTGCCAGACCGCCACGTCGTCGTGCGCCGGCACATCGAAGAAGGACGGCCAGAAGGACGCCTGGATCTCCGTCCCCGCCGGCACATGCACCAAGATCGTGGGCGGCAGCGTGACGGCCTCCAAGTAAGCCATCGGCGACTCGTTGCGCGCATAACGGCCGCCGGCCACCGCTCAGAGCCTGACTGAAAATGCTCTGCCCTTGTTGCCTTCATGGTGAGCTTGTCGAACCATGAAGGCCTCGCACGGGCAGCAGTGCGGCGCTTCCTCCATTTCGGTCAGGCTGTGCGGATGTCGCCGGGGCCGTCCAATCCTTGTCGTCCCCAGCGCAGCGAAGGACGACAAGGACGGCGCGACGAGGCCATCAAGCATTCGTGATGCGCCGCCATCGAACTTTCTAGCCGGCTCTTCGTCTCAATCCGCGCGAGCAGGGGGCGACAAACGTGGAGCACAGCGGCAGGCGAGATCGGTTCGAGCGGCTCCTGCGGCCGCACTTCGACGCGCTCTACCGTACCGCCCGGCGGACAGTCGGCAATGCCGCGCTGGCCGAGGAAGTTGTGCAGGACGCCTGCCTCAAAGCCTACCTCGGGTTCGAGCGCGGCGCGGTGATCATCAGCTTCAAGGCCTGGATTTTCCGTATCCTGATCAATTGCTGCGTTGACACGCTGCGTGAGCATCGCCGTGTCGAGCTGGTGCCGGTCGATGCCCTGCCGCCCACGCCAGTGAACGCAGACGACACCGCCGCGGCGACCGATCCGGAGAGGGCCTTCGCCAACACCGGGTTGCGCACGTCGATCGACACGGCGATTGCAGCCTTGGCGCCAGAGCTGCGCGTCGTCGTGCTGCTGGTCCTGGTTGAAGGGCTGTCGTACGGCGAAGCCGCCGAAAGCCTTCAGATCACCGTCAAGAAGGTGAAATCCCGCCTGCACCGGGCGCGTACCTATCTGCGTGCGGCGCTTGCCCGATCCATCGATGACAGCCCAGCCGCCGGCCCGCACTCGATGCGCGATGGCGAACCGGTCTCAGCGGCATGAGGCGCCCATGAATATCGTCAAACTTCCCCGTCTGGATGCGTGCGAGCGTGTCCGGGGCATGCTGGGCGCCTATGGCGACGGCGCGTGCCCGCCGGGCGATGTGCTGCGCACGCGCGAGCATCTCAGTCGCTGTCCGCTCTGTTCGCGCGAACTCGTCGCCCTGAGAGAGCTTCAGACCCGGCTTCGACAGCTTGCCGTCGACAACCGGGCGCCGGACGATTTATGGCCCCGGATGTCCGATCGACTGGACCGTGCGGAAGAGCGATCACCGCGGGCCAGCATCGACCAGCGTCAGCCTCTCACCAGGCGTCGGGTGATGTGGGCAGCTTCGGCAGCAGCGCTCGGCACAGTGGTGGTCGGCACGCAGCACTTGCTGCCGCTGTCTTCCGTCGAGCCCGTCATCGCCGAACCGGTTCAGGACTTCATCACCTTCAGGCTGAGCGGCCGGACCGAGGACTTCGTCTCGCACGATGCGATCGCGCTTGCGCGATGGGCGGAAAGCCGGACGACCTTCGCGCTGCCACCGCTTCAACAATGGCTCGGCGACTACCAGCTGACCGGGGGCCGGCTGTGCTGGCTGCTCGACCGCCGGCTGGCAGGCATCTCGTACGCGCGTGATGACGAGAAGACCGTCGTCTACGTCATGGACGGTGCCGGTCTGTCCATCCCGACGTCCGGCAAGCCCCTCGACGTCGACACCAGAGTGCGTATCCATCATTACAAGGGTCATGGTGTCGCCGTGTGGCGCGAGCACGACCTCATCTATGTCGTGGTGGCGCGCAACGAGACGCTGAACGTGCTGTTGCCGGCGTTGTCGGGCCTGATCCACACGTTGCGCCACGCCGAACCGGTGCACCACGCGCAGTTCCGGCAGCGCGCCCGGCCGCCGCCTGATCCCGGATGACGCTGGCGCCGGGAGCGCGCCACTCATGGGCACGAACCTCACCCCGAGGAGCGGCCCGCAGGGCCGCGTCTCGAAGGGTGGGCACCGCACCGTGCTGCAGCCATCCTTCGACACGGCCGCTACGCGGTCTCCTCAGGATGAGGGTGGTGGAGATCGGCGAAAGACACAACGTCAATGGAGGTAGCCCATGTCCGACAGTGAGCCGATGTGCCTCAAGCGCCGCGCGTTCGATCTGGCGGCGGGTGGGATCGCCGTGAGCCTGATCGTACCGGAGGCAGCGGCGCAGGGCGGTCAGACAGGAGTCCGTGTCGACCTGGCGGTCTATCCCGAGAAGCGGATCGGCAAGCTCACCGCCCTGACGGACGACGTCCCGGTGGCGTTCACCTATCCGCTGGAAGGCCAACCGAACCTGCTGTTCAAGCTCGGCACCGAGGCGCTGCGCGGGATCGGGCCGCAGAAGGATGTCGTCGCCTTCAGTGCGCTCTGCACGCACATGGGCGGCAGCCTCATGGGTCGCTACCGCCGCGACGTGAAGGCACTGGGCCCCTGCCCCTTCCATTTCTCGGTGTTCGACCTGAGGAAGGGCGGCATGCCGGTGCATGCCAGCGCGACGCAAAACCTGCCGCAGGTTCTACTGCGTCTGGACGGCGACGACATCGTGGCGGTCGGCATGATCGGTCTCATCTACGGCCAGCACAGCAATCTCGCCGACGGCAGGCTCGCCCCGGGGACAACGCCCGGCCGGACCGACGCGCCGCGGATCATGCGCGGCTGACCGCGACAGAACGGATCAGGGAGACGACTGATGGATACGCCCGGACGCGGCGACAAGCGGATCAACCGACGCGAACTGCTGCTCGCAGGCGGCCGCACGCCATCGATCGATGTCGCGAGCTACGAGACGCCGGTCGACGCGGTGCCGATTCCGCCGCCCGATGCCGTGGTGCTGCCCACGGCGTGCGAGTACTGCATCGTCGGCTGCGGCTACAAAGCCTATGTGTGGCCGTACAACCGGCGCGGCGGCTCCAAGGCCGGCGAAAACGCGTTCAAGACAGACTTCCCCGTGTCGCCGGCCAGCGGCAAATGGGTGAGCCCGAACATGCACGGCGTTGTGCGCCGCAACGGCCAGTTGCACCATGTCGTGATCGTTCCGGACGGCGAATCGGCGGTCAACCGCAAGGGCAACCACTCGGTGCGCGGCGGCACGCTCGGGCTCAAGCCGTACAACCCGACGCGGCCCACTGCCGACCGTCTGCAGATGCCGCTCGTGCGATCGCGCGGGATGCTGCAGGCGGTTTCCTGGGACAACGTGACCGACATCCTGGCGACGGTTTCCAGGCACGTGATCGCCAGGCACGGCGCGGCGGCCTGGGGCATCAAGTACTATTCGTATCAGTTCTGGGAGAACACCTACGCGGTCACCAAGTTCGCCTATGGCGCGATCGGCACACCGGCCGGCGCCGAGCATGACAAGCCCACCGCACAGAACGACGCGGTCGGCCTCGACGACTCCGGCGTCGACGGCTTTTCTGCCGCCTATCAGGACTGGCGCGATGCCGACGTGGTCTACATCTCCGGCGTCGATCCGTACGAGAACCAGACCGTCCTGTTCACCGAGTGGATGGCCCCGGGCGGCGCGAAAATCATTTTCGTGAACCCGAGGAAGAGCCCGACTGCAGCCTATGCCGAGCGCACCGGCGGCATCCATCTGCAGGTGTGGCCGGGCACTGACAGCGTGCTCAACAACGCCATTGCGCGGTACATCGTCGAGCAAGGCTGGGAGGACTGGGACTTCATCGCGCGCAAGCTGGCGAACCGCGACGAGATCCAGCAGGAGAAGGGCCAGTGGCGGCGCCTGCGCTTCGGCATGACGTATGCCGAGTATCGTGAATTCCTTCTGGCGGACGAGGCCTACACCCTGCCCAGGGCGGCGGAGATCACACGCGTTCCGGCCGCGAAGATCATGCGTGCCGCCGAGATGCTGGCAAAGCCGCGCGGCCGGCTGCGCCCGAAAGCCTCGTTCATGCTGGAGAAGGGAAACTACTGGTCGTTCAACTTCCCCAACAGCGCCTCTCTCACCGCGCTCGGCCTGTTGTGCGGGGCCGGCAGCCGGCCCGGGCAGGTGATCTCGCGGGCGGGTGGCCACCAGCGCGGCATGATGGCGGGCGCCTCCTATCCGCTCGGCAAGTCGCCGGCGGTGTTCAAGGACCCTGCCAGCGGCCAGGAGACGGCCGACAAGATGCCGCTCAACTTCGACCAGTGGGCGATGAGCGGCAAGCTGCGGCTGGCATGGATGGTCGGCCATACCTGGGTCGGCTCGATGGCGGCGGGCCAGTCGCTGCGGCAGAAGGTTCACGAGCTGGTGCGTGCGCATCCCACCCAGGTCGACAGCCTGGAGCGCGACGCGATCATCGCCCGACTGGTGCAGCGCGTGGACGAAGGCGGCATGGTCCTGGTGCAGCAGGACATCTACGCCAATGACCTCACCGAATACGCCGACATCGTCCTGCCGGCGGCCACCTGGGGCGAGACCGACCTGACGCGCGCCCAGGGAGAGCGGCGCCTGCGCATCTACTCCAAGTTTTACGATCCTCCCGGAGAGGCCAGGCCCGATTGGTGGATCATCGGCCAGGTCGCCACCAGGATGGGCTATCAGGGCTTCGATTGGCCCGACGGCAACGCCGTGTTCGAAGAGGCCGCGGCCAGATCCAAGGGTGGACCTTACGACTACGTGGCCCTGGTCGAGGCGGCAAAGGCTCGCAATGTGCGCGCGCACGAGCTTCTGAGGTCGCTGAGCACGACGGGCCATCAGCTGCCGGCGCGTGTGGTCGATGGAAAGCTTGTCGGCACGATCCGGCTGCACGACGAGACGCTGCCCGACGGTGAACCCGCGGCGAACATCGTCCGCAGGTTCAAGACCGCCAGCGGCAAGGCGATGTTCATGCGCGGCGACTGGCGCTTCGCCGAGGCGACGTTCAAGCGCTTCTCGCCGCGCGACGGCGAGCTCTGGGTGCTCAACGGGCGCGTCAATCACATCTGGCAGACGATGTACGATGATCTGCGCAAGCCGTTCGTGCGCCAGCGCTATCCCGCCAACTTCCTGTTCATCAATCCAGCCGACGCCAGCGCGCGCGGCATCGAGAGCGGCGATCTCGTCAGGGTCGAGAACGACGATGTCGTCGACCAGCTCGGTCAACGGACCAAGGGCGTGCTCTCGCTCGTGGCGTACGTGACCGACGAGATGGCGCCGGGCGTCACCTACACCTACGCCTTCTATCCCGGTCAAGGCTCCAACGCCGTCGTACCCGCCGTCACCGACCCGATCACCGGCGTCTACAACTACAAGATCGGCAAGGGGCGAATCGCGCGGGTCGGCGAGACGCCGCTCAAAAAAGTCACGGGCGCCATGTCCTTTGTCCCACGCACCATCGCCTGACGACGAGGATCACGATGACCCGGATCGTCATCGCCCTGGCGGCGCTCGCCACAATCCTCGGTCAATGCGCATTCGCCGTGACGGCGAGCGCCCAGTCGGCGGCGGGCGGCGATCGCGCCAGGCTGCTCGCGCGCGGCGACAGCGTCTATGTCGAGCAGTGCGTCGCATGCCACGGCCCGAAAGGTGATGGCCAGGGCTCGGGAGCCTACATCCTGTCGCAGGCGCCACGGAACTTCACACTCGGCACGTTCAAGTTCCGATCGACCCGCAGCGGGGCGGCGCCGACCGACGACGATCTGCTGAGGACGATCACGCAAGGCATTGCCGGCGAGACCGGCGCCATGATGCCGAGCTTCGCGGCGTTGCCCGAAAGCGACCGCCTGGCGCTCGTGGCGGTGGTCAAGAGGTTTGCCGGCATCAGCGGGCCCGTCAACCCGATCCGCGTGCCACCTGAACCGGCGCGGCGGGATCTGGACCTTGGCGCCAGGGTCTACGAGCGGCTGCAATGCGCGACCTGCCACGGTCCTGACGGCAAGGGTGACGGTCCGTCCTCGATCACGCTGCGGGACGACCAGAAGCGCCGGATCTGGACGCCCGACCTGACCAAGGGAATCTACAAGCGCGGCGGCAGCGCGACCGACGCCTATCTGTCGTTCGCCACCGGACTCGACGGCACGCCGATGCCCTCCTACGCGGACAAGGCTTCCGCCGACGAGCTCTGGGCATTGACGCACTTCGTCCAGTCGCTGGCGAAAAATCCCGCGACCGAAGCGAGTGGCACGAAATGATGGAACGCACAACGAGCACGCGACGCCAGTTCCTGCTGGCCGGATCAGGGATGGGTGCGGCCGGCCTGCTGGCCACGACGGCCGGCCCGAGCCTGGCGCAGGGTGACGCCTACCGGGCAGCGGCCGTGAACGGCGGCGGCGGGATCGAGGGCGTCGTGCGCCTGGTGGGCAAGACGCCGCAGACCGACCGGGTCATGATCGGCAAGGACAATCATGTTTGCGGCGAAGGGCACGCGACGCCGGACCCGGTGGTCGCCGCTGCCGACGGCGGCTTGCTGAACGCGGTGGTTGCCTTGCGCGGCATCAACGCCGGAAAGCCGTGGCCGCAGCGGGACGGCTACAGCGTGGTCCAGGAGAAATGTGCGTTCCACCCGTATGTCCAGGTCGGGCCGCCGGACATCGAGCTTGTGATCATCAACAGGGATCCGCTGCTCCACAACATCCATAGCTACGAACTGATCGGCCGGGCCCGGCGCACCCTCTTCAACATCGCCCAGCCGCAGGCCGGGCAAATCGACCGGCACAAGCTCGAACTCCGGCGCGGCCACATCGTCGAGATCGACTGCGATGCGCACAACTGGATGTCGGCATGGATCTTCACGAGCCTGCATCCCTACGTCGCGCTTACCGACGCAACCGGCCGCTACGCGCTCGCCGACGTTCCGCCGGGTACCTACGCGCTGTCCGCCTGGCATCCGGTACTCGGCAGCGTCGCGGCCCCTGTCACGGTGGCCGGCAAGGCCACGGCGCGCGTCGACCTTGCGTTCGGCTCGTAGTCGGCGGGGGTGGTGATCCATGACACGCAACCAGCGGCTTGCTTGTGCGCTATCCGCGGTGGCCCTCCTGGGCGCCGCGGCGGTCGCCTTCGACCTGCGCATGGCGACGGCGCAAAATCCTCCCGAGCCGCTGGCGGCGCTGCCGAAGATGCCGGTGCCGGCCGACCAGCCGCTGACCGCCGACCGGCTGAAGCTCGGCGAACTGCTGTTCTTCGACCCACGGCTGTCGGGTGACGGCAGCATCGGTTGCGCCGACTGCCACGACCCGAAGCTCGGCTGGGGCGACGGCAATGCGCTGTCGCGTGGCTATCCCGGCACCGTCCACTGGCGCAACTCCCAGACCGTGGTGAACAGCGGGTACCTGAAGTCGTTCTTCTGGGGCAGCGCCTCGCCAACGCTTGAGCACCAGGCGAACGCGGCGGCGACCGGCGCGCTGGCGGGCAACATCCAGACGCGCCTCGGCGAAGAGCGCATGAAGCAGATTCCGCTCTATGTCGAGCTGTTCGAGCGCGTGTACGGCGCCAAGCCGAGCTGGGAGCGGGCGATGCTGGCGATCGCCGCCTACGAGCGCACGATCGTGTCGGACGATTCCGCGTTCGACCGGTACATGCGCGGCGAGCAGGGAGCGCTGTCCCAGCAGCAGCTGCGAGGCAAGGGACTGTTCCAAGGAAAGGCCGGCTGCACCGCCTGCCATAACGGCGCCCTCTTGACGGATGGAGCACACCACAACACGGGCGTCCCACCCAATCCGGAGTTCGCCACCGATCCCCAGCGCCAGATCGCCATGCGCGAGCGGATTCGCGGCAAGGGAATCGCCGAGGAGGTGTACCTGGCTCTCGACCGCGACCCCGGACGCTACCTGGAGACGAAGAAGGACGACGACAAGGGCAAGTTCCGCACCGCGCCGCTGCGCTATCTGGTCTACACAGCGCCCTACATGCACAACGGAGTCTTCCTGACGCTGGAGGAGGTCGTCAACTTCTACGACCAGGGCGGCGGCCAGGATCCGTTCGGCACGAAGTCCGCCCTGCTCAGGCCGCTCACGCTGACGGCAGCGGAGAAGCAGGATCTCGTTGCGTTTCTCGAGTCCCTGAGCGGCTCGGAGATCAAGCCGACCCGACCGACGTTGCCGTCCTACGGCGTTCTGCAGTTCCCGATGGCACCCGGGCAGTTCAACAAATGACGGAGGCTTGCCATGCGTGCAGCAATCGCGGTTGCCGTCCTAGTCGGCAGTCTGGCGTTTCCGGCGCAATCCCAGTCCGCCGATCTGACCGGCACGTACGTGATGGAAGGCCGCATGGATGGTCCGCGCGGCGCGGCTTACAAGGGCGAATGCGAGCTGCGCCAGAACGGCGCGTACTACCAGGTGTTCTGTGTGAACGGCAACGATCGGTACACGGGCAAGGGCATGGTCAGCGGCGAGACATTCTCCCTGTATCTCGGCGAGTATCTGCTCGTCTATCGAATCGCGCCGGACCGCAGGCTGGCCGGCACGTGGGTACATATCGCCTCCGATGCCACGGGCAAGGAAACCCTGACACCCAAGTGACGATCCGCGCGGCGGCATCAGGGCGAACCGAAATAGTGACTACGGCGGCGCCTGTCGCGATTGAGCTCGCGTACGCTTTCGGTCAATTCTTGTTCAGTACGGCGGCCGGCTTGTCCTTGATTGTCGGCCAGTTGGCATTGGCCTTCGCAATGTTGCCAGGCACATCGCGATTCCAGGCTTTTGCCGCATCAGCGTTCACATTGAGGTAAAGCTTGCCATCCACGATCTTCCACTGGCTCGGATCGCCGTCCAGCTTTTTGCCCAACGCGGTGCCCATGGCGCAGTAACCGCCATATTGCGGCGCGTATTTGTCCGGTTCTTTCAAGAAAGCGTCACGATTGGCCGCCGACGTAAAGACGTAGCGCCCTTCCATGTGCGTAACGGTGTACGCCGACCTGCCTTTCATCGGTTGGCCGGCGGCAAAATACGCCACCGGATCGTAACCGTGCAGCATGATGCCCTCGGCATCCGCATTGATCTCGACACCCGCATACGCGGCAGGAGCGAATATGCCGGGTCCGACAGCAAACGTCGCGGCTATGATGGCGGCTGCCAAGGCCCGATGAGTCAAACGATGCAGTGTGCTCATGACCTTCCTCCCTCGTTGAGCCACTGGAACGCTGGCATTCGAGACGGTCGAGTAACGTCGGCGTGCGGCAGGTCACGCCTCGGTGAAGAGAGCTTCATCACGATCACCTCACCACGAAATGAAGCTGATCACTGCGGGATGAGTTCCTGAGGCCGCGCTTTCGTACGACGGTGACCCTGCGGGTTGGCTTCGAGTCGGCTCGTACAACGCTCAGAAAGGAGGCATCATGTCAATCAGGACCACAGCCGTTATCGCTGCCACCGCGGCTGCTCTGTTTGCCGCCGGCACGATTGCGCCCGTCGCGCAAGCCGAGGGTGGCGTGAAATGCACCGGCGGGAACAGCTGCAAGGGCCAAAGCGCCTGCAAGTCCGCCAGCAACGCCTGCAAGGGCCAGAACGCTTGCAAAGGCAAGGGCTTCACTACGACCAGCACAAGTCTCGAGTGCCAGGCCGTGGGCGGTCGGCCGGGCTGAGCCTGACACAGCGCTCCGTGCGCCACGCCAGAAGGCGCACGGAGCGGGCGGCTGATCCGGATAACTCTCGGAGATGAAGGCAGGTGGCGGTCAAAGGAATCTGTCGTCCTGAGCGCAGTGGGGGGCCTGTTGAGCCATCGAAACGCACGGAACGGTCGGATAACGCACGTGCCTCAGTGAGGCCGGCTCGTGCGAAACGGTGGCATAACAGGTCCTTCGCTGCGCTCAGGACGACAGATCGCACTGCTTGCAACAGCCAGTCTAGGCTAGGACCGGTCGTTGAGACTCCAATCGTAGAAATCGCCTTGGATCCGGACGCCGCGCGCCAGTGCGGCCGCCAGGTCAGCCGTCGCATAGCGGGCCAGGTGCGCCAGCACTGTCGCATCCGTGCCGCCGAAGTCGATCCGGAACCACCGGTAAATGCTCGACAGCCAGATCCGGTCGTCCTGACGGCGAATGCCATACGAGCCGTTGACATACGCGCGCGCGGCGCGGTCCATCACGTCGTGGGTCGTCCCCGCGGTGAGCGGCGCGATCGGCAGCGCCGGACAGCTCGTCGACGCGCAGTTGACGACGTAGTGCAGACGCGGATCGCGCCAGATCGGACGGAGAATGCGGTGCTCGATGTCGTTGAGCGACACGCGTTCCCCCTCGATATGCAGCAGCTTCGCATCCCACGGCCCGCCGATGAAGGCGGCGGCGATGCCGCCGCCGAGGCGGATATCGCGGATCGACTTCACGGGATAGTAGTCAAGCACCAGCTTTACGGTCAGGGCATTGTAGAGATTGATCCAGTAGGGCAGTTGCTCATCGCGGTGCAACGCGGCAACCGGCGCGCGTTCCAGCGTGGCGACATAGGCCGCCAGACTCTGACGATCTTCCGCAGCAACACGCGCATAGGGCAATCGTACCACGCCGTCCGGACTCCTCTCGGCATAGCGCTTCAGGAACGCACCCCAAACATTGTGATCAACCACGGTCTTGCTCGTTTCGTCATGGGCCGACCAGCGCTGCCACAAGTCCGGAACCGGCTGGGCGCGCGCGCCGCCCACGGACGAACTGGCGACAACCAGGCCGCCCAGCACGCTTCGTCGCGTCATCGAAGGCCACGCAAGGCGATGGGTGATCATCAGCTCTTCGTTGCTGCGGCATGCACTATTGGTCACGGGCAGCGGCGGTAAAATCAAAAAGAATGTGAGGACGGCAACAGCAATGTGAGCAACGGCTGGCAGCGACACGCACCATAGTGGGCGCACAGAGGAGGAGCGCATGGCCGAGCGGACCGAAGGCGGCAACGCCACGCCAGCCATGCTGGCCCCGCGCGACATCGCGACCTGGCCGGCGTTTTGCGGTGCCGTCGGCGAGACACCGCTGCAGCGGGCGCGCCGGCTGATGAGCGAGCTCGGTCTGTGGTCACCGGCACAGGCTTATGGCCGGCGATGGAGCGTCGGCTGCGTGGCCATCGAGATCACGCAGCGGTGCAACCTCGACTGCGGTCTTTGCTATCTGTCGGAGTCGTCCGAGGCGATCAAGGACCTGCCTCTGCCGGAAGTGTTGCGGCGTCTGGACGAGGTCCGGCGCATCTACGGCGAGGGAACGGATGTTCAGATAACGGGCGGCGATCCGACCGTACGCGACCACGGCGAACTGGTCGTCATCGTGCGCCACGCCACCGCCATCGGACTTCGCCCGGCGCTGTTTACCAACGGAATCCGCGCCACCCGCGCGCTTCTTACGCAACTCGCGGGCGCGGGACTTGTGGACGTCGCGTTCCACGTCGACACAACACAGAACCGAAAGGGCTACCCGTCGGAAGCAGCGCTCAACGCCCTGCGCGACACCTATGTCGAGCGGGCCCGTGATCTGGGCCTGAACGTCATCTTCAACACCACGCTTCACGCCGGCAACATCGCCGAGCTGCCAGGCCTCGTGCGCTACTTCGTCGAGCGCTCCGCCAAGATCTCGTTCGCAAGCTTCCAGCTTCAGGCCGACACTGGGCGTGGCGTGCTTGGCCGCAGGCCGCTCACACTCACGCCCGAGGCGATCTGCGGCGCCATCGATGCGGAGCTGGGCACTCGCCTGTCGTGGGATTTTCCTGTTGGCGGCCACCCGGCGTGCAACCGGTACGCCTGCGTGCTGACCGCCGGCAGACGAGCCTTCGACGTGTATCAGGACCGCCCGTTCATGGAGCGCATGCTCGAGGAGACCGTGGATTTGCGCCTCGACCGCCGGCATCGCCTGCGCTCGGTCGCGGCCCTGCTGCGGTTCTGGCTGCGCCGCCCCGCCCTCTGGGCGGATGGACTGCTATGGGCGGCCCGATTGGCTTGGCGCATGCGGTGGGAGATCTGGCACGGACGCGGGCGCATCGGGAAGATCTCGTTCTTCGTTCACAACTTCATGGACGCAGGCGCGCTCGAGCACGCACGAATCAAGGCCTGCACGTTCATGGTCGCGACGGCGCAAGGCATGCAGCCGATGTGCCTTGTCAACGCCCAACGCGATCGCTTCATTCTGCCGCCAATCGCGATCGAACGGTCGGGCCAACGCCTGCTGTGGAACCCCCTGACCGGCATGGCCAGCGCGAACGCCGCCGGGCCCACGACCGCACGGCTCTCGCGCAAGACGGCCAAGGGGCGGGCGCGCGCCCGCCTGTCGTCCACCGACAACGCGCGCCCCGGAACGTGAACGCGACCGCCCATGCGGTCAGGTTGTTGCTGGCCATGCTGCTGCTCGCGACGGCGGCCGCCAAGGCTCTTGACCTGCCCGGCATGGCGACGATCGTCGATGACTACCGGCTTGTACCAGCCGCTCTCGCGCGGCCGGCAGCGGTGGCCGTGACCCTGTGCGAAGCAACCGTCGGCGTGTTGTTGCTGGGGCGCCACTCGCGGGTCCTCGGCAGTTTGGCCTCGGCGATGATGCATCTGGTCTATTTCGGCTGGTCGGGACTGGCGCTGGCGCGCGGCTTGAGCATCGCCAACTGCGGCTGCTTCGGCACCGTCTGGCCTCGGCCGCTGTCGGAGATAACGTTGATCGAGGATGTGGTTCTGATTGCCCTGTCGCTGTGGCTCGCACTCCATTACCGAGCGGCGCGGCGATGATGGTGCGGCGCCACCTGCTGATCCACGCAATTCCTGCAGAATCCAGCGGGCCTTCGGCCGGTTGTGCCGCCTGCATGCCAAGCGCACTCTCTGGTTCGTGAACACGTAGGTCTTGAGCCTGTAGTCGCTACAGGTCGTACGTCTACCTTGGCCGCAGATGAGTGAAAGGCATGGCTTTGAACCAACACTTCACAGCGTCGGCTGAGGTCGATGCTCCGACCGCAAGCGAGTCCAGCCGGCAACTGGGGAATACGGTCGTGTCCCTCGGCAGCGTCCTCGCATCGATAGGCGCCGCGTCATGTTGCGTGCTTCCCTTCGCATTCGCGACGATTGGCGTGAGCGGCGCGTGGATCGGCAACCTCACCGCGCTGGGGCCCTATCAGCCTTACTTTGTCATCGCGACCGTCGTCCTCCTCGCCGGCGGGTTTTACCTGGTCTACCGCAAACCCAAGGCTGCCTGCGTCGAGGGATCATACTGTTCACGGCCGTCCGCCCAACGCACCGCCCGGATCACACTGTGGTTGGCCACGGTTCTGTTCGCCGCGACGGTCGCCTTTCCGTACGCCGCACCTCTTCTTTAGTCGCGAAGCATAGGAGACCGACTATGAAATCTCGAACACTTGCCATCGTCGTTGCCGCGGGCGGCCTCATGGCAACCGGCGCGGCTGCGGCCGAACGCACCGTGACGCTCAAGGTCGCGAACATGTATTGCGCACTCTGCGGACCGACCGTGAAGAAGAGCCTGGAGCGCATCGAGGGTGTCACCAAGGTGCAGGTCGATGTCGACAAGGAGCTTGCCGTCGTGAGCTTCGACGATGCCAAGGCCAGCATCGACACGCTCACCAAGGCGACGACCGCAGCGGGCTATCCGTCACAGCCCGCGCCGTGATGCCATGATCCTTCCACTCCTTCGCAACCTGGTCCCGGGACTCGTCGCGGCAGGGCTTCTGTTGCCTGCGCCATCGATCGCCGCACCGGAGCCCGCGGCCATGCTCGTGCTGCAGTATCAGCCGTCGGACGGCAAGTGGATCAGCGACGGAACGGCCTTGTTCGGAGTCTATCTCGGCAGCGGCCGTGGTGTTGCCAGCGACTCTCTGGCGGGCAGTGTCGCCTGGGACCTGTACGAGGACCAGTCGCGCGACGACACCCATCCGAGCCTGTTTCGCGGCTTCATCGAACGCGACGGCAAGCGCCATGCGTTCGAGATCATCGGCGTGCTCACGCCCGACGGCCTGGAAAAAACCCGGCACTGGTTTCTGTCGGGTACGATCGTCCTGCAGGATCGCGAACTGCTCGGCGTCCGGGCGGCACCGGTGACCGGTTCGGTGGCGGCCGGCGTCTGGGAGCACCGCTACACCGTCTGGGTGGATCGCGACGGGAAAAAAAGCCCTTGAAGATGAGCGGATGGGGCGACCCGGCTTGCGCTGCATTGCCAGGCCGCGGGACGCGCATCACGATGAAAAGAAATCCCGCAGCACGGCGATCGTTTCCTGTGGCCGCTCTTCCTGCAGCGTATGGCCGCAATCGAAAGCGCGGCCTTCGACGTGCAGCGCCTTCTGGCGCCAGGTTTCAAGAACGTCGAACAGCGCGTCGATCGTCCCCTTCGCGCCCCAGATGGCGAGCAGCGGTGCCCTGATGCGGGCATCGGCATCCTCGGCGTCGTGGACCAGGTCGATGGTCGCGGCGGCACGGTAGTCCTCGCAGATCGCATGGCGCGTCGCCGGGTCGCCGTAGCACCGCAGGTATTCGGCGAAGGCTTCGGGCTCCGTGGCGCCTGGTGTCTTGAGTTGGCCCTCGATGTGCCGGCGCAAAAAGAATTCGGGATCGGCCGCGATCAGGCGCTCCGGCAGCGGCGCCGGCTGGATGAGGAAGAACCACCAGAAATAGCGGGTCGCGAGTTCCTTGTCGGTGCGCGCATACATGGTCGCGGTCGGCACGATGTCCATGACGGCGATGCGGGTGACGGCGTCGGGATGATCGAGCGCCATGCGATGTGCGACACGCCCGCCGCGGTCATGACCGGCGACAGCGAAACGCGGATGCCCCAGCGCCTGCATCAGCGCGACCTGGTCGCGGGCCATGTTGCGCTTGGCGTAGGCCGCGTGGTGCTCGCCGCCCGGCGGCTTGCTGCTGTCGCCGTAGCCACGCAAATCGGCCGCAACGACGGTGAACCGCTCAGCCAATGCGGGCGCGACCTTACGCCATGTCACGTGGGTTTGCGGATGGCCGTGCAGCAGCAGCAGCGGTGGTCCCTTGCCGCCGATCGCCGCCCGGATGGTGATGTCCGATCCGACGGCCACATCGAGGAGGCGGAATCGCTCCAGAAGAGGCGCGGCGCCGAGATCGGTTATCGCCGGGCGGGAGGATTGGTCATTGAACGCGGTCATGATGTTTCCAGCTGTACCAGCGCGCCGGCGGAATGGCGAGGCAGGGCCATCGCATACGGTGTCTGTCGTTCTGAGCGCCGTCGGTCAACGACTTGGCGTTGCCAAAAGCCATCGAAAGCGACAATCTGGCGAGGCGGCTATCCGGCGGATGCCGGCTCACTCCATTTGCCGATCAAATCGGGACATCGGATCAGATGCCATCGACCGCACGTGATCACGCTCGCATCTGCCGCGGTTGCTGGGATCAGATGCGTGTGCCGATTCCGATCCGCGGTCCGCTGGCATTCCCGTTCCGCGTTTGCGGCGTCACGCAGAGCAAGATGAACCCGAACATCTGCACGATCTGCGAGCGTTCCTTCCGCTTCGTCAAGAAACAGCGGCACATTTCCGCCACCGCCACCATCCTGTTCGCCGATATCAGGGGCTACACCGCGTTGTCCGAGCGGATGGACGCGGTGGTCTTGAGCGAGATCGTCAGCGCCTTCCACGGCCAATGCGCCCAGGCCATCTGGGACAACGACGGCATCGTCAACAAGCAGATGGGCGACGGCTTGATGGCGATCTTCAACTTTCCGATCAAGATCGAGCGCCACGCCAGCGCCGCGGTGACGGCGGCGATCGGCATCCAGCGACACTGCGCATCGGCGCTCGGCGAGCTTGCCGCGCGTCACGGTAAACTCTCGGTCGACGGGATCGGCGTCGGTGTCGGCGTTCACACCGGTCAGGTCGAGATCGGCGAGTTTTCGACCTTCCGCAGCGAATTCACCGCGATCGGCGGCGCCGTCAATATGACGGCCCGGCTTGAATCCCAGGCAGCCGCCGGCGAGATCCTGGTCTCGGCAGAGGCTGCCGCGGAGGCCCTGGATCTCGTGGCCGGCACCACGACACGCACGCTGACGCTGAAGGGTATCGAGCATCCCGTCCTGGCCCATGTCCTGAATACAACCCATTGACGGGCGGCTGGTACAATTCGCGCCCTCTCGACTGTGTTACGGGCAAGGATGCATCTCCAGAAGGCGCTGTCCGCTGGAGTCCTGAGCGCAGCGAAGGACCTGTTAAGCCGTCGAAAAGCACGGAACTGGCGATGACGCACGTGCCTCTGTGAGCTCCGCCCGTGCAAAACGACGGCAAAACGGATCCTTCGCTGCGCTCAGGACGACAGAAACGTCTGGTCCAAAATGTCCACGCCATATACCGATCCGGGGATCGCGCGGCCTGCCTTGCGCTGTTCGACAGCAACGTACCGGACTATTTCGCCTCCCATGAGCGCAAGGACTTCACCGACTTTCTCGACGCTGTGCAGAGTGCCTACCTCGTCATGGACGACGCCGACGGGCAGGTTGTCGCGTGCGGCGGGTTCCTGGCGTCGGACGGCGATCCCGCCACGGCGGTCCTGTGCCGGGGCATGGTGCGACGCGGCCTGCATCGCACCGGCCGCGGCGCGTACCTGCTGTCGGCCAGGCTCGACCTGATCGCCGCTCATCCCGATTTCGCAACGGTCGCCGTCGAGACGTCGCAGAAGAGTCGCGGCTTCTTCGAGCGCTTCGGCTTCGTCGCCGGGACGCTCGTGCCCGACGGCTTTGCTCCCGGCCTCGACCGTGTCGAGATGACGCTTGACCTTGCCCGGCGGAAGGTGGACCCGTCCTGAGGACGACGGCCCGCCTACGCGTCTAGCCGATACCGTTCAGGTGGACGGCGAAGCCGGTCGCATGCGGATCGCCAAGGTCGGGACGAAGCTGGAGACTCGGGATCAGGTAGTCGCCGCCGTTCTGGCGGCGATAGGGTATGGGCGGCGTGGTCGCGAGCGTCCGCATCCTTTCGCGCAGGCGTTCGGCGATCGCCTCGAAGCCGGCCGTATCGAGACGATCGACCCGATACGCCACGAACGGCGGCAGCACGTCGTAGCCCGGATAGTAGAGGATCCCGTGATTGATCGGGAACAGCAGGTCGTCGATCGGCCCATTCACCCCGCGGGCGGCGTAGTGTTCCTCCCAGCCGCCGGTGGTCACGATCAACATCGCGCGCTTGCCCGCCAGCGTTCCCTCGCCGAAGCGGTCACCCCAATGCCGGTCGCTGTGCTCGCCGACGCCATAGGCAAAGCCATAGGCATACACCCGATCGACCCAGCCCTTGAGGATCGCCGGCATGGTGTACCACCAGAGGGGGAACTGAAGGATCAGCATGTCGGCCCATAGCAGCTTCTCGTGCTCGGCCTTGACGTCCTCAGTCAGTGCGTTGGCGGCGAAGGCCTCACCGGAGGCCATCGCCGGCTTGAGCCGCTCGTCCGACGCCAGCGTCGGAAAGTCGGCACGATCGACCTCGGATTTGAAGCCATCGGCATAGAGGTCCGACACCTGAACCGCGTGGCCCTGGGACTCGAGCGTCCGGACAGCGACGTCGCGCAGCGCGCCGTTGAGCGACCGCGGTTCGGGATGGGCGAAGACCAGGAGAACTTTCATGAGATCAGCATCCGATGATGGGAAACCGATCCTTCAAGTAGCCAATGCCAGCATAATCCACTAGATATCAAGAATACATAAGATTGTGCCGGATAATGGATAGATCAGACATCACGCTGGAGCGCATGCGCACCTTCGTGCGCGTGGCCGAGCGCGGCAACCTGTCGGCGGTCGCGCGCGAGCTCGATGTCGGGCAGTCGACGGTGACGCGCCATCTGCGGGAGCTTGAAGAGGCCGTCGGCGTGCCGCTGCTCAGCCGCACCACCCGGCGCGTCACGATGACCGACGAAGGCAGCCGCTATTACGCCAACAGCGTCCAGATCCTGCGCCTTGTCGAGCAGGCCGGCGACGAAGCCCGCGGCACGCGCGGCGCCTCGGCCGGCACGATCCGGATCTCGTGCACGGCGGCTTTCGGGGTCCTGCACGCCAGCCGGCTGATCTTCGCGTTCCAGGATCGCTATCCCGACATCGGGATCGACCTCAGCCTCACCGACGAGCGCGTCGATCTGGTGCGCGAGGGCGTCGACATCGCGATCCGCCTGGCGCCGCTCACCGACAGCGCCATGAAGCTGCGGGCACTGGGCCAGAGCCGGCGCCTGCTGGTGGCGGCGCCGGCCTACCTGGCGGTGCGCGGCAGACCGGCCGTCCCGCGAGACCTGGCGGGCCACGAGAGCATCCGGATGTCGAACGTGGCGGGAAGCGACACGCTCGTCCTGCACGGACCACGCGGCGAACGCCACGCGGTACCCTTCGCTGGACGTTTCCGGGTCGACCATGGGCTGGCCGCGCGCGAGGCCCTTGTCGCCGGGCGCGGCATCGCCCCGTCCCATCGCTGGCTTGTCGACGATCTGGTGGCGGCCGGCCGGCTGGAAGTGATCCTGCCGGATTATTCACCGCCGTCCGTGCCACTCAGCATGCTGATCGTCCCCGAGCGCGCGGGCATCGCCCGGGTCCGGCTGCTGGTCGACTTCCTGGCCGCGCAGATCAGCGCCATCCCGGGGATCGAGAAGGCACGCCCGGAGCGCTAGAGCGGTTCATCGGTTGATGGAAACTTCGATCGACGAGCCGGCGACCTGAACCGCCAACTGCCGACACACGTGTGCACACACGTTATCCGCCGCAAGATCGCGGCGTGCGCATCCGTTCGCGAGATTTTCCTGTCTATACTCCGTCTTCAATCGCAGGAGATCTCACGATGAGCGTGTTACGGGTGATCGGAATCGTGTTGCTGGGAGCGGCCACGATCGGCCTGCCGTCCAACGCCGGCGCCGATCCCTCGCCGCCGGCGCGGCCGGACCAGGTCGCCTTCCGCGCGACCTACAAGGAACTGGTCGAAACCAACACCGCCCATCCTGCCGGCGACTGCACGCTGGCGGCGCAGCGCATGGCGACCCGGCTGACGCAGGCCGGCTACCCGGCCGACGATGTCTGGGTGTTCACCGCGCCCGATCATCCCAAGGAAGGCGGCGTGGTTGCGATCCTGCGCGGTTCCGATCCGGCAGCCAAGGCCATCCTGCTGCTGGCCCATATCGATGTGGTCGAAGCCAAGCGCGAGGACTGGACGCGCGATCCCTTCACGCTGGTCGAGGAGAACGGCTACTTCTACGGTCGCGGCGCCGTCGACGACAAGGCGATGGCCGCGGTGTGGGTCGACAGCCTGATCCGCTATCGCCAGGAGGGCTTCAAACCCAAACGCGACATCAAGATGGCGCTGACCTGCGGCGAGGAAGGGGCGTGGCCTTTCAATGGCGTGCGCTGGCTGATCCAGAACCACCGCCCGCGGATCGAAGCCGCTTTCGCGCTCAACGAAGGCGCCGGCGGTCGGCTCGACGACAAGGGCAACCGCGTCTCGCTGGGGATCCAGGCCGGCGAAAAGGTCTACCAGGACTTCAGCCTGGAGACGACGCATGCCGGCGGCCACAGCTCGCGACCGGTGAAGGAGAACGCGATCTATACGCTGTCGGCGGCGCTGGGCCGGGTCGGCGCCTTCTCGTTCCCGGTGCGCTTCAACGATGCCACGCGCCTGTACTTCGCCCGCATGGCCGAAGTGACGGGTGGCGAAACCGGCGCGGCGATGAAGGCGGTGCTCGCCGATCCCAGCGACGCCAAGGCCGACGCCATCGTCTCGCGGGATCCCGGCTGGCACTCGATGCTGCGCACCACATGCGTTGCCACCATGATCGAGGGCGGCCATGCGCGCAACGCGTTGCCGCAACGGGCACGCGCCAACGTCAACTGCCGGATGTTCCCGGGCACCTCGGCCGACGAGGTGCGCCAGCAGCTGATCCGCGCCGTCGACGATCCGAAGGTGACGATCAGCGTCGCCGGACGCCAGAGTTCGACCGTGCCGGCGCCGCCGTTGTCGCGCGAGATCCTGGCGCCGGTCGAGGCCGTGTCGGGCAAGATGTGGCCGGGCGTGCCGCTGGTGCCGACGATGGCGACCGGCGCCACCGACGGCCGCTACCTGCTGGCGGCCGGCATCCCGACCTACGGCCTGTCCGGCATGTTCGGCGATCCCGACGGCAACGGCGTGCATGGCCTGAACGAGCGCATTCGCGTGCGCTCGCTCTACGAGGGCCGCGACTTCCTGCACGAGGTGGTGAAGCTCTACGCCAACCAGCCGTAGGCGGCTGCCGCCGTCCCGCGTTCGGTCCGTCCACCACCAGCGTCCAGTCGGTGAAGTCCTCGGCGCCGGTGCAGCTGTTGCCGCCGCCCTGCAGGATCAACGTGATCCGGGCGCCATCATCGTTGCTCGGCTCGAAGATGCCGGCGGCGGCGATCCTGCCCGTCACGCTCCATTCCTTGTAGAGCCGCGGCCCCAGGCCGCCGGGACGCTTATCCTGTCGCGGATCCACTTCGAAGATCGAAATCACATCCGGCCATGCCAACAACAAGGTCCCGGCGCGCTTATCCTTGTCGCGAAAGTCAAAGGTGACGCCGTCATCTCCTTGCTGGACCTCCAGGCTGTAGTCCGCCGTGGTCGCGCGCAGCCCCTTGAGGTCCTCGAGCCCGGCACTGCCGGTATAAAGCTCAGCGGTTGGCGCAAAGCGCAGACGGTCGATCTCACCGCGCCTGTAAGCGTCCAGTTTATCCGTCGCCACACGGCGCTGACCGATGTCGGTGCAGCAGGCACAGGCATGGCCGCAGGACGGGACCACGGACACGACAACCCAGGCCGCCACGGCGATCAGGATCGCCGTCCTGCGGTTGCGCCGGATGAGTGTATCACTGGGCATGCAGTACCTCGCGTTCCCAGGATGACTGTGCTGCCACCGTGCCTTCACCTCCACGCCTGCCTGAGGCCCCGACCGGCGCGCGCACTTGTCCGGCACAATGCCGCGTATCCTTTTGCTAATGTCCTGCGTCTCTTGGTCCATGGCTCACCGGGAGGGTTGAGATGGCCGAGGATGGGATGTTTGCAGTCCAGAACGCGGTGCGCGGGCCGTGGCGGACGTTTATCGCCGACGTGGCACCATTGCGGCCCGACCTCCTGCGCTACTGCTGCGGGCTGACGGGCAACCTATGGGACGGCGAGGACCTGCTGCAGGATGTCCTCGTGCGGGTGTTCGGACAGTTCGGCAAGACGAGCGCCGACCTGACGCATCCGCGTGCCTACCTCGCCCGAACGGCAACGAATCTGTGGGTGGACCGGCTGCGCCGCGCCAATCTGGAGCGCGCCTACGTCGCCGCCGAAGGCAGCGAGCCGCCGCCGGACATCGCGCAGGCGAGCCAGATTGTCGATGTCCGTGCCGCGGCGCATGCGCTGTTCCTCAACCTGGCGCCCCGCGAGCGGACGGCCGTTCTCCTGTCGGACGTCCTCGACTTCTCGCTGCAGGAGACGGCGAGCGTGCTGAAGACGACTGTTGGCGCCGTGAAAGCCGCTCTGCACCGTGGCCGCGCGCGTTTGCGGGCGGCCAACGCCGTGCCGTCCCGTGGCTCGTCCATACCGCGTGACCTGGTCGACCGGTTCGTGACCGCCCTGAGCAACAGGGACGTCGATGCGATCCGGGCGCTCTGCGTCGCCGACGTCACGGTGGACATGGTCGGCGGCGCCACCTTCGACGGCTTCGAGGCCAGCAAGATCACGTTCAAGTATGCCCACGTCGTCGACCTGGCATTGGGGTTCGGCGAGAACCCGCATTGGCGCGTCGCGGAATACCTGGGCGAGCCGATCGCCATCGGCTTTCGAACCCTCGATGGGATCGAAGGTCTCAACGACATTTGGCGCCTCGAGCTTGGCGACGGCGGCGTGACGAGACTGCGGCTCTACTGCTTCAGTCCCGACGTGCTGGCCGCCGTCGCCGGGGAACTCGGGGTGCCGGCACTGAGACGGCCGTACCTGAGCCCCTAGCGACGGCCCGTGGTTGCCTCAGCCTGGCGTCTTCTCGCTTTGCAGCAGGGCCACGATGCGCTCGACGGTGGCGTCGGCCAGCGCGTGCAGCTCGGCAGTGGTGCGGTTCTGGATCGGGTGCGGCAGGTAGATCAGCGCCGGGTCGAGTCCCAGCGAATCGCACTGAACGGCAGCCGCATCGGCGAACACTTCGGTCGTGATGTTGACGGCGGCGATGCCGCGTCCGTCGAGGTCAGCGATGTCGTGCAGACTGCACGATATGCAGGAGCCTCAATCGGCGAGCGCGACGACGGCGACCTGCGCCTCCGCCGCGATCTGCTGCAGCAGCGCCGTCGACGCCACGCGCGAGGGCGTCGGCTTGCGGTAGCGCTTGGAGGCGATGCCGCGCTCGTCGAGCCGCGCCTGCAGGCGGTCGATGTATTCGCTGCCGCGCAGCTTTCCGATGTCGAGCAGCGCCACCGTGGCGCCCTCCAGCGACGCCGGCGGCGGCGTGCGCGGCCGGCGCTGGCTGCCGGTCTCGGCGGTGGGATCACGCATCGAGAAGCTCATGGCTTGATCTCCCTGGTCACGGGTTGAGTCTGAT
>Ga0187894_10002243_pt1 | contig 23318 bp, 19 predicted proteins | sample GBC1701081metaG_FD_136650 | JGI IMG/M metagenome (GOLD analysis project Ga0187894, IMG submission 136650) | White microbial mat communities from a lava cave in the Kipuka Kanohina Cave System on the Island of Hawaii, USA - GBC170108-1 metaG ... | reverse complement strand
GCTGGTCGTCGGCGATCGCACGGCGGGCGACGAGGTCAGCTATCCCGATGTCGACGTCCATGGCCGCATGGGCGCCGACGGCAAGTACCGCTACGAGCACAAGGACGGCACGCCGTACTGAGGCGGCGTCGCGTTGCTGCCCATGGTTAGTCCCGGAGTCTCCTGATGCCTGCTCGCCACATCCTTGCCATCGACCAGGGAACGACCTCGACGCGCGCGATCGCGTTCGATGCCGCGGCGCGGCCCGTGGCGACGGCCCAGCGCGAACTGCCGCAGATCTATCCGGCGCCGGGCTGGGTCGAGCACGACCCCGAGGAGATCTGGCGCGCCACCGTGGCGGTGTGTCGCGAGGTGCTGGCGCAGGCCGGGCTCGATGCCGCGGCGATCGCCGGCATCGGCATCACCAACCAGCGCGAGACCACCATCGTCTGGGATCGCGAGTCCGGCAAGCCGGTGCACAACGCCATCGTCTGGCAGGATCGCCGCACGGCCGAGCGCTGCGCCGACCTGAAGGCGGCCGAACTCGAGCCGGAGTTCATGCAGCGCACCGGCCTGGTGCTGGATCCGTATTTCTCGGGCACCAAGCTCGCCTGGATCCTGGACAACGTATCGGGCGTGCGCGATCGGGCGGAAGCCGGCACGCTCGCGTTCGGCACGGTCGAGTCGTTCCTGCTGTGGCGGCTCACCGGCGGTGAGCGCCATGCCAGCGATGCCACCAATGCGTCGCGCACCTTGCTCTACAACATCAGGAGCCAGCGCTGGGATCTCGATCTGCTGCGCCTGCTCGAGATCCCGCACACGCTGCTGCCCGAGGTGGTGGATTGCGCCGGCGATTTCGGCGCCACGACGCCGGATCTGTTCGGCGCGCCGATTCCCGTGCTGGGCATGGCGGGCGATCAGCAGGCGGCCACCGTCGGCCAGGCCTGCCTCAAGCCTGGCATGGTGAAGAGCACCTACGGCACCGGCTGCTTTGCGCTGCTCAACACCGGTACCACGCCCGTGCGCTCCAAGCACCGGCTGCTCACCACCATCGCCTATCGCCTGAACGGGGTGACGACCTACGCCCTGGAGGGCAGCATCTTTGTCGCCGGTGCCGCCGTGCAGTGGTTGCGTGACGGGCTGAAGCTGATCGCGAAATCCGCCGACGTCGAGGCGCTGGCCAGCACCGCGCGTCCCGGGCACGGCGTCTTCATGGTGCCGGCCTTCGTCGGTTTGGGCGCACCGTACTGGGATCCCGACGCGCGCGGCGCGCTGCTGGGCCTGACGCGCGACACCGGGCCAGCCGAGATCGCCCAGGCGGTTCTTGACTCGGTCTGCTATCAGACCCGCGACCTGGTCGAAGCCATGAAGGCTGATGGCGCCGCCATCGAGGCGCTGCGTGTCGATGGCGGCATGGTGGCCAATGGCGCGTTGATGCAGCTGCTGGCCGATACGCTGGGCGTGCCGGTCGAGCGGCCCATTGTCACCGAGACCACGGCGCTGGGCGCCGCGCTGCTGGCCGGCCTGCAGGCCGGGCTGTTCCCGTCACTGGAGAACATCGCCGCCACCTGGCAGCTCGATCGTGCCTTCGCGCCACACGAGGACGCCGCCGCACGCGACCGGCGCTACGCCGGCTGGCAGGCCGCCGTGAAGCGTGTGCGCAGCGGCGCGTGAAGGAAAACGGACTGGTCACTCGCTGGTGACCAAGGCCGTCAGCAACGCACGACATCGTCACTTCTTCCGCGCTTTGGGCGGACGTAGGCTCCGCCGCCCAGCAAGGGAGACTGTCATGATGATCCGTCGCGTCATGCTCGCATCGTTAATGGCGCTGGTTGGCGGCGCCGCCGCAGCTCAGCAACCGCCGCCGACACGCGTGCGCGGCGAAATCACGGGCTATAGTGATCGTGTGCTGAATGTGACGACACGCGAGGGCGACAAGATCGCGATCAAGCTGGCGGAAGGATTTTCCGTGATCGGCGTCACCAAGGCCGACATCGCCGATATCAAGTCCAACAGCTTTGTCGGCATCGCGGCGCTGAAGGGCGCCGACGGCAACTGGGTCGCGCTGGAAGTGCTGGTGTTCCCGGAGTCCGCGCGTGGCGCCGGCGAAGGCCACTATCCTTGGGACCTCCAGCCGCAAAGCACGATGACCAACGGCACCGTAGCCACGGTGGCGGAGGCCGCGCACGGCCGCACGCTCAAGATCACCTACAAGGGCAGTGACCAGCCGATCGAGATCGTGGTGCCGCCGACGGCACCGATCGTCACCTTCGCGCCGGGATCGCCCGACCTGCTGAAGGCCGGCAACCACATGTTCGCCAGCACGACGAAGGGGGCCGGCGGCGATTTGAATACCGCGCGCGTGCTGGTCGGTATCGACGGGCTCGTGCCGCCGATGTAAGCGGCCGGCCAGCGCCGATTGCCATGGACAGCGCCCGCCGCCCGCCGCAGGATCGCCGCCAACGCCGGCAAGGAGTGCGTCAATGCGGCGGCGGAGGGAACGTCTTCAGCGCGGGCTTGGCTTATGGCCATATGGGCTTGCGCTGGGGGTCGTGCTGCTGGCGTGGGTATTGCCCGCTGGCGCCGAGAACGGCTTGGACGTCGGGCCGGTGCGCAGCGTGCGTATCGACGGCAAACCCGAACGCTTCGTGGTGTGCGATCAGGCCGGCCAGGCGCCCGTTGTCAGCGTGATGCTGGGACGGCGCGCCGTCGCCGTGGCGCGCGCGCTGGGTGGCGAGACCGTGACACTGGATCCGGGCGCCTGCGAGCCACCGGTGTCGGCACGACCCAGCGTGCAGTGCAGCGTCGGGCGTGCACCGCAACTGATGCACATCGACGTCCGGTTGGCCGATCGCGCCCGGCGCGCCGGCAATGGCATTTTCGGCGAGCGTTGGGAGTATCGCTCCTTGCGCCTGCGCCAGCTGAGTGGCGACAACGTCGTGTCCTGGGTCGATCATGAGGTCGAGCTGCCGCTCGATGAGGTGTTCGAAGACCGCATCGTGCGCCACATCGATCAGCCCGGCACGCCGTCGGCCGACTCCTGCGGCGTGGGCTTTCTCGTCATCCGCTCCCACGCTCGCCAGGGAGCCGCATTGGCGCTCTATGCGCTCTCGCCGTCGGGCCTGGAGTCGCGCGCGGTGTCGGAGCCGCTGGGGGCGCCCGAGCGCTGGCGTGACGTGATCGGCGTTGCCGATGTCGTGGGCGATGGCCGGCGGCGCATCGTCGAGGTCGCGGAGCCGCACCGCGCAGGGCGATTGCAGATCGACGACATCCGCGCCGGACGGATCGAGCCCGAGGCGGGCCTGGACGGCTACACCACCCACCGCCTCGGCACCGGTCGACAGGGGATCGGCGCGTTGCTGGATCTCACCGGCGACGGCGTCGCCGATATCGTGGTGCCGACCAGCGACTGGAAATGCCTTGCGGTGGTGACCGCACGGCGCGGTGTGCTGCGCGAAGTCGGCCGCCTGTCCTGCGGTACGGCGCTGATCGTGGACGTGCTGGCCGTCGATCTCAACGGCGATGACCGGGACGACCTGGTCGCGGTCCGCACCGACGGCACCATCGAGGCGTGGTTTCGCTAGCAACGGCTCTTCGTTGCGCTCGGAGTGACAAATGGCTCCGTGGAAACGCAACTGAAGGGAGATGCCGCTGGGGCATGACGGCGGGCACCGTTATCATCCGGCAACGAGTGGGGATTATCCGATCACAGGATCGCCGATTGCAGGCGGCATACCCGTAGAAGGATTTTCATCATGACTTTTGATCCGAATGATAGCGGCGATGCACGCAACGCCTGGTTCACCGATTTCCAACCCCTGACAGGCCTGACCCTGGCCGTGGTGCTGAGCCTCGCGGCGGTGCCCGCCACGGCCGATGCAACGGCGTTGACGGCGGGCGAAGCGGTCAATGTGGCTGGTTCCGCCTATGGCGATCCGCCTGCGGGCGGCGAGAGCGGCGATCGGATCGCCATCGATGCCGTCGCCGCCACGCCACCGGCGACGCAAGCCGACAATGCCTGTCTGCTGCGCGGGACCTTGGTCCGCACGCCGCGCGGCGAGGTTGCGGTCGAGGCATTGGCGATCGGCGATGAGGTCGTCACGCTGGATGGCACGGTCCAACGCCTGAAATGGATCGGCCGGCGCGCCTACGCGCCGGTGGTCGCCAAACTCAATCCCAAGATCGTGCCGATCCGGATCGCAACCGGCGCGCTGGGCGAGGCATTGCCCACCAGCGACCTTCTGGTTTCGCCGGTGCACGCGCTTTACCTCGATGGTGTTCTCGTGCCCGCCACGCTGCTGGTGAACGGCGACACGATTCGTCCGGCGCCGGAGATCGGGGCCATCGAGTATTTCCATCTCGAGCTGGACGCGCCTGATGTGCTGTGGACCAACGGTGCGCCGACCGAGAGCTACGTCAATCACGACAACCGCCGGATGTTCGCCAACTGGACCCAGTATGTCGCGCTGTACGGCGCGGAGGACGTGGCGCCGCGCGGCGCCGACGGCCAATATGTCCGGCGGTTCACATGCGTCTATGGCGGTCCGGTGCTGGAGGCGATCCGCGCCCGGCTGGCCCGAGACGCGGGCCAGACGCTCGCTGCCTAGCGCGCTTCAGCGTCGCTCGGCTGGCCCCATTTGTCGGCGCTCTCGACGAACGAGGTGAAGACCTTGCGGATGGTGGCTTCCGGCAGGTCGCGGGTGATGAACACGATGCGGGTGCGGCGATCTTCGTCCGGCCATTTCTCGAGCACGGCCGGCGGATGGAAGACATGCTGCACGCCGTGCACCACCACCGGCTTGTCGCTGTCGGTGACGTTGAGGATGCCCTTGATGCGCAGCAGGTCGGGACCGCGATAGGTCACCAGCGCATCGAATGCGGCGGCGACGGTGGCCCAGGCCAGTGGCTTGTCGAACACGATGCAGAACGAGCGGATGCTGTCGTCGTGCCGGTTGATGTCGTGCGGATCCTGGTCGCGATGCGCATGCTCTTCGCCCGGACCGGGCCCGGCGAACGGGTCGTCGGGTGAGCCCGACGTGCGGCCGCCATCGTCGTGACGATGGTGGTGATCGTCATGATGGTGGTCGTGGCCATGGCCGTGATGGTGGTGGCCGTGCCCGTCGTGCTCGGTGAGATAGGCCTCGTCGCGCAGCCAGCGCTTGACGTCGGCCGTCTTGGTGTCGGGGTTGTAGAGGCCGGCGTTCATCACGTCGCCCGGCGACACCTCGCCGAACTGCACCGGCATCAGCGGTGCGCCGGGATTGAGCTGGTGCAGGCGGCCGCGCAAGGCGGTGATCTGCGCCTCGGTCGCGATGTCGGTCTTGGTCATCAGCAGCCGGTCGGCGACAGCGGCCTGCTTCACCGACTCGGCATGGTTGTCCAGCGTGCCGGCGCCGTTCACCGCATCGACCGTGGTGACGACGCCGTCCATGCGAAAGCGCGAGGCGAGCAGGGGATCGGTCATCAGGGTGTGCAGGATGGGCGCCGGATCGGCCAGGCCCGTGGTCTCGACCACCATGCGCTTGAACGGCGAGATCTCGCCGCGCGAGCGCTTGAGGTAGAGCTCGCTCATAGTGCGTACCAGATCGCCGCGCACCGTGCAGCACAGGCAACCGCTGTTGAGCGTGACCAGCCCGTCCTCGTCCGACTTTTCGACCAGCTGGTGGTCGAGCCCGATTTCGCCGAACTCGTTGATGATGACGGCAGTGTCGCCCATCTCCGGCTTGCGCAGCAGTTCACGCAGGACCGTCGTCTTGCCGCTGCCCAGGAATCCGGTCAGCACCGACACCGGGATACGCTCTTCCGCCGACTCGCTCATTTCCGCTCTCCGTCATCGCCCCGGCGCCAGAACCGCGGCGCCCGGCCGAAGCGCTTGCCGGCCGTGGCCAGTGCCCGCTCGTCGTCGCCGCCGACCTGGGCCCGCATTGCGAGCCAGCCGGTCAGCACGCCCGCGATCCAGTCCAGCCGGCCTTTGGGACGGGCGACGGCGCGAACGTCGGCGACGACCTTGGCGGCGACGATCCGATCGTTGGCCAACCCCAGCGCGTCCTGCAGTTTGGCTGCAGCGTGGATATAGGCGTCGGCGGCTTTGGGGTCAAAGAGCTTGGCGAGGAACGAGGCTGCATAGCGCTGTTTCTTGACGCGCAGGCGCAGCGCGTGGCGGTCGGCGCCACCCAGCCGGTCGAAGCGCTCCAGGCCCTTGCGCAGCTTGCGGTCGCGCTGGCGCAGGATATCGCGCGCAAAGTCCACCGCGTCGGGCAGCTGCGGCAGCGCCGGCACGCCCGGCATCGGGTCCATCGTCGGTGCAGTGGGCTGCGGCAGCTTCAGCAGGTCCGATAGGCTGGGCACACTGTCGACCGGTTCTGCCGCGGGCGGCGGCACGGGCGGCGCGTAGCGCACGGGCGTTGCCAGCAGGCCGGTCAGGCGCGCATCGAAGACGGCAAAGATCTCGCCGCTGAGCACGCGCCGCGCCGCATCATGCCGGGTGCGCCGCAGGCGCAGCGCGGCGGCCCGGAAGGTGCGCAGCTCGTGGGCGATATCGGCGTGATCGGCAAGGCCGGTTTCGGCCTCCTTCAACACGCCGGCCAGGAAGACGTCGAGGTCCCGGGTGGCGCCGCAGGCATCGGCCAGCAGCTTGGCGTCAGCGCGCAAGGCCAGAATCATCTCGTCGGCCAGGGGCCGGCCGAACAAGGTCGCCGCCGCCCGCATGCGGCGCAGCGCCACGCGCGTGCCGTGGATCCCGCCAGGATCGCGCACCGACAGCACGGTTTGCCGCGCCGTCAGCAGGTCGGTATGGCACGCCGCCAGGGCTTCGTGCGCCAGAGCCAGCAAAGGCGGTGTCGCCTCGCCGATGAGCAAGTCTCGATGATCAGCCAAATCCATTTGCGGCCATCCCAGCACGCGCGCGCATGACAGACAAATGACGGTTTTGTTTCGGTGGATGTAAGACTTGTGACGCCGTATCTAGTAGTGCAGCTCCTGCCAGGAACCATAAATTGTGGTGAGCACGATTGAGTGCCCACGAGCATATCAGGGTGAAATAGACCTCCTGGCTGCAATTACTTACGGGTCGCTCGACGCGGCGATCCGTGGATCGCGACGGTGGAACCATGCGGTACGACGATCTCTATGCGAAGCCGGGTCATCTGATCCGCCGCTGTCAGCAGATCGCGGTGTCGATCTTCATGGACGAGTGCCGTGATCTCGACCTCACCCCCATCCAGTACGCCGTGCTCCTGGCGTTGAAACTCCATCCCGATATCGACCAGGCGACACTGGCGGCGCTGGTCGCTCTGGACCGCTCGAGCCTCGGCGACGTGGTGCGGCGATTGCAGCAGCGGCGCCTGATCGATCGCCGCCCCGGCGAGCATGACCGCCGCAGCAAGGTCCTGCGCGCGACGCCGGCGGCGCTGCGCCTGCTGGACCGGGCCGAAGTCACGGTGCGCCGGACCCAGGCACGGATCCTCGAACCACTCACGCCGGCCGAGCAGCGCACGTTCGTGCGGCTGTTGTCCAAGCTGGTCGATATCAACAACGCCCTGAGCCGGGCCCCGATGGCGGTGCGCGCGCCGGTCGACGGCGTCCGCCCGCCGCGTCGCGGAAAGGACCGCTAGGGAACCGCCGCGCCGGACCGGTTACGGCTTCGTGCTCTCGGACTTGCAGTGCTGCAGCGCGAAGGCGCGAGGGGGGCGTCGGGCCGTCCATGCGCCATTGTGGCGTACACGTCGCGCCCGGTGCAATCGCCGGGCTGATGCCATCGTGACTCCCGGCATAAAGTGAGTATACTCACTGTTTATCGACGTGACGGAGGGCGGCATGGAATTCGGCATGCAATTCTTTCCCGATGTCGGCCCGGCGCAGAAGCCGGCCGACCGCTACTTCCGTGAAGCGCTCGACCTGGTGTCGCTGGCCGACCCGCTGGGCTACGGCCATGTCCGCATCGTCGAGCACTATTTCCATCCCTACGGCGGCTACTCGCCCAATCCGATCGTCTTTCTCAGCGCCGCCGCCCAGCGTACCGACCGCGCACGGCTGATCACCGGCGCGGTGCTGCCCGCCTTCAACAATCCGCTGAAGCTGGCGGGCGAGATCGGCATGCTCGATGCGATCTCGGGCGGGCGGCTGGAGGTCGGTTTCGCACGCGCCTTCCTGCCGCATGAATTCAGCCGCTTCGGCGTGAAGCTGGACGAGAGCAAGGCACGGTTCGACGAAGGCGTCGAACAGGTGCGCCTGCTGCTGGCCGAGGAGGACGTGGCGCACCACGGCCGTTTTCATTCATTCCCGAAGACGACGTCGCTGCCGCGGCCCACGCAGCGGCCGCACCCGCCGTTCTGGGTCGCCGCACTGGGCACGCCGGACAGTTTCACCAATGCCGGCCGCAAGGGCTATTCGATCATGGCGATCCCGATGGCCGGCGGCATGATGGCCGAGCTGATCGGGCTCTACCGCGAGGGCTGGAAGAGCGCCGGACATCCCGGCGTCGGCCGCGTCATGCTGGCGTTCCACATGTTCTGCCACGAGGATCGGGCGGCCGCCGCGGCGATCGCCCGGGCGCCGCTGGAGCGCTATCTGCGCTCGCTGGTGGAAGCCGCCGGCGACTGGACCGAGGGCACCGGCTCGGCCGATTACCCCGGCTACGACAAGATCATCGCCGGGCTGGCGCAGGAGACCTTCGAATCCCAGGTCGAGAAAGGTGCCGCCTGGATCGGCACGCCCGCCGACATCTGTGAACAGATCACCGACTATCAGCAACGCGTCGGCGGCTTCGAAAGCGCCTCGCTGCAGGTCAACTTCAACACCGTGTCCTTCGAGGACGCCCGCCGCTCCACCGAGCTGTTCGGCCGCGAGGTGATCCCCCGGTTTGCATAGGGCCGATTGGACCGGCGCTCACGCCAGGTCGACGGGTTGCTTTTTCGCAGGGCAGATCCATGTATGCGTCACAGCCATTACATCACGGCCGATGACAGTAATGGCGGTCCGTGGTTCCATGCACGCCACGAGCAGGATGTCGTGGGATTTTGGTCGAATGAACATCGATACCGGCGCCTTCAAGAAGGGCATGCGCCATCTGGCCGCCAGCGTCTGTTTGATCACGACGCGGCACGGCGCCGAGCGCGGCGGCCTGACGGCAACAGCCGTGTGTTCGGTGTCGGCCGAGCCGCCGCAGCTTCTGGTTTGCGTCAACCGCGAGGCCAGCGCACATCCGCTGATCGTCGCCAGCCGCATCTTCGCCGTGAACGTGCTGGCGCCTTGCCATCGTCCGATCGCCGAGCGCTTCGCCGGCATGGATGGCGTCGAGGGTGATGCTCGTTTTGTCGATCTCGGCGACTGGCGGACCTTGCGGACCGGCTCGCCGGTGTTGAACGGCTGTCCGGTGACATTCGACTGCAAGGTCGTGAGCACCACCGTGGCCGGCACCCATACCGTCGTCATCGGTGAGATCGTCGACGTGGTGCTCGATGCCGCCAACCTGCCGCTGCTTTATGCGCAGGGTGCTTTCATGGGCAGCGAGACGCTGAAGGCGGCGCCGTAGCGCTATCCTTTGACATCGGATCGGCTTTGACGGCTAATGCCGGCCGTCACGGTCTCTCGATTGCAAGATCGAGGGCTAAGAGGGAATCCGGTACGCTTCGCGGCAAAGCCGGAGCTGCCCCCGCAACTGTCAGCGGCGAGCGTTGTCCGAACGGATGTCACTGAGGCCTCAAACCTCGGGAAGACCGGACAAGGCAAGGACCCGCGAGCCAGGAGACCTGCCGCGACGTTACGTCCTCGGGCGGGGTGTCCCGGTGGGGTCGGTTGTCATGGACGGCGCCGCGCCAGCCATGGTCCAGTCGATGTCCGCTTGGCCTTGGCCCCATGGTGTGGGGTCATCGATGCTGGGTTTGCGTGGCGTCATTGCCGGTACCGGTCCGACGGAAACCGATCGAAAGCTGGATATCCCCGGCACGGCGCGACCGCTGCGCCTGATCTGGACCTACGCCACCGCGATTGCTCTCATCCATGTGCTGGCGCTGCTGGCGTTCCTGCCGTGGTTCTTCAGCTGGACCGGCGTCGGGCTGGCGGTGCTGGGGCTCTACGTCTTCGGGACGCTGGGAATCAACCTGTGCTACCACCGCCTGCTCACGCATCGCGGCCTGGAATGTCCGACGTGGCTCGAGCATTCCCTGGCGATCCTCGGCCTGTGCTGCGTGCAGGACACGCCCGCCCGTTGGGTCGCCATCCATCGCCGGCATCACGCGCAGGCCGACGAACAGCCCGACCCGCACAGCCCGCTGGCGGGCTTCCTGTGGGCGCATCTCGGATGGATCGTCATTCGAAACCAGGAGCTCCTGCGTCCAGGGCTGGTGTCGCGCCATGCCAAGGACATCGTGCGCGATCCCTTCTATGCGCGGCTCGAGCCCTATTCCTGCTGGGTCGGCGTGATCCTGGTGTCGTGGGCGATCTTCTTTGCCGGTGGGTTCGTCGCCGAATGGATCCAGGGTGGCAGCGTCGAACAGGCAGTGCAATTCGGCCTCAGCCTGCTGGTCTGGGGCGTGTTCGTGCGCACGGTGGTGGTGTGGCACATCACCTGGTCCGTCAACTCGGTGACCCATCTGTGGGGCTATCGCACCTACGAGACGGGCGAATCCAGCCGCAACAATCTGCTCGTCGGCTTCATCAGCAACGGCGAGGGCTGGCATAACAATCATCATGCCGATCCGCGGTCGGCGCGCCACGGGCACCAGTGGTGGGAACTGGATGTGACGTGGCTCACCATCCGGTTGCTGGCCGCGCTGGGCCTCGCCCGGCGCGTCGTGAGGCCCACCGTTCAGCGGCAAACGCGCGCGCAAGGAGCCCTTGAGCGATCACGGGCAAAAGACTAGAAACCAGTCGCCCAAAGGGCGGCGTGGTTCCTGATGGGGCGTAGCCAAGCGGTAAGGCAGCGGATTTTGATTCCGCCATTCGGAGGTTCGATCCCTCCCGCCCCAGCCAGGACGCAACGCGCTGAGTTCGTTACATAAACAGCTCCGTTGCCGGCGCGCCCGTGAAGGCAATTCCAACGATCGACGCTCACCATCACGTCTGGCGCCTGAAAGATCTGGCCTGGCTTTCCGGTCCGCGCGTGCCGCGCATCTTCGGTCCTTACGAGCCGATTTGCCGCGACTATCCGATCGAGGAGTTCCTGGCCGATACGCAGGGCTGCACCGTCGTGAAGTCGGTCTACGTGCAGACCAACTGGCCTGCCGGCCGAAGCTACGACGAGGCCCAATGGGTGCAGTCGGTCATCGATGCGACCGGCTGGCCACACGCGACCGTTGCTCACGCCGACCTCGGCGACACCCGTTGCGAGGAACTCATCATCAGGCTCGCCCGGCTGCCGGCGACGCGGGGCATTCGCCAGCAGCTTCACTGGCACGAGAACCCGCAGTACCGCTTCGCGCCGCGCCCCGATGTGATGCGTGATCCCGCCTGGCGTCGCGGCCTGGCTGTCCTTGCGAAGCACGACCTGTTGTTCGAGCTTCAGGTCTTCACCGATCAGATGCGGGACGGCGCGGCGCTGGCGCGGGCGTTCCCGGACACGGTCTTCGTCCTCGAACATGCCGGCATGCTCGAGGACATGTCGGCGCAGGGCTGGATGCGATGGCGCGAGGGGATGACGGCTCTGGCCGCGCAACCGAACGTCAACGTGAAGCTCTCGGGACTGGGCACGTTCGTGCACGCATGCCGTGCCGATGTGATGGCCCCCATTGTCCGCGAGACCGTGGCCCTGTTCGGCGCGGACCGCTGTCTCTACGGCAGCAACTTCCCGATCGAGAAGCTGTGGACGGACTATTCAACGCTGTACAGGACGTTCCGGGACGCCATCGCCCATCTCGATGACGGGCAACAGCGCGCGATCCTGCATGACACGGCGGCGCGGCTCTACCGCATCTGAGATATTGCGCGCACACCGTCATGCGGCCGTGCCCGAGGGCGGCGAGACCTCGCCGAAAATCTCCGCTGCGATCCGGTTGGTTTCGATCGCGGCGGGGATACCGCAATACATCGCCACCAGCAGCAGGACGTCCTGCACCTGCGCGGCCGTACAGCCATTTGTTCGCGCGCCTTGCGCATGCACGCGGAATTCGGCGGTCTTGCCGCTGGCGGCCGTGATGGCGAGCATCACGAGGCTGCGCATCGGGTCCGATAGCCCGTTGCGTTCCCAGACATCGCCGTAGACATAGGCGTTGATGATGCTCTGCAGCGGCGCGCCGAAAGCGCCGGCGGCCGCCATGCGGCTTTCAACCTGCGCCTCACCAAACATCTGCTTACGCCTGTTGAGGCCACGCTCGTACAGATCGTTGATGTCGACCATGGGGGAATCCCTTGTTTGGAGGTAGGCTGCCAAACCGCTGGGCGAGCTTACGCCCGGTATCTTAATGAACTTGTGAGCCCGGGGCGTTGGACAATCCGTTTGTCGCACGCATGTGACGGAGGTTTACGATGATCTCGTGCGCAATCGTTGGGTTGGGGCAGTGGGGCCGCAATCTCGTCGGGGCAGCGCAGAGAGGCGGACGGCTGAAGGTCACCCACGTGGTCGAGCCGGATGTCGAGGGCGCACGCGCCTTCTGCGCCGAGCACGATCTCGTGCACGCCGCGAGTCTCGATGTCGTCCTCGCCGATCCTGCCATCGGCGCCGTGCTTCTGGCGACGCCGCATTCGCGGCATCTCGAGCAGGTCCTGGCGTCAGCGACGGCCGGCAAGCAGCTCTTCTGCGAGAAGCCCCTGGCCCTGCGCCGCGAGCATGCCGAGCGCATGTTCGCGGCGTGTCGAAAGGCTGGCGTCGTGCTGGCCGTGGGTCACAACCGGCGCTTCTGGCCGGCGCTGCGGGCTTTGCGCGCGATGGTCGCTGCCGGCGAGCTCGGCACCATCCTTCACGCCGAAGGCCACAACAGCAATGAGAACGCCAAGATCATCACCCACGGATGGCGGTTGTCGCCCGAGGAATCGCCCGGCGGCGGACTGACCGGCGCGGGTCTGCATGTGCTCGATGCCTTCGTCAGCCTGCTCGGGCCCGCGAGTGGCGTCTATGCCCGGCTCAATCCGCGCGAGGCCGGGCCGCCGCCGCTGGACAGCGCCATGCTGGCGATCGATTTCGCCAACGGTGTCACCGCGACGTTTGCCACCGTTCGCACAACGCCATTCTATTGGCGTGTGCACATGTTCGGCTCCGAAGGGTCCGCCGAGGTGCTTGATGAAGGAACGCTCGTCCGACGTCGCGCCGGTACGACGAAACCGGAGACGTTGACGTATCCCCGGACCGACGTCCTGGTGGAAGAGCTCGCGGCCTTCGCCGATGCGGTCGAGGGCAGGCGCCCGTACCCTGTGCCCGAGGCGGATGTGCTGGCGACGCTGACACTGTTTGAGGCTGCCTTGCAATCGATGAAAACCGGACAACCCGTTGCTTGCGGCACCTGATCGAACTCGGCGGCCTCGTCGTCAAGGCTGGCATCGTGGACCCGATCAGCCCCTGAGGCGCGCCCGAAACAACGTGGAGCCGCCCGGCAGGCGCGACCTGGAGATATCCCGGAATCCGGCCTCGGTCATCCACGCGCGATACTGACCTTCAGTGAACGATTCGCCGTGGCGATAGAGGTTCAAGAAGGTGAGATTCAGAAAGACTCCCTCAGGCGGGCCGAGGCGGTCGTCATCGACGACACCCGACCCCGCAATGGCGATCTCGCCGCCGGGTGTGAGGCAACGCGCCGCGTTCAGGATCGAACGGCGCGCCTGGTCCGGCCGAAGGACCTGGACGACGGCCTTCAGGATCGCCAGATCGTGCCGGCCGATCGATGGCGCGACAGTGATGTCCCCCTCTTCGACAACCACGTCGTCGGCACCGTATTCTGACAGGATATCTGGCGCGACCGCGGCGACCGCTGGGAGTTCCATCAGCGTCGCCGCAATCTGCGGTCGCTGCTCGCGAAGTCCGACGAGAATGGTTCCGGGGCCCCCGCCGATGTCGATCACCGAACCGATCGCCGAGAGGTCGATCTCCCGGGCCAGATGTCGGCCGAAAATCACCCCGCCCGGTGCGAGCATGCGGCTGAAGGAAGCCGCGGCCTCGGGCCCCGCTTCGGAAAAGTCGTGCAGCGCCACCGGCCGGTTCTGTCGCAGCGACTCTGCGGTCAGCAGGTCGGCTCCCCAGAGCTCGCGCAGGAGCGCATGATCGCCGCCGCGATAGGTCGGCTTGGACGCGTCGAGAAAGGCCGACGCTTCGGCTCCGTTGCGAAATTGACCATCCTTGACGTCGAGGAGACCGATGCTGGCGAGCGCGTAGAGGAGCCGCGACAGACGATCGGGCTCGACGTTGAGCGCGGCCCCAAGGCTGTCAGCCGTCATCGCGCTGCCACCGAGCCGGGTGAAGATGCCAAGGTCCAGCCCGGCGCGAAGCGCCAAGGCGGGAGGCACCGCTGCGATCAGGTTGTCGATCCGATCAGAATCCACCATGTCACATCCCCTTCCGCGATCCAGCACCGACTTTGAAACAGCTCGGAAGATCGGATTTCACCGGGGCGGCGCTTTCCTCACCGATCGCAGCGATGAGCGACCAGAAGTTTGTCACGGAACCGAAGAGCGCTCGAAGGAGATGGTCGACCATGTGACGGCTTTCGGGCTCGGTCTTGTCCTTGGACTAACTCTAACGAATGAAAAAAGCACGGTCGTTTCGCTCGCGGTCGCTGTAGAATCCCAGCCAGTCCCGTGACATGCCGCAATCGAGTGGCGATCTGCCCGCAAAATAGTGCGTCACAATGGAGTTAACGTCCGCTCTTTCCCCGCATGGTGTGTTGTCTCTCAAGCCGTCGGACGAGCCGACAGCGCTGGAGCCCGCGCACGCCGCACGCCTGGAAAAGGCGTTTGCGCGCGGCCCGGGGCACGGGCTGCTGTGTCTGGGCGCGGATGAGGTCGGGACCGCCCTGTCGCCAACGCTGGCGTACTGGCGCGAGATGGCGACGCGCTTCATCACCACGCTATGTGCCCTGCCTGGCCTGGATGCGGCGCAGCGCAAGCCCCACGTCCCGGTTCCTGTCGAAGAAGACCTGAGCCGATGGGCTGCCGCCGTGCCGCCCATGATCGGGGCGGAATACCTTACGGTTTCGGTTCTCGCCGATCTCTGGCGCAGCGTGGATGGCGCATTCGATGCCGAGTTGGCGGAAGCCGGCCTGTCCGTCCAGGCTTTCCTCAAGGCGCGGCATCCGGCCTGGAACCTTGTGGGGCGGGTGCATTTCCATCTGGCCGAGAACCGCAAGGATGAAGAAGCGCCGTTCGCCTTCATGGCATCCTATACGACGCGGTTGTCGGCGCAGGCCAAGGCGCAGCATCTGCCGCTGGGGAAGGCCCTGCAGGAATATGCCGGCGCGAAGAACCGCGAGCGTCTGTTGTCCCTGCTGGTACCCGTCCAGCGCGCGGCAGAGCGCTGCGACTGGCTGAAAGCGATGGTCGACTCCGGCGAGATCTACCATCCGCTACGCTGGCGTCCGCAACAGGCAGTACAGTTCCTCAGGGACGTGCCCGATCTCGAAAGCGCCGGCGTTGTCGTGCGGATGCCGGCGACGTGGCGGATGAACCGGCCTGTGCGCCCGCAGGTGAAGGCCACGGTCGGCGGCAGTCCACCGGCCCAACTGGGGCTGGACGCGCTGCTCGACTTTCGCATGGAGGTGACGCTCGACGGCGAACCGCTGTCGGCGGCGGAAATCCAGCGTCTGCTTGCTCAAACGGAGGGGCTGGCCTTCATCCGTGGCAAGTGGGTCGAAATCGATCCTGAACGGCTGAGCCGCACCCTGGGTCAATTCGAGGCGATCGAGCGCCGGGCTGCCGCCGAAGGCCTGTCGTTCGGCGAGGCCATGCGCCTGGTCGCGGGTGCCGGGATCTCCGGCGGTGCGGACGGCCAGGCCGACATCGACTGGAGCCAGGCCGTTGCCGGACCGTGGCTCGCGCAGACGCTCGCGGATTTGCGCCATCCGGACGGCACCCGGGGTGCCGATCCCGGCCGTGCACTTGCGGGCACATTGCGGCCTTATCAGCAGGCAGGCCTGCAATGGCTGCATCTGCTCATCCGGCTCGGGCTGGGCGCATGCCTGGCCGACGACATGGGGCTGGGCAAGACCATCCAGATCCTGTCCTTGCTGCTGGTGCTGAAGCAGCAGGCCGCCGGCCCGCGCAAGCCGGCGTTGCTGGTGGCACCAGCATCGCTGCTCGCCAACTGGGCATCGGAGATCGCCCGTTTCGCGCCGGACCTTAAGGTGGTCGTGGTTCATCCCTCCGTCATGCCGGCGGAAACCCTGAAGTCGGATGGCGCCGAAGCGTTGGCCGGCATCGATCTCGCCATCACCAGCTACGGCTTTCTCGCCCGCGTGCCGTGGCTGGCGGCGACGTCGTGGCGGCTGGCGATCCTCGACGAGGCCCAGGCCATCAAGAATCCCGGTGCCAAGCAGACCCGTACGGTCAAGCAGCTGCGGGCCGATGCACGCATCGCGTTGACCGGCACGCCGATCGAAAACCGGCTCGGCGATCTCTGGTCGATCTTCGACTTCATCAATCCGGGGCTGCTGGGATCGTCCAAGCAATTCTCGTCCTACGCCAAGCGGCTCGCCGACGGCGACACGCCCAACCCCTACGGCCCCCTGCGCGACCTCGTGCGGCCCTACATCCTGCGCCGCATGAAGACCGACAAGAGCATCATCGCCGACCTGCCGGACAAGGCCGAGGTCAAGGCCTATTGTGCGCTGAGCCGCAAGCAGGCGGCCCTCTACCAGCAGGCCGTCAGCGAACTCGCCGATCAGCTTGCGGCAGCCGATGGCATTGCCCGCAAGGGCATCGTCCTGGCCATGCTCATGCGGCTCAAGCAGATCTGCAATCATCCCTCGCAGTGGCTGGGCGACCATGCCTGGACGGAGGGGGACAGCGGCAAGCTCGCGCGCCTGCGCGAGATCACCGAGGAGATCGCCGCCCGGCAGGAAAAGGCGCTGATCTTCACCCAGTTCAGGGAAACGACGGCGCCTCTGGCGGCCTTCCTGGGCTCCGTGTTCGGCCGCGACGGCCTGGTGCTGCACGGCGAAACCGCCGTCGGCAAGCGTCGGGACCTCGTGCGTCGCTTTCAGGACGATGACGACGTGCCGTTTTTCGTCCTGTCGCTCAAGGCCGGCGGCGCCGGACTCAATTTGACTGCGGCCTCGCACGTGATCCATTTCGATCGCTGGTGGAATCCGGCTGTTGAAAACCAGGCGACCGATCGTGCATTCCGCATCGGACAGACCAAGAATGTGCTGGTGCACAAGTTCCTGTGCCGCGGCACCATCGAGGAAAAGATCGACCAGATGATCGAAACGAAGCGACAGCTTGCCGGCGATTTTTTGAGCGGCGGCGCGGACGCGGTCCTGACAGAAATGAAGGATGACGATTTGCTGCGGCTGGTGGCCCTCGATCTGACGACCGCCATGAAAGAGGGCTAGGCGATGGGCTGGTATGAATTCAAGCCCTACGTCTCTGTCGCCGAAAGAAAGCTGGAGGCGGCACGTCGCCTCGCCAAGCTCAAGAAGAAAGGGCGCTCTGTCGCGCCGGTGACCATTGCCGGCCGCAAGATCGCCGAGAGCTTCTGGGGCATGGCATGGTGCCAGAACCTCGAACGCTACAGCGACTACGCCACGCGCCTGCCGCGGGGGCGAAGTTATGTGCGCAACGGCTTCGTTGTCGATCTGCAGATAGCCAAGGGCCAGGTTGCGGCTGTTGTCAGCGGGTCCGATCTTTACAACGTCAAGGTGTCGATCAGGCCCGTGACGGCGGCGCGCTGGCAGGCGATCTGCCGGGATTGCGCCGGATCGATCGACTCGCTGGTCGAGCTGCTTCAAGGCCGCATGGCCAAGGGCGTCATGGACCGGGTCTGCCGCAAGGGTGATGGCTTGTTCCCGGCGCCGGGCGAAATCAAGCTCTCGTGCAGCTGCCCGGACTGGGCCGGCATGTGCAAGCACGTTGCGGCGGTGCTCTATGGCGTGGGTGCCCGGCTCGATCACGAGCCTCAACTGCTCTTCCTGCTGCGCGGCGTTGACGAGGCGGACCTGTTGGCTCATGCCGACAAGGACTTGCCGCTGGCGAAGGCCGCGCCTGCCGGCAATATCCTCGACAGCGCCGATGTGGCGGCCCTGTTCGGCTTGGAGATGGCCGATGGCGCGGCCGTGGAGGAGCCGGTCTTTCGACGAGGACGACCCTCGAAACGGGGCACCGGCAAGACGCGTAGCGCCAGAGCGCCTGCAAACCAAAAGGGCTGATGTGGGCGAACATAGGCCGACAAAGCGTTCGCGCGGCGTTACGGCTGGCATCCCGTCACCCGAAGCGCGTAGCATGGTGCCGGAGCGCAAGGCAGAGGGAGGTCGATCGTGGGCGAAACCCGCACCGTCAAGGGTTGTTGTCCGCTGGATTGCCAGGACACCTGCAGCTGGGTCGCCGAGGTGGATCAGGGGCGCGTCGTGTCGGTGCGTGGTGCCAAGGATCATCCGTTCACCCGCGGCGTCCTGTGCGCCAAGGTCAACGACTACCCCACGCGCACCTATGCAGCCGATCGGCTGCTGTATCCGCTGCGGCGGGTGGGACCCAAGGGGTCCGGCCAGTTCGAGCGCATCTCCTGGGATGCGGCGCTGGACCTGATCGCGCAGCGCTTCACGACGATTGCCGCAACGCATGGACCGGAGGCACTGCTGCCGCACCGCTACCTGGGCTCGATGGGCATGGTGCAGTGCCGCGGCCTGATGCGCCTGTTCCACGCGCTGGGCGCGAGCCGGGTGAGCGGCGGGATCTGTGCCGTCTCGTACGTGGCCAGCGCGGCGGAGGGGCTGCCGCTGGGCTTCGACCCCGAGGACATCGCCGATAGCCGCCTGATCCTTCTGTGGGGCGTCAACATCCTCACGACATGCCATCACCATTGGCATTTCATTCAGGAAGCCCGCCGGCGCCACAACGCGCGGGTCATCTGCCTGGACCCCATCCGTACTCGCACGGCCCGGCAATGCGACGAGCATATCGCGCTGCGTCCCGGCACCGACGCCGTGTTCGCGGCAGGGATGGCCCACGTCATGCTCGAGGAGGGTTTGGCCGACCTCGACTATGCCCGTGCGGTCTGCGTCGACCTCGATGCTCTGATGCAGGACGTCGCGCCCTGGACACCGGCGCGCGTGGCCGAGGTATGCGGGATCGCGCCGGAAACGGTGGTGCGCCTGGCGCGCGAATTCGCCGCCGCGCGGCCGGCTGTGATCCGCGCCGGCGTCGGCGTGCAGCAGAGCGTGCAGGGCGAGGCCTTCGTGCGCGCCGTACATGCGCTCGCGGTGCTGGGTGGCCACTGGCAGCACCGCGGTGGCGGAGTGCTGGCCATCGCCCGGCCCGACCTCAATCAACTGCATCCCGAACGGGCGGACTTGATTCCGGCGGGGCGTTCGCCTCGCGTCCTCGACATGGCGCGGCTGGGCGAGACGTTGACCGATCCTGCGCTCGATCCGCCCATCCACGGGTTGATGGTGTGGGGCACGAACCCGGCGGTGGTGCAGCCGGATGCCGGCCGGGTGCGACAAGGGCTGGCACGCGAGGACCTGTTCACCGTCGTGGTGGAGCATTTCCTGACCGAAACCGCGCGCTTTGCCGATGTGGTCCTGCCGTCGACGACGCAGCTCGAGCACTTCGACGTGCTGGGCGCCTGGGGCCACCACTACATCAGCGTGAACCTGCCGGCGATCGCGCCCCTGGGCGAGGCGAAGTCGCACGGCGAGATCGTGCGCGGCCTGGCGCCGCGGCTGGGGCTCGATCATCCGGCCCTGCGCGAGGGTGATGAGGAGATGGCCGCGTCCGCTTTGCCACCGGGTCTCGACCTCGCGGCGTTGAAGGAGGCCGGATGGGTCAAGACGGCCAAGCCGCTGGCGACGCTCGTGGGTGCCGGGCTTCGGCTGGCACCACGGGACGGTGTTGCCCTGCCGCCCGCGCCGCCGTCGGCGGACATGCTGCGGCTGATGACACCGAAGGCGCATTTCTTCCTGAATTCGAGCTTCGCCAATCAGCCGCGCCACCGCCGCGCCGAGGGCCGGCCCACGCTCGACATGACGCCCGTCGATGCTGCGGCGCGCGGCCTGCGCGACGGCGACGCCGTCAAGGTGCGGAACGTCCAAGGTGCGATTGAGGTGACGCTTCGGATCACGGATGCAGTCGTCGCCGGTGCGGTCGCTCTGCCCGGCAAGTGGTGGGGCGTGCCCGAAGACGAGGGCGCCCTGTCCAACTTGCTCTGTCCTGGCGCCTGGTCGCCGGGCGGCCAGCCGGCCTTCAACGAGATCTTCGTCGAGGTCGTGCGTGCCGAGGCGGGAGCCGCCGCCACGCGGGTGAGGAGCCCCGCGCTCGTGTCGTCGGACGCGTCGTAGTCAGGCCGGCTTCGGTGGGACTGCCACCAGCCGTGCCGCGATGATCATCGCGCAGGCCACGACCGCGGCACCAACCAGAAAGACCGCATCCACGCCGAAGCGATTGGCGATCAGGCCGGTTGCCGGTCCGCCGACGCCTAGCGCGACATCGAGGAACGCGACATAGGCACCCATAGCCAGCGCGCGGCTTTGCGGCGGTGCACGGCGAACGGCTTCGACGCCGAAACCGGGAAAGGCCAGCGAATAGCCGAAGCCCGTCAAGGCCGCCCCGGCATAGGCCAGCGGTGTCTGCTCGGCACCCCAGATCAGAAATTGGCCGACGGCTTCGGTCAGCACGCACACCAGCGCCACGCGGGCGCCGCCCAGCCGGTCGGGCAGATGACCGAAGAGCAGGCGCGCACCGATGAAGGCGCCGCCGAAGGCTGTGAAGGCCAGCGACGCATCGCCCCAGGCACGCTGGGCGAACAGCAGCGCAATGAAGGCAGTCATGCCGCCGAAGCCGATGCTGCAGAAGGCGAGGCCCAGGCCGGGCAGCCACACGGCGCCCAGCACCTTGTAGAACGGGACGCGTCGTGTCGCCGCCGGCGCGATCGGACGTAGTGCTGCAATGATGGATAGCGCCAGCAGGGGCGTCAGTGTCGTCGCGAGCGCAATGGCGCCGAAGCGGTGCCCGGCATAGAGGGCGACTCCGGCCGGTGCGCCGAGGCCATAGGCGGCATACATCGCGATCCCGACCCAGACCATGACCTTGCCGGCGTTCTGCGGGCCGACCAGGCCGATACCCCAGCCCAGGGAACCGGTGGCAATCAGGCTCTCGCCGCAGCCCAGCAGCAGGCGTCCCAGCAGCAGCAAGCCGACCGACAGGTCCGGCCGATCGACGAAGACCAGCGACACGAGATAAACGCCGCCCGACAGTGTCGCGATGATGCACCCGGTGATGACGGCACGCTTGGCACCCTGCAGGTCGGCCAGGTTGCCGGCCCATGCGCGCGACACCAGGGCTGCGGCGAACTGGCTACCAACGACGATGCCAACGATGAGGGCGCTCATGCCGAGCGTGTCGTGCACGTGCAGCGGCAACACCGGTAGCGGCAGGCCGATCGTCAGAAAGCTCACGAACACGGCGAGCGTGATCGGCAGCAAGCGCAGGAAGATGTTTTCGGAAGACATGTGAAACCAAACGCGTGGTGTTACGCCCGTTCGTTATAGAGGGTGAGACGGGCGCTGGAAATTCGCGTTGGCGGCAGCGGTGACGACGGCGCCCGAGCCCCGCAAAGAGCGGCGTCGGAGGCGCTCGCAGCGCATGGTTGGCGCGATCCTCACCGGTCGCGGCTCGCGTTTTGGCCGGCACGGATGCATCACGCGTCCCGAGCCGGCGAGACCGCGACGGATGGTTGGCTTCGCGCGGAAGACGGTCTAAGAGCAAGGATAAGAGATCAATCAATTGGAGGTGACGTCATGACAAGAGTGACCAGACGCAGAGTGTTGGGGAATGCTGCCGCTGCCGGCGCGCTCATCGGGGCGGGACCGTCACTGGCGCAGGTTGCCTATCCGAACCGGCCGGTAACCATGATCTGCCCGTGGGCCGCCGGCGGCGGCACGGATGCGACGGTACGCATCATCGCCGCGCTGCTCGAACAGGAGTTCAAGCAGCCGTTCAACGTCGTCAATCGCACGGGCGGCTCCGGTGTCGTTGGTCACGCGGCGATCGCATCGGCAACGCCTGATGGCTACACGCTGGGCATGCTGACGGTCGAGATCGCCATGATGCACTGGCAGGGCCTGACCGAGCTGGCGCCCGGCAGCTACGCGCCGCTGGCGCTGATGAACGAGGATCCGCCCGGCATCCAGGTCAACGTTAACAGCCCGTACAAGACGGTCAAGGAACTCGCCGACGCCATCAAGGCGAGCCCGGCCGGCAAGTTCAAGGCATCGGGCACGGGCCAGGGCGGCATCTGGCATCTGGCGCTGATCGGCTGGCTGGTGGCGATGGGACTGAAGCCGGGCCACGTGGCGTGGGTGCCATCCAACGGCGCGGCACCGGCGATGCAGGATCTCGCGGCCGGCGGACTGGATGTCGTGACCTGCTCGGTACCGGAGGCGCGCACCATGATCGAGGCCGGCAAGGCCAAGAGCCTGGCCATCATGGCACCGGCGCGCAATCCGCAGTTCAAGGACGTGCCGACGCTCAAGGAAGCGCTCGGCATCGACTATGCGACGGGCGCCTGGCGCGGCATCGCGGCGCCCAAGGGCCTGCCCGCCGACATCGCGCAGAAACTCACGGCGGCGTTGAAGAAGGTCAACGAGTCCAAGGAATTCCGCGAGTTCATGTCCAACCGCGGCTTCGGCGTGACCTGGGCCGATGCGCCCGGCTTCGCCACGTTCATGGCCGACAGCGATGCCGCCATGGGCAAGGCCATGGACGCCGCCGGCCTGAAGAAGGTGTGAGTTCCCTTCCCCACGAAGTGGGGAAGGTGGCCGAAGGCCGGATGGGGACCCGACGAGGTTATTGTAACTGAGACCACGTCGGCTCCCCTCCGACCCTTCGGGCCACCTCCCCACTGACGTGGGGAGGAAAATCCCTCCGACGAGCGTCTATCCCGGCATGCATCTCCCCGACAAAGTCTCCGGCCTGTTCCTGATCGGCCTTGGCGCCGCGGCCGCTTATGGCGGCTCGCGGCTGCCGCCGGTACCCGGACAGCAGATCGGCCCCGAGGTCTTCCCGATGGTGGTGGGCATCGGGCTTGCCATCTGCGGCGCCCTGATTGCGCTCGGCATCGGCCGGCACTTCGAGGAGGAAGCCGAAGCCGATCTTGCCGCGCACTCCGACCAGCCGGCGCCCAATGCTGCGCGCAGCGGCTGGACCGTCGGCCTGAAGGTGCTGCTGCCGCCGGCGCTGTTGCTGTTCTATGTGTTCGCCGTCGATCG
>Ga0187894_10002241_pt1 | contig 23329 bp, 36 predicted proteins | sample GBC1701081metaG_FD_136650 | JGI IMG/M metagenome (GOLD analysis project Ga0187894, IMG submission 136650) | White microbial mat communities from a lava cave in the Kipuka Kanohina Cave System on the Island of Hawaii, USA - GBC170108-1 metaG ... | reverse complement strand
GATCACGTTAAAGCGCCATAACCCCATCCAGACAGATTCGAACTCCGGCGTCATCGAGTCCAAGCCGTGCGAGAAACCAAAGATGCGCTGATACACGACCTCGGCGCCACAGGCCGCCAACATGGTGAACCAGCCGATCTTGAGGGGCCTCGAATCGTACCAGAGCGACATGTCATACCCACGGTCGCTCCCTCCGTATGTTGTAGCCATGTTCCTTACCTCCCTTTAAGAAATTGAGATCCACCCCAGTACATTTATCAAACCGCTTGTTTTCATAATGTCACTCCAGGTGCTCTACAATGGCTCATCAGTAGGTGTTCTGCGTTAAAATCCTAACTCCCTTTAACATCTGTGTCAAGACAATCGTGGCACCCAAATTTTCCCAGATATTACATAAGCATAGCTCGCGCCAGATCCCCTGTGACTCTAGTGAGAAATAACGCTCCCCGCAACAGCTCGGGGTATTCTGGGAAAGAGAAAAATGCGGGTTAGGAGAGGGGCATGATGCGCCGAAGTTGCTTGGCAAAACCATCGCGGGTCAAGGCTCCCCGCATTGAAATAGGCAACCCAGCCTCGCGCAAGCCCTTCGCCGTATAGTGATGGCAATGGTGGAACAGATGATACGATGGCCGGGCGACACAAAACCTACTGTTGCCGACAATGCCCACCGGCACTTCCGATGCGATGGTCGCTCGGAGATAGGACCGCAGGCTCCGGTACCCAAGTGCACTGATCTGAAACCTGAAGGCTTCAACTGGAGGCTTCTGTGTCCGCTCGGCCCAGATCGATTCATGAATCCCGACTTCGATGACGCCCTCCGTCGGCCACAAGAGCGCACGGAGCACCCCCGTAAAGCCTTGACGCTTCTCCAAATACCACGCGCGCTCTGCATAGCCCCATTCTTCATAGACATGCGGCTCTCCCGGCGCACCATCCATCCCGGTGACACCGTGGTCGCCTCTGACGGGAAACACCGGCGCTTCGACAGGCAACGCAATCATTGAATGCGCAGCATCGAGTGACACGACAATTGGAATAGAGTCGGGAGTCCGAAGCTCAAGGTCAGTCTTGTAATCATACTCAATGCTTGTCATGTGGATGGAGGCGTCCTGCCAATGGCAATGGAAGAGGATGAGGGAAGAGGCTACTGTTATGCTGGGAGAGAGTCAACCCTAAAACACATGCTGTGCGGGGACAAATTTCTTACCCGGCCACCCACGGCAGATACTTTTCACTCGCCTTAACCTCCGCTAGACTGTCCTTCACTCACTGAGCACGTCGAACGACCACCACTCTAATTGTTCCTTTCAAGCTCGCTCTTACTTTCTCCTCAAGGGGTGGTCTGGACCTATCCCCTATTGCGCGCATCGACCGAGCACCATTCTTTATGTTCCTTCCAAGCTCGCTCGTGGTTCCCCCAGGAAGGACACTCGTTGCTGGTCCAACTGCGGCCGTCGAGCGAGGCCCTGCTTAGGGCGCGCGCTCCGGGAGCAAGGGACCAGCACGGGTGCCCTTCCCCCACCCCTCACGTTTCCATCATTTCCAATCGCGCATCGAATTCATGTCCGCAGGCTGTGCAACGGATGCAATCCGATTCAACCGTAAATTCGTCTGATCTGATTCCCATGCCACCGCAATCCGGGCAGCGTGCGAGCTGAATCCTCTGATCGTCTACGGTTTCGTATTGCGAGCCACGGAGACAATACACCGGCTTCCCATCAAGCAGCCATTGGTTCCCCGCGTTGTCGAGCACCGGCAACGTCACATAATGATGGTTCACGTAGTCTTCAAGTTCCTTTCGGCTGGTGAACCCGTCCTTAATCAGCTTTCCTCCCACCACCTCATAGAGCCTGTTCTCTTTCACGATCGCCTTGGTTGGACCCATCTCTCACCTCCCGTTCTGATGATTAGGAGCAAATTGCTTATAGTCGATGGCTGCGAGAGTGGAACCCAGGCTACTTCGAGTCATCAGCAATGTGCCCTCTGCTCTTTCCAGCTATACACGATACACTATAGCTCTGCAGACCACGCTTCCCGAACGACGCGCGACTTGTTGCTAGGCGACGCCCGAGTAGTACCGCAGAATATTGGAGACGGATATCACGCCGATGATCTGTCCGTCTTGTGTCACAGCCAGGTGCCGGGTAGCCTTCTCCTTCATCATGCGCACGGCGTCGATAATCGGCCGACTACCTTCAATGGTCGCCACCGGCGTCCGCATGCAGGTTTTGACAACGGTCGTATTGGGATCCAGCCCCTTGGCCACTACCTCGCGGGCCAGGACCGAATCGGTCATGACGCCGACGTACGATTGGCTGTTTGTCACGAGCAGAGACCCCAGCTTCCATTGCTGCATCAACTGCCCGGCTTTTCGCAGACTGTCGTCCTGCGACACGCTCCGGACCTCGGTGGACATGTGCTCGGCGATCTGCGGACCGATGAGCGTGAGCCCGATCTTGGCTTTCTTCGGTTCGGCAGATCGGCGCGCTTCCAATTCCGCCACGCAGCTCTCCAACACGCGGCCGCGCTGCAACAGGCTTTGCCGCTGACTATCCATGCCGGCGCCTTCCGGCGCCTCGTCCGTCATGTTGACCAATCCTGCCGCCTCGCCTAGCTCAGCATACTCATAGGCATGCAGCAAGTTAGACGCCTGTCCGAGCAGATCTTCGATCAGCCGTTCGGTTTCCAGGTCGAATTCTTCCAGACTCCGCGTCGGCTTACCCTTGCCCAGGAACGGGCCAAATTCGGCGAGCTGTTTCCGCATCCGTTCGATGCTTCGGTCAAGAGAAACCCGTGGTTTTGAGGGAGTGGTGCGGACAGCCATAGCATCTCCTATCGATGTAGGTGAGCGGGGACGGCCGATCTTACCTCCACTGGATCAGCAAGGGCAAGTGGTCGGCAGGAGGAACTGCGTTCCGAGAGGGAAGATCGACTGTCAGTCGCGGTGGAATGCTAGAACGACAGGTAGCGACAGGGATTGAATATGCTGTAGCATCCAACCAGGTACAGATTACCGAATGACTCCACCTGAACAGGACTGGACCATCGGATTTCAAAGACATTCACGGTCCGGCCTCATCCGGAAATGGGGGTGTGCACTTCGATCAACTGCTTCGCGTGAGGGGCCACGTTGTATGTTTATTAGAACCGATGGACGCGTTCTCATACGTTCGCTTTCGCATACAGTCTTCTTTCGAGAACATACTCCACAGAGTTCTTTTCTTTCTTTTCGCCTGGATAAGGACGCGTTGGATTATCCGCTTTCCATGGTTCAGTTCTTGCGCAAGACTGACTTGCATCTCGTTCATACCGGGAAACAATGGTTGAATCCCGGATCTCAGAACTCCTGAAACACCATGAGGAGGGATCATGTCGCATCGTCGCAAGAAGTACCTATTGGCCGGTCTCGCAGGAGTGCTGTGTTCTACAGCGCTATTCGGAATCGCTATGGCTGACGATAGAGATAATAGGGGAAGAGAGACGGAGAGAGACAGGGACAGAGAAATGTCCTTTACTCGGATGTTTCCTGAGTTGCCCCCTTTTGCGCCACCGACCGATGCCGCACGTGAACAGGCCAAGAAGCTGGGTGAAAAAGGCGGCATCATCGACGCCTTAGATGACCTGAGCAATCCCATTCTGTCGATCACGGATCCCGAGCGCAGCAAAAACAATCCCGACAATCCGAACATGACGGCCGGCATGACATTCCTGGGTCAGTTCCTTGATCACGATATTACGTTCGATCCGAACTCTCCCTTGCTCGAAAAAACTAATCCCAAGAAGACCACCAACTTCCGGACGCCACGGTTCGATCTGGACAGTGTGTATGGCGGTGGGCCAGAGCGGTCACCGGATTTGTATGACACGAGTTCCTACGATATTAAACTGAAGGTCGAGGCTATTCCTGGTTCAGAGGCCTTCTCGCGCAAAGGAGCCGCCCGATTCGATCTCCCACGGGATCCGAATACCCTCGTGGCATTTCTGGGGGATCGACGCAACGACGAGAACACGATCCTCTCTCAGCTTCATGTGGCAATGCTTCGTTTTCACAATGCGGTGATCGACCACCTGCGCGCGGATCATCCCAATCAATCGGCTAAGCGAATCTTCGAGATGGCCCAACGCCAGGTCCGCTGGCACTATCAATGGATTATCCTGCACGAGTTTCTGCCTCTGACGATTGGACAAGATCGCGTCGATGACATCCTGAACCAGGGAATCCGCTTCTATCACTTCGATAGAGAAAATCCGTTGATGCCGATCGAATTTTCGGTGGCCGCCTACCGGTTTGGCCATTCGCAAATCCGCCCCAGCTATCGCCTTAACTTTGGCCGTCCCGAAGCTCCTTACCTCCACGATCCGTTCTTCGTGTTTCTCTTCGACGATAACCAAGACCCCAACAACCAGGATCCAAACGATCTGCGCGGTTTCAAGCGTGCACCCCGCCGGTTTGTCGACTGGCAGACCTTCTTTAAATTCGACGCCACCAATTTCCGGCCCAACAAGCGGATCGACGGCAAGCTCTCCAGCGTGGTGATGTTGCTTCCAGGCTCGCGCGGGCCCGCTCCGGGTCTGCCTGCCGACGGGATACAGTCGTTGGCCTCGCGCAATCTGATGCGCCACGTCAATTTCGGAATACCGTCCGGTCAGGCGATTGCGCGGAGGATGGGCCTTCCGGTGTTGACCCCCACGCAGCTGGATATGCTCAAACCCTTTGACATGGAGAAGAGCACCCCACTCTGGTTTTACATTTTGAAGGAGGCAGAGCTCATGGAGGATGGTCTCCGCTTAGGACCGGTGGGAGGCCGCATCGTCGGTGAAGTGTTCATCGGCCTGCTGAAGGCCGATGAAACCTCCTATCTGGCCGCTCGGCCAAACTGGACACCGGTGCTGACCTCTGCAACCCCCGGCGAGTTTCACATGACCGATCTGTTAACATTTGCCGGAGTGGTTCCACCGCTAGAATAACTGCGGCGACCGCGCCTGGAGACCACGCCGCAGACACCCTAGGCTACGGCCCCGCCAACATGCAGAACAACAGCAGCATTCTTGTGGAGAGAGCGCCTCACCAAACGCCTCATTTCATCCAGAACCTCTTGGGAACATCAAACGAGTACCGGAATTGGACGGCCACATATTTTTGAACAAGCCCTGACTTGTCCAATGGTTGGTCCTGTTCTCGATACACGCTTAGTTCCATGTTCTCGCGAAACCGCAACGCCAGCCCTATAATCCAATCCAATTCGGTAGGGTTGAGCTTGTTTCCAGCCTCCCGGTCTGTAAAGAGATTCATATCCCCGTACAGCACGACCCTATTTTTATAGAGGTCGAGATCCGCATGGGCCACATACCGAAAAAGGGCTTCCCCGGTATTATCTGGTCGCGCAAAGTAATTATTGTTATGAAACAGCCAGCCGGCACCGGCATAGGCGGTCAGGTTCTGATTCGGGAAGATGGCTTTCCACCAACTCACATCTTCTGCCGCCTGAAATCGAGACGTCAGCAAGGTATCCGCATAGGATTGCTTCAGGCCACTCTTATCGATGGGAGCATCGCGCTCATATTGGATACGCCAACCAAATCGATCCACAAGGCCTGTTAGAGCAAAGGTACTATCCCATTCACTCAATTCGATCCAGCCGTTTGTTCGATCTGAGAAGAAGTTTTGATCGGTGTAAAAGGTCAGGTATTGCTTGTAGAGGTCGGTTTCCAAGTGAAGCATGTGCCGAAGGCCGACTAATCCCGTGTTATCGGGACGTGCAGCGAAAGTCGGGTTGGATACAAAGGCGGCTTCGAGAAAATATCCCCCGAATAAGGTCTCTTCGGCTGCCCGTGCCCCCGCGCCGCCCGCCTGCTCCATTGATGGCAACGGACGACCGTACTTTTCCAACGCGAGGGACAAGGAAGGTGAAGCCAGAAACCCGATGATACTCAGGACCAGGAGGCCAAACGCACTGACGACGGTGGTGATCTGTCCCTGTTCCAGACGCTTCTCTCTCCCTGTTCGGCTAACAAGCCAAATTGAGCACACGACGAGGTAGAACTGTGTGAGACGGACCATGAGAAACGTCATGCTGCACTCCATTCTCCCTGTCCACGAAGACCGGGCCGGAGCCAATATCACACTCGTTGGATTAGGCCACGAGAGGAGGGGCTATGCGGGGAGACCGGTAATTCCTTGAGGGCATGGGATTCAAGCCGGCTATGTCGGATTGGTTACTACCACCCGCATCCATATGAATCCTCCCATGCAATTAGGTTTATCCAGTATCTATACGGTGTCGCGTAGCAGCGTTCAAACAGCAGAAAGATGGGGCCTTCTACCTCTATGAACAATATGTGTCAACCGGAAATTTTGACCTTGTGCCTCAAGATCGCCAGAACAGTTTTTACTGAACACAGGTGTGAAAAATCTCCTCGCAGTGATCCGTAGAATCAACCGACCGCGGCACCGACCTATACTCTACCCCCACCACGCGATTATCTTCCACGAGGAGGTGCGCCCAACACCCGTGATGCGCTCCTGATGTACTGCCCTTGGAGAGGGAGAATGATTCCTCAAACATGGGCGCTTCCTTGTAGTATGTCAGGACTGTTCCCTCGGCCGTCTTCGTTTCCTCAAGAGGGTTGCCGGCACAGGCGACGAGTTCTTGTTTGCTTTTCCCAAGTAAAGCCTTCCCGATGGGATTCGGTGCGATCGGCTGAGACGCAGTACATCCGATGAGCCAGGCAACGGTGCATACAACAAGAACGGAGATGGCGCGGATCATGTTCGCCTCATTGTTTTCTGAAGAGCAAGGGGAGGCTGACCCCACGAGGGCGTCTGAACATCGTAAGGCTCTCCCCCTCTTTCTTCTTATGTATCGCAGTCGCACTCTGCTCTCGCGTCCCTCAGACCTCGTTAGAATGGAGCAAAATCAAACCTCTGTGGAACCACGGGAGGCACCTCGATCTTGGGATGTTGTGAGGGACTGGACGGCGTCGGACGTTCCCCCAACGTGACACTGATTGTGTGCCTCGTGCCGTCTCGAAACAGTGTGAGCTCAATGGATTCCTTGGCCTTCAGTTGCCGGAGCACCTTGGCATATTGCTCGCTGGTCTTCACGTCCTGCCCATTGACTTCGACGAGGATATCGCCCCCCAGGACCCACGGTTCTCCCTCGATGGTCACATCCAGGTTGCCGGCACGAAGCCCGATCGTCTGGGCCGGGCTCCCGTCTTCAACATCAATGATGAGCAACCCGCTCACAAGGGGGAGCGCAATCAGGTTCCGCACTTCATCGGTCACTAATTTCCCTTTGATACCCAGCCAGGGCCTGATCACTCGGCCATTCGTCCGCAGTTCGGTCACGATGGATTTGACGGTATTGATCGGAATGGCGAACCCGATGTTCTGCGCTCCCATCAATATGGCCGAGTTGATCCCGACCACGCGATCCTCGGAATCGACCAGCGGTCCGCCGCTATTGCCGGGGTTGATCGGAGTCGTAGTTTGTATCACTCGTTCTTGGAACACTTCCTCTTTGGTCTCCAGCAGTTTTCCGAACCCGCTCACGATGCCTGTCGAAAACGCATAGCCCAACCCAAAGGGATGTCCGATGGCGAGGACTTTCTGACCGATTTCCAATTTTTCTGAATCGCCCAGTTGGGCAGGGGCATGCGGCCCTTGCGGGAGCATCACATGGAGTAGCGCGACATCCGATTGCGGACCGCTTCCAATCAGCTCTGCAGGGAGACGAGTCCCATCATGCAACGTCACCGTGATGTTGGCGGCCCCTTCCACAATATGGGCATTGGTCACGATCGAGCCCTGCTCATCGATTAGCACACCAGACCCGAGTCCTTTCCCCGATGCTTGCGCGATATGATGGTGCTGACATAGGCTGAGGCGACAAGGACGGTAGCGTTCGCCAACTTCTTGTAGACCCGTACGCTGTTCATTTCTTCCTGCGTAACCAAGGCACCCGCGAGCAGCCGGGGAGTTCCCTTGCAGACTGTCAGAACCAGGCAGGCGACCAACCAGGAACGGAGGTACCCTCTGGAAAGGCGGCAACGCAGTATTTGTACCTCCCTATGGTTCGTCGTGTGTTCCATGACACTCACGACTGGAATCGGAGACTTCAGACTCGCTCAACGTTCGCCGTTGTGGCACGTGTTTTAGCATGGCGACGCTCCTCCGCGTTCCATCCTGCCTCAGCGCCTCAATGATGCATCAGCTTGAGCGAGAGAAATTGGGACCTTCTACTTTCCAGTTGGTTGCATTGATAATTTCTAGACAGGCTACGACTCGATGGGAGTTGTGTCAATCCAGTCTAAGCCACCCAATGGCGAAAATTGGTTTCGAAGACCGTCAAACCGCGAGGTGTAAGGTCAAGCAACGACCCCACTAGTTGACTGCTTCCATTAGCAGTCTTGCAAGAACGGATGCGTTCATAACTGGTTAAGCTTGAGCGCGGAGCGCTGCTCGGATCCGCAATACGTAAACGCGAGCGACCGCCGTGTGTGGCGTCAAAACGTGCGACAAGAGCGCACGACTTTCGCTCTCCGATGATTCCCTAATTTCTTAGGCAGCGAGAAAGGACTTGTATCGGCGATCCACTCTATCGCAGGCTACGAGCCGTATGGGTATATCCACGACCTCAACGATGAAGAGAACGCTCCTGGCCGGAGCAATCGGCAATGTGCTTGAATGGTATGACTTCGCGCTCTATGGATACTTCGCCTCCGTGTTCGCCGCCTTGTACTTTCCGACCAATTCTCCCTCGATGTCGTTGATTTCCACCTTCGGCGTCTTTGCCGTCGGATTTCTCGCACGGCCCCTCGGAGCAATGCTGTTCGGCTATTGGGGCGACACGCTGGGACGACGCAATGCGTTGGCCTGGTCGATCCTCCTCATGGCTATTCCGACTTGCCTGGTGGGGCTTTTGCCGACGTACGAAATCATGGGGGTGATCGCTCCCATAGCCCTGACACTCTGCCGGTTTCTCCAAGGATTGTCAGTCGGCGGAGAATTCACCGGGTCCGCCACGTTTCTCGTCGAACACGCAGCAGCTTCGCGCCGCGGCTATGTCGGGAGTTGGGCAGGCTTCAGTGCCCAGATCGGCGCGCTTTTAGGATCCGGCGTGGGGGCGCTAATCGCGTCAAACCTTGCGGACGAGGCGCTCCGTCAGTGGGGGTGGCGGATTCCCTTCATGATGGGCGGCCTCATTGCCGTGGTGGGTTGGTATGTGCGAACCGGAGTTCCGGAGTCGCCCGCCTTCGAAACAATCCGCCTGGCAGGAGGACTCGCATCTTCCCCTGTCCGCGACGTGTTCACAACGCAGCGACTTGCCGTGGCAAAAGTCGCCGGCCTCGTGTGGTTGCACGGCGTAGCGTTCTACCTACTATACGTCTATCTGACGACCTACCTCGTAACGGTGACGACCGTTCCACTCGCCACTGTGCTCATTATCAATACGGGTTGTATGACGCTGCTGGCTCTGTTGATTCCCTTGATGGGTGCCTGGTCGGATCGAATCGGACAAGCTCCTCTGCTGATGACGGGGGCCACGGGGATCGCGCTCTTTTCATACCCGTGTTTTCTCTGGCTCACGAGCAATGACCTGCCCCGCATGATCGCGGCGCAAATCCTGCTTACAACGCTGGTCGCCTGCTACATGGGACCGTTCTTTGCCGCGGTTGCCGAGCTGTTCCCGACACCGCAACGCTATACCGGGCTCTCGGTCGGCTACAACATCGGAGCGGCATTGTTCGGCGGCACTGCCCCGCTGATTGCCACGCTCCTCATCGAATGGAGCGGCAACGTCTTGGCGCCCGCCTTCTACTTAATCTTTTGCGCGACCGTGTCCTTGGCCGTCACGCTCACGCTTCGAAACAAAGTGTCGTCACCGCCGGCTCCATAATGACACGAGCGTGCGGTAGAATTATCCAGACCATGCCTACCCCCTGCGCAGAGAATTGGACCCTCCTCCCTCCCCGATTACTGCTGGCGACGCTTGCCTGGCTCGTCTGGCCAAGCGTCGCACAAGCCGTCGACTATGGCAACGAGGTCACCGTCTGGATCGAACAGGGCCAGGCCGTCGCCAACAGTTTGGTGAGCGGTCGTCGGGAAATTCCCCTCGACGCACAAGAGACTGTCACCGGCTCAGGTGCAAACGGCATCAATGCCATTGTCGTGACCTCGCGCCGGCTGCTGGGTTTTTCTAGCCGCACCCTTACTTGGAGTAAGACGGATCGCGATCTCAATGAAAAGGTTCTCGAACGGAGGGTGTTGCCCGCATTCAGCGTGGTAAGAACGGACAAGCATCTGTACGGATTTCGCGGAGCGGACGGAGTCTGGCTAGATGAAGCCCTCGGGATACGAGAAATGGTCAAGAGTATCCAAACAACTGATTATGGTGCGGTATTCGTTACGAACGAACGGCTCGTGGGCTTTGCCTCTCTGCTCGGCGACTTCTCCTCAAAGGCACTCGGCGTCCACGAGCGCATCATGCGGTTGGACAACGAGAAAGGCCTCATCCTCGTCACCACCAGCCACCGCATACTCGTTTTCGGCAGCCGTTTAAGTGGATGGGAAGAATTCGAATGATGCTCCGGCTGAATCATCCCATACTTGTCAAACACCCCCTGTTTCTCGTCCTTAATAATCACGCACGCAAAGTCAACATGGCGTTTCCGATTGCCTTCACCGGTGATCATGAAAGGACAGGGCCGTCACAATCATCGAATTTCAAGTTCGCAAAATCATGAGCAAAAGGACTATCGCTATCGCATGCAGATGGCATTACATCTGCATAATACAGCCATTGAAGGTCCGTACGGCTATCCTGCGGCAAGACCCCAGAAAAGAGCAGCGTTATGGTGGTCCGACAACATCCCCGATTTCCAGCGTCTTTTTCTGGCACCCTCATCCACCAGAGTCACCTCCATCAGATTGACAAGTCGCTGGATCTCTCGCGCAAAGGCTGTCGGCTTGAAAGCCCCTTTCGAGCCTCCGCCGGAATGAAGGTTGATCTTCTGCTCTTTATCCCTGAAGACAAGACCCCGATCCTCATTCAAGGCGCCGTTGTACGCTGGTCAGGAACACACGGGATCGGTATCGAGTTTCAGTCCCTCGCTTCACCCCATCAGGAACGGTTGGACTGCACCCTCCGGCACCTCGAAGGCAGGGCTGGTCACAGTTAACACCACACCGATAAGACAGCTCATCAACACATCCCGCGCGCAGGCGAGGCGAAATGGTTCCCTGACAGCTGTTTCTGTTCTCCACGAGCTGGGGAGTGGTGATGAGACAGATACGGCGTTATATCTCTGCGCTTGACTGCTCGCTCAACCAGGCTACGAACGCTTTACGGAGCATGCGTTTATGGTTCGGTTGGTACCCGGGGATGCTGGAGTAATCTTCCAACTTCAGCATCTTCTGAATCATGGTCACTGTATACGACGCACCTTCGATCTCGTGATCTTTGTGCCACACGGCAAGACGATTCTCTGACTCACCCGTCTTGCCCTTCTCGAAGACGTGCCACTCACAGTCTTTCGAATACCGAAGGTAGGCCATGGCGTTATTCAAGAACTAATACAAACCCGCGCGCGCGACGAGGGAATTTCAAAGCACTCCCGGGTGGTCACAGCAGCAGAGGCACCCGGCCCCCCTCCATCCATTCCAGCCAATCTGTACCTGAGCTCCGTGCAGTAGACAAACCGGCGCGAAGATCTGGGACAGACTGATCAGCTAGGGAAGATGGCTGTTCACAGAAGGTTGCCACGCGGAATGCGCGTCGCGGCTAGCCCGCATTATTCTTGACGGTTCGTCGCGAATTCGCCCGAATGCATGTTCCTCGTGAAGCGTATCTCGTATCTCCCATGCAACAATACAGACACACTCATTCTGTCCTGCGCTTCACGCTCAAGAGTGGCGGGTTGGCGATTGCAGCAGAAGCGCCCATGAAATAATGAGGACTAAATGGCCTCACCGTGAGTGGTGCGAATTTCAGGCGACAGCCGACGAGGTCCAGCGCTCCTTGCGCATCTTCTCGCAGCGGTTTTGTCCAACAGACTTCTACGAGACAGATCTCACGCCCGAGCGTCGAACGGCCGGTTTGAATTTCCAAAAGCTGCCCTTAGACGGAGCGACGCCGAGCAGTAGTCGCATTCCGGTTGGACTATCGTTATCCGCCGTGCCATGCCCCTCTTCGAGGATCGTGCCATCGCGATTCACGGAGCGTATCAAACCATAGGTACATGGACGAATACTCGGGCTTCGTGTTTCCCGCCGACGTTCGGGCCGAAGAGGCCTTCCACCTCTCTGGACTGTTTTATGATGAGGGTGCTCCGCAACCTGCACGCCCATTTTCTTCAGCAGTGCCTTGCTATTTGACCGTATGTATTCAATGATCTGCTTCATTGAATCCCCTTCACCGTCACATGGACCTTTCCCCGACTTCCGCATTGTCGGCACCCGCGATTTGGACGTTGTAATATATTGTCAGTGTTATTGTACAGAACCAAAATGGGCTCACAGTACTACGTCGACTACGTTCCCCATTCCCTAACATGCCCCGTATGGCGGCGCCTTCCGGCGGGTTAGATCATCGAGTATCCGTTGTTGACCAATCGTTCCAATATATGATACCTTGCCTCCCGAGTCAGAAATGCAGGAGAGCTCGGATGCCCCGACCGAAGGAATTCATTCCAGACGACGCGATCGAGAAGGCCATGCAGGTCTTCTGGCTCAGGGGTTACGAGGCCACGTCGATGGAAGATCTCCTGACCGCAATGGATATTAATCGCGGCTCACTCTATGACACCTTCGGCGATAAGCACCAATTATTCCTGAAAGTGATAGACCGGTACTGCCACGGATTCGTCGGCGAAAAATTCTCATTGCTTGATCAACCGGGGCCAGCGCTTCCAACACTTCGTCGGTTTATCTATGGCATGATCGATGGCGGCTTGGCCGATCCGCAGCGCCGCGGTTGCCTGATCGCCAACACGGTCATGGAATTGTCGCCGCACGAGGAAGAGATCGCGGGCACACTCCGCCAGGTCCTCAAGATGGCTGAAGACACATTCTTTCGGGTCTTGGTTCGCGCCAAACAGCAGGGTGAATTGAAGATTGATAAAGATCCGCGCGCGCTGGCACGCTTTCTCACGACGATGATGCAAGGAACAATTGTGATGATCAAAGCCGGAGCATCGGCCGACGTAGTGAAGCAGACAGTGGAGACTGCGCTCTCGATCTTGGCTTGAACCGATCTCTTTTTTTGACCTATTATGGAACGCTCGTTCCACATTTGAAGTTACAGAGGCCATCCAAGAGAGGAGGTGCCGTATGATATGTCAACGTCGCGATGGGCTGATGATTCGAGAGCGGTATGATGATCTTGAATTGGGCTCTTCGGAATATGACATCTCCGCCTGGCGCTGTCTCAACTGTGGCGCGATCGTCGATCCTGTGATCGCGGCTCATCATCAAACCACTCACAAGACCGAGTCTGACCCGTTGCGCCGGCAACGGCTGAAGAAACTGGTGATGGCGACATTAAGAGACTCATCGCTCACTGCAATGCGGAAAGGTGCCGCACGATACGCTCAACACAATTCTTTCACGGAGGTGCACCCATGAGACTCGCAAATAAAGTAGCTCTTATCACGGGCGGAGGAACCGGTATTGGAGAGGCGATTGCGAGAGTCTTTGCACGGGAAGGCGCGAAGGTCGCGATCACGGGTCGGCGGAAGGAGGAGTTAGCGCGGGTCGTCAAAGACATTGAGAAACAGGGTGGCCATGCATTGGCGCTTCAAGGAAGCGTGACGAACGAATCGGACGTTCGCAAAGCGGTGGAGTCCACTGTCCGAACGTTTGGGAGACTCGACATCCTCGTGAACAACGCGGGTAACCTGTTCTATGCCGGGCCGCTGCATGAAACCAGCGACCAGATTTGGGACGAGACGCTCGACTTGTTCTTGAAAGGGACATTCCGATTCATGCGTGCCACGATCCCGCTGATGTTGAAGCAGGGCGGGGGTTCGATTCTCAACGTGTCAACGGTCGCGGGGATGAAAGCCATCCCCTTCTTTCAGGCCCATGCGTACCAGGCGGCGAAAGCGGGCGTGAATATGCTGACCAAATCAGTAGCGGTCGAGTACGCAAAGCAGGGCATCCGTTGCAACTGCATCTGTCCCGCGGGCGTACTGACCCCGCCGGTCCAGGAGATGCTGAAGGACCCGAAGGCTAAAGCGTTATTCGAGAACATCCATCCGATGGGTCGCCTGGGGGAGCCGGAAGAAGTAGCCGAAGCTGCGATTTATTTTGCGTCCGATGAGTCACGCTGGACGACCGGCAGCATGCTGCCTGTCGACGGGGGAGTCATGGCGGTATGAGTGCGCAGGAGACGCGCCAAGAAGATGTTCAACCGTCGCTATCAACGAATCGGCATCAAGATCAGAACAGATAGGCCATCGCGCCTATCGGGATAGGAAGAGCCATCATGACGACAATGGAGATCGGCAAGGAACTGGTTGCCTTGTGCAAGCAGGGCAAAAATCAGGAGGCGATCGATCGACTCTACTCCCCGAATATCGAAAGCGTCGAACCCGTCGCTATGCCGGGTATGGAACAGACCCAGAGCGGGATCGTGAAGATCAAAGGCAAGAATCAATGGTGGACGGACAACCATGAAATCCATGGGAGCGTAGCCGAAGGACCGTTCCCTCATGGCGACCGCTTCATTGTGCGATTCAAATATGACGTCACGCCCAAGCACACGACAAGACGGATGACGATGGATGAAACAGGTCTCTACACGGTGAAGAATGGAAAAATCGTGAAGGAGGAATTCTTCTACTCGATGTAAGCATCGAAGGCTGCGCAACATCTGAAGTGAAACGGCATTGTTCACCCCCATCCATAAAGGAGGAGAAGATCATGGCGACCAAACAATATAAGCAACTGGGATGTCTGGATGTTGACCCCAAAGCCGGCTGCGGATTCCAGGTGCGGGCTGAGTCGGAGGCGGAACTGATGCAGTTGGTAGCCATCCACGCCAAGCAGTGCCATAAACTGGATTCAATCCCGCAGGAGATGGCGGCCAAAGTGAAGGCGGCGATCAAGACAGTGCCCGTCACGGTCTAAGGAAAATCTTTACTCAGGCGAGGCCTCCCTGCGTGGACATAAGCATGCGGGGGCCTCTCCTAGGCCGCCTGATAAGGGAGCCAACTTGTCATGGCGACCATGATCTATCAGAAAGTATCGTTCACCGCATCGCCGTGTGAACTGTTCACGATCTATCTCGATTCGCAAAAGTACGGCGCGGCGATCGACGACAGGGTGTCAATCAGCCGCAAGATAGGTGCGAGATTCACGGAGTTTAGTGGCATGTTGCGGGGGCATAACCTCGGATCTTCCCGAATCGGATGATCGTCCAATCGTGGCGAGCGAAACCGTGGAAGAAGAGCGATCCCGACTCGATCCTGATCTTGCTTCTCCATAAGACCGGTCGCGGCGGGCAGATCGAGTTGATTCAAGCCGGCATACTCAATTTCGACTAGCTTCCAATTAAGAGAGGCTTGACAATATCCTATTGGACTCCATGGGATAAATACTTCACGGCCCGGCGGTCACGACAACGAGGAGGTTTCATGCAACGCTTGATTGGATTGTTCGCTCTTCCTATGCTGCTGGTCGGGCTCTCCGCCTGTAGCTATTTGTTCTATCCCCGAGCAGGCGACTATGCGACGCAGGCGAAAGGCGCCAGCGGCCGGTGCGGAAGCGATCTGGCGTGCTTCGACCAGACGATCAAATCCACATCATCTGCGCCTTGAGCGGCGGCTGACGCTCCGATTACGGTTGTGTCGACATGGCACGGAGGGAACACACATGACACAGCAATCTTCCCAACAGATCATCGAAGGCCAACGACAGGACTGGAACCGCGTCGCCGGGGGCTGGGAGAAGTGGGATCGATTCTTCGACGAACAGATGGCGTTCCTCAATCACCGGCTCGTGGCCGATGCGCGGCTTCGAGCCGGCATGCGCGTGCTCGATCTGGGTTCGGGCACCGGGTATCCCGCGCTCCTTGGCGCTCAAACCGTCGGCCCGAGTGGAGGCGTGATCGGGCTGGACCTCGCCGAGCAGATGCTCGCCGTCGCGCGACGCAAGGCCACGGCGTTGGGCCTCGCGAACGTGACGTTCCGTACGAGTGACGTGACTGCTCTTCCATTTGACGCGAACTGGTTCGATGCCGTCACGAGCCGCTTCTGTTTGATGTTTCTGCCAGAGATTCCGAAGGCCGCAGCCGAGATCGCTCGCGTGCTGAGGCCCGGAGGGTGGGTCGCGGCAGCTGTCTGGTCTTCGCCAGAGAAGAATCCCTCGATCGGCCTCTCGATGGAGGTGATTAAGAGCGTGGTCGAACTGCCGCCGCCAGATCCCACTGCCCCAGGCATCTTTCGCCTTGCTAAACCTGGCGATCTCGCCGGCATGCTGCAGCAGGCGGGATTAGTCGATATGACGGACCAGGAATTTCTCGCAGAATGGTCGTATGCCTCAGCCGAGGAGTACTACACGAGCCTCCTGGAAATCGCGGCACCGGTACAGAATCTCATGGCCAAACTCTCGGCGCCCCAAGTGCAAGAGGTAAGGCGCCTCATCACCCAGGCTGCGGCCCAATACCAGCGTGGCAACAGAATCACCTTTCCCCTCGCCGTCCGGATGGTCGCGGCGCGCAAACCTTTGTGAGACTACCGTGGCGCCGAAACACGACGGGTTCAGAGATTTCGTGCTGGATCAACTCAGCGAACTATCCGGCCTAACCCATCGGGCGATGTTCGGCGGATACGGGCTGTACTGTGGTAGGGTGTTCTTCGGCATCGTCCATAAGAGCCGGCTCTATTTCAAGACGAATGCGACCACGGCACCACGATATCGCAAGCGCGAGATGAAACCATTCAGACCCAACGCCAAACAGACACTCAACACCTATTACGAAGTTCCGGTGGATGTCCTGGAAGATGCGGAAGAGCTGACGATATGGGCTCAGCAGGCTAGTACCCTCTGATGACTTTCACGTTGCACAGGCTCAATCGCGTGCCATACCGACACCTGCTTCTTGTCGGACTACTCGGTTGTTTGTGTTCTTTTCCTGTGTGGGCCGATGAGCGCCCGACACCGAAGAGCTTGTGGCAGACAGTCCTTACTCCTCCCGCCGCTGATCAGCAACTGACACCGCGGAGGCTGTGGGTGCTCCGCGATCGGGAGATCGCCCTCGATCTCCCACTGCTTCAAGTCTTGAAGGATGCCGGCGCTAGACCCCATCCCCGGATAACCATTGAACTATTTGATGGCGCCAACCACGAGCTGGATATCACGTCGACGATCTCCCGTAGCAACGATAGCGCTATCATCCGTGGCACGTTCAAACCGCCTTCGAGGGGAGACTTTACCTTTGTCGTCAACGGCTCGCTCCTTGTAGGAACCATCCAACTGGGCGATCGCCTCTACAAGACCGAGCACATCGCCAACGGACGATTGCGGCTTCTCGAAATCGATCCCGAAAAAATGCCGCCGGATTGATCCTCTCCCCTACCAGCCCGTGGCGATTCCCCGCGCTCTGTGCCACACTGCTCCATGTCTCGGCAACCGACACTTTGGACAATTGGTCATTCGACCAGACCGATTGATAAGTTCACCAATTTCTTGCGCGTGCATGAGATCCGCCTCCTCGTGGACGTCCGAACGATTCCACGCTCACGATACAATCCGCAATTCAATACGGACGCGTTGGCCGAGAGCCTAAAAGAAGCCGGCCTCCTCTCTCTCCACATGCCGGCGCTTGGGGGTCTTCGAAAGGCTCGGAAAGATTCGATTAACATCGGATGGCGCAACGCCAGTTTTCGCGGGTATGCCGACTACATGCAGACGGAGGAATTCCAAAGAGCCCTTGAAGAGCTTATGGCGTATGGCACGGACATGAAGACGGCGATTATGTGTGCCGAGGCTGTCCCTTGGCGCTGCCACCGCTCGCTGATTGCCGATACGCTGGTGAGCAAAGGCTGGGAAGTACGGCACATCATGTCTGCCGAGAAAGCCACCCCGCACGTCCTCACATCATTTGCCCATTTCGAGAAGGGCACGGTGACCTATCCAAAACCGACCGACTCCCCTTCGTTGTTCTAACTGAGTGCGATGATGTACCCCTTCCTGGCCGATCTGGTTCTGGTTGTTCACCTGGCTTTCGTGGTTTTCGTTCTGTGCGGTGGACTGCTCGCCCTGAGGTGGCGGTGGATTGCGTGGGCGCACCTGCCGGCTGCCGCGTGGGGCGCGGTCGTCGAGTTCAGCGGATGGGCATGCCCATTGACTCCACTCGAGAACTGGTTGCGCGAGCAAGCAGGCGAAACCGGCTACCGCTCAGATTTTGTCGCCTACTACTTGTTGCCGGTACTGTATCCCAATGACCTGACTCGCGATGTCCAACTCATGCTTGGCACGGTCGTGCTCGTGATCAATCTTTCGGCATATGGTTGGGTGTGGCATCGAATGCAGTGGCACCGACATCGGCCTTGACTTCTCGGACGGCAGAGCATGGCCGTTCCCCTGCCCCGCTTCCGAATTACGACGAGCTAACCCGCATTTTTCATGAACGTTTCTGCTGTAATCGAGGATGCGCTGCTGTGACAAGTCGTCATGAGTCATGCGGGTTAAAGGCCGCCTTGTTCAGCATTGGAGCCGTCGGATGTCGCCGACGCCCTGTTCCCTTTCTAACTTTGTGCAGAGCCACTGTAAGAAAACGGATTGCCGCACGACACACCACCGGCAAATCCGTATCCCTACAAGATACGTAGAAACTAGAGTTGACGGAAGTTGTCATAAATTGATACATGGAGAGGCATGCATATTTCCATTCGACTATGAGGACGCTATGCCAGTAGATGAGATTACTCAAAAGGTCAGCGATCGCTATGCTCGGGCTGTGTCAACGGGCGAGCAGATGTGTTGCCCGATCAGCTATGACATGGCCGATCTCAAATCCTTCATCCCGGAAGAAGTCCTCAAAATTTCGTATGGTTGCGGGACGCCGGCCGGCTTGAAGACGGTCTCCCACGGGGAAAAGGTGCTGGATATCGGTTCAGGTGGCGGCATCGATTGCTTCGAAGCCTCTCGGCTCGTCGGCTCCACTGGTCATGTCATCGGAATCGACATGACTGACACGATGCTGGCCATCGCCCGAAAGAATGCCCCTATCGTCGCAGCCAATCTTGGATACACTGCCTCCAACGTCGAGTTTCGCAAAGGGATGGCCGACGCGATACCGGTGATCGACGGTGCCGTCGATCTGATCATCTCCAACTGTGTGATCAACCTGGCACCGGATAAACGGAAAGTCTTTGGGGAAATGTTTCGCGTCGCCAGACCGGGTGGACGATTTACGATCTCCGACATCGTATCCGATCGGCCCGTTCCGCAGTATTTGGTGCATGACACTGAAAAATGGGGTGACTGCCTCTCCGGATCGCTGACGCTCACCGACTATATCGCGGGGATAGTGGGAGCCGGCTTCCTGGGCATTCATCTGCTCAAGTTCTCGCCCTGGCAAGTGATCGATGGCATTCACTTCTTCTCCGTCACGTTGACGGGATATAAACTTTCCGCGGGCGCGCCTGTATCGGCCGTTCGTTATGCCACGCTCCGCGGACCGTTCAGCCGAGTGGTCGATGAACTGGGCATGACCTATCTCCGAGGCATTCCCCAGCCAATCACGCCGGAGGCTGTATCTCTATTGAGCCAGGCTCCGTTGGCATCTCACTTTATTCTGTCCTCGACCCCGCTATGGCTGGATCGAGCCGATGACCGATGGACCGCGGTCTATCCGGCAGACGCGCCCTGCCACTGGCAAGGACATTTTGCGATGCTTGCCGGCCCCTTCGTCGAAGCCGCCGATGACGATCACCATATGTATCGCCGAGGCGAACCGGTGGAGGTCTGCTCCAAGACACTGACAGTATTACACACCGGTGGCTACGCCCCTCACTTTGCGATCATCAATCGGGCGGGTCAGAGCGTCAGCGGTAACGCCGTCACCTGTTCCTCCAACAAGGGAAGCTGCTGCTGATGAAAGTCTCTTCACGCAGCAAGATGCTGACTCCACGCCAATGCGCCACGGTTCTTAAAGCCTTGGGCGACGAAACGCGGCTGCGTATCTTGGAATCCTTGCTCGTCAGTGAAAAATGCGTGACGGATCTTGTGCAAGAATTGAAGTGCACTCAACCCCATGCCTCCCACCATCTCAGAATTCTGCGAGACGCGGTGATGGTCGAGGGGCATCGGCACGGCAAACAGGTGTGTTACAAAGTCTCTCCCACGATCCAACGAGCCCTGGCAAATAGGCAAGGGCGGGCTCTGGATTTCGGCTGCTGCGAGTTGCGGTTTCCGAATACGGCGTTGATGACGATCGGTCATGTGCGCTGATAGTGATCGGTTCTTGAGGAGTGTTCTCTCTTTCTCACAGGCACAGATATGGCTCTGACCCTACTGGGACAACATCACCCGCTTGCCTCTTCCACCGAGCAATTGAGGATGCTTGGGAAGACCACATGCTGTCTTCCGTTCGAAACACAACTCGATCGCATCGGCCTGCTTCCTCTTCGTGCTACCGGGATCACAGTTTTTCAGATCAATGTCGGCAAGCTCTGCAATCAGACCTGCCGACACTGTCATGTCGATGCGGGGCCTGACCGGAAGGAACACATGTCCCGCGAAACGGCAGAGCAATGCATCCGCGCTCTCGCTCAGACTGATATTCCGACAGTCGATATTACGGGTGGCGCACCGGAACTCAATCCCAACTTTCGCTGGCTGGTTGAACAGAGCCGGACACTGGGTCGCCATGTGATGGATCGATGTAACTTGTCTGTTTTGCTCCTTCCATCTCAAGCGGACTTGGCAGAATTCCTCGCCGGTCATCGTGTGGAAATCGTCGCATCGCTGCCCTACTACCGCGCCGGCCAGACCGATGCACAGCGCGGCGATGGCGTATTTGAGAAATCGATCCAGGCGCTCCGGCTCCTCAACCAACTCGGTTACGGAGAGCCAAGCAGCGGGTTGTCATTGAATCTCGTGTGCAATCCTGTGGGGGCGTTTCTCCCTCCCAAGCAGGAGACGATCGAAGCGCAGTTTCGAAAAGAACTCCGGACTCGCCATGGTGTCGAGTTCAACCATCTCTATACAATCACCAACATGCCGATCAGCCGATTTCTTGAGTTTCTCGTGGAGAGCGGCAACTACGAACAGTATATGGAACGATTGGCCAATGCCTTCAATCCCGCTGCCGCAGCCGGTGTCATGTGCCGCTACACGATCTCCGTGAGCTGGGACGGCACTCTCTACGACTGCGACTTCAACCAGATGCTCGATCTGCCGGTGGATCATGGCGCGCCCGCTCATATCCGCGACTTCGATCCGGCGCAGCTCGATCGGCGCCAGATCACAATCCGCAATCATTGCTATGGCTGTACAGCCGGAGCCGGTTCGTCTTGTGGAGGGACGGTCGCCTGAGTTATCGTGCATGGCCAATATATAGAGGTATATAGATGAATAAATGTCATGTCTTGTTCATGCTGAAGAAATACGCGGCTCCGGTTGCCCTATCGATGGCGGCTCTCATGTGCGTCCCGCCATCGGCCGGAGCCCAGGGGACCGCCGAGGATCAACTGACCGGAAAACTCGTCCTCACCGGTTCTAGCACCATCGCCCCGCTGGTTGCCGAAATCGGCAAGCGTTTCGAATCCCTCCATCCCAAGGTCAGAGTAGATGTGCAAACGGGGGGTTCCTCGCGTGGGATCACCGACGCAAAACAGGGACTCGCTGATATCGGAATGTCCTCACGGTTGCCGAAGGATGAAGAAAAGGTCGACCTTGTCACATATATTCTTGCACGCGATGGCGTCTGTTTCCTGGTCCACAAGAGTAATCCCGTTGAAGCCCTGACGGATCAGCAAATCGTGGATATTTTCACCGGGAAAATTACTAACTGGAAACAGGTCGGAGGCCGTGATGCGGCAGTGACAGTGATTAACCGAGCAGACGGTCGATCGGAGCTGGAGTTATTTAGTCACCACTTCAAGGTCAAACCGATGGATATTAAGGCACACCTCATTGCGGGCGACAACGAACAGGGCATTAAAACTCTGGCGGGCAATCCTAATGCCGTCATTTACATGTCAGTCGGAACGTCCGAGTATGATGCCGCTCAGGGTATTCCTATCAAGTTACTTCCCTTGGGAGGGGTTCCCGCTTCGACTGCAAATGTACGAAATGAAACGTTCCCTTTTGCCCGTCCGTTAGTTCTGGTCGCCAAACCCAATCCGAAACCATTGACGAAGGAGTTTGTCGACTTCGCCTTGTCGCCGAAAGTTCACGACCTCATCGAAGAGTTTTCCTTTGTCCCCATCAAATAAAGATAGACTCGTCATTGGGGTGCTGCGGCTTTGCGCTACTTTCGCAGGCGCAATTGTCCTGTTCATTGTTGTTTTCTTGGCCATTGATTCTATGCCAGCGTTGCGGCATGTTGGGTTATTTCGATTCTTTACTGATGCCTCGTGGTACCCCTCTCAGGGGCTCTACAATCTTACGCCGATGCTATGGGGAACCCTGTTCGCGATGGTTGGCTCCGTCCTGATCGCGACACCGCTGGGTATCCTCTCCGCGGTGTTCTGTCATTACTATGCGCCGCCGGCCGTTGCGCGGCCCTACCGGCGGCTGATCGAGCTACTCGCGGGCATCCCGTCCGTGGTCTATGGATTCTGGGGCCTCGTGGTGCTCGTCCCACTGATCGGGGCGATCCGTCCACCTGGGCCGAGCTTGCTTGCCGGGATCGTGATCCTCACGATCATGATTCTTCCCACGATCGCCTTGATGGCTGACGCAAGCCTTGCCAACGTTCCCCAACAATACTTGCGCGGTGCGGCTGCGTTGGGGCTGCCACGCTGGGCGACCATTCGTGGTGTCGTGTTCCCAGCGGCCAAATCGGGGTTGTTCACCGGCGTGATCCTTGAGACCGGTCGGGCCATCGGGGAGACGATGGCCATTCTCATGGTCTGCGGAAACGTGGTGCAGACTCCTCACAGTCTGTTCGATCCGATGCGCACGCTGACCGCCAATATCGCGCTGGAGATGGCCTATGCCCTCGGGGACCATCGCGCCGCGTTGTTCGTCAGTGGGCTGGTCCTGATGGGGATGATCGCAGCGCTTGTCGGCGCGGCGGACTGGATCAGTCGCGGAAGAATCTATGGTTAACGCACTAGAACGATATCATGGTGGGCGCGAATGGCTCGCCTC
>Ga0187894_10002240_pt1 | contig 23334 bp, 18 predicted proteins | sample GBC1701081metaG_FD_136650 | JGI IMG/M metagenome (GOLD analysis project Ga0187894, IMG submission 136650) | White microbial mat communities from a lava cave in the Kipuka Kanohina Cave System on the Island of Hawaii, USA - GBC170108-1 metaG ... | reverse complement strand
GAACAATACGAGCGGAAGTATTTTGAAGAAATAGCCAGGAAGGCAACTGAAGTTCTTGACAACAAAAAGTGAAAGGAGTAAAAGCTAAGTCACTTTCGTGTCGCAATTTTTAGGACCACCTCAATCCACTGTCTGTACAATCATTGGTAGAGAAGGATTAGCAAGTGAATTTTGTTCTCTATACAAAGCACTCGATTTATATGTAATAGCCAAAGTTCCAGCATTCGGAAGCGTCATACTTATCAGTTTATCTGAGGGAGATTTGATATTGAGAATCACATCATCATTTATAGAACCAGGAGGACCATTCGCCTCTATTTGATCAACCATGCCATCCCCGTTTATATCAACAAGACGTGCAGAGGTATCAGTTCCTGCATTATTCGCTGTGACACGCCAAACATTCCATAAAATGCTGGCATCCTGCCAAGCATTACCTCTATTCAGAAAAGTCCTTGTTACTCCGCCCAGCTTTTGTACGAGGTCAACAAGTCCGTCACTGTTGATATCAACGGCTCTGAAACCCTGATCATAAGGAGAACTTGGTGGGCTGTGATAGAAAGGGATTGGTGGCGCTAAACTTGTGTCCACTTCCCAATTACCATCACCTTGGTTGAGATAAGTAGTTAAATGCGGTGTGCTGGGAAATTCCAGATAAGATTCAAGAATATCTGTCAAACCGTCCGAATTGACATCGGTTAGGGCTATCTCTCTTTGGTCAGCAGGGATTTGCCAATTCGCTCTCGCCCATCCGTTTCCAGTATTAAGGAATACATCTTCCTGAATAACACTTGGATTAAAAGGGTCTCTTAAAGCTCGAAAAGTATCTAGTAATCCATCTCCATTTAAGTCAGCCAATTGTCCATTATTTGCCGGGTTAAGTGAGCCATTCCCCGAAGCAAATTTCAATGGTGGCTGCCATTGCGAGGATTCTGCCCACCCTGAACTGTTATTAAGAAATGTACGACTTCCGAAATCATTGCTTTGTACAATATCGGTCAAATTATCACCGTTGACATCAACAAAGCGGACTCCAAGATCTCGGAATCCCTCACCGGGCGGTGCAGAAATGGCGATAAGAGGAGATTGCCACGTCGGGCTGACTGTCCAGTTACGGTTTCCCGTATTGAGATGAGTAGTACGAAATTCTTGATTGGATGGGTCTCGGTATGCGTGTATTATGTCCGTTAATCCATCACCGTTTACGTCTGCCAATATAGCCTCACGAAGATCAACCGGAATACTAAATTCACTATCTCTTTGGAAAGGTCCCGGTTCTGATGACGCACGACTATAGGTAAAATTGATTGGGGGAAGCGAGACTGATGCCGCCGATGGCAAAATCTTCGACATGACCGATTTTGGTTAAGGCGATGCCGCCAGCCTGCCGCCGGTGTGCCTAAACTGTAAAAGTCCACATCGGTTGTCGTATTCGTGCTGCCTTCGATGAAGTTGGTAAAAGCTCCGGCAGTTGCCAGGGTATCGTTCGGCTCCGCCTCCTCGGTGCAAGCAATTACCTCAATCGTGAAGGAACCGCCAATCGTCGTGGAATCTTCATCTACGAAAAGATAAACCACCTGTCCGGCAGTCAGCGATTGACACAGAATCTCTTCTGATAGCTCTGTTGAATTGCGATTTGCCACCCGAAAAGCGGTCAAGAATATACTTCTCTTCCAGTGAAAAGGTTTCGCCCGCCTTCAGTTGGACAGCGTTTGCGTCAATACAAATTGTCTCTTCTGGAGTTAGGACAGCCGAATTGGAATGTTTTTAGAAATCCAATCAAAGGTAAGCAGAGGCGTACAGCCGCAAAATGCATTTTCGTTCTTCATTTTGCGGCTGTTGACGGGGGGTTTTAGAAATGCAGGACAAAGCCGCCGGAGGTCAGTACATTGTGTTGGCGGCTCCCGGATAGTGGCACATTATAGTTGGGCGTGACGGAATAGAAATCCCGCACTTCGCCGCGAAGACTTAAAAATTTCACTATCTTTATGTCTACGCCGCCGCCGAAGTCGAAGACGCCGCTATTTTTGCCGCGTCTTCCGGTATTTGCCTGATCGTTAATACGGAATTCACTTTCATCAATGCGCCCGTAGCCGCCGCCGATTGCTCCATAAGGCGACAGCCGCGCAGCGGGGAAAAACTTAACTTTCAATCCCGGCGTGAAAAACAAAGAGGCATAGTTGCGTGGCACATTGACATTTGTGGATTGAACATCGCGGCTTGGGGTAGCCGCAAACGGCAACTCCAGATAAAAGGCTGCGTTTTTCCCGCCAGCCAGACGATAGGCGTAATTGGCGTAGTAGGTCAGCCCGGACGAATTTCTCACCGAACCGCTTTGCGGCGACTGTATATCTCGATCACTTGTCTTGATACCGCCAAGCAGAAGCCCCACCTCCTGCTTTTGCGCCGAAACAGTTGCTGCGCCAATAAGAAGTACTGCCATCCCAAACAATAATTTTGTCTTCATTGTTATTCCTCCTGATTTGATTTTAGTAGGACACGCTACGAACAGCTGCACATCTGAGAAACAGGAGAGCAAATCTGTATGTTTCGTGATATTGAACTTTATTGAAATATCGGCTCGTTTTGATAGGCACGGCGCGCCGTAAGAACAAATCGGCAATTGCCGTCAGCGATTGGCAGCTATATCGAAGGTAAATTTCAATTCATTCTTTACCTTAATTGTGCCACCGGCGATGGAAACCGGCTTGATGCCATAGTCGGTTTGTCGTAAAGAAAATTGTCCCTGCGCCTGCAAACCATTTTGAGAAAAATCAATAGTGGCAGGTATAGTTATGGCGCGAGTCACACCGTGTAAGGTGAGTTCGCCGGTTATCTTTGTTTGATATTTCCCTTCTGCAATTCTCTGAGCAGAAACATTATCGCTTTTGAAGGTGATTTCCGAATACTTATCTACTTCCAGCACTTCGGAACGCAGGGTTTTTTCGATCTTCTGCCGGTCACTGTCGCTTACTTTATCCATCACCGCCAATGAATCGGCTTTGATATTCAAGGTGAGCGAGGCAGGCGCAACAGTGTCATAAGTGAATTTTACTTCGCCGGTGAAATCGCGGATGGCGATAGTATGATCATGCGCCAGAGCAGAAAATAAACCTCCGGCATAGGCTTTTACCTGAAAGCGGCTCTGGCTGGCATTAACTGTATATCTGCCTTCATTAGAGGGCAAAAAGCAGGAACTTGCCGGAGGCAGGATGGTTGCTGAAACAGGTGAAAGTTTTTCAATAATTGGAGAAAACAGCAGTAAACCGAAAATAAACAATAAAGCAAGCAGTAGAGAGATAAATGTTCCGCTATTTCGCCTGTCGCTCATTGCCAGGTTCCTCCTTGCAAAATGTAGAGTTTCCCTTTGTATAATCTTGCAACTGTCTACTTTATTCCGGTAGCAAGAAAAAAGTATCCCCCAAGAGTTATGAATGGCTTGAGCCGTACAACCCTGCTTACTGATTACCTCCAAGGTCTATTATTCAACAGTGACAGACTTTGCCAGATTGCGCGGTTGGTCTACGTCGCAGCCGCGCCGCACGCCAATATGATAAGCAAGCAACTGTAACGGCACAACTGCCAGCGTCGGTGAAATCAAATCGCTTGCCGCCGGAATCTCAATTACCTGATCGGCTACCTGTCTTGCCTCCGTATCGCCTTCCGTTACCAATGCAATCACCTTGCCGTCGCGGGCTTTGACTTCGACCATATTGGAAAGCGTCTTCTCGAATCGCAGCTTTGAGGTTTCGCTTGTTTCGTCGCGGGTGGCAATGACGACCACCGGCAATTCTTCGTCTATCAGCGCATTCGGTCCGTGCTTCATCTCGCCCGCCGGATAGCCTTCGGCATGAATGTACGAGATTTCTTTCAATTTCAACGCCCCCTCCAGCGCAATCGGAAAATTGATACCGCGTCCGAGATAGAGAAAATCCTGAGCGCGGTGATACTCACGCGCCAGTTTTTCAATCTGATCGTCACAACTGAGCAAGGACTCAAGCTGTACGGGCAGACTGTTCAAGGCGCGAACGTGACGTAACGATTCCTCTTCATCTATCAAGCCGCGCACTTGAGCCAGATAAAGCGCCAGCAGGTAAAAGACGGTGATTTGACTGGTAAAGGCTTTTGTCGAAGCAACGCCGATTTCCGGTCCGGCGTGTGTCAAAATTGTACCGTGTGCTTCACGGGTCAGCATCGAGCCATGCACATTGCAGATTGCCAGTATCTTCGCGCCCTTCTCTTTCGATTCGCGTACCGCCGCCAGCGTGTCGGCAGTTTCGCCCGATTGCGAGATGGCTACAACAAGCGTTTTGTCGTCAATGATCGGGTCGCGGTAGCGGAACTCCGAAGCGTAATCAATCTCGACGGGAATCCGCGCCAACTCTTCGAGCATATATTTGCCTGCCATCGCCGCGTGCAAGCTAGTGCCACAGGCGACCGCTTTGATGGAAGTGAAGGCGCGAAAATCGGCTTGGCTAATCTCCATTTCATCGAGATAGACTTTGCCGGTCTGCTGGGAAACCCGCCCGGTTACGGTATCGCGGACGGCTCGCGGCTGCTCGTAAATCTCTTTGAGCATATAGTGTTTGAAGCCACCCTTTTCCGCTAAGATCGGGTCCCACGTAATGCGCTGCACATTCGGCGTTATCGAATTGCCTTCAAAGTCTGTGACCGTTACCCCGGCGCGGGTCACGACTGCCATTTCGCCATCACCCAGAAAGAAGAGATTGCGTGTGTGGTAGAGAATCGGCGGAATATCCGATGCCACAAGGTATTCATTTTCTCCCAAGCCAATAACAATCGGCGGTCCTTGCCGCACAGCAACAATCTTTTCCGGTTCATTAGCAGAAATGATTGCCAACGCATAGATGCCGCGCAGTTCGGCTATGGCTCGTCGTGTTGCCGCTTCGAGACTGCCCGCACCTTCGTCGTAGTATTTGCCGATGAGATGAGCGATTACTTCGGTGTCGGTTTCAGTGACAAACCTATGCCCTTCATTTTGCAGTCGCTTTTTGAGGGGCAGAAAATTGTCAATGACGCCGTTATGCACAACAACGATTTTACCCGAAGCATCGCGGTGCGGGTGGGCATTCTCTTCTGTGGGTCTGCCGTGCGTCGCCCACCGTGTATGCCCGATACCATAAGTGCCATCAAGCGGCTTCAGACGAATGGCATCTTCGAGATTGCGAAGTTTACCTTCGGCACGGCGAATATCGAGTTTGCCGCCTTCTTCGATAACGGCAATTCCAGCGGAGTCATAGCCTCTGTATTCGAGTTTGCGTAAGCCTTCGACAATGACGCCAACGACCTGTTTATCTCCAACGTAACCGACAATTCCACACATACAAGTTACTTCCTTTTTTGATGAGAATTACAATTTTCGCTTTGATGCTCTTTTCACCGATGCGGTTGATTTTTTCAAGGCAGCCCGTAAGCGCTCTTGCAGGGCTTTTTCATCCGGCAACTTCATGACATCAACAAAAAGCTGTTTAAGAACTTCGGCATTTTTGATGCTTTTCACCTGCCTTCTGACATTCAGTTTCGGAAAGCGTTCTTTGATAAGCAGCAGCAAAGTTTCGGCAATGCCTTCTTCTTTGCCTTCTTCTTTGCCTTCTTCTTTGCCTTCAGCCAGAATCATTTGATAAAAGCTGGAATCTCTGAATTTCTGTATTGGAATCATACCTCGCTCCACAATCATTTCTAAAAGGTCTTCCTGATTATAGCGCAGTCCGCCAAGCATCAAGAAGTGCAGACTTAAATCACGTCGCCGCTGTTCGTCTTTTACTGCCCGCAAGTGTTTAACGCTCTGTTCCAGCGCCTTCTCGCTACCTGCCATCAACGGCACGAATGGCAGCAGCGATTCGCGCTTCATTGCCGCCACCCGACGAGCAGACATCTCCCAGATTTTTACAAAGCGGACGTGAACGGTGATTTCCAGCGTCCCGGCTCTGACCGTCAACGCTTCCGGCAATTCTTTCGGCACGCCTTTCTTTGTCAGCAACAGAACATAGCTGTATACTGGCAAGCGATACTTCATCCACAAACGGGCATCATAATCAGGCATTCGCGTAATCAGATTTTCTTCCCATTCAATCTGCGCTTCAGGATGCACAATGCTTTCGCCCGCCGCATTTCGCACCAGATAGGTCTGGTCGGTAGCGATGGTTGAAATGCTCAATTCAAGTGGCAATGCCGTAATCGTCGCTTGCTCATCCGGTCGTAAATAACCGAGAAAAATCAGCAGCGATTCCGCGTCTTGTTCCGCCAGATATTTGAATGCCTGATCGTAAGGCTTGGTCCTTTTCATCCGTTATTTATGCTAATCGTTTCTTCACCACCGCAGGCACACCCACCGCCAGCGAATCGGGCGGCACATCTTTTGTTACCACAGAACCCGCGCCTGTGGCTGACCTCGCGCCGACGCGCACCGGAGCGACCAGCATGGTATCGCTGCCAATCCTTACATTGTCCTCAATGTGCGTTTCATTTTTGCGAACGCCATCATAGTTACAAGTTACGGTTCCCGCGCCGATATTCACATTTTCGCCAAGCGTTGCATCGCCAAGATAGCTTAAATGCTGCGCTTTGGTATTTTTCCCGACTTTCGACTTCTTCACTTCTACAAAATTGCCAATGACCGCGTTTTCGCAGATTTCCGCATTCATTCTGATACGCGCAAAGGGTCCGGCGCTTGCTCCGGTGTGTAAATGCGAGGCTTCAATGATGCAGGAATTCTTTATCATCACCTCGTCGTCAAGCTGCACATCGGTCAGCCGCGACCATGAATGAATCGTACAGCCTGCGCCGATACGGCTGCTGCCTTCGATAATGACTTGCGGATGAATTACCGTGTCCTGCCCGATTTCAACTTCATCGTGAATGTAAGTTGTCGCCGGGTCTATGATGGTCACGCCCGCCAGCATAAGGTCGTGCAATTTCTTATCGCGTAACTGTTTTTCCAACTCTGCCAACTCAACCCGTGTATTGATACCGCGTACCGTTTCGGCATTTTCATAGCGGAAAATGCCAATGCGCCGTTGCTGATTCATCAAAATTTGCGGCACATCGGTCAGGTAGTATTCGCCCTGTGCATTGTCGGTTGTGAGGTGGTCAAGCGCCGCAAGTAACGCCCCCGGATTGAAACAATAGATGCTGACATTGACTTCTTTAATTGCCAGTTCTTCCGGCGTTCCGTCTTTCTGTTCGACACAGCGAATATATCGCCCTTCCGCATCGCGGATGATGCGCCCGTAGCCAAAAGGATTTTCGAGATTGACGGTAACAATCGTCGCGTCATTTTTTTCCGTGTTATGCGTTTCAACCAATCTCTGCAACATGGCGCTTTGAATCATTGGCACATCGCCCGCCGTAACGATTAGCGGCGCAGTTCTGGTCTGTAAAATTTCGTGTGCCGCCATTACGGCGTGTCCAGTGCCGCGTTGTTCCGTCTGCATGGCAAAGTGCAGCTCCGGTTGTGCGCTTGCGCCATTTTCAACAAGTCGCGCTGACTCATGACGAACCGCTCGCTCCACCTCTGCGGCTTGATGCCCGACAACGGTGATGATGGCTTGCGGGTTGAGCGCCAATGCCGATTTAATTACGTGAGCGATGAGCGGACGACCGGCAAGGCCGTGCAGGACTTTGGCGCGGCGCGATTTCATACGAGTCCCCAGACCGGCGGCGAGAATCAAAATATCTGTCATACGATTATTCCCTGATGATTTTTGTGGGCAGTTACCCGCAGATGGCATTACCCAGTCTATACGGGTCAAGTGCAATTTTACTTGATATATGAATCAATTGCGAAGTCTTATTTCTGCGGAGTTTGATGGTCTTTCAGCAGGTGAACTCCTGATGGGATGAATCATTGAGGTCGAAACGTGGCATCTTCAATACTTCGGTCAGGTAGAGATCAACAATCAGGCGTGCCAGTTTTTGCGAATCGTGGCGCACTAATTCGCCTTCGTGCAACAAATCGCCTTGCAGTAGGCGCAGTTTGTTGCCGGCAAAGTCAAACTCATCGGCTTGAAACTCTACCGGCACCGAACCATCCGCGAGATACTTTTCTAACAACTCGACGCTAATCGGGGCGGTGTTGACGATGACGTAATCAAGTTTCAGATTGCTGCTGTATTCAAATAGTGCGCGGAGATGGTCTTCGCCGCTAAAGCCTGTGGTCTCTCCGGGTTGGGTCATAATGTTCGAGATGTAAATCTTCAACGCCGACGATTCGCAAATGGCTTCCACGATATGGTCAACAAGCAGGTTAGGAATGATGGACGTATAGAGCGAGCCGGGACCTATGGTAATAACATTCGCCTCATAAATGGCTTCAAGCGTTTCCGGCAACGGCTTGCACTTCTCCGGTTTGAGCCACAGGCGTTTAATTTGAGCGCGGGCGTTGGTAATTTTCGATTCGCCTTCAATAATGCGCCCGTCATCAAGTTCTGCCATCAATTGGGCATTTTCCATCGTCGAAGGAACAATGCGCCCTTTAATGGCGAGAACTTCGCTGATGACGCGAATGGCTTCCAGAAAATCGCCGGTAACATTGGTCAACGCCGTTAAGAAGAGATTGCCGAAGTTATGCCCCGCCAGTTCGCCGCTTGATTGGAAACGGTAGCGTAATAACTTGGTCAATAGATTCTGGTCTTCGGCGAGCGCCGCAATACAATTACGAATATCGCCGGCAGCCAGCATTCCAAATTCTTCCCGTAAGCGTCCTGAACTGCCGCCATCATCCGTAACCGTAACCACGGCGGTCAACTGGTCAATCCAGTCCGGCAGATGGCTCTTCTGTCCGACATACGCTTTCAATCCGCCAAGCAGCGTCGAAAGACCGGTCCCGCCGCCTATGGAGACAATCCTCAAACCTGCATCACGTCTGGCAATCATAGGTTGGTTGGTAATCCTTTATGAACTGCTTAATCCTGACTGTCAAAACCGTAGCCGGTCATGTAGCGGAAATCATCGTTATTGTGGAGACTAGTAAAGTCGTGGTCGCTGCGAGCGCGGGAGCGCAGGGCGGATTGTAGATTGGTAGCTTGACGCAGAGCCTCTATCGCCTTTTTCGTATTACTGAGACGCGCATACGCCGCCGCCACGGAGTAGAAGACATGAGCGGCGTCCGGTTGTGCTTTCAAGGCTTTTTCAAACAGATTGATAGCTTCCTGAAAGTTGGCTTTATTGAATTCAAAAACGCCTCGGTCGTACAACGCCTCGGGGTTTTTCGGCGGCGCGGGTGTGCGTGCCAAGCGTTGTTCGACGACCGCCAGATATTTACGCACGCCGGAAAGCACATCCGATTGGGCGCTGAATTTGACAAGAATCTGCTCAAAGGCGCTTTTCGCAGCAGCAAAATCCTGCTGACTGAAGAGTTTAAGGGCTTTCTCGAAGGCTTCTACGGCAGCCCGGGATTCCTGAGCCGAGTTCTTTCTTGGCTGTACATCAGCCGTTTTCGTTGCACCTTTCGCGGCAATGGGCTTTTTCGCTGTTTTGCCGGTGGTTGACTTTGCCGAAGCCGGTTTCGCGGCGGGCTTTTTTGCCGGAGAAGTTCGCACCGCAGGGTTTGACGCTTTGCCGGTTCCGGCAGCCGCCTGACTGACGGGCTTTTTTGCGCCTTTTGCTGGCGTGGTTTTCTTGATTGAAGATTTGGCGGCAGCTTTGGTTTGCCATCCCGAAGAAGTGGAGCGACTCTTATTCGTCTTTGTGCTAAGACTGCTCATGAAAACTCCCTCGACGACGCAAGATAACTGCTTTTTCCCTACTCTAAACCTATTCGGCGCGTCGTTTATATCAGCAAAACGCATACCAAGTCAAGAAATTTGCTGCGGGCAGCAACCCTACGGCAAGCCATTTGCTAAGATAGAAAAAAGTCAATTGTCAGAAGAAAAACATAAAAATATAATTGGTCGTCGTTTGCCCAACCACTCGAACCTAATTTATGAACGATGCTGACAACGAAAACCTAGCCATTGCTAATGACCAGCGCCCACTTGCTGGACGAACCGTGTTGCTCACCAGACCGCGTAAGCAGTCGGAAGAAATGGCTTACCAGTTGGAACGTCTGGGAGCGCAAGTCATTCATGCGCCAATGATTGCCACAGTTGCGCCGCAGAGTTGGGTGGCGCTCGATGCCGCCATAGAAAAACTTGACACCTATGATGCCATCATCTTTACAAGCGGTAATGGCGTTGCGTTCTTTTTGCAAAGATTGCGCGAGAAGCGCCCCGAATGCCTTACACAAATCAAAGAAATACCAATTTATGCGATTGGCAAAGCAACCGCCAAAGCCCTCGCAGAAGCAGAACTTACTGCGGGTTTGGTTGCCAGCGACTCCAAAGCGGAAGGCTTCGTAAACGCCATTATCGAGTATGTGGGCGGCGAGACTCAGCTGCGTGGTCAACGGTTTCTCTTTCCCAGAGCGCAACTTGCCAGAGAACTCCTGCCGGAAGAACTGCGAAAGTGTGGCGCTATCGTTGACACTGTAGAAACCTATCAGACCGTCCGCCCGCCACTTGACGACAAAGAAATTATCGCACTGCTCGAAAATAAAAAGATTGATGTGATTACCTTTACAAGCTCCTCAACAGTTCACCATTTTATTGCCACGCTTGGCGAAGCAAGCCTTACGGAACTTTTGCGCGATACCCTACTTGCCTGCATCGGACCAATTACGGCGGCAACCGCGAAAGCCTATAAGCTGACGAATATCATTCAACCGGCAAGCTATAACGCCGAAGCTCTGGTTGAGGCTATACGCGAAGCGTTTACTGTGAAATGACCGACTTCATCTTTTTTTACTTTCGCGTAGACCTATTTCACTAAGGCTGCACTGCTGATTTCAGGTTGTCGCTACACCAATTGGTGTAACGATTCTTGATTTATAGTGTGCCAAAAATTGTTACTCCCGCGCTTATTTCGCTGACAAGAAAAGAGTTGTTCGTTTCATCACTGACGACTATGATAACGGCACATTCGTTGCCTAGAAAGGCGCGTTTTACGAACTTCAAACAGAGGTTGACAACGATGAAACGCTTTCTCCCCGTGTTCCTCACTCTGCTGGCGCTGCTTACCTTCGCGTCATCCGCTACTTTGGCACAAACGCCCAAGCTGGTTCTCGACGGTTCAGACCCCAACTATCAGGACAGCAACGAAGCTGACGATGAGCCGGTGCAACGAGTCGGGCGCATCACTTTCATACAAGGCGATGTTTCGTTTCTGCGTTCCGGTGTAACCGAGTGGTCGGACGCGGTGGAAAATCTGCCTCTGCTTAGTGGCGATCAGCTTTATGTCGGTAGTGGCGGACGCGCCGAAATTCAATTCGGACGCGGCAATTATGTTCGCCTGTCGGAAAAGACGGCGCTTACGATTACCGAACTATCACACACGGCGGCTCTGCTTGAAGTTACCGAAGGCATCGCTATTGTGCGGCTGGAACGCTATGGCAGCGCGTGGGACAGATTTGAAGTAGATACGCCGAATGCGGCGCTGCTGCTGAAACAGGACGGGCTTTATCGCATCAATGTACGCGGCGACAGAGACTCCGAAGTGATTATCCGGCGCGGTTCCGCCGAAGTCTCTTCCGCCGATGGAACCTTTACGGTGCGCGAAGGGCAGCGCCTGAATGTAGACTCGCGCCCGAATGGCAGACTGGAAATTGCCCTTGATACGTCCAATGACGATTGGGATCGCTGGAGCTATGACCGTGACCGCGATGTGGATACCACAACCATTGCCGCGTCGCCGAGCTACGTCAACACTTACGAAACTGACTATAACTGCTTTTATGGCGCGAGCGAACTGAGCAGTTACGGCTCGTGGTCGAATATCTCGAATTACGGCTATTGCTGGATACCGCGAGTCAGCGCCGGTTGGGCTCCGTATCGCTACGGACAATGGCATTGGATACCGCGGGTCGGCTGGACGTGGCTGGCAAGCGAACGCTGGGGCTGGGCTCCGTATCATTACGGGCGCTGGGTTAATGTCAATGGCTTCTGGGCATGGTCGCCCGGATTCCATTCCAACACCTATCGGTACGGGCATTCCTATTATCAATGGCGACCGGCGCTGGTTGGTTTCTTCAACTGCCCGACGCCGCGTGGCGCGTATGTCGGCTGGTATCCGCTTAGCGTTGGGCAGCGTTGGCGTAATCCCAACGCTTTCAACAACAACAATAGAAACAATCACGGACACGGGCATTTGCAATATCCGACGGCGCGGGATTCGTGGCGCAGACCGGATGATAATAATAACCGCCCGAACCGCCCGCCGCGCCTTGGCAACGGCGCAACGCTGATTCCGGTCGGTGAATTTGGCGGCAGTCGTCGCGCTAATAAAACTTTTGACGCGCCAAGCGGTGAGGTTATGGGCTGGGCGAACCAGCGCGGACGCGGCGGACTTCCCGATTTGGGTGGCGCGGAAGGCGCTTCTACAACCGTTTGGCGGCATGGCAATCAACTGGGCGCACGTCGTCCGGTGACGCCGCCTACGGAAGTGATTGCTCGCCCTGTAGTCACGCGCACTCGTCCGGCAGACACCACCGCCGGTATACCGATTGTGCCGCGAGAACGTCGCGTTATTGGCATTCCAACATTTAGAAAACAGAAGGACGCTGAAGTTGAACGCCATCCGGCAGGCGATGGCATCAGTAATGGCAATGCTCGTCCGCGCCTCAGCGACAGAACCAGTGGCGATAACAGTGACGACAGCGTTAATCGCCGGAAGCTCCGCCCAAACGATGAAACCATCAGCGACACGGGCAATCCCGATGAAGCGGCGCGACGGCGGGAACAGAAACGCGAGCAACGCGAGCAACGGGAGTCGCAAAACACTGGCGGTGTGACCAACACGGACGATACGGCAAACTGGAAACATCGCAATAGAATGGAACCCAAAGAGGAACCGAAGGAAGAGCCGACAAGCGATAGTTCCGAAAGAAAGCGCGAGAAACGACGCGAACGCGCCGAAGAGAATCCTAATTCCGGCAGCGACAGTACGAGAGCGCGGCGACCGGATAACGAAGCCAAGCCGAATGATTCAGGCGATGCCGGTCAGCATTCGCGCCCGCCGCGTGAAGAACGTCGCCGGCAGGAGCAACCACCGCCGGACAACAGCGGCAACCGCGAGCGCCCGGTGCAGCCAATGGAGCAGCCGCGTTCACGCGAAGAACGCCGCCAGGAGAAACAAGAACGCCGCGAAGAACGCCAGAGGCAGGAACAACCCAAACCGCCGCCTTCGCGTGAAGAGCGCCCAAATCGCAAAAATGGTAATTAGTCCGTAGTGCGTAGTCCGTAGCTTTTAGCTATTCGTTCGTCATCTGTTACTTTTGACCTGTTACATAGCGAAAGCAAAATACTACGGACTACGCACTACGGACTACTAAAAGCTGATTCGGACTGGATGGATGAGAAGCGAACTTACGATAACACCCCATCTGCTTCATCCTGTTCTTCTTCTCATCTGTCTGGTCGGGATCAGCAAGTTTCAGACAAATCTCATTCGCACTGGCTATTATCGAGACACGCGCAAATCCGGCTTTTGCGGATGAGATTTTTATTCTTTCCAATTAAGGTTGTGGCAGCGAAGGTAGCGTAAACTGTCAGTTTGCGTTCTTGATAAAACGAACCATTGCCGGAAACCGAAGCCTCCCGGAAGGCGGTCTGCCTATCTTTCAATGCTCTGCCAACCAACGACGCAAACTGACAGTTTACGCTACCCTGTTACCGTGCTTGACACCCCGTCACACTGACGATAGATTCGATTTTAGTGGCAGAATCCGTAGCAACAGAGAAACAGCGCCTTCCTTCAGGAATCAAAAGTCTCTTCATCAATGGTGAATCCGAGTTGCGCTCCGGCTGGCGCGTTCTCATCTTTGTCTTCACGTGGCAGATTCTCTTCTGGATTATCGGCGGTTCTGTTGCGGTTGTTGGCATTCTTATCCCTGCGGTTCGGAACTTTCTACAACCGCATGGCAGGGGCAGTTTTCTGACGCTCATCAGTTTCGCGCTAACACAAATTATCAGTCTGCTTGCCGTGCTTGGCGCAAATGCTTTGTGTGCGCGATTTCTGGAACGTCGCCGTTTCGCCTCAACCGGCTTTCAGTTCCATAAACACTGGAGGCGCGATTTCGGCTGGGGAATTCTGCTTGGCGGTACAACTTTAACCGTAGCGGTCGGGCTGGCGGCGCTTTTCGGCGCGACAACCTTCAGCATTAATACCACCGATTGGCGCATCCTGTTGCCATCTTTTGCGCTCTTGTCTCTATGTTTTCTGATTGCGGCGGCGAATGAAGAAGCCATCGTGCGCGGCTTCGTCTTTCAGGCATTGACGCATAATGTCGGCGCGACGGTGGCATTGCTGGTTACGGCGCTATTCTTCGGACTGCTGCATCTGGGCAACGATCATGTGACGCTCTTTTCAACCATCAATACGGTGATTGCCGGTATCTGGCTAGGGGTGGCGTATTTAATGACGCGGAGTTTGTGGCTGGCAACGGCGCTGCATTTCGCATGGAATTTTATTATGGTCTTTGTTTATGGGCTGCCGGTAAGCGGCATCAGCCTCTTCGAGAGATTCACCTGGCTGCGTGGCGACGCGACCAAGACCTGGATTTCCGGCGGCAGTTACGGACCGGAAGGCGGCGCGGCAACAACCGTAGCATTATTGTTATGTACGCTGGCAATCTGGAAAAGCGGCTTGTTTTCAACTACCGCAGAGATGGCGCTGGCAATTCAACACGGCAAACCCAAAAGCGAGCCATTGAGTATTCTCAACACAGCGCAAAATGACAGCAGCGGCTCCCGTGAAGACGAAAGCCGCTACTCAACTTAACGATCACTAACTCGCAAGCGATTACGCATTATAGACGTGCGTACCGAAAACCTTGTCGTATAGTCCTTGCTTCTCTTGATCCCAGAGGGGCCACAAAAGCAGAATGAAACAGACATTGCTGACTACATTTTTGACAATCTCACGCAACAGGGCTTTGCCAAAACCAAGCGGTTGCCCGGACGGGTCAAGGACTTTTAAGCCCATCCACTTTTTACCGAAAGTAGCGCCATCACGCCCAAGCAGAAAGATATTATAAACCGCCACACCGAGGATGCCGACAAAAAGGAGCAGATAGCCGAGAATGGCAACGATCCCTCCCAAGTCCCCGCCGATCCCAGCGCCGATCCCCATGAGAATTCCGCCGGGAATCGCACCCACCAGAGCAAGAAGCCCATCAATTAACTGAGCAACAAATCGCTTGCCAATATCTCCATAGCTCGGAGCGCCATAACCATAGTTATTTGGCGGTGGGTAGCCGCCGCCCGGTTGATAACCACCGCCTTGTTGCGGCGGGGGCCAGCCTCCCTGTGGTGGTGGATAGCCGCCTTGTTGCGGTGGATAGCCTCCCCCTCCTTGTGGTGGATAACCTCCCGGATTTCCGTAACTCATACTCGTTTTCTCCTTTCGACCGTTTTGACCTTGAACGACGACGATTGCCGTGCGGCAAACTATACTGAAACTTAGGTAGAGGAGCAAGCGACACAACTGCAAATGCAGGACTATTTTTTCGCCTGCCCGCTTGATTTTCATTCATTAAGCGTACTGCTCAGTGAGGAGAGAAGTTTAGAGTACAGCCTTCAGGCTGAAGTCTTTTGCATTAAAAGACTTCAGCCTGAAGGCTGTACTCTAAACTTTCCTTTTCTCCTTATGTTGAGCCACTATCCAGGATTCTTCCCGCCTATACTTCTTTAGTTGCAGCGGCAAGATTCGCGTTTGTCGAACGGGTAACGGATTACTCCAACGACAAAAGCGATGCCGCTATAAATATAATACAGCCATTGCCAAAAGACGGCTTTACTCATAAACAGCAAACCGCGCTGACGGTAAAAGAAGCGATATAACGGCACATTTAACCCGAACAACAAGAGGAAACAGACAACTGCCAACAGCAGCGCCAGAGGTTGCAGAATGGCTATGCCGACGCTCAACAAAATGCCATAAGCCGAAAGCATACTGACGCGCTGCGAGACGCGCAGATTCAAGTCATTCGGGAGTTTTCCATCACGCAAAATCAATTGCGTCCAAGGCAATGCCCGGTAAAAGAAATCGGCTTTCAACAGCGACCCGATGCGCCACTCTTTCAGGTGTTTGCATTGTAGTTGCTTGCAAACGCGAATTTCATACCCGGCTCTTCGCAAACGATAGCCAAGCTCTATATCTTCAATCGAAGGTTTCTCAAACCGTTCATCAAAGCCGCCCAGCGCCAGAAAAATATCACGACGCATGGCTCCGCAGCCGCTCCAGAAAGTAGAGGCTTCTTCATTCGCCATTTGGTGAATGAAATGATGATAGAGATTTTTGTATTGCGAGAGAAAGTTGGCGGCTCCCGGTTGCTCATCGTAAGAGCCGAAGATTGCCGCTATATCTTGATAGTCTTGGAAAAATTCGCGCACTAAACCAACCGATTCCGGCTTGATGACCACATCAGCGTCAACGAAAAAGAGTATCTCGCCGCTTGCCGCCTGCGCTCCGATATTCCGGGCTTTTGCCGGTCCGATGGAAACGGGTAAGCGGATAACCTTTGCTCCGTAGCTTTCGGCAACTGCCGCCGAGTTATCAGTTTCACCGTCAGCGACGACAATCAATTCGTGTGGCGCAAGAGTAGAAGCGACAACGGCGGCAAGGCATTGCTTGAAGGCATCGCCGCCGCCGCGCACCGGAATCACCACCGATATTCTTGGTTCGCTTGTACTCACATCTTCCTCAGTGAATGGCTGTGAGGCGTAGCCTCAAAAAGAGAGGCAAAGCGCGGCGGGAAGGCGCAGCCATCCCGCACATCAAAGCGGCACAGCCGCAAGAGCAAACTTTATGGAAGCTGTCCCGCACAGCAGAGCCGCAAAAAGCAACCTCATCTTTAAGGCAATCGCGGTTTTGATAGTCCGGGGCAATAGTGCGATTCGGAAGGAACAGGGAGGCAGACAACAACCTGCCTCCGCTGCATTTAACGCAAATTTTTCAAATCATTGATGCGCTTTCGCATGGCGCGAACAAAGACCTGGGTTTCGGCGTCGCTGAAACCACCGGCGCGAAACGCATCAGTCAATTGTTTATCAGATAAACGGCTTAACAGATTGCCCATCCAACGGGCGTTTTCCACCGATACCCCTTGCAGAGCTTTGTGATTCTTCCCTTTATAGTGAAAGTTCACTTTGCCGCCGTTTGTGCCGTCAATGAAAACCTGTGTGGCATAGGCTTCGGCGTCGCCTTTGGTGCCGGCAGGCGCATCATGAAAGCCGGGAATTTTGCGGAACCCAGAGCCGGTAGAACCAAGCGTCGCGCCCAAATCGGAAACGTAATAGACCAGCGCATCGGCATTACCACTCTTTTTGCTGCCGCGCACAATCTTGTTATTGACATCCTTCAAATCCCAGTTGTTCAGCAGCGCCATTATGGTCTGTAGTCCTTGAAATTCCCGCGTTCCGGCAAACGGGTTTTCGTCTGTCCAACTCCAGATGTCATTGCCATCCAGCGATTTGAAGCCGTCATTGCGGCGCTCAAAGCGCACCTCGCCAACCGTGAAGCCGCCGCGCCCGTCAATTTTGGCTTCTTTCAAAAAATAGTCCTGATCAACGTGATAACCTGCCGCCCAGAGGATTCTCGTTGCGGTAGTCTCTGACTTCGACTCGGCTCCGAGTTTGACTCTCCACTCACGCTTTTTATTGTCAAAGACATCCATCTTTTCTGAGGTGCCGGTTGTAGCGCGACGATCAAACTTGAAGGTTTCCGTCGGGTTAGGCGCGCCCTCTGCGCCACCCATGCCGTAGAACAAGTCGCGGCTTTCAATGTCGGTCGGCTCTTGCCACATTATCTTACGCGCCGTACTGATATTAATGGCCTCGTCTTTTTCCTTTTTCTCTTTCTTCTCTTTCTTTTCTTTTTCATCGGCGCTCACCCAAGCGTTGGGCGCAGCCACGAAGAAACTTAAAAGCAGGATTACGGATAAACTTACGGTTCTCTTTTTCAAAGGCATCAGATTGACTCCTTTCAGGTTAAGCAGGATTATATTATATGTGCGGAACTCGGAGTCGGAAAGCGCAATTTGCATTTTATCGGGCTTATAGGCAGAAAAGGACAAGCATCACGCCTGTCCTTTCCAGTTAGTAGACTTATTTTTCGCTCGGCGCAAAACAGCCGTTGGGCTATTTCAGTTGGCGCGTTCCACCTTATCACCGACATTGACTTCGCCCGTGGTGCGGGTAATCAGGCAGGTGGCGGTTCCCTTTTCAACTTTCAGGACAATCATTTCGCCAACCACTTTGCGCGGAATTGCCGGACGTTCGTTGACAATTTTCTGCCGTTCTTTGCTCACCCCTTGATTGGAGTAGTTGCCGCCGCGCCAGTGGTCGCTTTCATAGCCGCCACTGCGCCACTGATCAATTTTGTCGAGCGGTCTGACGGCAATATTCTCCCGATTATCTTTTATCTTATGATAAATGGTGAAGTAATCGCCTTCTTTAACTCCTTGACTTGCGCCGACATCAATATAAGCGATGTCATTGGCGGCGAGGTATTCACGGAAGTTCCGCGCCAGAACAATCTGCCCCGTCACATCGCCGGAACCTGGTCCGTGCAACGCCAGAGGCTGTCCGGGACGCGGTTCAGGAGCCGTTTGTTCCTCATAAATTTTCAGCATATCGCCAAGTTCAATCATATCGCAGGAGACGGTAATTTCTGCGGTTGCGGTCTTTTCATTGACCTGAATGACGCGCAAGATGCCGACTTCGCGGACATAAGTTCCAACCTCCGGCTTCTTATCCTTGAAAGGATGACGCAATTTGCCGAGCGGACGAATGACATAATAGCTCTGTCCTGAGCGAATCCCCTGTTCGCGCCCCTCATTTAAGAAGACCACATCGCCCTGTGCATAGGAGTCCATCAGATTCTCTTTCTCTGCGCCGATAATTCTCAGACGCGGGAAACTGAGCGATTGCGTGATATAACCGGCGCAATAGACATCGGTGCGTCGCGCCACCGAATCCGGCACATCGCGGCTATCTTTTTGTGCAACAACGGAAGAGAGTGTAAGCAGAGTGAGCGCCGCAACAGCGACAGCTAGGCGGGCTGCAATTTTCATAATCAAACTCCTTGAAGTCTTTATCCGGGGAACTGGTGACCATACATGGTGGGAGCAGTGCCGCAAAGAACCAATGCTGGCAAGCTATCAAAGGGCGGCAAGCAAGTCAATAATAATCTTAGGGCGCTTGCAAAGTCATCCGCAAAGGTAGCGTAAACTGTCAGTTTGCGGTATTGATTGGGCAAACTAGCGCCAGAAACAAAAGCCTTTGCAAGGCGGTCTGCTGCCTTTCCATCGTTCGTCAAACCACTACGCAAACTAACAGTTTACGCTACTGAAGATGTAAACTTACCATTTATACTGCTTGTTATCAGTCTGAGGTTCTCTGTCTACGCTTCGCCAATGGCAGTCAAGTAATCGCGGACTTTCTTCATGTCGTCCCAGACTTCGCGTTTCTTATCGGGCGAGCGCAGCAGATATGCCGGATGAAAGGTCGGCATAACCTGAATGCCATTCCACTCGCGGAACTCACCCCGCGCCCGCGTAATCGTCTCTTTGGTTCTCAGCAAACATTGAAAGGCTGGCGAGCCAAGTGCGACAATCACTTTCGGCTGAATCAATTTAATCTGCCGGAAGAGGAATTGTTCACAGGTATCGGTTTCATCTTTTTCCGGGGTGCGATTGAGCGGCGGGCGACATTTGACGACATTGGCAATATAGACATCTTCGCGCTTGCAATTGATTGCGACAATAATTTTGTCAAGCAGTTGTCCGGCTTGTCCAACAAACGGACGACCCGTTTTGTCTTCATCAACCCCCGGACCTTCGCCAATGAACATCAATTTCGCCTGCGGATTGCCTTCCCCGAAGACAATTTTCGTCCGGTGTTCGTGCAATTTGCAGCGTGTACAATCGCCAATATCGGCGCGTATGTCTTCGAGCGTTGCATCATTCGGATAAAGGTCAAGAACCGGCAAGCCGCTCGGTTTTTTACTCTCAGCCGGTGGCGGCGCAAAATCGCCAAACAGACCAACCTGTGCGCCAGACTCTTCAATAACCTCTTTTTTCTTCGGCATAACCTCTTCTCTTACAGGTGGCGGCGAGGGTAACGGCGGAACCGGCTTAACAGGTTCCGGCGGTGGCTCCGGTTTTGCTGCCAGTGTTTCTGTTACAGCAACGGGTACTGGGTCAGCAATGGCGACAGGCAAGGGTTCAGGCATCGCCTTGGCATTTGGCAAAGAACCGCCGATGTCGGTCATGCCAATCTCTTTATAAAATTTCAGTTGTTCTTCGAGTTGCAAGCTGATTGCCAGCAAGGTTTCGTGAATCTCCGCCATCTTTATCATTCTGCGATAACCGCCGGTGATGGTCAAGCAATTTGCCTGTCTTTGCTTGCCAGCGTTATAACCTTAATTTCATGAATGCCGACGAACCGCAAGCGATGGACACAGACAAAGCGCAACTCAGCCGTTTCCGGCTTGCTACCCGCGCCCTTCGCCACCGCGACTATCGCCTCTACTTCTTCGGGATGCTCGTCTCTTTTGTCGGAACGTGGATGCAGACTGTCGCGCAAAGCTGGTTGGTCTACCGGCTCACCGATTCCGAATGGTTGCTTGGACTGGTCGGGTTTGCCGGACAAATTCCTATCTTTCTTCTCACCCCGTTAGGCGGCGTGATGGCAGACCGCTACAGCCGCCACCGAATCATTTTGCTGACGCAAATCCTGTCAATGGTACAGGCGTTGGTATTAGCGGTTCTGACGCTGACGAATCAGGTTTCCGTCAGTGTCGTTATCGCCTTGGCGTTGTTGCTCGGCTGCGTCAATGCGTTCGATTTGCCTGCCCGTCAATCTCTGCTTTCCGAATTGGTCAGCAAAGATGAATTGATGAACGCCATCGCGCTCAATTCGTCCATGATAAACGGCTCCCGCATTATCGGTCCGGCGATTGCCGGATTGTTGATTGGCTTTCTTGGTGAAGGTTGGTGCTTTTTCATCAATAGCGTCAGTTATATCTCGGTGATTGTCTGTTTTCTGGCGATGCGAAGAGAGCGACGACAGCGAGAGAAGCCGTCAGGTTCGGCGTTTGCCGCGCTCAAAGAAGGCTTCGATTATGTGCGCCAAACGCCGCCGATTCGCACTCTGTTGTTGCTTGTCGCTTTGGTGAGCATCTGCGGACTTTCTTATGTGGTTCTAATGCCGATTTTCGCTGACCAGATTTTACGCGGCGGTCCCAAATCGCTCGGCGTCATGTTGAGCATTAGCGGCAGCGGCTCGCTGGCAGCGGCTTTAACGCTGGCTTCGCGCCGGGAAGTGCGCGGACTGGGGCGTGTTGTCGCTATCAATGTTGCTCTTTTTGGCTTACTGCTGATTGCCTTTTCGTTCTCGCGTAATCTGTTGCTGTCAACCATTCTGCTTGCGCCGATTGGTTATACGGTGATGATGCAGCTATCCGGCTCAAATACGCTGGTGCAGGCAATGGTAGACGATAAATTGCGCGGACGAATTATGAGCCTCTTTTCGCTCAGTCTGATGGGAATGTCGCCGTTTGGCAGTCTGTTGGCGGGCGCAGTGGCAGAGCGTATCGGCGCGGCTATGACGCTAACTATTGGCGGCATTATCTGTTTGCTGGGGGCAGTAGTTTTCGGCTTGCGATTGCCGAGTCTGAAACGCGATGCCGCGCCGTTGCTACCATCAGAGGAAATTCCTTCCGGCGACTAATTGCCGTTTTCGTATTGTTCCCTGCCACACCTTGCGCGATAATGATTCCTCTAAATTGCCACCCGTTATAAATATCCGGCGATTTAGCAGCGTTCTACTCTTTCAATAAGAAACCTTACGTCAAGCTGAAACTTTCTTCGGGAGGTGAGACATGAAAAGCTACCGGCTTATCCGGCAATTAACTCTTTCGTTTTCGTTGGCGCTCTTCGCCGCACTCACCATTCAGGCACAAGCGCCTCCCACTTTGCAATTCTTTATGCCCGACGGTTCGATGCCAACGCGGGAGATTCGCTTTACCCTGAGCCGCGATGATGGTTTCACGCAGGTCTACTTCACGGATTCGCGGGGGCGTTTTCCACTGACTCGCAGAGAAGGACTGCGAGCCGATGGCGGCTACACCATTGTCATTGCCGGTGATGAACGCAGCTTTTCCACAACTACGATTACCTTCAAAGAATATGGCGGCGTCTATTATATCCCGGTCTTTCTGCGCCCCCTCGAATCAACTACCAGACCGGCTGGCGTGGTGGATTTAGCGGAACTCGACTCGCAGACCCCAGACGAGGCTCGCACCGCTTACGAAAATGCCAATCGCGCTGTGAAAGAGAGGCGCACTTATGAAGCGGTAACCTATTTTCATCAGGCAATTCAATTATATCCAAAATACTTTCGCGCTTTGAACGATTTGGGTGTGCTGTTGATTCGACTGGGAAGACTTGATGAGGCGGTGAAGACTTTAGAAGAGGCTTCGGCGCTTGCTCCGCACCTCTATTATCCGCGTTTGAATCTGGCAACGGTAAAGACCCGGCAAGGCAAATATAAAGAAGCGGTTGCCATGCTAGACAAACTCCTGAAACAAAATCCTACCTTAACGAAGGTTCGCATTGCGTTGGCGGAAGCCCTGATTGGTGATAATCAATTGGCGGAAGCCGAAAAGCATTTGCGGCTGGCGCTTGCGGATAAAGCCACCGATGAAGCGAAAGAATCACATATTCGCTATCAACTCGGCGTGTTGCATACCCGGCAGCGCCGCTATGCCGAAGCGGTGAAGGATTTACGAGCCTCGTTGAGGGCGAATCCTGATAACGCGCAGACTCATTTTCAACTCGGCGTCTCTTATTCGCTGTTGAATAACGCGGAAGAAGCGGAACGCGAATTGAAAGCGGCGTATCGGCTAGGCGGAGCCAGCGTCGGCAGCGCCCAGTTTTTACTTGGGCAATTGTACTTTACGCAGAAGCGATACGCGCAGGCGCGAGAGGCATTCGAGCAATACCTAGCGGATATTCCGCAAGCCCCGAATCGGGTGGAAGTTGCCACTGTGATAGAGAGAATCAAAGCGGCGCAACCGCCAAAATAATTAAGAATTAAGAATCGGCGGCACATTCTTAATTCTTAACTCACATTAGGCGATTTGGCGGGCGATATGCGCTCGAAGATTGAGAAGCTACAAGGAATTGTGGGGTTGTTGAAAATTTCTTGTCGGTAATTGCTTGACAAAACCCCAATCGAAAACCACTAAAGTTCAACAAGTAACACAAAATCAAGCAGT
>Ga0187894_10002239_pt1 | contig 23334 bp, 23 predicted proteins | sample GBC1701081metaG_FD_136650 | JGI IMG/M metagenome (GOLD analysis project Ga0187894, IMG submission 136650) | White microbial mat communities from a lava cave in the Kipuka Kanohina Cave System on the Island of Hawaii, USA - GBC170108-1 metaG ... | reverse complement strand
TTTCCGCGCGTGCCCGCGGACAACAACAACATCGTGCCGCGCATGGGCATAGTTTATAACCCGCGCCCCGCTGGCGGCTGGCTGAAACGGCTGCTGGGCGAAGACAAGACGACGCTGCGCGGCGGGTACGGCATCGCCTATGACGCGGCGTTTTACAACCTGCTGCTCAACATTTCGACCGCGGCGCCGATAGTCTTTTCGACGCAGGCCTTAAACTTCGGCGTGCCGGACGCCGCGCCGACCGGCGACAAGGTGCGTGACGCGGCGACGCGCGCCGGCTTGATCGGCTTCAATCGCTTCGATCCGCGACTGTTCACGCGCACGACGGCCAACGCGGACTTCGCCGCGCCCTACTCACAGCAATGGTCGGTGGGTTTGCAACGTGAGTTCCTCCGCAACCATGTGTTGGAAGCGCGTTATGTCGGCACGCACGCCGTCGGCCTGTTCCAGACGATTAACGCCAATCCGTTCGTCGGCAATCTGGTCAACGGATTCAGCCGCAACTACTTTGATCCGGCGACGAACTCGACGAAGACGCTCAACTTCCCCGGCTTCGCGTCGCTCTTCCCGGGCGTGACGCCGCAGCAATGCGTCAACGACCCAGCCACTCCCGATAACGAAGGCATTTGCAACGGGCGTCTGTTCCGCGCTGGACTCACGCGCGAACGCATGAACGGCGCGCGTTCAATCTATCACGGCTTGCAGATGCGCTATGACGGGCGTTTCAAGCGGCAGTGGATTTACGGCCTGACTTACACCTGGAGCCACGCGCTAGACAACACGAGCGAGGTCTTCAACTTTGCGGGCGGCAACTCGGTGGCCGTCGCGCAAAATCCGCTCAACCTGACGCGCGGCGAGCGCGGTAATTCGGGCTTCGACGTGCGCCATGCCTTCACGGCGAACTTCATCTGGGATCTGCCGTGGATGCGGGAACAGAAAGGAGCGCTGGGCCAAATCCTCGGCGGCTGGCAATTGAACGGGATTCTGCGAGTCAACAGCGGGCTGCGCTTTACTCCGGCGCACCTGACTCCGGCTAACAATCCTTACGAGGACGCCACTTTCATGAACGCCTTCTTCGGCGTTTCGCAGATGCGCCCCTTCAACGGTAATCCGCAAGCGGAGCGGACGCGCGTGGGAATCACCGACGTGGACGCCTGTTTGTTTTATGGCTTCTGCGGGACCAGCGGCGGCGTCCCAACGCTCAGAGCGAGTTCGACCGGCTATTACCTGCTCAACGACCTGAACCGGCGCGACGCGCAGGGTAATCGCATCTTCACGCCCGTGACGCCGAATGACGTGCGCTTCATCGTCAACGGCGCGGGCGCGGCGCAGCGATTCGGCACGCCATTCGGCAACGTCGGGCGCAATGCTTTCAACGGCGACCGAGGCGAGTTGTTCGACCTGAGCGTCTTCAAGACGTTTCGGATCACCGAGCGCGTCAAGCTGCGCTACAGCTTCCAGGCGATCAATGCGCTCAATCATCCGAACTTTGGACTGGCGGCGCCGTCCTCTATTCTTCTGGACAACGCCGGCAGTTCGTTCTTCAACTACCTGGAGAACAATGGCGGCAATCGCGTCATCTCGATGAGTCTCAGAGTGCAATTCTGAAGACTTAAGCGCATGTAGCGATAGCAAGAGCGGGCGGCAGTCATGGGGCCGCCGCCCGCTAAGGAGCCAAAGATGATGAAGAATGCGCAACTTGTGACTGCAACGAGGAGACATTATGGAAAGCGAATTAATCACGCGAGCTGAGGGCGCTGAAATCCCGCGCCGCCATTTCCTGCGTGATGTAGCGGCGGCTGCGACTGCGGCCGCCGTTTCATCGTACGCGACGTTAAACGGTCGAGCCGCGCTGGGCTGCGCAGCGTCAACGCCAGGCTATGCCGATGCGATGGATCAGGCTTTGGAGATGATGGCTGGATTGGCTCCACTCACTAACCACGGGCCAATGGCGGCGGAAGCGTTGGTCGCGCTCGGACGCGCGGACAGCGTGGTCGCGTTTGTCGAGGCTTATAAGAAGCGCTTCACCTCAAACTACCCAGCCTCGCGCCAGCCGGTCACGCGAGAAAATTGGCGCGCGGCCTTAGGCGACGGCGCCCGCGTCGCTGACTGGACCAGCTTTTTCAATCGGGAACTGCAAGAAGCCGCGTGGCCGCATGTGCTGGGACGTTGGGCCGCCGAACTCGCGCCGGGACTGTCCGCCGCCGCCGCGCACGGTCTGATCAGAACGGGACATGCCGTCCGCAGTCTGTCGGTCAAAGAGACGGATCTGCGCCGCCGCGAATTGGCCGAGGGGCTGAGCTACTGGGCGGCGTATTTCCAACGGCTGCCGGAAGCGCCCAACGCCGGAGCGGTCAAAATCGAGCGATTCAAACCGGCGCAAGCCTTCCAGCGCATTCCCACACTCCCCATGGATAAACGTCCGCCCACAGGCTCGATCATGATCGGGCTGCGCAACCTAAATGGCTTCCCGCCTTTTGCCGGCGCGGCCGATCTGGTTGAAACGGGAGGCCAGGCCGCCCAATTTCTCTCAGAAGTGACAGAGACCTTCGCCACCGCCTACGTGAAGAACGTCAACCAGCGCAACTTCGTCACCCTGATTCACGCAGTGACGAGCACGACCTGCCTGCGCTCGCTGCTGCCATATCTGTCGCCGGGCGCCACGCAAAGCATATTGCGTTACGGCTGGCAGATGGCCGCCGCGCTCTATGCGATCTCCGCCAGCAATTCGCCTAACAGCCTGCCCGCAGGAGCTGAGATCAAGCGCGACGATTTGATTGGCCGCGCCGTGGCCACGCAGGAGGAGCATGCGATCAAGTTCACCGAGGCCTGTCTGCGCGAATACGCCATCAATCCCAAACAGGTTTATCTGTGGGCGGCGCGCGATGCTGTAGAGCGTTTAGGGTGAAGATGATTTATGTGACCGGCAGATATGGTAAGACATACGGGAACGCAAGCAAGGCGAGCGTCAGAATCGCAATCACCCATAGGCTCACCCGCTGTAGCTTTCGGCTCTGCTGCGTCGCGCAAGCAGCGCCCGGCGCGCACTGCTGCGCCGGTTGCGGCCGGTAGGCGAAATAAAACCCCACGCCAAGAAACAGCGCAGTAAGAGCGACAAAGTAAGGCCGGTACGGCATCAGCGCCATCGCGAAAGTCAGTCCGCCTGCTCCCAGGAAGGAGAAGGCCGCGGGAAAGACGCAACAGCCTAAAGGCAGACAAGAGAGCAAAGCTGTGATCAATGATCCGCCTGATGTCACAATCACTCTGAATGGTTTCATCACCCTACCTCTTTGCCTGATTCAGCAATTCTTTGACTTTGGCTTCAAAGGCCTCTTCGTCCAATCGCGGCGCAGTAGTCACAGCGCCGAGCTGGTGCATCCAGAAATCCGGCGCGGCGGGTTCTTTATCCCACTGGCTTGACGCTCCGTACAAGAGATACACGTCCCACGCCAGCGGCTTTATGCTAAGCGCTCTTTGCCATTCTTTACCGGTGTGCCGCTCGCCGTCCCAATAGTAACTCAGTCGTTTATCGCTGAATTCATCAGAGCGGGTTTGCGCCCACTTCCGGGAGTCACCGGGGAACATGGGCAGCCAGATGATGTGAGCGCGCAATCGCTCGTCGGGAATTGCTTTGAGTACCTTCTGCATATCGGTGAACCCGGCGCGGCAGGCGGGACAGACCGGGGAAAGCAGGGCGACGATGCGCACCGCGCCACGGTCACGCTGGAACGCCTGCTTGAGCGGTTCCAAACTGTTCAGGTCGGTCACTTCCGCCGCCACAGGAGCAGTAGCCCGCGCCGATTGGGTGAGGCTCCCGCCCCGTTGAGTGAGTAAGAAGGCGACTGAGAGAACAATCGCCGCGCCGATGATGATGATCTTTCGTTTCATATTGCCTCCTTCATCAAACGCCTGACTGTCTTGGTCACTTCACCTAGACAGCAAGCGCCTGACGGATTTCTTTCCTCACACGCGCACATTCGCTCTTTCGTAAGAGCCATGATGCGTTGCGGAATAGTAGTGTTTCCTTTGGCTTCGATCTCCCGCCGCAGATCTTGCTCGAAAAAACCGAAACAGTAGCAAAGAGGAATCAGACCGTCTTTTTCCTTCAAGCCGACGCGAATTCGCAGATCGCCGGTCGTGAAAGAACGCTCCCTTGAAAAGTAAACCACCGGGCAATCCGCCGAGGCGCAGAAGCGATACTGACTTTCGCCCAGCCGGTTGAAGAGTTCCGGCTTGAGCATCAGTAGCATCGTTCGGAACGTCACAGGCTGGCTCGGCCCTTGACAGGACAGGCAGCCGCGCTCAGCGCCTATTTTCTTCAACTCAACCGGAGAAGTATCTGATTCTGCGCAACAGTTCATCGCTTTTGTTTCCTCCGCGCGCCGGCGCGCGAGATGGTTACGAGCACCGGACACACGGCGCCTTCATTGTGGCGGCTCAACTCACTCTCACAGGCCGCCAAATGACGCGCCAGCGTCTTGCGGAAGCCCTGTATCAGCCGGATGCGCTCATCCAGCTCGGTAAGTTTGGTTTTCAGGTGGTCGCGCACGCGCCGGCGCTCGTTAGCGCCGCCCGTCATTAAAAGCTCTCCGATTTCATCAAGCGAAAAGCCAAGCTCTTGAGCTTGCTTGATGAAGAGCACCCGCGCAAAGAGCCGGAACCCGCCTTCAGTGCGCGGGCAGCCGGTAAGAGCCGCCGCCGCTCGTAGTAACGAACGGTGTCTATACTCACGCCAGCGCGCAGCGCCACCTCTCCGATGCCTAGCGCCGATGAATTCATGAAGAGAGTTTACACTCTGGAGCCAGGACCAGAGTCAAGCGGAAAGCGCAATTTTCTTGCTGCTCATCGGATCTGAGGAAAGTTCAGGCTGGGCCGGGGCTTTCACCCGATAAATTTGTATCCGATGCCATGCACTGTAAGCAGGAAGTGTGGATTATTGGGCGTGTCCTCGATCTTCTGCCGGAGCTTGGCGATGTGCTGATCCACGGTGCGGGTCGAAGGGAAGCTGTTGTACGACCAGACGTGGTTGAGCATCTGGTCGCGGCTGACGACCTCGCCGCGATGTTCGACGAGGAATTGCAGGAGCCGGAATTCGCGCGGCGAAAGATCGAGCGGCGCGCCGCTTTTGGTCGCCTCGTATTTTTTGAAGTCGAGGGCCACGTCCCCGAACTGGTAACTGGTAATCCCGGCGCTTGGGCGCCCTGTGCGACGCAGGACAGCTTCGATGCGGGCGAAGAGTTCCGACAGGCTGAAGGGTTTGGTGATGTAATCGTCCGCGCCGAGTTTCAACCCCTGCACCTTTTCGATCTCCATATTGCGCGCGGTCAGCATGATGATCGGCGTCTCGTTGCCGGCGACGCGCAGTTGCTCACAAACGTCGAAGCCGCTCTGTTTGGGGAGCATCACGTCCAGAATGATCATGTCGAACTGTTTCTCGATCGCCGCCCGCCGGCCCGCCAGGCCGTCAGCGGCGATCTCCACCGCATACCCTTCGGATTCCAACCCCTTCCTTAATGCGATGGACAGTATCTGGTCGTCTTCCACAAGTAAAATTTTGCGCATAGCTCATACCTCCTGCCGCTCGATCGGCAGATGAATGGTGAAAGAACTGCCGCGCCCCAGTTCGCTCTCGACCGTCACGCGGCCATGGTGAGCCTCGACGATGTGTTTGACGATGGCGAGTCCCAGGCCGCTCCCTTTGACGTCGTGGACCAGGCCGGAGCTGACGCGGTAGAACTTCTCGAAGACGCGCTCCTGATCGTCGCGCTCGATGCCGATGCCCTGATCGGTGACAGTGATCAGCATCTCATCGCCGTGGCGGCTGAGCCGGACCTGAATCGCCTCGTCGGCGCGCGAGTACTTGATGGCGTTGTCGAGCAGATTGGTCAGCGCCAGAGTCATCGCCGCCGCGTCGAGCCGGACCGGAGGCAAGACTTCCTGGGCTTCGAAGTTGATCGTGTGTCCGCTCTTTTTCAATTGTCCGGCGCATGCCTCCAGCGCGGCGTTAACCACTTCGCGCGCGTCCGCCGGCTCGAAGTAATACTCCTTCCGCCCGGATTCAATGCGCGAGAAATCCAGGATGTTGTTGATCAACCGCATCACTCGATGGCCTTGCGATTCAATGTAATGGCCGAATTCGCGCACTTCACTGAAGTCCTTCACGCGCCCCATTTTCATCAACTCCGCCAGCGCCAGGATTGAAGAGAGCGGCGTGCGGAATTCGTGAGAGATGTTGGCGACGAAATCGGTCTTCATCCGCGAGAGCTTCATTTCGCGCGCTGCGGCGCGCCATCCCAGCAACAACGCTCCGGCCAGGGTCAACGTCATCGTCAGCGAGAGAATCACGTTCAGAATCAGGCTGCGCCGCGACCATTGGACCGCGCTCAACCCCCGCATGCGGATGCCCAACCCATACCGCATGAAGTAAGGCGCCAACCGCATTGAGACTTCCGGATCGGCGCTCTCCGCCGGCTGGTTCGAATACAACACATCATTGTCATCCACGCGGAGAACGACGACAGCGTTTTGCTCCTCGCCGGGGAAAAAGGCGGGGAGCTTTTTCCTGAGGGCGTTCGGCACGGCTTCGTTGCGGAACCAGTCCTGATCCAGCATAAAGCCCGCGATTGCGATGGGTCGCCGTTCGGCGTCGATGATAAATTTGACCATCATCGTATAAGTCGGATCGCGGTCAATGCTGATCGGCCCTCTCTGCACGGCCTCGGTACCAGCCCGGATATAGAACATGTATGCGGCGCAGGCGACGCGGATGGCTCGCAACTCGGCGGCTTGCGGGTCGAACTCCATCGCGCGGCTCGCCGGGTTGTAAAAGAGCGTTTCATCGCCGTCGTGTTCGTTCTCTTTGGTCGCCACCACCAGGAAGTAGCGCCGCGCGCCCTTGAACTCCTGTCGCCCGAAGTGATCCGCGACGCGCTCTACCGCTTGCAGAACGCGCGTTCGATCTCCGCCAAGCTGGATCACCCCGTTCTTGCGCAATGTGATGGCTTCGGCGGGGACGCTCAGGACTCTGTTGGCAGGTTCGCGGTAAGTGTGAAACACCTCTGAAGAGACCGTGTCCAGATACCGAAACATCAACTCGCGCCGGTAAACCGGCAACGTCTGCTCGAGCGTCCGCAGCGAACGGTACTGCACAACAAATAGTATCAGCGCCGGCAAGGCGACGGCGACGGTGATGACCCACAGCCACCGGCGGTGCGCGGCGTTTTTTGGCGACCGGAAAGCGCGCATTGTTTTTCGTTCAGAGTTCTTCATTGCAAGGACATCACTTATATTTATACCCGCAAACAGGCGTGAGCGGGACGGTAAATATCGGCTCTTCACGCCGTTTGACCTTCTTTCACATCTTTTTACATCCCTCTCCGATTTTTCATCCGCGATTTACACCGCGCCGACAAGTCCAAACTTGCGACACACTAGAATGAGCCAGGTTTAAATTCTGAAGCTATACGGGGGTGAAACCAAAAATATGAAACGCTCAATTACGGAACCTATAATCGGATTGGCTATCGGGCTGATCCTGCTGACCCAGCCGATGATTGCGTCAGGGCAGGAGCAAACGGACGCGGCGCTGGCCAAAGAGGCCGAATCCTACTTTGCCGCACAAGACTGGGTGAAGGCGGTTGCGGCCTACGAGAAGCTCACGCAACGAGAGCCGGCGAACGGGCGCTCCTGGAACCGGCTGGGTTACGCGCTCCTCCAGACGGGCAAATACGAGCGCGCGGCGCAAACCCTGCGCCGCGCCGTCGAGATCGGCGCGCCCGCCGCCGTCTACAACCTCGCCTGCGCCTACGCAAGGCTGAACGACAAAGAGAAGGCGTTTGAGTGGCTGAAGCGAGCGCTCGATTCCGGCTCACCGGCCGCGGCGGCTTTTCAGCGCGATCCTGATTTGGCAAGCCTGCGGGACGACGCGCGCTATGCGGAAATGGCGTTGCTGGCCGAAAAGATCGCCAAACCCTGTTTGCATAAGCCCGAATACCGGCAGTTCGATTTCTGGGCTGGCGAGTGGGACGTGAAGAACCCGCAAGGACAACTCGTCGGAACCAATAGTATCCAGCGCGTCGTGGACGGCTGCCTACTGCTGGAGAATTGGACGAGCACACAGGGCGTGACTGGCAAGAGCGTCAACTTCTTCAACGCCGAAACGGGCAAGTGGCGCCAGACGTGGGTGGACAATCAGGGCGGCGTGTTGGAACTGGATGGCGAGTACAAAGACGGCGCGCTACGCTACACGGGCGTGACCGCCGACCCCGACGGGCGGAAGACGCTCGAACGCCTCACCTTCTTCAATCTCGGCCCCGACCGCGTCCGCCAGTTGTGGGAGCAATCCAAGGATGACGGCAAGACCTGGGTAATCACTTTCGACGGAGACTACGTCAGGAAGAAGGCGCCGGCGGGCTTTGAGTTTCTCTTTTAAAGAGAGTGACCGGCAAGAGCTTCAACCTCTCCAACGCCGAAACGGGCAAGCGGCCTGTGAGTCCGGCGCTCTTTCAGCGATGTCCGCGCGCGTGGCTTTCGCCGGAGACTGTGTCCTTATACATGACTGTGATGGCGTCCAGTTTGAGATCTGTGTCAGCGACGTTTCTGATCATGACCTGGCGCGCCCGCCGCACCCCGTGATGTCCCATATCGTGGCCGGCCCCGCCCTGAGGAAACCCTCTGCGATTGATGTCAATTCGTCGCCACGCGCCGGCCGGGTCATCCCTCACAAAGATGGTGTATGAGACGCGTCCTTGCTCAGGGCCGAAGACACGCAAATCGGCTCCGTCTCCGCCACCAAAAAATCGGCCATCGAGGTAACTCAGCGCAAGCTGACCGCCTGGCGCGATCACCGCCATTTGCTGGTCCGGCGCCCCCAACACATTCTTGCCCTCGCTCGCGCCGCTGGTTTGATCGGAAATCAATTCCCACAGGGCGCCACTCGATGGCGGCGGTTTCGTCTCCCTGACAGGTTCGGCTCCGCCGCCAGGTTTATTCCGATCAGAGGCGGCTGCCGAGGGTTGCTGATTAGGCGCAGTGGCTGCGGCTTGTTCGGTATCACCTTTGCTGGTGTGCCACCAGTAGCCAAGCCCACCGCCAAACGCGAGCGACAGGAAAATTCCGAACAACAACGGCGCAAGTTTGCCGCCTGTGGTTGGGGCAGGCTCGATATTGCTGAAGATCGGCTCGGAGATTTGCGCCGCCGCCTCGACTCCGCCTCGGAGTGGAGTGGCGGCCTCCGCCGGCGACGGTTCAGGCGCGGACGTGGAGCCGGCTATCAGGATATTGGGTTGGGCAGGCGCGGACGTGGAGCCGGCTATCAGGACATTGGGCTGGACAGGCGCGGGCGCCGCGCCGCTGACAGCCGCCATTAATTCCCGCGCCAACTCGCCCGCCGTCTGTGGCCGCGCCATGCGCCGCTTCTCCAGAGCGCGCAGCACGACGGCTTCTATCTCGGGCGGGATATTCGCATTCAGCGCGCGCATCGGCGGCGGCGGCTGGTTGACGTGCTGCACCACTATGGCCGTCGCGGTCGGCGAATTGAAGGGGACGGCGCCGGCCAACATTTCATAAAGGACAATACCGAAGCTGTAGATGTCGGAACGACCGTCCACTTCCTCGCCCATACACTGCTCCGGCGACATGTAATGAGGCGTCCCGACCATGCCACCGGTCCGTGTCAGCCTGCTCGCGGTGATGTCGCGGAGCGCGGCGATGCCGAAATCGAGTACTTTGACTTGCAACCCACTCGGCGTCGTCTGCAAGAGGATATTCTCGGGCTTGATGTCGCGATGCACCACGCTTTGCCGTTGCGCCTCGTCCAGCGCCGCGCAAACCTGACGCGCCACCTCAGCGACCGTGGCGGGAATCAGCGGGCCTTGCCGCTCAAGCGCCTGTCGCAGACTCTCCCCTTCCACCAATTCCATGACCAGGTAAATCAGCCCGTCCTGGGTGACGCCGAAATCGTAAATGGTCACGACATTCGGGTGCTTGAGCCGGGCGGCGGCCTGCGCTTCGCGGCGGAAACGTTCGACCGCGTTTGGATCGTCCAACTGTTCAGGGTGAAGCACCTTGACCGCCACCGCGTCGCCGATCAGCAAACGACGGGCGCGATAGACCGTCCCCATTCCGCCCACGCCGAGTTTTGCTTCGAGGTAGTACCGCTGATCCAGCGTCCGACTGGTCAACACGTCCGTCGTTTGTCTCTGATTCGCCGATGTATACAACTGCCTTGCCGGCACATCGGCGACGGGCGCGACCGGAGTCTGAGTCTCCGACAGCCTCGCGCCGCAACGAGTGCAAAAGCGCCTGTTCTCATCGGGGCTTCCGCAATTTGGGCAAATCATTGCTGCTCGCTCCCTTCTTTATCAATTACAAAGAGAATCGCCGTAACACAACCGAACCCTGATGTCGCCATGATCTCGTTGGAAGGCTGAAGGATCATAACGAGATGGAGACACCATTTGCAACGCTTACACACGACATCGCGCAATCGGCCAGCGACGGGCCTGCAGTGGGCCAGCAACGGAAATGATGTCATAAGAGGGTTCAATCTGAATAGAAATTCATTCGGCGTTCATCTGTCTTTAATCTCTCTCTGATAGGCTTCACTAACTTCCCGGAGGACATTCAATGAAAACGAGCGTTTTCCTGTTGCTGTCTCTTTTCACGATTGCTGGTAACGCGCAACAGCCGGAACCGGCGACAATCAAGGAGTTGGAGCGGAAGTTCGATCAGGCCGTGCGGCGCCTCGATCAATTGAATGAGGCCGTGCAGTCGTTGCGCGCTGAAATCGCAAAGCTCAAAGGCGCCCGAGCAGTGAATCAGGATGTTCAATCGCCCGCGACCGCAACGCTTCATAAGGCGCAAGCCGAAATCGCGCGGTTGGAGTTCGCCGAGCGCGTCATCGGGCCGGAGATGGGCGCCAGCGAACGCGAGGAGGCGTTACAAGCGAAGCCGGAAATCTTCATTCAATCGCGTTACGCCGCGCTGCCGATCCGCGATTCGAACGGCGAATTCGAGCCGAACCTGTCGATGACGCGCATCGAGACGCGGTGGGCGGGACGACTCAGCGAGCGTATCAGCGCGGGATTGGAGATTCAATTTCACCCCGCGCTCGACGGCAGCGCGGAAGAACTGGTCAACGACGAGAACCTGATCGGGATGGATTTTCAGTACGTGATCGGGCGGTTGGGCTTGCGCGGCGAAATCGTCGCGGGCGACACGCCGTCAACGCTGCTCGGCGGCCTCGGCAATGGGCCGGAATTCGCCGATGCGTTTCGTCCGGGGGCGAGGTCGGCGGGCGGAGCTTTATTTGCGACGTGGCGATTGACCGGCCGCGATCATGTCTACGCGCGCTACGACCAGTTCAACCGCGATCCGGTCAAAGGCTACAACGTGCGCGCATTCAACTTCGGATACCTGCGTTATCTAGGCGCCATGACGCGGATCGGTTTTGACTATCAGTTCAAGAACCGACCTTCGTTCAACGACGATGCGTTGAATGGCCGGTTCCACATCATTTGGAGCGTCGAATTTTAGAAGGGAGAAGACACAATGGAACTCACACAGTTTGCTTCCTGCGTTTTCGCATTGTTGTGCGCCGCCGTCATGGCCGTGGCGCAGACCGTTGACTTCAACAAGGACAAAGCCGGCGAGCCGCCGAAAGGCTTCTCGACGGCGTTGACGGGACAAGGCAAAGCGGGCGTCTGGGTCGTGATTAAAGATGAGGCGTCGCCCAATCAAGGCAATGTGCTCGCGCAAACTGACGCCGATGCGACGAGCTACCGCTTCCCGCTTTGCATTCACGACGGCGTCACGGCGAAAGACGCCGATGTCAGCGTGAAGTTCAAACCGGTTTCGGGCAAGAAGGATCAGGCGGCGGGCATTGTGTGGCGCTACCGGGACAAGGACAACTACTACATCGTCCGCGCCAACGCGCTTGAAAACAACGTCGTGCTTTACAAAGTGCAGAATGGCAAGCGCGAAGACCTGCCGCTCAAGGGCGAAGGGCGCACATACGGCAAGAAAGCCAAAGTGCCCTCGGGGCAATGGAGCGCGCTACGCGTGACAGCGAAAGCCAATCTCTTCACCGTCTACCTGAACGGCGAGAAACTTTATGAAGTCGAGGACGGGACATTCACCGAAGCAGGCAAAGTCGGTTTGTGGACGAAAGCCGATTCGGTGACTTACTTCGATGATCTGAAGGTCGTCGCGCAATGAAAACCGCCCCTGGGTACGCATCGCTTCCAGCGCGCTTCGGCTCTACCTCGTTTCACGTCGCGGCGTTGTACGCCGGACTGGGCGATGAGAAAGCCGATGAGTTTTTTCGCAAGCTCAAAGCCAACGGCGTGAAGATCGCGCCGGGAAATTCCGTGGTGCGCGACCTGGTCGTGAAGGGCGAAGTGAAGATGGGCTTGACCGACACGGACGACGTGAATGTCGCGCTTGAAGACAAGCAGCCGGTGGCGATGGTTTTGCCTGATCGCGACGGGATGGGAGTTCCGTTGATGCCGAATATGGTTTCGCTCGTCGCCGGAGCGCCGAGCGCCGAAGCCGGAAAGAAACTGATTGATTACCTTCTCTCGCCGGAAGTCGAACGCGAGCTGGCGAAATCGCAAGCCGTGCGGATCCCATTGCACAGCGGGGTCGAAGGGCCGAAGAGCATCCCTCCGATCACTTCGTTCAAGCCGATGACGCTCGATTACGGCAAGGCGGCCGGCCGCGTGGAAGATGTGGTGAAGAGGTTACAACCCATCCTCGATTTGTAATGGGGATTTGCGATGGGCGGCGGGAGTGAGATCAAAACTGTGATGAGATCGCTGGCGCGGCGCGGCGGGTTTCGCGCGCCCGCGCGAACCATCGCGCTCGGCCTGGCCATCGCGTTCTTCGCGACGCTGTGCGCGCTGCCGGTTGTGTGGATGCTGGGCGTCTCATTCGTTGATCCTGACGGCGGCCTTACCGTCAGGAATTACAGCTGTTTGTTCACCGAATCGCGGCAGCGCCGGTTGATGCTGAACAGCGCGCTGCTGGGGGCGGGAGCCTCATTGCTTGCCACGCTGATCGCCAACGCCCCGTCGAGCGAAGTCGCGGCGCTGGCGCTGATGCAGGCCTGCGTGATCCTGGCGCCGCTCATCCTGCTCGGCCTGCTTGCCAATGTTTAATCAGATGATGGTCTTCCGCTTTTTTGAAACCGTCCTTGGTTTGCAGGTGGTCAGGCAATCCCAGAGCGCAGAGGCGACTCCGGTCAGCGCGCGGTCTTTTCGCTTCACCAGGAAAAATTTGCGCGCACGACGTAGAAGAGGATCGCGAACGGGTTGCAGCAGTCCGGCGATCTCTTCCAACCTGGTCGCCCACGACGAAAGCACGGCGACACCCAGCCCCGAAGCCACCGCCTGTTTGATCGCTTCGGCGCTGGGGACTTCCACCACACGCTCGAACTCTTTCAGACGTTCGCCGAGCAAGCTCTGCGCCCCGGCGCGCGTGCTCGATCCCTGCTCTCTGAGCAGCAGCGTGCGCCCGCGCAGGTGTTCAGGCTTCACCTGTTTGACGCGGCAGAGCGTGTCGCCCGCGGCGGCCACCAGTTGCAGGCGGTCAGAGCCGATCTCCACGCTTTGCAAACTTTCCGCAATATTCATCTCTCCGATCACGCCCAACGGCGCCCGATAATCCAGCAGCCATTCCAGAACCTCGGCGCTGTCGCCGACTCGCAGCACGGGGCGGGCTTCAGGATAGAGTTCCTGAAACTGCCGCAGGAGTTCCGGCACGAGATACGCGCCCGGCGTGCTGGAGGCCGCCACAATCACTTCGCCACGTACCCTGCCGCGCAGAGCGCCGACGGCGGCCGGAATCTCCTCATACAAAACGAACAGGCGGTTGACCTGTTCCAGCGCGACCTCGCCCGCAGGCGTTAGCCGCATGCCGCGCGGCGTGCGTTCAAAAAGAGGCTCGCCGACGGCTGTTTCCAGCGCTTTCAAGTGCGCGGAGACGGCAGGCTGGCTGATGAAAAGTTCTTGGGCGGCGCGCGTCACGCTGCCGACGCGCGCGACCAGACGGAAGATGTGCAGCGGATACAGATTATAACCATCCAGCATAACTTAATTCTGATACCACCCTTCAGGAAAACAGTATTTGAATTATACCCAACCCGGGCCTAGATTCGAGGCATGTTCTGGAAAAAACCAGGTTTTCAATCTCGCAGGCGGTATCAAAGCCTGGAAGTGGCGTGTAGAGAAGTCTCCCGATGAGTAATTATCTTCCGACAATAATCGCCGCTGGCGGCTTAATCCTGCTGTTGGCGTTGGAGAGTTGGCTCCCCGCGGCGATTGGCCGTTATCGCCGGTTGCGCCACATGGCGCGGAATTTGACGCTGGGATTACTTAACGCCGCACTGCTGGCCTTTTTTGCCACACCGCTCATCACACAAGTCGCTGTTTGGGCTGAGGAGAATCGGTTCGGATTGCTGCGCCTGCTGAACGCGCCATCAATGATCGCCGTTGTGGCGGCCATCCTGCTGCTCGACGCCTGGATGTATTTGTGGCACCGCGCCAATCACGAACTCGGGTTCCTCTGGCGCTTTCACCGCGTCCATCACAGCGATCCGGAGATGGACGCCACTACGGCGGTTAGGTTTCACACCGGAGAAATCCTGATTTCATCGGCGCTACGGCTCGCCGTGATTCCGCTATTGGGAATCACTATCTATCAACTACTCTTTTATGAAATGCTTCTCTTGCCGGTGATTCTGTTTCATCATAGTAATGTCCGGTTCCCGGAAAGGCTGGATCGGCGCCTGCGTCCGATTATTGTTACTCCGGCCATCCATCGAGCGCATCACTCGCGGTTGAGGATGGAAACCGACAGTAATTATTCCAGCGTCTTCTCATTCTGGGATCGGATGGCCGGAACGTTCCGGCTTCGACGAGACGGCCGGCCGGTCAATTTCGGGCTGGATGAATATGACGGCGAGGAATGGCAGCGTCTGTCGGGAATGATGGTAATGCCGTTCCCTCTCGCGCGCAGAGACTCGGCGGTCGGTGTAAAGAACATCTGATCAGCCTATGAATTTATAACCAATCCGATGCACGGTGATGACGTATTGCGGCTCGGCGGGGTTCTCCTCGATCTTCTGGCGCAATCTGGCGATGTGATTATCAACCGTTCGTGTGAGAGGGAAATTCTCATAGCCCCAGACTTCATCCAGCAACTGATCGCGCGTAATCGTTTCGCCGCGACGCTCGATGAAGTATTTCAGAATCTCGAATTCACGCGCTGAAAGATCGAGCGGCTTTCCTTTTCTGAAAGCCTGATACCTGACGAAATTGAGTTCGATCTCTCCAAAACGATAAGTCCCCGATTCCGTTTCCCGCCTTGACTGGCGGCGCAATTGGACGTGAATGCGCGCCAGCAGTTCACGGATGCTGAACGGCTTGGTGACGTAATCGTCCGCGCCGATCTCCAGGCCGATGACCTTGTCAATCTCCTGGCCGCGCGCAGTCAGCATGATGATCGGCGTGTTCATCCCTTTGCCTCGTAACTGACGGCACACGTCCAGCCCGCTCAAGCGGGGCAGCATGATGTCCAGCAGAATCAGATCGGGCCTTTCCTGACAGGCGAGGCGCGCGCCTTCTTCGCCGTCCCGCGCGGTGATCACTTCGCAGCCCTCAATTTCGAGGTTGTTGCGCAGCCCCAGCGCCAGATCAGACTCGTCTTCAATGATGAGGATTCTCGGCAACGCTGTATCCTCCTGTGTTAGCGGCGCTGGCTGTGTTAGCGGCGCTGGCTGTGTTAGCGGCGTTGGCTGTGTTGGCGGCGCCTGCGGCGCTGGTTCCCATAGCTGCGCCAGGGTTCAGTGGTTCGTGCGAGGCCACAGACGCTTCTGATCTGACGATCGGCAGCAGAATCGTGAACCGGCTGCCTTTGCCCGGCGCGCTGTCGACCGTCACACGTCCGCGATGCGCTTCGACAATATGCTTGACTATAGCCAGCCCGAGTCCGCTGCCTCTCGTATTGTGAACCAGCCCCGCGCCGACGCGATAAAACTTCTCGAAAATCCGCTGATGTTCCGAACGTGGAATGCCGACGCCCTGATCGGTGACCTCGATAGCGATATCGCCGCCACGCGCGCAAACGCTCACTTCAATTCGCTTCACCTGATCCGAATACCGGACCGCATTGTCGAGCAGATTGAGCACTGCTTGCGCCAACGCTTCACGGTCAATCAGCGCCGGCGGCAGTTCAGGTTGAATATCGGTTCGCGTTTCAAAGCCGGCGTTGGCCATCTGGTACTCGTATATTTGCAGCGCCTCGCTGACGACTTCGGCGACGTCTGTTTCGGCGAACTGATACGGGCGGCGACCGGCCTCAATGCGCGAGAAGTCCAGGATGTTGTTGATCAGCCGCGTCAAGCGGCGGCTTTCGCGGTTGATGATGCGATAGTACTCGTGCGCTTCTTCAGAACTCCTAACACGTCCAAGTTCCAGCGTTTCGGCAAACAGACGGATCAGCGCGAGCGGCGTTTTCAACTCGTGCGAGACGTTGGAGACAAAGGTCGTTTTTGCTTCAACAAGTTTCATCTCGCGGGTGGTAGCGCGCAACGCCAGGATCAGACCGGTAAGCAGCAGCGCGATTGCCACGCCGACCAACAGCAGGTTCTGCCGAAACTGGCCGCGCGCCAGCGCCTCGATGGTCGTGTTGCGATAACCGATGCCCATTTTCCACTGACGAAGAACCGGGCTGAGCGGCAGTCTGATTTCGTGGCGAGACAGTCCGCTCCCGCTCGAATAAACTTCGCGGTCGTTTTCATCGAGCACGCTGACGATGGGCGCCGAATCGGCGCCGGCGCCGCTAAGCAGGCCGCTTGTCGCCTGAGGCAGCAGTTGCTCTCTTATGTAGCGGGCTTTCAATGTCATCCCGGCGAAACCGATATATCCTTTGCCATCGGCTTTACTAATGGGGGCGAAAACGAACACAGACGGTGATTCGATCTTCTCCCCGAGGAGAACCGGGCAGTGAGACTGCTCGAACATAGCCTTATGATTGGAGCCTGCGGCGGCTCGCAGCAACGCGGCGTTTTCGTAAGTCTCAATCACAGTCTGTACCACGGGGTTTCGCTTGAATTGATCGTGGTCAATTCGCCGAACCGCCTCCGGCGTGGCAAAGAGCGCGAAGTTCTTTTCGCGGCATGAACAGTGAATTACGACGAACGCCAAATCGGTTTCAGGGTGTGATTGTCTGATGGCCGAAAGGCGGTCTGCGATCCGGTCGAATCTCTCTTGCTCGACATCAGCCGGATCAATGCCGCCCAACGTTTCCGCCGCCAGGGCCTCGGCTCTTTCAACGATGCGGCGCGAAAGGCTTTGAAGCGTCTGACGCAAATCCTCCTGCACCGCGGCCCTGGTCTTGCTCTCGAGATCGGCGAATGATCGGTACTGCGCCAGCAACAGGATGGCGATGGGAAGAAGGACTGCCATCATTAGCAAAACGACCAGCCCTGTCCGATGTGATGAATTAAAACGCAGACGCCTGATCATGCCGCCAAGTATACAACTGCGACTTACCTGATTGAGCTTCAACGGGCAGGTCCCGGATGTAAAAAGTTGTACCGGGCGTGTAGACATTTTGCGACAACTTCTTACAACGTGATGGAGACAGCGCCGGCGCAACCCGGCTATGCTTACGCCGAAAAATTCAACCATCGGAGGTCAGCAGTGAAAAGCAGAAGCTTCATTCATCTCATCTGTTTTTGTCTCCTCTTCGTCTCGGCTGTCGCCGCGCGGCAAGAGCCGCAGCCGTCCGCCGATCCCGAACGTGAGCGGATCGAGAAGACGGTCCGCGAAGCCTGGCAGGAAGCCGATCAGTACATCAAAGCGGGCGGCAAGGAGAGCGACGCGAACTATCCGGGCAGAAAGTGGGCCGTGACGCTCTGGCAATATCGTCAGGAGCATCCGGGCACGGCTGCATCGGCGCACGCCACAGCCGAAGCCCTTCACTTTCTGGCGCACGCCGATCTGATCGGCGAGTTGATCGCCAAGGCCGATTCGCTCACCCCTGATGACGCCGCGTGGAAAAGGATCATCAGCGTGCTGCGCGAAGCGGCGGACAAGAAGAACGACTACGATTACCTGATCGCGAAGTCGAAATTCCTGCTTGAAAAGTCGCCTGACAGAGACGTGAAAATGCGCGCCCAGTTCGCGCTCGCGCAGGGCTTCTGGAAAAAGGGGGAGCTCGAGCCGGCCAGAGTCACCTTCCAAAAGGTCGTCGCCGATTATCCGAACACACCGCTCGCCAGAGAAGCTGAAGGCAATGTTCACGAACTCGACTCGCTCAACCTGGGGCAGTCCGCGCCCCTGTTCGCTTACAAAGGAATCAACGGTGAGCCAGTGGCGCTGGCGGGATTCAAAGGCAAGGTCGTGCTGCTCAATTTCTGGGCCTCGTGGTGAAGCGTCTGCGTGGGGGAGTTTCCCCTGCTGAAAGAGCTTTATGCAAAACACAAAGACCAGGGGCTGGCGGTCATCGGCGTCTCGCTCGATGAGGAGGCGAACGCTTTTAAGGAAGCGGTAAACAAACACTCTCTGGTGTGGCCACAGATTCGTGACGGGAAAGACGGGCAGATCGCCAAGCTTTTCAACGTGCAAGGGACGCCGGCTAGCTATTTGCTCGACCGCGAAGGGAAGATCGCGGCCAAAGCGGTTCCGGGAGCAAAGCTGAAGGAAGCGGTCGCGGAACTGCTCAAGCGAAGTTCGACTCCAGCCGAACCCGATAGCCGGGACAAGGAGCAGAAGCCGGATGAAGTCTTGAAGCTGATGAACGTCAAACCGGGCCAGGTGATCGTGGACATCGGCGCAGGCTCCGGTTATTTCACGCGCCGGTTCGCTGTGGCCGTCGGCCCGACGGGCAAAGCCATCGGCGTCGAGATTGATTCGGCGATGGTCCGCAGCCTGAACGCCGACGCCAGAAGACTGAACCTGGCGAATTACGAAGCCCTTCTGGTTCCGCCCGATGACCCGCTGTTGGCGGCGAGTTCAGTGGATGTGGTCTTTCTTTGCGATACTTATCATCACATCAATGGCCGCGTCGCTTACTTTGCGAAAGTCCGGCAATCGCTCAAACCCGGCGGCCGGCTGGTGATACTCGATTTTGTGCGGACAAAGGACAATCCCGAACACAGCATCGTCAAAGAGGAGGTCATAGATGAACTGCGCCGCGCCGGATTCCGATTGGCGCGGGAATTCAATCTGCTGTCGCCGAAGCAGTACTTCCTTGAGTTCGAATCCGCGCCGTAGCAGAGACCTTCGGCGCAGAAATAAGCTGTCGCAGTTGGCTCTACCCTCGGACGGCTATGACTTCAAGGTATTCCGATTCGACATGGGTAGTCCCATCCGTGGCGCGGTTATGTTCTGACCACAAACGTTCCAGATCACGGCGCAGCGCCTGCTGGCCGGTTTCGTCCAGCGCTGCGAACGCGCGATGCGTCGCCCTCGTCGAAACGTATCTCCAACCCTTCAGCCTGCGCGCGGGCCCTGGCCGTCTCCAGCAGATTCGCCGCGATGTCCACGCCTATCACCCGAGCGCCGGCGCGGGCGGCTGGAAACGACAGATTACCCGTGCCGCACGCCACATCGAGCGCATGCTCGCCCGGCCGCAACGCAAGCCGCGCCACAAACTCCGCCGCGCCTGGCGCGTAGGATTGGGCAATCCTGTCGAAATCGCCAGACATCCATGTCGCTTTCAGTTTGGCTTTGAGCGCCTCCATCTCTGGCGCCATATCATCTTTTGCTGTGTTCATTGTTCCTCCACTTTCTTACCGAGTCACAGTATCACACCACGGTCTTGGCGTTCTGCTCGACTGTGGTGGCCGGCTTGCGACTCTTTCCAAATCGCCACGGGAATATCATCGGGACTCGCCTGCAGTATTGCCGGTATTCGTCTCTATATAATTTGATTGGCGTGTATTCTCGGCCTTGCAAGTAAAGATAAACCTGCCGCAATCCGAAAAGGTCGAAATGATCGATCAGGAACGTGGAGGCCAGGACGGTAAGCCAGCCGAATCCAAAAAGCCCATAGATCGCCGAGCGGACAATCTGATTCTCTATATCCCAGATCACTCCACCCATTGGCCGCCATTGCCAGAACAGCAGAAGTAGCGCCAGGCTGGAGAATAGCACGTAGGCGCTGCGCTCCATCGGTCCAGGAATTATTCTGGTCCAGACGCGTTTGAACCACTGGCGGGCCATGACGCTGTGCTGTATGGCGAATAAGCCGAGCAGAGCAGTGTTCACGAGCAACGCCTGAATGAGTGGCCCTTCCGGCCCGGAATCAATCGATTTGGGCGCGACCAGATTGCCGATGAAACCGATCGCATAAAGAAAGGTCGCGAAAAAGACGAGATAGCAACCCACTCCGTAGCTGAAAACCACGATTCGTTTGAGCATACGTTTTCCTTTCATCTTGCGTGACAGGAGAATTTTTTTCATCCTGAGCCAGGGCGCCCGATGATGCGCCAGATAGAGCAAGGTAGAAGCCGACCGTGACGGCTAACAGCGCTAATCCGATAGACACTAACTGCCGTTTCTTCATTGTTTTCTCCTCCCAGATATCAAGATATTTCTGTCACACCGCTCCGGCGATGAAAAATGAGGCGAACAAGTATCGCCGGCTCCACCGGAAGGTGTTGTTCAGCGCCATCCTACTCGGCGCGTCTTCCCGAAACCTTCCCGCCGTCTTCCCATTTGGAGGAGGAATAACTTAGCTTCGTTTGGGTTGCGTGCGCAGTTGCAGGAGCATGCTTTTGGCTTGTGTGGCCGAGGCGCTCGCTCCGAGCCTGGCGAAGATCGGCGCGGCGCGGCCAAGTTCCCTGGCGGCGGCGGCCAGGTCTTGCGGTTTATGGCGTTGCATGTGGAGGTAAGCCCGGAAGAGGCAGGTGCGGGCGACCTCGTAAGAATGTGGTATGGCGGCGAAGGATCGCTCGGCTCGGTCGAGCGCGGTGAAGGCCTCCGTCCAATTTCCGTCCATCGCTTCGACCATCGCCGTCGCCTGGGTGGCCAGGCCGAAGAAGAATCGGCTGCCGCACTCGGTCGCCGACTCGCAGGCCAGTTGCGCGAAACGCCGCCCTGCTTTCACGTCGCCGTTCTTCGCGTACGCCATCGCTGTCGCCGGATAGAGCAGCGCGCCGCAGATCAGACAGCGGCCGTGCCGCTCCTCAATCGCCAGCCCCTGCTCGGCGTAACCAAGCGCTGCGTGGAAGTCTGCCGCCTCGAGGCGATTGCGAGCCAGCGTCGCGTAGACGCGCATCAGTGAGTGGCCTTGGAGAATGTAGCCGCGCGCGATCTCCAGCGCGCGATGCAGGTCGGCGAGCGCCTGGTCCCATTCGCCCACCGCCGTGCGTACCACGCCGAGGCGCTGTAAGGCCATCGCCTCGCCCGACGGCGTGTTGATCTCGCGGTAAAGCGCCGCGCTGCGCTCGAGGCTGGCGCGGGAGTCGGCGAATTTGCCCTGCAAATACTCGGTCGCGCCGATGTAGGAGTAGCAGTAGGCCAATGTGCGCGCCGCCCCGGCGCGGCGCGCATGTTCAGCCATACTCTCAGCGAACCGCTTGGCCTCTTCGTACTGCTCATCACCATACAGGTGATACTCGCACAGTCAGAGATGAACGTCCGAGACCGCCGCAATGTCGCGGTTGAGGTCGCTCAGGCTTTGCCGTTTGCATTCGTATTCGAATCCCCGCTTCCAATCGCCTAACGGCAAGCTCGTGAGCGCCAGAGCTTCGTAAGCCAGCATCGTGTCGACGCGTGAGTGGGAGGACTCAGCCATCCGGAGGCTCTCCCGCGCGGCGTCCAGCGCCGCGTCAAACCTCTCGCCGTGCCAGTGCAATAGCGCGAAGGTGTAATGCACGCGCGCCTGTTCAACAGAGTATTGAAGGCCGGCCTCGGCGAGCGCGGCGTTGGCCCCGCGCAGATGCTCCTCAGCGGCGGCAAGCTGGGTTAGCAGGATTAGTTGATAAGCCAGCTTGCGCCGCAATCGCGCCGTGCGCTCCACAGTCTCGGGCGTTTCGGGCGACCCTTTACTCTCCACGCCGGCTTTCTCCAGGGCCGTCTGGTAGTTGTCGGCGGCCGCGCGGTTCGAACCCACGTGCGCCTGTAGATCGCCCAGCTTTTCATAAAGCGCAATTGCGCGACTGCTATCAAGAGTCAATTCCAACGCCGCGCGGTAATGGTTGATCGCCAGTTCGTTGGCGTAGACAGCGGCGGCGCGATCGCCGGCCAGCGCCAGGAAGAGAGCGGCCTTCTCTCGGTTCGGGCTGAGACTGTAGTGATGGGCCAGAGCTTCGACCTGAGGATCGAGTTGCGCGGCATACAGACGTTCAATCGCCTCGGCCACACGCCCGTGCATTTGCGCGCGGCGGGCCGGGCTGAGCTGCTGATATACGATCTCGCGCACGAGCGGATGATGAAATCTGAAGCCGGCCCCCGTCGCATCGAGGATGCGCGCTTCAAGCAGCCGGTCAGTCGCATCGAGCAGAGCCGCTTCCGGGAGGGCGCTGACGTCGAGTACAGTCTGCCATGCGACCTCCTGGCCGACGACCGAGGCCAGAGAGATGACTTTCTGCTCCAACTCATTGCAACGCTCCAGGCGGACTCGAACCCAGTCGCGCAATTCACTCGGCAGCGCCGCCGCCCCCTCGCGCGGACCGACCCAGCGGCTGCCTTCCCGTTCAAGCCGCCCTTGCTCCCGCAACGCCCGCGCCATCTCCTGGGTGAAGAATGGATTTCCGGCGGCCACGCTGAAGATGTACTCTGTCAGCCCCGAGGACACCTCGCCGCCTCCCAGCAGGTCAGCGATCAGTGTTTGGCTCTCTTCCGCCGAGAGAGGGTTGAGATTGATGCGTGACGCCAGCCCTTCGCGGTATAGAGCCGCCAACAATCGTCCGAGCGGGCTTGGCGCATCCTGACGGCGACACAGGCTGACAACGTCGCGCTGGAAGCGAACAAGGCGCTGACCGAATGGCTGGGCTTCGGAACGGCTTATCGCTAAAACGAGATGCTGTAACTAAAGCCGGGTTTATTCGCGAACGCCAGCACGAACGAAAAGTTGTGCCGCCCATGCCTGTAGCTCAACATCGGATGTACTCGCACGCCGTCATAAATGACAAGCCCGGAGAGCTTCTTCGTAAAGTACACATTCAGCCCGGCCAACGGCAGCCAGCGGTGTTCGTACGTTCCGTAAGCCACGCCCGCGTATGGCGCGATGGGCAGCCCTGTTTCACTCTTCAGGTTTTTGCTGAACGTCGCGTAAAACGACTGCCCGTCGGGCGTGCCGATCCGGTCGGAACTCGTGCCGAGA
>Ga0187894_10002238_pt1 | contig 23342 bp, 19 predicted proteins | sample GBC1701081metaG_FD_136650 | JGI IMG/M metagenome (GOLD analysis project Ga0187894, IMG submission 136650) | White microbial mat communities from a lava cave in the Kipuka Kanohina Cave System on the Island of Hawaii, USA - GBC170108-1 metaG ... | reverse complement strand
CCGCCGCCCGGGCAGGTCTCCTGGCTCTCAGGTGTTCGCTCTCGCGAACGGCTCCGCAGCGCCTTCCCGAATCGCGCGCTCCGCTCGCGCGGGCGCCTCGATCCAGTGGCTCTCGCTGCGAATCCTCCCTGATCACAGTGGCGCGACCGCGGCCGATTCTCACGGCCTTCCCTCGAGGCCCCGATCTCCTTGATCGAAACACCCGAGCAGCGAGGCACGGGTAGCGCCGCGCGACCTGAAGTTCCACCCCAGAGTGAAGTACTTCACTGACTCGGTGCGCCGGCGGTGGATGAATTGGGCGAGCTTGGAGGCCGCCATGTTCGAGGCATTCGATCTGCTGAGGTTCCTCGAGGATCTTCCGTTGCCCGGGCGAGTCGCCGTGGTCCTGCTCGCGGCATTTGCACTGGCCTTGCCATTTCTCCGGCGCACGTGGATCGAGTACAGGCATCGCACCAACGAGCTGCAACGCGATCTCGCCACACTCGCGGTTCTCAAGCTTCAGTACGAGATCGAGGTCCTGAGAAAGGAGCTGGTCGCGCCGATGAAGGTCGGACCAGAAGCCGAGATGATCCTCCCGTCCGCGTTTCCGCTCTACCTGCCGAATCCGAGCGAGGCGTTCGAAAAGCTCTCTGTTCGTCGAGAACGGCGCAGCGAAAAGTCGTCACCGGATCTTCGGCTTCGCTTGCGATTTGGCTTGATCGGGACGGCGCCGTTGGGGACGCTCGCGAGCATCGCTGCGTGGGACAACGACCCTGGCCCCACCGCGTTTGCGTTTGTCGCCTGGTGCGCGATCGGCGTGGTGACGGCGATGGCAGGAGGCGGCGCCAGTCGGCTGCGAAGCGTTCTGGCGGGTCTGCTGGGTCCGATTCTCTTCGGCTTCTTGCTCACGGTCGTCGTCGGCGACGCTTGAGAGACCGCGCCTCGGCGGCGCGAGCCCGGTACTCTGCGTGCGCACCGGGGGGTGAATGCGATCCGAGGCCACGCAGGGGACGCCCTACGCGCGCGCCGGCTCCGCGATCGCGCGTGCGCGTGAATGGGTGGTCGCGGGCTTCGCGGCGCTGCTCGCAGTCGCGGCGATCTACGGCTCTTCGGCGGCGGATCATCTTCCGGCTGGCGGCTTCGAGGTGCCCGGTAGCGAGAGCGATCGCGCGGTAAAGGAAGCGGAGCGCCGCTTCGGCATCGGTGCGCCCGACGTGCTCGTGCTGTTTCGCGATCCCAGCAGCGACGTCAGCGATCCGCTGTTCGGCGCCGAAGTGCTCGATCTGCTCGAGCTCGTGTTCGAAGACCCCGGCGTCGTCGGCGCGACGACTTATTGGGACACGAGCCAGCAATCGCTCGTCTCGCACGACCGGCACGAGACGTTGGTGATCCTCTCGCTCGGGGGCAGCAACGCGGACAAGCTGCGCACGCTCGGGCGCATCGAGCCGACGCTGCGCGAGGTCATGCCGCCGGTCGAGGTCGAGATCGGCGGCCACGTCGCGGCCTCGATCCTCGCGCAGTCGACCGCGAAGGTGGATCTCGCGAAGGCCGAGGCCGTCGCGCTCCCGATCGCGCTCGTGCTCACGCTGCTGTTCTTTCGCAGCGTCGTCGCCGCGCTGCTGCCGATCCTGATCGGCGGCTTCGCGATGGCGTGCTGCGCGGCGCTGACGCGGCTCGGCTCGAATTTCATCGAGATCTCGATCTTCTCGCTGAACGTCGCGGCGTTCCTCGGGCTCGGGCTCTCGATCGACTACGCGTTGTTACTGGTGCAGCGCTTCCGCGAAGAAATGGGGAGGGGCCTCGCGCCGGACGCGGCGGTCGCAGCCACGCTCGACACCGCCGGCCGCGCGATCTTCGTCTCGGGCCTCACGGTCGTCGTGAGCCTCGCGGTGCTGATCCCCGTGCCGGTCCCGATCCTGCGCAGCATCGCGATCGGCGGCGCGCTCGCGGTGCTCACCTCGCTGCTCGGCGCGCTGGTGCTGTTGCCCGCGCTGCTCGCCTGGCTCGGGCCGCGCGTGAATCTCGGCGCGATCGGACGAACGCCGGAGGCAACCGAGCCGGGGCCATGGTGGCGGCAGATCGGCGGCTTCTCGATGCGACATCCGTGGCTCACGATGCTCGGTTGCCTGGTCGTGCTCGCCGCATTCGCGAGCCCCGTGCTGCACCTACAAAGCGCCGTTCCCGATACACGGATGTTCGCGAGCGATTCGGAAGTGCGGCGCGTCGACAAGGCATTAGGGGACGCGAGCCGCTTCGATCCCGGCGGCGCATCGATCATGCAGGTCGTCGTCCGCGCGCCCGGCGACCCGCTCGCTCCCGAGAACGCGCGGCTGCTGCGCGCTTACACCGCGCGGATCAAGGCGCTGCCAGGTGTTACGGGCGTGCGCACGCCGCTCAACGAGCTCGATCCGGACGCGCTCGCCGAGGCCGAGATCCGCGAGCGCGCCGCGCTGGATCCGCTCGCGACGCAGGTACGCCGCACGATCCACGAGCACACCGCGCTGCTCGTCGCAGGCAACGCGCATCCCTGGCGCTCGCTCGCCGCCGCGAGCGTGCTCGATGCGGTGCGTGCCGTCCCGCACCCGGGCCTCGAAGTGAAGGTCGGCGGCGCCACCGCGCAGATGAACGACCTGAAAGCCGTGATGAAGAGCTGGGGCGTGCGCGCCGCCGGCCTCGTGCTGCTGTGGAACTTCCTCGTCTTGTTGTTCGCGTTCCGCAGCCTGTTCGTTCCGCTGAAAGCGACGCTGATGAACATCCTCTCGCTGTCCGCGAGCTACGGCCTGTTGGTCTGGATCTTCCAAGACGGCCACTTGTCAGGCCTCCTGAACTTCGAGCCGCTCGAAGGCATCGACCCGACGATTCCGGTGATCTTGTTCGCGGTCGTGTTCGGCCTCTCGATGGACTACGAGGTGTTCTTGCTTTCGCGCATCCAAGAGGAGTGGCGCCGCACGCGCGACAACCGCGAGAGCGTTCTCCACGGCATCGAGCGCACCGGCCGCATCATCACCAGCGCCGCGCTGATCCTGATCGTCGTGATCGGCGCGTTCGCCGCCGGCGATCTCGTTTACGTGAAGCAGGTCGGCGTCGGGATCGCCGCCGCCGTGGCGCTCGACGTCACGCTGGTGCGCGCGTTGTTAGTGCCCGCGACGATGCAGCTGATGGGCGAATGGAACTGGTGGGCGCCGGCTTGGTTGCGCCGTGGTTGAGGCGAGTCGCCTTTCATCGCAACCTGCCGGCGGGTCGATCCAAGCGTCTAGAGTCGGGCTTTCGACCGCGGGGGCCATTCCGATGTCACTTTCGATGACGCGCAGCGAGCGGGAGGCGTTCCTGTCCGCGGTCCACGTCGGCGTGATCAGCATCGAGCGCGCCGGGCGGCCGCCGCTCGCGGTGCCGATCTGGTACGACTACGCCCCCGCCATCGGCGTCTGGGTGATCACCGGGAAGAACTCCGAGAAGGGCCGCGCTCTGGGCGCTGCCGGCCGATTCGCGCTGTGCGCGCAGAGCGAGGCGCCGCCGCTCTACCGCTATGTGAGCGTCGAGGGACCGGTCACCTCCGTGCGGCCAACGCGTCGCGAAGAGGATCTCCGCCCGATGGCACACCGCTACTTCGGCCCCGCGCTCGGGGATCGCTACGTCGAGAACGGCGGCGACGAGGGCAGCCTGGTGTTCACGATGCGGCCCGAAAGCTGGCGCACCGTCGACTACGGGAAGCATCCGCAGCGGCCCCCGACCTAGGCTCTCGATCTCGTCCGGCGTCGGGCAGTCTGCGACCCACGAATTTCTGGAAGCGCCCCGCCAAGACGAACTGTTCAACTCCGCGCTTCGGCCAACGACCTGAGCACTGCGGCGAGACGCTCCACATTCTCGACTCGTGCATTCTCCCCCATCAATCCCACGCGCCACACGCTCCCTGCCAGCTTCCCGAGCCCGCCGCCGACTTCGATGTCGTGCTCGTCGAGCAGCCGCCTGCGCAGCTTCGCTTCGCCGGCAGCGATGATGCGCTCTGGCAAGCGTAGAGTCGTTAGGGTCGGCAGGCGCACGTCCGGCGCCACCAACGGCGTGAAGCCGAGCGGTGCGAGCTGCGAGGTAAGCGCTGCGGCGGCGACGCGATGTCGTTTCTCGCGCGCGGGCATCCCTTCTTCCTCGACGATGCGCAGCGCCTCGGCGATCGCGTAGATCATCGAGATCGGCGCGGTGTGGTGGTAGACGCGCTCGCCGCCGTAATAACGCGCCAGCATCGAGACATCGAGGTACCAGCTCTGCACCTTGGTCTTGCGCGCGAGCACGGTCTCGACGGCGCGCGGTGAGAAGGACACCGGCGAGAGGCCGGGCGGGCACGAGAGGCACTTCTGGGTGCCGCTGTAGGCGGCGTCGACGCCCCACGCGTCGAGCGTCACCGGCACGCCGCCGAGCGACGTGACGCAGTCGAGGACGAGCAGCGCGCCCGCCTGCTTCGCGGCGCGCGCGATCGGCGGGACCGGCTGCAACACGCCGGTGCTCGTCTCGGCGTGCACGAACGCGACCGCTTTCGGCTGCGCCTTCGCGATCGCGTCCGCCATCGCATCCGCCGAGAGCGCTGTGCCCCATTCCGTATCGACACGCGTCACGCGCGCACCGGCGCGCGCGGCGACGTCGCACATGCGCTCGCCGAACACGCCGGCGACACCGATCACGATCGCGTCTCCCGGCTCGAGCAGGTTCACGAGACATGCTTCCATCCCTGCGGAGCCGGTCGCGGAGAGCGGCAACGTCAGCGCGTTCTGCGTGCCGAACAAGCGGCGCAGTCGCTCCTGCACTTCGTCCATCAGGCTCAGGAATTGCGGATCGAGATGGCCGACGAGCGGCGTCGCGAGCGCGGCGAGCACGCGCGGGTGAGCGTTCGAAGGGCCGGGGCCGAGGAGCAGTCGCGGGGTGATCGGCATGAGGGCGGATGTTAAACGTCAGCCACGCGCGCGAAGCAAGGAGCTTCGAGATCACTCGAATCTCGTGAGTTGTACTGCAGCGCACGCAATGCAGTCAGAATCAGCGAGGAGCAAAGAGGGTGGGAGCCGCGATGAAGCCCGTGCTCGCTCGAGTGATCGCGACGCTGTTCGCGCTCGGCCTCGTCGCCGTCGCCGCCTATCTGTGGCTGCGGCCGGCGGATCGCGGCGCCGCAGCCATCGGCGAAGACGCGGTCTCTACCGAGCCGCCCGAGCACGGCGACATCAGCCGCGAGGACCGCGAGGCGCTGCGCGAGATCCTGCGCGACGACGAGCGGGAGCCCGAGTGAGCGCCGCGATTCGCACGCGCGCCGACGCCGAGGCGGAGGAGCGCGCGCGGCTCGCGCCGTGGGCGCAGAAGAGCGGCGATTCACGCGGGCGGCTCTACCGCGAGGCCGAGCACGCCTACCGCACGCAGTTCGCGCGCGACCGCGATCGCGTCGTGCACAGCCGCGCGTTCCGCCGGCTCGAGTACAAGACGCAGGTGTTCGTCCCGCACGAGGGCGACCACTACCGCAATCGCTTGACCCACACGCTCGAAGGCGCGCAGATCGCGCGCACGCTGGCGCGCGCGCTGCGGCTGAACGAGGACCTCGCCGAGGCGGTTGCGCTCGCGCACGATCTCGGCCATCCGCCGTTCGGGCACGCGGGCGAGCGCGTGCTCGACGAGCTGCTCGAGAGCGACGGCGGCTTCGATCACAATCGCCAGACGCTGCGCATCGTCGACTGGCTCGAGGACCGCTACCCGACGTTCCGCGGGCTGAATCTCAGCGCCGAGACGCGCGAGGGCATCCTCAAGCACGGGGCGCACTGGCCGCACCCGGTGCCGCTGCCGAAGCGCGGCGCGCAGCCTTCGCTCGAAGCGCAGCTCGCCGATCACGCCGACGAGATCGCGTACCTGAATCACGACCTCGACGATGGCCTGCGCTCGGGGCTGCTCACCGATGCGCTGCTCGATCAGGTGCCCGTGTGGCGTGCCACGCGCGCCGCGGTGATCACGCACATCGGCGCCGCCAGCGAGGCGGTACTGCACGCGCAGACGATCGTCGCGCTGATCAACAAGCTCGTGACCGACCTGATCGACGCGAGCGCGAGGCGCATCCTCGCGAGCGGCTGTCAGAGCGCCGATGCGGTGCGCGCCCATGCCGCGGGCCTCGCCGCCGCGAGCAGCGACGTCGCGGCGGAGCAGGCGGAGCTGAAGCGGTTCCTGTACGAGCGCCTCTACCACCACCCGCGAGTTGTTACGAGCATGCAGCAGGCGGAGGCCACGCTCGGCGCGCTCTACCGCGCCTACCGCCGCGAGCCGCAGAAGCTGCTGCCGCCGCAGGTGACGGCGCGCTTCACCGAAGAAGGCGAGGCGCGCGCGATCGCCGACTACATCGCGGGCATGACCGATCGCTTCGCGCTCGCGGAGCACGAGCGGATCGAGACGTGAGCGCAGCCGCGAGCGACGTGCGCGTCTGCTTCGTCAGCGCGCCGGACGCAGAGGTGGCGAAGCGCATCGCGCGCGCGCTCGTCGACGAACGGCTCGCTGCCTGCGTGAACATCGTGCCTGGGGTCAGCTCGATCTACCGCTGGCAGGGCGCCGTCAGCGAGGACGCGGAGCTGATGCTGATCGTGAAGACGACGCACGCCCGCTTGGCCCCTCTGGCGGAGCGCCTCGCGGTGCTTCATCCCTATGCGCTTCCCGAGCTCGTGGCGATCACGCCGAGTGGCGGCAGCGAGCGATATCTCGATTGGGTGCGGGAAGCGAGCGCAGCCGGCCCGACGCGAGCGAAGCCGAACGAGAGGGATTCCGAATGAGCCTGGCGACCGCGCTCGACGCTGCCGCGAGCGCGCTTCCGAGCGACGAAGACTTGATCCGCCCCGCGAACGGCGACGCGCTGCGCGTGCTAGCCGCTGCGACGCCGGACGCCGCGGAGCGCGTGCTCGCGTGGATGCTGTCCGAGCGTCCGGACGACGCCGACGAGCTGGTCGCGGAGTGGCTCGGCGAGGAGCGCGGGCAGGCCGCGCTGTTTGCGCTGCGCGAGGAGCAGCTGAGCAAAGCCGGACGCAAGGCGCTGCGGCGCTGGCTGCATCGGCTGCGCTCGGCGGGCGCGCCGGTGCCGAGACCCGCCGCGCCCGCACCCGCCGTCGCAAAGCTCGCGCGCGTCGAGGAAGAAATCGCCGGTGCGTACGTCTCGGCGATCGATCCGGCCGGCCTGCGCATGGCGTACCTGCTCGAACCGCATCCGAACGGCGGCGCGCGCGTGTTCGAAGTGGCCCTCGACGACGCGCGCGGGATCGTGAGCTTCCGAGTGCTGCAAGCCGCGCGCGGCAATGCGCGTCGGTTCCTCGAGGATCTGGCGGCCGAGAACAAGGCCGGCGCGGCAGAGCTGGCGGCGGATTCGGTGCGCGCCGCCGTCGCGTTTGCTGCGCAGCGCCAGCCCAAGGATCGCCCTGCTCCGCGCGGCTTCGCGGAGTGGCGTGCTCACGTCGCGGGAGCCGCAGCAGGCGCGAAGCTGCCCGGCGAGATCGCCGAAGCGGCGCTCGGCGCGAGCGTCACGCGCGAGGACCTCCAGGCGGCCGTCCGGCTCGTCGCCGAGGGGAAGCTCGGGCCGTGGCCGCCGCTGCGCGAGCAGGTGCTGCCGATTCTCGAGCGCGTGCGCGCCGATCTCGCGAGCCCACTCGTCGTGTCGGGCGCCACCAAGGCGGGGCGCATGGACGATCGCCTCGGCGAGGCGCTCGGCGAGATCTACGACGCCGAGGCGAGCGCCGTCGCCGCTCATCGCTGCCGCGAGAGCGCCTACTCGTTCTGGCGCAGCGGCGACGATTCCGCGGCGCGCGCTTGCCTCGCCGCGGCGCGCGAGTTCGCGGGCGCGCAGCCCGCCGACAACCCGGTCGCGCGGGCACTGCTGGAGCGCGTGCTGCGTCCCGCATTCGAAGCACTGCTGCGCGAGGCGGAAGGCGCGGGCGCGCCGAAGGCAGGCTGAGGGCGAACGACGAGGGGGGACGCGGTTCGCGACCGAGCGGATCCGCTTTCGCGCGGATGCCCAGCCTGCCCGAACAAGGAGGAGCGTCCCGGGGCTTTTCCTTGTTTCCTCGCAGCGCAACCGCTACCGAAAGTCGTTCACCCCCCGTTGTCGCGCAGGCGCACCGCGCCGCGCTGGGATGTCTCACATGTTTGGATTTCGCGGGCGCTTCGGGCGCCGCAGGAGCCCGTCGGGCAGGCCTTCCGCGATCGACGAGAGTTGGCTTCGCAAGCTGACCGACGTGCTGCCCGGCGGCAGCATCACGCGCGTTTCGTGCGATGCGGTGCCCGAGACTTTCGCGCTGCTCGCGAGTGCACGCGATGCAAACGGCGTCCAATGGCTCGCAGCGGTGAGCCCGCGCAGCGGGCTCGACGCGGCGCTTGCGCTGGCGGTAGCCGCAGCGCGCGGCGTCGCGGAGCCCAACGCGAGCTTCGTCGCGGCGTCGCCGGACTGGACCGGGGCGACGAGGCGGCTCGCGGGTCAGGTGCGCGCGAGCGGCCGCGCGATCGCGCAGATGCCGCTTTCGCCGGACGGCGACACGCCCGAGGACGAAGCCACGGTGTTCGTGCCGGCCGACCGGCTTGGCGTCGGGCTTCCCAGCGCGGAGGCGCGTGCTCTCTTCGAGCGCGCCGCCGAAGGCTTACGCGGACTCGCGGCCAAGCACGGCGGCGCGCTGAGAAGCGCGAGCGGCGAGCTCGAGCTGGTGCTCGCCGCGTCGACACTTGCCGCGCTGCGCGCCGAGGGCGGGCAGCCGGCGCTCGAGCTGCGTTGGCCGGAACGCGCGCGCCTCGCGCTTTCCGATGGTCAGCTCGCGGACGCTCTGGATCGGCTCGAAGGGCAGGTACGCAAACGCCTCGGCGAGCGCGACGTGCGCGACGGCGAGGAGGGTCTGCGCGCGCGGCTCGCACGCGCGTTCGGGGCGAATCTCGCGCCGCGCTTCGCGCTGCTCTGGCCGTACGGCGGCGCTGCGGAGGCTGCCGACGGCATCGGCGTCGCCGACGATGGAACGATGGTCGTCTTCGCCGCGCGGGAGAAGCTCGGCCTCGCGGAGCTCGCGGCAGTGATGCAGGCCGGCGCTGCGCTCGAGCCCGTGCTTCCCGCGCTCACCCAACAAGTCGCGCCTCCGCTGCGCGTGCTCGACCGCGCGCGTGTCGTGCTCGCGGGCCTGAATCTGCTGCCCGGCGTCGAGGAGGCCGCTGCCGCGATCGCGGACGGCCCGACGCTGTATCGAGCCGGCGCGATCGAGGGGCCTTTCACCGCACTGACAGCACCTGCGGCGCGCGTCGCCGCGCCGGCCGCGGCTCCGCTGATGCGCACTCCCGCGCCGGCAGCTGCTCCGATGATGCGCGCTCCCGCGCCGGCCGCGGCGCCGCCGAGCGCGCCGGTGGCAACGGTCCCGTCGCCGGGCGTGCAGCCTACGCCGCCTTCGGACGCCGCACGCCTCGACGGCGGACGAGACGACGAAGGCAGCGTCGATGGACGGCGCCGGCGTCGTCGCCGTGGCCGCCGCCGTGGCCGTGGCCGCGCCGGCGACGACATGCGCGAGGATTCCTTCGCCAGCGAAGGGACAAACGAGGTCGACGAATTCGCGGGCGATGACGAGGCGGCCGGTGAGGACGAGCTCGCGGCGGCGCCGCTCGAGAGCGCGCCGGCGCAGCCCGCGCCCCCGAGCGAGGGCGGTTTCGAGACGCTCTCGCTGCTCGATCTCGACGAGGACGTCCCGAGCGGCGCCGAGGAAGCTACGCAGCTCGACTCGCGCGGCGACGAGGGCCGGCGCGGCGGCAGGCGGAGGCGGCGTGGCCGCGGCCGGAAGCGCGGGGGCGAAGGGAGCGGCGACGGCGACGAAGACGAGGAGCCCGCGCCCGCGGCAGCGCCGGTCTCGAGCGCGGACGACGACGACGATCATGCCGAGATTCCAGAGCTCGCCGAAGCGCCCGATCTCGGAGCGGTCGATGTGCCGCGCTACGAAGACGAAGAGGAAGAGCCCGAGTCCGAGCTCGACCGCATTCGCCTCGAGCGCGAGCGGCGCCGCCGCGAGCGCGCGCAGTCGCGCGACGTCGCAGCCGCTCCGGTCGCGGACGCGCCTGGGGAGGCGCGCAGCGAGGAGCGCGGCTTACCGCGCGGCCGCGTCGCGATCGTCGCGCATGCCGACCGCGAGTCGATCGTCGCCGCGGTGTTGCTGGCGCGCGAGATGCGCCAGCTCGAGGGCATCTGGATCTATCCGCAGGAAGACCTGATGAACTTCTTCCGCGGCGCCGCAACCGACCTGCGCGACGACACGCCGATCTACTTGTTGGGCTTCGCAGCCAAGCCCGCGCGCGACGCGATCCAGGCCGCGAACCTCTATCAGGGACGCCTCGTCTGGTTCGATCACCACGAGTGGCCGCCGGAAGATCTCGGCGCGATGCGCTCCGCGCTCGGAGATTCGTACACGCAGGTGCGGCCGGGCGCGGGCAGCGTGCTGCCGCTCGTGCTGCCGCATTGCGGCCGGCGCAGCCGCTTCTCGGACAAGCTCGTCGATCTCGTCACCGGCCGCTTCACCGCGCACGATTTCCAGCGCTGGGGGCGGCTCTGGTGGTGGCGCCTCGGCCAGCTCGCCGCGAAGAAGGGCGAGCGGCGCGCGGACCTCGAGCTGGTGATCGCGGGCCGGCCCTCGGACCTCACGCGGGAGGCCGAGCGCTGCGACGTACCGCCGCAGCCGGCCGAGGTCGAGTGGGCCGCGGCGCGCGACTTCCGCATGGTGCACTTCGCCGGCATCGCGATGGTCGTCGCCGATGTTCCCGCGGAGCTCGACCTGCACCTCTGCCTGCGCATCGCTCGCGAGCGCTTCGGCGCGATGCTCGGGCTCGGCCGCCATGAGGGCGAGTCGACGTTCGTGCTCGCCGCGGAGGACAACGCGGGTCGTCGTCCCGTCGATGCCGCGGGCATGGCCGAGCACCTCGCGCAGAAGTTCTCGTGGGTCGAGGCGCTGCCGGACGAAGATCACGTCGCGCGGCTGCGCGTGAAAGGCCTGGCGAGCGATCCGAGCCGGCTCGAAGCGCTGATCGCCGAGATCGGCATGGGCCGCTCCATCCTCGAGGGCTAAGCGCAGAAAAGATGAAGCGGGGACGTTCCTCCTTTTCGAAACAAGGAGGAGCGTCCCCGGCTGACCTTCTCGCGCTCGGGGGATCGGCGTCGTCTTCCCATGATCACCACCGCCAACCTCGTCGAGATCTTCTCCTCGATCCAAGGCGAAGGGCCCTACGCCGGGCTCTCGACGCTCTTCATCCGCTTCGGCGGCTGCGACCTGCGCTGCGCGTGGTGCGACTCGCCGCACACTTGGCGGCCCGCCGAGCGCGTGCGCATCGAGACGGCGCGCGGCGCCGGCTCATTCGAGGTGCGCGCGAACCCGCTCGCGGTCTCGGAGATTGTCGCGGCGGCGGAGGCATTAGGGCTCGCGCAGCACCGACACGTGAGCCTCACCGGCGGCGAGCCGCTGCTGCAGCCCGACGCGATTTCCTCCGTCGCCAGCGCACTGCGCGGCCGCGGCCCGCAGATCCTGCTCGAGACGCACGGCCTGCACGCGGACGCGCTCGCGCGCGTGGTCGCGCAGATCGACGTCGTCTCGATGGACTGGAAGCTCGCGAGCGACGTGCGCCGCGAGGGCGTGCCGACGCACGCACCGCGCGAGAGCTTCCACGACGCCCACGAGCGCTTTCTCGGCGAGGCCAAACGCGCCCCGAACACGGTCGTGAAGCTCGTGATCACGCCGGCGAGCGAGGACGCCGAGATCGACGACGCGTTCGCGCGGATCGCGCGCACGCATTCGCGTGCCTGCGTCGTGCTCCAGCCGGTAACGCCCTTTGGAAGCGTCAAAGAGCGCCCTTCGAGCGCGCGCATGCTCGCGCTCTCCCAGCGCGCCGAGGCGCTGCTCACGGACGTGCGCGTGCTACCGCAGCTCCATCCGGTGCTCGGGCTGCGCTAGTAGACTGACGCGAGATGCGAGATCACCTAACAGGCGCCGCGCTTCGCCTCGCGCAGTGTGTCGCGAAGCCGAGCGAGCTCGCGCGTGCCGCTCTGCGCGGGCGTGCCGCCGAAGCGCTGGGCGAGATACGCCTCGGTGAGCACGCGGAACGCCCAAGCTCCCGGCTCGGGGATGCGCATCGCCACCTCGCTCGCGAACGCGCGCGCGCTCGTCGCCGGCGTGCGCACGAGGCCGCGCCGGCGCAGTAGGGCCAGCGCCCGCCGGTAATCGCGCGGCAGCTCCGCGCCTTCCGCGGCGCCGCGCCTCCGCAGCACGCGCGCCACCGCGAATGCGAGCGCCGCGCCGAGTGCGAGCCAGCGCCACGGAAGGCTTGGAGCGTCGCTCGAGTCCTCGCTCTGCAACGGAGGAGGCGGTGCCTCGCCGCGCTGCGCCGCGCGCCAGCGGTTCCAGCGCATCCAGAGATCGCGCAGCGCTCTGGCCTGCGTGCCGCGATCGAAGTCGACGACGTTGCGGAACCACCAGAGCTCGAGCGCGGAAGCGAGGTCGGAGATGCTGCTCAGCCCGCGCAACGCATCCGCACCGGCGAGCCGCAGATCGGCGGGTGTCGGGTCGTACGCGACCCAGCCCGCGTCGTCGTAATGCACCTCGACCCACGCGTGCGCGTCGGACTGCGAGACCTCGACGAAGCCGCCGAGCGTGTTCTCGTGACCGCCGGCGTAGCCGTTCACGACGCGCGCCGGAATCCCGAGGCTGCGCAGCATCACCACGTGAGCGCTCGCGAAATACTCGCAGTGGCCCTCGGTGCGGCTCAGCAGGAACTGATCGATCGGCGCGCGCCCCTCGGCGATCTGCGGCGGAGCGTCGGTGTAGCGGCCGTGCTCTTGCAGCCAACGCTCGAGCGCGGCGGCGCGCTCCGCATCGCTCGTCGCGCGCGCAGTGATCTCGTGCGCCAGCGCCGCGACGCGCGGGTCGAGCGGCGGCAGCTGCAGATAGCGTCCTTCGCTCGCGCGCGGGCTCTCGCTGCGATCGTTCGGGAGATCGTGCGGAATGCTCCGCGTCACGACCTGATAGATCGCTCGCTTGTCGGTCGTCGCGTACGCGATCAGCGAGCCGTTCGCATCGCGCATCAAGCGCCCGATCGCGCCGCGCACGAGCGTCGGCGCGCCGGCCGAGAACACGACACCGGGGTTCACCGGCTCGCGCGTGATGCGCTGGACGAGCCGCTCGCCTTTGCGCGAGCCGCCGAGATCGACGCCGATCTCGGGATCACCGTAGATCGGCTCGGGGAGGAACCTGCCGATGCTCCAGCGTCGCCCGTCGAAGTGATCGAACGCGAGCCCCCGCCAATAGCGCGCGGCCGCCGGCAGCGTGTCGCCCTCCACCGTCTCGACGCGCAGCGCGACGCTCGCGTCCTGCCGAATGCGGCCGATGTCGCCGAGCTCGACGCGGTCCGAGAAGCCGGCGCTCGCGCCGCCGCCGCCGAAGCTCCGATCGAAGATCGCGCCCGAGCGAATGCGCGGCAGGATCGGGAACAGCAGCGTCGAAAACGCGACCGAGACCAGGCTCGCGAGCAGCGTCGTGCGCCAGAGGCCGACGGTGAGGATGCGCTGCGCCGCGCCGAGCTCGCCGGCTTCGAGCGCCTCCGCGCGCAGCGTGTGCACGACCAGCGTCCACACGCAGCAGACCGTGAACGCGATCAGCAGGAGCGGGTACCAGGCGCTGTCGGTGAGGTTCGCGGCCATCGTCACTTCGAACACGGCGAGCGCGACGAGCAGGAACTCCGAGCGGCGCGGCCGCGCGTCGAGCAGCTGCAGCGTCTCCGCTAGCACCGCGAAATGCGCGAGCGCGACGATCGCGAGCGCGCCGCGCGCCCAGAGCGCGATGCCGGCGGCGACGCAGATCGCGAGGCCCGCGTTCAGAACGAGCGCGTTGCGTCGCCAGCCCGCGTGCGATTCGCCGCGCAGCGCCGCGTAGCCGATGCCGAGCGTCGCGAGCGCGAGCGCGAACGGTTCCATCTGTCCGGTGATCGCGAGCGTCAGCGCGGCGATCGCCGCCATCAACGTGGCCGCACGCGGCCGGGGCAGCGCGAGCGGCTCGCGAAACTCGAGGCGACTCACGAGGCGTTCTCCGCGCCGTCGGGCGCGACGTTCGCGAGATACGAGAGCAGCGTGGCGCGCTGGCGAACGCCGTCGGCCGGCAGGAACGCGGCGCTGTCCGTGCGCAGTGCGACGCGCTGGCCCGCCGCGAGATGCACCGCAACCTCGGAGGCCGCGCGACGCACCTCCTGCTCGAACGCGTCTCCTGCCGCGGCGCCGCGCGTCGTGAGGCGCACCAGCACGTCGCCGCGCCGATCCTGCTCCGGCTCGCGCACGAGCAGCTCGTCCCGCCGCAACGACGCGCGCCAGTGGATGCGCCGGAACGGATCGCCCGGCGCGTATTCGCGCAAGCTCGCCGCCTCGGCCGCGGCGCCGCCGCTGCCGCCGGCGTTCTCGGCGGCGCGCGGCTCGCTCGCTCGCCCGGCGCGCACGCCGACAGGATCGAGCGCGGGATAGACGAGCCCCTGCTGCGGCAGCTCCACCCACATCGCCTTCGAGAACAGCCCGAATGGGAAGCGCGTCGCGACGCGGACGCCCGAGAACGGCAGCATGCCCCGCGCGCGCGGCGTGTAGGCGTAGCTGCGCGTCTCCTTGGCGCGCGCGCCGATGCGCAGCGCAAACGCTCGGCCGGCGACGCGGCGCTCGCCGCTGGCTCCGCGCACGCAATCTTCGGCGACGATCGCGAACGACGGGATGCGCGGCTGCTCGTTCGTGATCTCGAGCGCGATCGCGCTCGGGCGCTCGGCGACCAGCTCGGCGGGCAAACGCCGCCGCACGCGAATTCCGCGCAGCGCGGATTCCGACATCACGCCTGATAACACCAGGAACGACAGCAGCAGCGCATGGATCATGTAGAGCAGGTTGTTGCCGGTATTCATCGCGGCCAGGCCGACGCCGAGCGTGAACGCGAAGAACACCCAGCCGGCGCGCGTCGGACGCAGCGTGCGCGGCGCCTTCAGCCAGCGCGCCTTCAGTGCGCGCGGGCCACGTCTGCGGGCACGGGGGCCGCGCGGGCCGCGCGCACCGTTGCCCAGCGTGCTCACAACGGAACCGGCGCGCGCTCCACGATCTCGCGCAGGATCCAGCGCGCCTCGGCCGCCGCGCCCGGCGCGCCCCCGCGCGCGGCCAGTGAGACGCGGTGCGCCAGCACATCGACCGCGAGCGCCTGCACATCCTCGGGGATCGCGTAGGCGCGCTCGTCGAGCAGCGCGTGAACCTGCACCGCGTGGCGCAGCGCGAGTGCGGCCCGCGTCGACGCGCCGAGCGCGATCGCGTCGTGCTCGCGCGTCTCTGCGACGAGCGCGAGCAAGTAGGCGAGCAGCGAATCGGAGAGCTTCACGTGCAGCGCGGCCGCGCGCAGTGCGAGCACCTCTGCGGGCGTGATCACCGCGGCGAGCCGAGGCAGCTCGTTCGCGGCGGGGTCGTCGCGCAGCACCGCCGCTTCGTCCGCGGGCCTCGGGTAGCCGATCTCGAGGCGCAGCATGAAGCGATCGAGCTGCGATTCGGGCAGCGGGTTCGTGCCGTAGTGCTCGATCGGGTTCTGCGTCGCGACGACGAAGAACGGCTCCGGCAACCTGTGCATGACGCCGTCGACCGTGATCGCGGCTTCGCTCATCGCCTCGAGCAGCGCCGACTGTGTCTTCGGGCTCGCGCGGTTGATCTCGTCGGCGAGCACGACGTGCGCGAACAGCGGCCCGGGCTGGAACGCGAGCGCGCCGGTCGGACGCCCGCCGACGAGCTCGGGCACCGAAGCCCCCAACAAATCGCTCGGCAGCAGATCGCTCGTGAACTGGATCCTGCGAAAGCTGCCGTGCAGGCTGCGCGCGAGCGCCGCAGCGAGCGTGGTCTTGCCGACGCCGGGCACGTCCTCGAGCAGCACGTGACCGCCTGCGATCAGGCCGAGCGTCGCGCGCGCGACCACCTCGGGCTTCCCGCGCAGCGCGCGCTCCACGTTGGCGCGCAGCTTGGCGCCGAGCGCGGCGGCTTGCTTCGGATCCAGCAGCTCTGCTTCGCGCACCGCGCCTCCTGCGACGACGAAGTAGTGTCGGCAGGTGGCGCGGGCGACTAGAGACGGGGTGGGGTGGAAACACGGGCGGAGCGTGCGCTCGCTCGAGCGCAACTCGTGAGCAGGCGCGCGGCAATGGGCGCCGAGCGGCGCGCGCAGCGAGCCGAAGCCGAGCGGAGCGTGAAGCAGCCGAGCTGGCGGCTGCGCATCGCGTGTCGCGACGTGGGGCTGCTCGAGATCGCTGCGGCCGATGCGTACGAAGCGGGTGCCGCCGGCGCGCTCGAAGCATCGGCCGCGCTCGTGCTGTTCGTACCGGATGCGGCGCTCGCGGGCGTGCGCGCGGTGCTGAAGCCGTTCGCGGCGCGCGGGCTCGTGATCTCGGAGCCGGAGTCAGAGCCGGCGGTCGAGTGGTCCGAGGAATGGAAGCGCGGGCTCGGCGCGGTCGTGCTCTCGGACCGCCTGCTCGTGCGCCCCCCGTTCGCGCTCGCGCCGGCGAGCTTCGCGGGCCGCGAGCTCGTGATCGAGCCGGGGCAAGCGTTCGGCACCGGCGGGCACGCGACTACGCGGCTCGCGCTCGCAGGCGTCGATGCGCTGCCCGCGGTCGCACTGCGCGGCGCGCACGTGCTCGACGTCGGCTGCGGCAGCGGCGTTCTCGCGCTCGCTGCCCTCGCGCTCGGCGCCGAGCGCGCGACGGGCTGCGACCTCGACCCGCTCGCGACCGAAGCGGCAGCCCTGGCGGCGCGCGCGAACGGATTCGCGGCGCGCGCGCATTGGGTCACAGGCTCGTGCGCTGCGCTCGCCGGTTGTTACGACGGCATCGTCGCGAACCTGATCCGCAGCGAGCTGACGCCGCTGCTCGCCGACTTCGCTCGCCTCGCAAAGCCGCGCGCGTGGCTGGTGCTCGCCGGGCTGCTCGAGGGCGAGCGCGAGCAGATGCAGACAGCGCTCGCGGCGGTCGGCTTCTCAGTAATCGGAGAGCGACGAGAAACCGACCCGAGCGGAGATGCCTGGCTGGGAATCAGCGCGGAACGCAGCTCTTAGGCCTCCGCTGCGCTCTCTCGTTCGCTTCCGAGCCGCGCCTCGAGCAGCTCTCGCAGCGTGTCGTCGAACGCTCGGCGTGGGCGCCAGCCGGTTGCGGCGCGCAGCTTCGCGGCGCTGCCGATCGTCGCGTCCGGCGCGCGGAGCGGATCCTGCCTCGCGACGATCTCGGGCGCGATGCCGGCGAGGCGACACAGGCGCAGCGCGAGGTCGAGCATCGTGACGGGCTCGCCGCTCGCGATGTTGTAGGCGCCGACCGGAACGCTCGGCTCGAGCAGTGCGAGATAGGCTTCGATCACGTCGCCGACATCGAGGAAATCGCGCCGCGATTCGGGGTTCGCGAGCTCGAGACGCGAAGGGCGGCGCCCCGCTGCGATCTCGGCGACGTCGCGCGCCAGACGTGCCTCGACGAAGGCGGTGGGTCTACCCGCTCCGGTGTGGTTGAAGGGCCGGGCTCGCACCACCGCGAGACCGCGCTGCGCGTACGCCGCGCCGAGCAAATCGGCCGCGGCTTTCGTGCGCGCGTAAGCGGTGGCCGGCCGCAGCGGGGCGCTCTCGTCGAAGCCGGCGCTGTTCGGAGGCGCGGCGCCGTAGACCGCGGCGCTCGTCACGAGCAGGATGCGCGCGCGCGGCGCTTCACGCAGCGCTGCGCCGAGCACGGCGTGCGCGCCGAGCGTGTTGACACGAAACGCACGCAGCGGGTCGGCCTCCGCCTCGGGAACCGACGAGATCGCGGCGAGGTGCACGATCGCGTCCGGTCGTTCACGCGCGACGGCGGCGCGCACGCGGACGGCATCGGTCACGTCCAGATCACGATCGTGCGGGATGGCCGCGTCGCCCCGCGCCCCGAGCCGCGCGCAGAGCCGCGTGCCCACGAAGCCCGCAGCGCCCGTTACCAAGACCCTCATCTGCTCCGCTCGACGTGAACCACCCGGTAGCGCGGACTTATGCGAGGCCGAGAGGCCGAGCGCAAGCAGCCCGCAGCGGCCGTCACGAGAACGCGCATCGATCCTTCCCGATTCCGCTCGCCCGCGGCTCGGCCGCCGTCACTCGTCCGGCAGATCCTTGCTCGGACTCCCGACCCAGCGCGGAGCGCGCTTCTCGAGGAAATGGGCGATGCCTTCGCGGGTATCGGGATGGCCGCCGAGGAACGCGAACGGTGGACCCTCGCGCGCCATCATCGCCGGCGCGTCGAGCGCAATGCCCTGCCACAGCAGGCGTTTGCTCATCGCGACCGCGAGCGGCGCGGCGAGCGCGAACTCGCGCGCCTTCGCGAGCGCGGCGGGCAGCACCTGCGCGGCGGGAAGCGCCTGCGAGGCGAGCCCGAGCTCGGCGGCCTCGCGGCCGCTGAACTGGCGCCCGCTCAGTAACAAGTCTGCGGCGCGCGAGAAGCCGATCACGCGCGGTAGCAGCGTGTGCGACGCCAGCTCCGGCAGCACGCCGCGGCGCACGAACGCGAACTGGAGCTTTGCGTCCTCCGCGACGTAACGGAGATCGCAGGTCAGCGGCAGCGTGATGCCCACGCCGATCGCGTGGCCGTTGATCGCGGCGATCACCGGCTTGCGAAGCATGAACGGCCAGACCACGGCGTGTGCGCGCGTCCCCGCGACGGCTCCGCCTTCACGGGGCTTGAAGGTGTCGCCGCCGCCCCCGAGATCGGCGCCGGCGCAGAACGCGCGCCCCGCGCCAGTGAGCACGACCGCGCGCACGCCGTCGTCGGCGTCGCACGCGCGCAGCGCCGAGTCGAGCCCAGCTGCCATCGCGCCGTTCCAAGCGTTCATCGCCTCCGGACGATTCAGCGTCACGGTCGCGACGCCGTCGGCGGTTTCCAGCAACACGGCCTGGCTCACAGCACTTCCTCCTTTGCCGCGGGTGCGGCGTTCGCCGGCGCAGCCGTCTCCGGCGCTGCAGCGCTCGGCTCCGGCCGCGCAGCCAGCGAACGCTCGAAGAAATCGGTCAGCTTCTCGAACCACAGCAAGCGGTTCTCTTCTTTCGCGAGCTCGTGCAGCTCGTCATCGAATTCGACGAGCTCGACGCTCTTGCCGGCCTTCTTCGCCGCCTTCTCGAAGGCCTTCGAGTGATCGATGCGGACGCGCTCGTCCTCCTCGGGGTGGAGCAGCAGCACCGGCCCTGCGAGCGAGGCGACGCGTGCGACGGGCGAGAGCGCCGCGAGCTCCGAATCCTTCAGCTTGCGCGCGCCCTTCACGCGCCGCGACCAATCGGGCTCGACGCGCGCACGTTCGTCGTCCTCGAGCAGCTCCACGAGATCGGTCGGACCGCCGTAGCTGGCTGCGGCGCGGAAAGGGGTCGCCGGGCGCGCGAGGCCCATCAGCGCTGCATACCCGCCGTAACCGCGGCCGTAGATTCCGATGCGCGCGGGGTCGGCGATGCCCTCGGCCGCGAGCCAGCGCGCGGCGTCCTCGAGATCGTCCTGCATCGCCTTGCCCCATTCGCCGAGCCCGGCGGCGCGCAGCTGCACGCCATAGCCGGAGGAGCCGCGGAAGTTCGGCTCGAGCACCGCGAAGCCGCTGCGGGCGAGCCATTGCACGAGTGGATCGAAGCGCTGCATCGCGCGCTCGTCGGGGCCGTCGTGAACGAGCACGATCGCCGGCGCCTTCGCGGGATTTCCGGGCGGCCGCGTCAGATACGCAGGGATCTCGAGCCCGTCGCGCGCGAAGTAACGCACCGGCTCCATCGGCTGGAACTTCTGCTCCTCGAAGCGCGGGTACTCGGCGAGCTCGAGCCGCATCTCCTTCTTCGTGCGGTCGTACAAGTAGTAAGCCGGCGGGCGGATGTCGCTCGAGCTGCGCACCAGCACCAGCTTCTGGTCCGCGCTCTCGGAGACGTACTCCAGCACGACTCCCGGCACGGCCTTCTCCATCAGCTCGCGCTCCTTCGCGAGGCTGTCGTCGAGCGCATGCAGACGCGGCGCGTCGTCGACGTAGCCGACGCCGACCAGCTTGCGCTGCGCCTCGTCGAACACGAGCGGCCCGGTGACGTCGTACTTCGGGTGAGCGAAGACGCCGTCGAAGGTCCCGTCGGAGAGCCGCAGCGCGAGCAGCGCCTGCCGCCCCTGCACCGGCGCCCAGACGTAGATCACGTCGGGGTCGTAGCTGTGCGCGGCAAAGCGCGCGGTCGCTTCGAGCGCGTCCACGTAAGTGGAGACCTCGACCAGCTTGCGGCCGTCGCGCCGGAACAGCACGACGTTTCCGTTCGCGAGATCGCCCTCACCAAGCCTCACCTCGCCGTCGTGATCCGCGAACCAGCGCTGAACGCTGCGGTTGGCGGGCGCGACGAGGCGCAGCCCTCCCGTCGAGACGGACATCGTGCGCACCGACGGGCGCGTCTCGCGTTGCGAGGAGAAGCGCTCGATCGGGTCGTAGGAAATCAACACGCGGCGCGGATCGGCGGGCAACCAGCTCAGGATCTCATCCTGAATGGGCACCGGGTCTTCCCAGCGCTTTCCCAGATGCCGGCTCGAGCCGCGCACTGGATTGAAACCGTAGACGTAGACGACCCGGCCCGGCGGAAACTCCTTGCGCGGCGGGATCGGCGGGATCTGGTAGCCGACGATGTTTCCACGCCGGTCATAGATCGGCCGCGGCGGCTCGACCGGGCGCTCGAGCGTCCCGATCTCCGTGCGGGTTTGGAAGCGCTCCGCGGAGAGCAGGATGCGATCGCCTTTCGACCAGCGCAGCCAGCGCGGCCGGCTGCGGATCGAACCGAGCACGCGCGGAGAGAGATCGGCCTCGGCGGCGGTGCCCCGCACTGCGATCGCGCGTTCCTTCTTGTCCGTGCGGAACACGATCGCCATCTGCGTTCCGTCTGGAGAGAGCGCGGGCAGCGTCGCGAACGGGTGGCGCGCGAAGTCGGTCAGCGTGAGCGGCTCGGGAGGCTCGGGGCCAGCTGCGGGCTCGCTCGCCTGGGCGGCCGGCGCTGCGGTAGCGGGCGCTGCGGTGTCGCCTTCGAGCGCGCTCGCGGAGCGTGCGGCACACACTGCGACGAGCGCGAGGCGCGTGAGTGTTCGCATCGCGCCAGCATATCGTCGTGCAAGCGCATCGGCGGCGACTGACGCCGCCCTGGCGGCGACTGATGTCGGCCTGGCGGCGCCGACGCAGCCCTGCGGCGTTGACGCGCACGCGCGCGAGCGTTCCAATCGCGCGAACCCACGACGCGAACGGGCGGGGGAGAGGCGAGCATGATTCTCGGCGTGTCGGGCCTGAATGCTTCGGGCAAGGGCGAAGTCGTGACGTATCTCACGCACCGCTCGTTCTATGCGCACTCGCTGTCCGATGTGCTGCGCGCCGTGCTGAAGGAGCGCGGTGAGCTCGAGACGCGCGAGCGCATGATCGAGCTCGGACGAGGGCTGCGCGCGAGCGAAGGCCCTGGCGCTCTCGCGCACCGGCTGAGCGCGCAGCTCCACGCCGACCGCAACTACGTGATCGACTCGATTCGACATCCCGCGGAGGTCGCGGCGCTTCGCTCAGCCGGCCAGCGCTTCCGCCTGATCTGGGTCGAGGCCGACGAACGCCTGCGCTTCGAGCGCATGCGCGCCCGCGCGCGCGCGGGGGATCCCGAGACGCTCGCCGAGCTGCAGCGCCTCGAGGGCCGAGAGCTGGGCAGCCCCGACCCCGCCGCGCAGCAGCTGCTCGCCGTGCGCGCGCTCGCGGACGACGTGCTGCGCAACGACGGCCCGCTCGCCGAGCTGCACGAGCAGCTCGGCCGGCTCCTCCGCGCGAACCTCTACTTCGCGCGGCCGGACTGGGACGAGTACTTCATGAGCATTGCCCGCGTCGTCGCGACGCGCAGCAACTGCGTGAAGCGCAAGGTCGCGTCGGTGATTACGGTCGACCGCCGCATCATCGCGACGGGGTACAACGGCACGCCGCGCGGCGTCACCAACTGCAACGAAGGCGGCTGCCCGCGCTGCAACGCGTTCGGGCCGGGCGGCGCCGATCTCGGCGAGTGCGTCTGCTCGCACGCGGAGGAGAACGCGATCACGCAGAGCGCCTATCACGGCGTGTCGGTGCGCGGCTCGACGATCTACTCGACGTTCTGTCCGTGCCTGATGTGCACGAAGATGATCATCAACGCGGGCATCGCGGAGGTCGTCTTCAGCGCGCAATACCCGCTCGGAGATATCTCGCAGCGACTCCTGCGCGAGGCGGGCGTGAAGGTGAGGCAGCTCGGCGCCGAGGCGTGAGGGGGCTGCCGCAGGCTCCGACTGCAGTCCTCCCACGGCGGATCAGCTGCGACGCGAAGCGTCGCCAGCTGCATCCGCCCGCTCTTGCCCCCCAACTAAGGGTTGGATAGAAGAGGGCCCGCTTCCGCGTCGGCCGCAAAACCGAAAGGCGCGGCGGAGACTCGACGCCGATGACCTGCCGACCGCTGCGCGCGCTGCTGGCCTCTGCACTGCTGTTCGTCGGGGCGAGCGCGCTCGCCCAGAGTGCGCGTGTCGCCGTGCTGCCCGTGGTGATCCACTCCATCGAGGAATCCGGCTATCTCCGCGCCGGAATTTCGGAAATGCTGAGCTCTCGGCTCAGCCAACAACCCGGCGTCAGCGCGCTGCGGGTGGACGATGCGAGCGCCGCAACCTCGGATCTCGCGGCGGCGCGCGCGGCCGCTCGCGCGGTCGGTGCGGACTGGGTGTTGTTCGGATCGTTCACCCGCTTCGGTGAGGGCGCGAGCCTCGATCTGCGCTGCGTGCCGGTGAGCTCGGAAGCGGAGGCGAGCCAGCGCTCGGTGTTCGTGCACGCGGGTGCGCTCGCAGAGCTGATCCCGCGGCTCGACGGCGTCGTGGCGCGAATCGGTGCGCACGTGCGCGGGGGCGCTGCGAACGCGGACGCGCCGGTCGCCGCAGCGCCGGCTGGGCCGGACCTCGCTGCCGAAGTCCAGGCGCTGAAGGCGCGGGTCGAGGCTCTCGAGGCGAAAGGCGCGGCGCAGCCGAGCGCGAGCAATTAGGTCTTCTGGGGCGGTGTAGCTCAGTCGGTAGAGCAGCGGTTTCATAAGCCGCGTGTCCCCGGTTCGAGTCCGGGCACCGCCACCACGTCTTTTCCCACTCCGTTCGGCTCCGCGGACTTCGCCTCACTGCGCGCCGACTGTGCCGACTTCGTCGGCGCTGGTCGGCTTGCTGGAACGGCATTAGCGGAGGATGTGCCCGATCGGCGGTTTGCTTGCGCGTTTCTCGACGGCGTCGATTCGGAAGAAACGTGCGTTGACGTGCAGTCGCGCTGGGCGTCAGTGGTCGTCGGCGAGCAGCTTGAACTTCTG
>Ga0187894_10002237_pt1 | contig 23346 bp, 13 predicted proteins | sample GBC1701081metaG_FD_136650 | JGI IMG/M metagenome (GOLD analysis project Ga0187894, IMG submission 136650) | White microbial mat communities from a lava cave in the Kipuka Kanohina Cave System on the Island of Hawaii, USA - GBC170108-1 metaG ... | reverse complement strand
CGCGACGGAGAGTTCGCGTACAACCTCGCGGTCGTCGCGGACGACATCGGGGACGGCGTCACGGAAGTCGTGCGCGGCGCCGATCTGCTCGACGTCAGCGCCGCGCAAGCCTGTCTCTGGGAAGCGCTCGGCGCGACGCCACCCACGTGGCTGCACGCGCCGCTGATCCTGGGTGTGGACGGCCGCAAGCTCTCGAAGTCTCACGGGTCCATACACATCGGCGAGCTGCGACACGCCGGCTGGCAGCAGGCCGACGTCTGGCGCCACGTCCTGCCGTGGCTGGGCGTCGAACCGGTCGAGCGGATCGAGCGCGCCGTGGCGCACTTCGATCCGTCGCGCGTTCAGCCTGGACCGATCCTCTGGAGCGACCCGCTCGCCGCTACTGCTCCGCCGCCGCCACCCACGTCGCACACTCCTGCAGACGGACGGCGTTCAACTGCTGAACCTGCTCGGCCTCCAGGGTGAACTTGCCAGCGCTCTCCGCGATGAGGTCGTGATCCGGCAGCGAGGCGCGCATCAGGCCGGTTTTCGTGTGCGCCTTCGACGAGAGCAGATAGTGCCCGATCTCGTGCGCCAGCGCACGGCCCCACGCCCGCCCCACCGCCTCCTCCTGCAGATCCTGGGTCAGGCTCGAAATCCGCTCGGACTTCCCCTGCCAGAGACGCGCGTCCACCAGGCGGTTCATCGACAGGCGTGAGATGCGGATGATGCGCTGCGGCGTGCCGTCGTAGAACGCAATCCACGCGATCGGCATCACCATCTCCGACACTTTGACGGGCGGCGGGACGTCGACGACATACACCCAGATGTCCGTCGGCTCCTCCGGCGTCGCGACCCAATGCAATTGCACGCCGTTCCGCCGCCAGATCCGCTCCGCCTCCAACGTCAGGTTCTGGGCCTGGACCTGTGTCGTCACCGTATCCGGCACGATCCGGACACGCAGTTGCCACGGCGCGCTCAACGTCGCGGCGCACGCGCGCGTGCCACCGCCAAGGCTGGCGCTGGCGGGACGCGAACGCAAGAGCGCGTCAGGAGACTGGGCGGACGCCGCGGCTGCGCCACTGGCCGCAAGCAGCAGGCTGAGGATGAATGAGAAGGACGTACGGCATCGCATGATAGACTCACCTGAGAATCCGACTGCGGCAGGATGCGGCACACAGGCGAGGCCACATCTCGTGACGCGACGGCGTAACACGTTCGATCCCGCGCCACAAGGCTGGCACGGCACAGACGCGCCACCGCCAACCTCCGCGGAATCACACCAGGTGCTGGCAGGCCTCTCATGGAGCCGATACCGATCGCGACGCGTAGTCACGACCGCCGCTCCGTCCTCCATACGAACCGAAGAAGAACGTCCGCTGCGGTATCCCGTGGGGACCGCGAACCCTGCGCGGACACAGCTCTAACCTCGCCTCGGGCTATCTGCCCGATTCCGGACGTTCTCGCAAATGCGCTGACCTGAGCGACGGACGCGTGACGAAGCTCACGCCGAAACTGGCGAGGCCACGCTGGGGTCCAACCGTTGCACGACGAACCACTCACCCGTCGTGTGAGCGCTTTCAAACCTTAGACGTAAGCTCTTGGTGAAAAGTGCGCTGTCCGTGTGCTTACGGCCCAAAATTTCCAACGCCGACATCTCTTGGACGTTCCCGGGCGCCGGGAGTTAACAAGCGGCGTGGCGCCCGTCGGGGACGGTCGTCCCGGCCGTCGTCTTTGGCCGTCGCCCGGACACAATAGTTCCAGTCCTTCCAACACCGGATCTGGCGTGCGCCCGTGCTTTCGACCCTGCCCTCATAGCACTCATCGACAGAACGCTGCAGGCCCCTGGCTGGTAAACAGTATCCTGTCCTGCACCCTCGCACCGGTGGTCCGTCGTAGTGTCCTCTCAGATGCCGGCCACTCTCCTGGCGCGCCCCGCGCGGCTGATGCCGCCTGGCCGTTCCCCCCGCCGAATCGCCTCCACCGCGATCCGGAGTAGACTGGAGCCCTGCCACGCCGTTCCTCCAACGGGAGGTTTCGTGATCTACGTGTCCGCGCATCCTGTTCTCTCACGACGAGTCCGTACGTTTGCGCTCTCGCTGGCCTGCTCGGCGCTCATCGCGTGCGCTCACGCGCGGACAGTGTCCGCACAGGCGCCCACATCGGCCGATCCCCCTCCGGCCTCGCCGCCAACAACGTCCGCCGCGTCGACCGCGGCCGCGCCGACGGACCTCGACGCCTTCATGGCGCGCGTGCTCGAACGCCGTGCGGACAACTGGCGGCGGCTGCGCGATTACATCCTCAGCGAGAAGGAACGCTTCGACCTGATCGGTCCACTGCAGATGCCGCTCTACGGCATCCGTCGCGAGTTCACCTGGTATATGCGCGACGGGTTTCTCGTTCGCAGCCCCATCAAGTTCGACGGCGTCACGCTGAGCGACACCGCGCGCCGCGAGTACGAGGACAAGTGGCTGCGCGAAGAACGCTCGCGCGAGGAACGACGCCGCTCGAAATCACCCGCCCAGCCGGACGCGGTCACCGTGGCCGATCCCGGCGCGTCCGATCCCGCCGCCATCGTCCGGCAGGCCGCCGCCGAGCCGCGCTTCATCTCCGAGTCCTACTTCCTGACATTCAAGTTCGAGCCAGGCAACTACTATCTCGTGGGACGCGAGACGTTCGAGAATCGCGACGTGCTGAAGATCGAGTACTACCCCACGCATCTCTTCAAGGATGATGACGACGAGGGCGAGAAAGAGACCACCGACAAGAAGGCGTCGCAGCAACAACCACAGCAATCGCAACCGCCGTCTTCGCAGCAGCAGCAGCAGCAGTCGAAGAAGCGCGGGTCACGGGAGATCCGCCTGGACGAGAAGAACATCGAGCGCCAGATGAACAAGGTCGCGCTCGTGACGCTGTGGGTCGATCCCGCGGAGCATCAGGTCGTCAAATTCACCTTCGACAACATCGACTTCGGCTTCCTGCCGTTGAAACGTCTGATGCGGCTCGGGGACATCTCGGCGTCGATGGTGATGGGACAACCGCTGGACGGCATCTGGCTGCCGCGCGAGATCACGATGCATGCGAGCGTGACGCTCGCGACCGGCTCGTATCAAGGCGAATACGCGCGCGAGTTCTACGACTACCGCCAAGGCGACGTGAAGAGCCGCATCCATCGCATGGATCCGAAGGACTAGCCGCCATGCGACGTCCTCTGCTCTCTTCACTCTTCGTACTCGCGATCTGTTTCTCTCCGCACGCGCGTGTCGACGCGCAGCAGCCGGCTCCTGCGCCGCCACCCGCATCGACGTCGGCAGCATCGACTTCGACAGCGACGCCGGAAGTTGTCACCGAGATCCGCGTCCACGGCAACCACACGACGCCAGACGATGTTGTCCTGCGGGCCGCGGGCGTCACCGTTGGGTCGACGATCGATGCGGCCGGCCTGGCGCAGATCGAGGCCCGGCTCAAGGCGAGCAAGCTGTTCGCCAGCGTCGAGGTCCGCAAGCGCTATCGGTCCCTCGCCAGCACGACCGATGTCGTCCTGATCCTCCTCGTGCAGGAAAACGAGGTGCCCAGCGTGGACGATATCCCCGCGGGACCGATGGAACAGATGTGGAGCCGGTTGATGTTCATGCCGGTCCTCGGCTACGAGGACGGCTACGGCCTCACCTACGGCGTCCGCGGCAGCTTCGTCGACATGTTCGGCCAGAACAGCCGGCTCTCGGTGCCGCTGACGTGGGGCGGCGTCAAGCGCGCGGCGGTGGAAGTCGACAAGGCGTGGCGCAACGGCGTCATTCATCAATTCGAAGGCGGCTTCGGCGTCTCGAGCCGCGAGAATCCGCACTTCCGTCAGGGCGATCGCCGCGTCGAGACGTGGGCCGCGGCGATCCGGCGCCTCATCGGCCCGCTGCGCGCGGGCGTGCGCGGCGGCTGGACGGACGTTCGCTTCGCCGGGCAGGACGACCGGTTCACGACGATCGGGCTGGACCTCCTGGTGGACACGCGCCACGATCCAGGCTTCCCGCGCAACGCCATCTACACGCGCGTCGCCTGGGACGTGCTCGATCCGCAGTCGGGGCCGTCGGTGAACCGCTACACGGTGGACGCGCGCGGTTATCTGGGAGTGTTTGGATCGACCGTGCTGTCGGTCCGCGGGCTGTATCGGGACGCGAGCGCGCCGCTGCCCGCGTACGAGCAGTATCTGCTCGGCGGGTCATCGACGCTGCGGGGCTTCCGGGCGGGGACGTTCGCGGGCGACCGGCTCCTGGCGTTCACGACGGAACTGCGCGTGCCGTTCACATCGCCGCTGAACGTCGGCAAGACGGGCTTCACGATCTTCGCGGACACCGGCGCGACGGCAGCGCACGGCGCGTCCTTGCGCGACGCGCCGTTTCACCGCGGGTTCGGCGGCGGCCTGTTCGTCAATGCCACCGTGTTCCGCCTGAATCTGGACGTCGCCTATGGCGTGGACAACCGGGTCCGCGTCCACATCATGTCCGGCTTCCAGTTTTAGCGAGGCTCTGCCTCGCTAGAAATGCTTGTCTGCTTTGCCCCGCTCCGCAAGGCGAGCCACGGCTTGGCGGCGTTCTCGCCACGCAACGAGGACGCCAAGGCTAGGACGGCGGACGCTGCGCCTGCGTCTTCTTCGTGGGAGGCGCGGGCGACAGTTTGATCTCGCGCGCGGTCAGCGGCTCCTTGCCGGTACCGACGTCCACGACGACACGCGCGCCAACGGTGACGTCGGTCAACGCGGCGGCCGTCGCGCCCCGCACGACTTTCGTCTTGTCGTCGATCGCAATGGTCACGACGGTTTCCTGCTTCGTCTTCGTGTCGACCGTCTTCACCATCACATGATCGGGCGCGACCATCGTCACTTGTCCAAGAATCTTGTGCGCATGACCCGGATGCGCCGACGCCGGCGCGAAACCAGCCATCCAGCACAGCATCAGCGCGAGCGGCAGCAATCTCTTCAGCATCTGCATGGAGTCCTCCGGAGACGCGCGGACGACGGGTCCGACGCGCTCTTCCCCGTATAGACGCGGCCGTGGCCGCCGCGGTCTCGCATCATCCTATCCGGTGTCGGAATTGCCCCAAAACGACGAGCGCCAGCAGGAAGGCTGCGCCTCTTCCTGCTGGCACCCGATTGCACCGGCACGGCCGCGCACGGTTGCCTCATCACGTGGCGACCGCGCCAATGCAAAGCCCCGTTCGTGAAAACACTTCGTGCAACGCCAGTTGACGGCATCGCCGCGCCGGACGCTGGACCTCGTTCGCCTCCGCGGCCGCGGCGCGCTCGTCCCGGTCTCGAACTCCTGCTGCCCGTTTCTACTGCCCGCGTCTACTGCCAGCGCCTACTGTCCGGCGGTCGGGCTCGAGCCCTGCTTGGTGCGGGCCGCGGTGACCAAGTCTTTGACTTCCTTCATCAGCGTCGGCACGTGGTACGGGATGCCGTCCTTGATCGTCCACTCGATGCCGCCGCCGTGGACGTTCTTGTTGTTCACGTTCACGTCCGTGCCGTACGGATTGAGCAGGCGCAGGTTCTCCAGCGGGTTGCCGTTGACGACGAGCAGGTCCGCGACGAAGCCTTGGCGGACCTTGCCCAGCTTGTCGCCCAGCCCGACGAGCTGCGCGCCGTTCCACGTCGCGTGCTTGAGCACTTCGAGCGGATGGAAGCCAGCTTCCTCGTGCAGTTCCAGCTCGCGAATCATGCCGAAGCCATAGAGGGAATAGATGTAGCCGGCGTCATCGCCCGTCGTGATGAGCCCGCCGTTCAGGCCGAAGTGGCGCAGCGCGTCCATCCACACGCGATAGTTGTGCTTCCAGCGCACTTCCTGCGTGTTGGTCCAGCCGATGAAGTACGAGCCGTGGTTCTCCAGGCTCGGCTTCCAGTATTCCTCCATCGACGGATGCAGGTAGTCCTTCATCCACGGCACGTGCCGGTTGCGCAGGACGTCGCGGCTCGCCTCGTAGATCGACATCGTCGGGCTCCACGCGACCTTCTTCTCGATCATCGACTCGACAACGGCCCGCAGCTTCTCGGGATTCGCCTGCGTGTAGAGCTCGCCGGCGCGCGCGAAGCGATGGATCTCGTTGTTGTAGTTCATGTCCGGCGGGAAGTTCTGGACCCCGTCCAGCGCCGCGTCGCCGATGCCGTAGAAGTGCTCGATGGAGCTGACACCCAGCTCGATGTAGTCCTTCGCCGTCGTCTCTTCGACGCCGATATGCGTCGTCGTGCCGAGGCCGACCTTCTTCGCTTCGTCGAGCAACGCTTCGAGCTGATCGCGATCGAGACCGCCGATCTTCAGCCCGTCGTAGCCATCCGCCTTCGCCTGACGCACACCCGCGCGGATCTCCTCCGGCGTCCGGTTCTTCCCGAGGTTCGGCCGGTTCCACATGAGGATGCGCGGCGCGACGATCTTCCCCGCGGCGCTTTCCTCGCGCCACTGCTTCGTCTTTGCCGTGTTGCCGCCGACCTCGCGCGCCGTCGTCGTGCCGGACGCGAGATAGAGGTTCCGCTCGTATTGAATCGGCTGCGGGATGCCCTTCGCGCGCTCCTCGTGCCAGTGCATGTGCGTATTGACGATGCCTGGCATGACGTACTTGCCGGTCGCGTCGATGACGGCGTCCGGCTCGGGGGCGGGGTCGGCGCCCGGGCGGGATTGGCGCAGATTCGGCGCGATGCGCGCGATCAGGCCGTCCTGCACGAGGATGTCGACGGGACCGTACGCCGGCTTCGCGTTGCCGTAGATCACCATCGCGTTGGTGATCAGCAGCCGCGAGGGCTTGACGGCGTGCTTCGGCGGGTTGCCGGCCGCGGGACGTGATTGCGCCTGCGGAAAAGACGGCTGGCACAGCGCGACCGCGCCCGCCGCGAGGATGGTCGTCATCAACGACCGGGTTCGAATGATCGCCATACGATCTGTTCCTCTCCTGACACGATCAACAGTCTTCAGAACTTCATCACCACGCCCACGCGGAGCAGGCGCGGCGCCAGAATCTCCGTCGGCACGCCATACCGGGACCCGAACGTGTCCACCTGTCCCACGATCGTATCCGCATTCGTCAGGTTGAAAATATCCATCTGCGGCTCGATCGACGTCTGGCCGAAGCGGAACGCGCGCGAGAAGCGCAGGTCGATCATCGCGACGCTCGGCAGCCGGTCCTCGCCGCGCGGCTTGACGCGGACGTTCTTGGACGACACCGTCAGGCCCGGGAACAGGCCGCGATTCACCTGGAACTGCGGGTGCAGCGCATAGCCCGTGTTGCGGATGACGCTGCCGCTCACGTTCACGTCCACGACCGGGATGATGTACGTCCCGGAGAGCTTGAGGGAATAGGTCGCGTCGGTGCCGACCACGCCCTGCTGATTGATCAGATTCGTCGGGTCGTTGAAATCGCCGAGCGCGATACCGCCCTCGTTCCTGCCGGCGGTAAAGCCGAGGAGCATCTGCCAGCGATCCGACAACCGCTTGGCGGCCGTCACCTCGACGCCGTCGTAGTCTTGATCCAGCAGATCGATATTGTCTCGGACGTTCTGCTGCTTGCCGACGAACTCCGGCCGCAAGTTGTAGAACGTGATCGGCTGACCGAGCGGGCCCGGCACGGTCGCCGCGGTGTAGGCCTCCGGCGGCGCGGCGAGATTGCGGGTGCCAATCAACTTGCGGTTCGTGCGGTGGTAATACATCACGCCGACGCGGATGTCGCGCAGCACCTGATGTTCCACGCCCGCGGTGATCTCGTCCGAATAGCCCCAGTCGGGGCCGTTCGGGTTCGTGTAGCGCGTCGACGCGCCGCCCGTGAAGCCCTCGAACGCGCCCAGCTCGCCGTCATCCGCGCGGCCGTTCTGGTTGCGATCGGTCCAGGCGATGTTCGCGCTGCTCAGCGAGAACGGGTGGACGTTCGTCACGATATCGATGCCGACCTGGTGGCCGTAGCGGCTGTAGTTGCCTTTGATCGCGGTCCGGCCGTTGGCGAAGACGTCATAGACGACGCCGGTGCGCCAGACGGGCATCCACTGCTTGTAGACGGTCGTCTTTTCCAGCCGGCGCTCGGGTACCCAGCGGCCCGCCGGACTCACCTGCTCGGGGATCCAGCCGGTGGCGCGGTCGACGCGCAGGCCGGCGTTGATCGTCAGCGTGCGACCGATCGTCCACGAGTCCTGTCCGAAGAAGCCGAGTTGATGGATGTAGCTCTTCGCGTCCACCGGCGAGTTGTAGGCGCGCACGCGCGACGGGACGCCGTCGGAGGAGATCAGGTGCAGGTCGCCGTTGACGCGGTTGACTTCCTGGAAGAACTGCCGCGTGAACTGGACGCCGCCTTTGAACGTGTGGGAGCCGCCCCAGCCGGACCGCGTGTGCGAGACGATGTTGTCGAACTGCAGGCGGTAGTTCGGGTTCTCGTACCAGCGCTGCGCGGCGTTGGCCGCGGTGGATCGGATGTCGTCCTCGACGCGGATGTCGTCCGGTCCGACGTTCGGCTGATAGTGCAGCGGCCACACGCCCTTGACGCCGCCGAAGGTCGACTCGAACACGGACGACCCGCGCAGGATCGTCGTGTACTTCACCTGCGCCGTGTACCCCGGCTGCAACTGCAGATAGGACGCGGAGTCGTCCACGAAGTCGGGTGGTGTGTCGCGGCGGTGGTAGCGGTTCTTCTGGTTGTAGTTGTAGACGACGGAGATCTTCTGGTTCGCGTCGAGCGCGGTGGTGAGCTTGCCGGAAGCGTTCCAGATCAGATTGTCGTCGATGGCGTTCGTGCCATTGGAATTCTTGACGCTGAGCAGTTCCTTGTCGACCTTCCAGCGGCGGATCGACGTGAATAGCCAGATCCTGTCCTTGAGGACCGGACCGGCCGCGGTCGTATTGAAGTCGTACTGCGACGTGATCGGATTGCCGCCCGGGAAGCCGAAGCGCTCGCTGACGTCCTGGAAATTCGACGCCTGCGTGTCCTTGTCGGCCCAGTAATAGCGTGCGTCCGCGCGCCACTGATTGCCGCCGGCCTTCGTGACCATGTTCATGTAGATGCCGCCGATGGCGACTTCGGCGGGGATCGCGGAGGTCTGATAGTTCACCTCTTCGAACATGCCCTGGTCGTAATAGACCATCGTGCTGCCGCCGCCGGCGCCGGGCCAGTTGACCGCGAGGCCGTCGATCGCGAAGGTCTTGTCGTCGCTGCGCGAGCCATGCGCGGACATGCCGCTCTGCTGCATGCCCTGCGTGCCGCCGACGTCATACGTGGCGACGGCGACACCAGGAATCAGCTTGCCGACGGACCAGACATCGCGTCCGGTCGGCACGCCTTCGAGCAGTTCCTGGTTCATCACCGTTTGTTGCACGTTGGACTTCGTGTCGACAACCGGCGACTCGCCGCTGACCGAAATCGTTTCCTCGAGCTGGCCGACTTGCAGGGTGGCGTTGATGGTCGCGACGAAGCCGGCGGCGATGCGGATGCCGGTGTTCGCGACGGATTTGAAGCCGGTGAGCTCGACGCGGACGTCGTAGGCGCCCGGTGGCAGGTTCTCGAAGCGATACTCGCCGCGGTCGTTCGTGACCGTCGTCTGCGTGCCGCCCATGAGGCGATCGCTGGCGAGCGTGACGGTGGCTCCGGGCAGAATTGCACCGGAATTGTCCGAAACCGTACCGGTAATCGTTCCGGACACCAGTTGCGCGAACACCAGCGCCGGGGCCGCGAAGAGCGCGAGCACGGCCGCGGCGGAGGTCTGACGTCGCATCGTTCCTCCTAGAAGTGCTGTGCGATCGATCGGAAAAAAACGTTCTTCGGATGTTAGGGCAACTGGTTGGTACCTAGAGTCATCCGGTGTGTGCGTTTGTCTAGATCTGTCTCATGAACGCGCGTCCGCGCATGAAATCATGCGTGCAACAGATGATGCGCCGTGGCCGGAACGGCGCGGCCCAGGTGTGACCGGCGCGATGCCGGTGACGAGCGGAGGACGGAACGATGTGAGCGGCGCCGCGCCCGGACGTGACATGACGTGACGTCCGCGGACGCGGTGGAAGGTCGGTGACCCGCGCTGCCGATTCAGGCGACGAACTTATACCCGGCGCCGTGAATCGTCAGGATGAACTCGGGCTGATGCGGCGTGCGCTCGATCTTCTGCCGCAGCTTCGAGACGAAGTTGTCCATCGTGCGGGTCATCGACCCGCCGTCGTAGCCCCACACCTCGCTCAAGAGCTCTTCGCGCGTCACGACCTCGCCGCGCCGCGCGATCAGGTATTGCAACAGATCGAACTCGCGCGACGTGAGCGACAACGGCTCGTCGCCCTTGAGCGCGCGATGCGTGCGGAAGTTCACGCTGACGTCGCCGAAGGTGTACGCGTCGGGCGGCTCCAGCGTCGGATGCGTCCGGCGCAGCACGGCGCGGATGCGCGCCAGCAGCTCCGGCAGGCTGAACGGCTTGGTCAGATAGTCGTCCGCCCCCAGCTCCAGCCCGAGCACTTTGTCCGTCTCGCGCGTGCGCGCGGTCAGCATGATGATCGGCAGCCGCAGCCGCCGATCGCGCAGCTCTCGACAGACGTCGAAGCCGCTCTTGCGTGGGAGCATCAGATCGAGGATGACGAGGTCCGGCCGCACACCGAGCGCCTTGGCGAGCCCTTCTTCGCCGTTCGCCGCCGTCGTGACGTCGTACCCTTCGATCTCCAGATTGTCACGCAGTCCGCGCAACATCTGGGGCTCGTCGTCGATCACCAGAATCCGCGTGGACATATGCTCGAGCCTCCGTCATCGGGAACACCAACGTAAAGACGCTGCCGCGTCCTTCTTCACTTTGAACTTCGACACGCCCGCCGTGCGCGCGCATCACCTGGCCGACAATCGCGAGCCCCAGGCCGCAGCCTGGCGGCGCGTCCGTGTGCCCGGCATGCACACGGAAAAACGCTTCGAAGATCCGCGCATGGAACTTGCGCGGCACGCCGATGCCGCGGTCGCTCACGCTGACCCGCACCGTGTAATCGTCCCGCGCGATCCGCAGGCCGATGTGCCGCGAGTCACCCGAGTATTTGATCGCGTTGGAGACGAGGTTCGCGAGCGCCAGTTCCAGCGCCTCGGGATCGCCGGAGACCCACAGCAGGACCGGCGCCGGCTGGACGTCCACCGTGAAGCCCTGGCGCGCGAACTCCAGCTCGAAGCGCGTGACCACACGGCGCACGAGCGCGTCGACGTCGATGCGCTCGCGGCGATCCGAGCCGAGGCCCGATTCCAGCCGCGAGAAGTCGAGGATGCCGTTGATCAACCCGGTCAGCCGGCCGGCTTCGTTGTGCAGGATCTCGTAGTACTCGTGCGCCTGCTCGACGCTTCGCACGCGGCCGAGGCGCAGCGTCTCCGCGAAGAGCGAGATCAGCGAGAGCGGCGTCTTCAGCTCGTGCGAGACATTGGCGATGAAGCGCGACTTCAAGTCGGCGACGTGCAGTTCCGCCATCGCCATCCGGATCGTGAAGACCACGCTGGCCGCCAGCGCGAGCACCAGCGTGAACAGCAGGAGGCGGTGGCCGTCGGTGCTGCGCCGCGCGAGGTCCGATACGGTCTGATCGCCGTAGCCGACGCGCAGGCGCCAGGTGTCGAGCGCCGTCGCGGGACGCATCACGGGCGCGACGAGGCGCGGGTTGTGGAACAGCAGCGGCAACTCACGTTCCTCCAGGAACTGCGCGCTCGCCGCCGCGCGCGATTCGAAGAGGACGCGGCCGTTCTGGCCGACCAGCCAGACGCGCAGCGGCGCCAGGCTGACGTCGTTCCGCGCCGCGTCGAGATACGGCGCGACGATACCGGGCAGGTACTCGGTCCGGAGGCGGTAGAGGTCGACGCGATAGCCGATGAAGCTCGTCATGCGCTCGCGGCCGGGTGAGTGGAACAGCGCGTGGACGACCAGCGCCTGCGGCCGCCCGTTCAGCTCGGCGGATCCGATGCCCCACTGCTGCCCGCCGGCCGCCATCGTGTCCACCAGCCGCTTGATCGCCTCCGCCTCAGCGCCGGCCGCCGTGAACTCGGAGGCCAGATCATCCTCGGACATGGCAAAGGGGCCGGCCGGGAACTGGACGACCGCCGTGTCGCGGCCGCGCGGCCCGTTCTCGGACCACAGGTAGAAGACTTCGGTGAGCTGGTCGCCCGGCGCGCGCGCGCGGAGGCCGGCGGCCACCGTCGCCAGGTCGAACCGGTCGATGGCGGCGTGATCGACGCGGTCGATGTCGAAGCTCGCACGCTCGAAGTCCTTTTCGAGCGCATGCGCGAGGCCGTCGATCGTCTGGCGGCTCAAGGCGACGAGGATCGCCGCCGACGTGCCCTCCAGCCGCTTGAGCGACTGATACTGCACGTACAGGAGTAAGGCCAGCGGGATGGCAGTCCCGAGGGCCAGACCAACCCCGACGCGGACACGTCGGGTGCGCAGAAGTCTTCGAAGGCTCACAGGTGTCGCGGAAAAAAGAAACGACGTGGACCCGTTGATTATGGCTGATTCCCAGGGACCCCGCCAAGCACGCTGTTATGCCTCTTTCATACGATGGAACGGGGTAAAGTGTGTCATACGAATCGAGGCTGACGGAAAATCGCGCGTCAGGCAGGGAACGGACGAGTTCGTATGACGGTTCTGGGACGAACGCGTCCGAAGCGAGTCGAACGACGCGGCGGTCATCGCGGCCACGCCGGTCGGTCCGCTGGTGCCGCTTCACGTTGCGCCCCGTCACGTTGCGCCTGTCACATTGCGCCAATCCGGCTCGACCCGCTACGCTTTGAGACGCGCCGTCGACCGGCGTTGACGCTCACGAGGTGCTTGTGACGAATTTCGATATGGCCGCCTTCACCGCGATCGTCGCCCTGATCGGCGCGGTGATCGTCGCCGCGGCCATCATCTCCAGCCTGACCGAACGCCTCCGCGTGCCACAGGTGGCGCTGTTCCTGGTCCTCGGCGCGGCACTCGGCCCATTCGGCCTCGGCCTCGTCAATTTCACGCTGACCTCCGCCGCCCTGGGCGCCGTGGCGACGCTGGGCCTGATCCTGGTCCTGTTCACCGACGCCGTCTCGCTCGACATCGCCGGCCTGCGCCGCCACCTGTCCCTCGCCCTCACGGTCCTCGGCCCCGGCAGCCTGATCACCGCCGTGATCGTCGGCGCCGCCGGCTATTGGCTGTTCGGCCTGCACCCCGCCGAAGCGGCCATCCTCGGCGCCGCCCTGGCGTCGACGGATCCGGTGATGATGCGCGGCCTCCTGCAGCACGGCGACGTCCCCGTGTCCGCCCGGTACGCCCTGCGCGTCGAAAGCGGCCTGAACGACGCCGTCCTCCTGCCCATCGTCCTCATCGCGATGGGGTTCCTGCACACGCCGGAACACGCAACGCCCCTCGGCCGCGTGATCGTGAACATCTTCGTGCTCGGCCCCCTGGCCGGACTGCTGGTGGGGTTCATCGCGGTCACCGCGATGGAGAAGACACGCCGCCGGTTCGGCATGCGGCGGGATTACGAGTCGATGTACGTCCTGGGCGTCGCCTTCACCGCCTACGCCGCCGGCGAAGCCGTCCACGGCAGCGGGTTCATGGCCGCCTTCACCGCAGGCATGGCGATCGCCATCCTCGACGTCGAGCTCTGCGATTGCTTCCACGACTACGGCGCCGCCACGAGCGAGATGTGCCTGCTGTTCGCCTTCGTCGCGTTCGGCACATCCCTGATCTGGAGCGGCTTGACAATCATCAACGTCCGCACGCTCGCCTTCGCCGCCGTTGCGCTCCTCGCCCGCTCGGCCGTCCTGCTCGTCGCCCTCCGCTGGCAACGCCTGAAACCCGCCGACCGCCGCATCATCGTCTGGTTCGGCCCACGCGGCCTGAGCTCGCTGCTCCTGATCCTGCTGCCCGTCTTCGCCGGCATCGACGGCGCCGAACGCCTCTTCGCCCCCTGCGCCCTCGTCGTCCTGCTATCCGTCGTCGGACACGGCGCCATGCAGGCCGCCTGGATCAAGAGCGACGCAACGCCGGTTGACATCACGCCGGTCGCCACGACGCCGCCGGTTGCCATCGCGCCGCGATCGATGCATCCGGCCGGAACCACTGTCCCGTCCGAAACACACGCTTCGCCGACGCCAACGGCCACGGCAGAGACGGCGCTCGTATCGAGCCCGGAGTACGTCACCATCGACGAAGTGAACGCGCTCTGGGCCGCCCGTGAGCCTGTGGTGATCGTCGATGGCCGATCCGAAACGTCGTACGACGCCAGCGATCGAACGGCCGCGGGCGCGGTCCGCCTGGAGCCGGATCGCTCCGTCGCACAGGCGAACGCCCGCAAGCTGCCACGCGACGCGTGGCTGATCGTCTACTGCGCTTGACCGAGCGAAGCAACGAGCGCCCGTGTGGCGCTGGATCTTCGGCGGGCAGGATGGCAGCGGGCACGCGCGCTCGTTCGCGGCTGGGATGCCTGGCAGCAGGCGGAGCTGCCTGTCGTTCCCAAACCAGGACACGCGGCAGGACCCACCGCGTAGGCCCGCGGGCCTGGCGGCGCCGCGGCGCGTTCCCTACAGTCAGGCCCTTACAGTCAGGCCCTACAGGTCAGGCCGACAGTTTCAGGCCGCGCACGATCTTCAGCGTGGTGATGAGCTGCCCGACGTGGCGGGTCGAGTGCTCGGCTGCGTGAAAGAGCAGGCCGAGCACGGTCGTCGGCAGTTCCGCGCGTCCAACGCGACGCACGTCCGTCAAGGACTCCACCGGCGTGGCCTGGACCTGCCCCAGCGCCCCGTCCACCGTCTGCTGGACGAGCGCGATCAGGTCCGCGGCCGTTCGCGGCGGCGTTCCCGGAACACCTTCCTGCTTGAGGAACGCACGCTGCGCCTCGCTCAAGGCTTCGCCGCGCGCGTAGGTCGTCAGACGGTCCAACGCTCCCGCGAGATGCGCGAGATGAAAGCCCGCGGACGCGGCACCGCCCGGCGACGCCCACAGTTCACGCTCGGACGCCTGTCCCGCCGTCTCTTCGACGTCCTCCCGCACCTGCAGGAGCGCGTGCACCACCGGCATCACGAGCGGTGCATATCCTTCGACCGGTCCTCTCAGCCACACTTCTTGCTTCGACATGCGCCACAGAATACCAGCGAAGCTCCGCCTCAGACCGTCCAGCGTTCGGCACCGGTCGAAAGGGCTCCGCTTCGCTGTCTGCTTCTTGCCTCGCTCCGCTCGGTGGACATCTCCAAGGACCGAGCGGAAGCTGTCTCATTCGTGACGATGGGCCTTTGGAGATGTCCGGCACCAGCGTCCAGCTAGCGTTTCGCGCAACACCGCAGCCGAATTGCGCTAGAGTATGAGGACTCGCTTCAACCTGCTGCCCGGCGCCTCCGCATCATCGAATCGTGCCGGCCGCAAACGGCGTATCAAGACCATCCCCCCGTATCTGAGGAAGGCGTTGTCCATGCCCCGTGTGGTCCCGCCCGTCACGGCGCTGCGTCTCTCGATGCTGCTTGGCAGCGGCCTCGTATGCTTCTGCCCCGGGCTCCTCGACCTCGCACTCGCACAAGACCACCGCGCCACGATCGGCGGACAAGTCACCGACCCTCAGGGCGCCGCCCTGCCGACCGCGGTCATCTCGGCGACACACGTCGACACGAACACCAGCACCGAGACACGCACGAACACCGACGGCGCCTATTCGCTGACGCAACTCAGGCCCGGCACCTACCGGCTCGCCGTACAGCATGCCGGCTTCGCGCCGTTCGCACGCGACGGCATCATCCTGCAGACCGCCGACAAGGTCACGATCGACATCACGCTTGCCCTCGGCAGCCTCGAAGACCGTGTAACCGTCGTGGGCGCACTCACCTCCGTCGAAACGAATCGCTCCGCGATCGCCCAGACACTGGAACACAAGCGCCTGACGGACCTCCCACTGAACGGCCGCCAGGTCTACATGCTCCTGCAGCAGATGCCGGGTACGCTGTTCGTGCAGAAACGCTTCGGCAGCACCGGCTTCTCGGGCACACGCGCCTTCGACGCGAACGGCGCAGTCTCCATCCACGGCAGCCGCTCGCACAATAACGAGTTCCTGATCGACGGCGCACCGACGTCCGCCATCGGCAACTGGCAGCTCGCACCGCTGATCGACGCCATCGAGGAGCTCACCGTACAGACTTCCAGCGTCGACGCCTCCTACGGACGCACCAGCGGCGGCATCGTCAATATGACCATGAAGGCCGGGACGAACGCGCTGCGCGGCAGCGGGATCTTCGTGTACCGCGGGAACGCCCTGGACGCGAACACCACGCAGAACAATCGCCTCGGCATCGGCAACGAAGGACACGCGTACGCCGACTACGGCGGCATGCTCGGCGGTCCACTGATTCGCAATCGCACGTTCTTCATGGGCTCGTACCACGGGTTCGCGGAGAACATCCCGTTCCCGCGCACCACCACGGTGCCGACGGCGCGCGAACGCCTCGGCGATTTCTCACAGACTTTCAACGCACTCGGCCAGCCGGTCGTCATCTACGATCCGCTGACCACGCGACCGGACCCGCTGAAGCCCGGTCAATTCATACGCGACCCGTTTCCGGACAACCGGATTCCCGTCGAGCGCCTGAGCCCGGCGGCCCTCGCGTTGCTCTCGTACTATCCGCAGCCGAACAACGCGGGCGATCCCTTCACGCGCCGCGGGAACTTCGCGGCCTCACCGAACATCGCGCGTTACCGCTACAACGCCTACTTCGGACGCGTCGACCACACGTTCACGGATCGGCATCGGCTCAGCATCAGCAACGCATCCAACTGGGGACAGGAGCAGCGCAACAGCAGCGGCCTGCCGATTCCGGCGAAGCGCGGCGACTTTCCCAAGAAGCGCCATCACTATCTGACGACGATCGACGATGTGTATGCGGCTGGTGATCGGACGGTGATCAACATCCGCGCGTCGTTCGATCGATTCATCGACGACAACCCGCGCGACTACGCGTTCCTGACGGACAACCTCGGCATCACCACTCCTTTCGGCGTCGTTCGACCCGCGCAGTTCCCGCAGATCCACGTCGAGGGCTACGAGAGCCTGTTCCCGAGTGCGTCAGTGCAAGACGCGAACCAGATCGCCTCGTTGCACGGATCGATCGCGCGCACCGCCGGCCGGCACGTGATAAAGATGGGCGGCGAGGTGCGAGCCTACCGGCTGTCGCGCGTCAACTTCGGCGACGGCAATGGAAGATTCCAGTTTCAGCGCGCCTTCACGCAGCGCGATCCGCTGTTCGGCGACAACGACACCGGCAGCGGCCTCGCGTCGTTCCTCCTCGGCGACGCCGGGCCGGAGAGCTGGGTGGACGTAAATGCGATCAGCTCGCGGAGATACGTGTACTTTTCGACGTACGTGCAGGACGACTGGCAGGTCACGCCAAAGCTGACGGTGAACATGGGCCTGCGGTACGACGTGCAGCGGCCGCCGGCCGAGCGCTTCGATCGGCAGGTCGTCGGCTTCGACGAGTCGTCGCCGAGCCCGCTGCAGGTGCCGGGACTCGACCTGCGCGGCGGGTTGTTGTTCGCCGGCCGTGACGGACAGCCGGGCGCACCGTACGCCACGTATCGACTCGCCTTCCAGCCACGCCTCGCAGTGTCCTATCGCGCCCGCGAACGCCTCGTGCTCCGCGGCAACTACGGGCGCTCATTCCTGCCGCTGACCGGTGAACGCCAGGAGCGCATCATCCAGACCGGCTTCAGCCAGCGCACGAGCCTCGTCTCGTCCGTGCAAACCGGCGTTCCTTTCAACACGCTGGATCGGCCATTCCCCGACGGCATCCTCCAACCCGCCAACGGCGGACTCGGCCTCGCGACGAACATCGGCGGCGGCTTCGACATTCTCAGCAAGCACTTCCGCGTGCCGTTCACGGATCAGTGGATGGCCGGCGTGAGCTTCGATCTGCCGGGCGCGATCACCGTCGACGCGGCATACGTCGGGAACAAGACGCGGCGCTTGAGCACGCGGCGCGAGATGAACCGCTGGCCGAAGAGCGAGCAGGACAAGGCCATCGCCCGGCTCGGCGGACGCGTCGATTACCTCGTGGAGCTCGTGCCGAATCCGCTCGCCGGACGCGCACCCGGAACGTTCCTGGACAACGCGAGCGTCAGCCGATCGCAGCTCTTGCGCCCGTATCCGCAGTTTGGCGCGATCTTCGTCGATCGGCTTGACAACGGCTGGTCCGACTATCAGGCGTTCGAGCTGGCGGTGAACCGGCGGTTCCTGAACGGCATCCAGTTTTCGACGAGCTATGCGTTCATGCGGCGTCGCGAGGCGCTGGAATATCAGAATCCATACGATGAAGACCCGATCCTCGCGTTGGCACCAGAAGACCAGCCGCATCGATTGTCGATGATGCTGTTGTGGGAGCTGCCGTTCGGCCGCGGGGCGCAAGGTCGGATCGCGCGGCTGATCCAGGGTTGGCAGGTGAACGTACTCGGCGAGATCGAGTCGGGCCGGCCCATGCCGCTGCCGGCGAATGGCGTCCTGCGGCAGGACAGCGTCCGCCTGCCGTCCGGCCAGCAGTCGCTGGACCGCTGGTTCGACAACAGCACGAGCCGGAATCCTCGTCCGGACGGTTCGTACGCGTGGGACGTGCTGCCGCTGAACGATTACCGCACCACGCTGCCGCGGACAGGCGACGTGCGCCTGCCGACGGCGCCGCAATGGGCGTTGTCGCTGTTCAAGAACACGCGCCTGGCCGGCGTGATGACACAGGTCGGCTTCGAGGCCTTCAACGCGTTCAACTCACCCATCTACGGCGAGCCTTCGTCCACGAACGTGAACGACTTCCCGTTCGGCCGCATCGTTGCCGATCAGATCAACTTCCCGCGACAGGTGCAACTGCGTTTCCGCGTCTGGTTCTGACGAGCCTACGGGAGCAGCTTCTTCAAGCGACCGACGAAGCGGAAGGCCTTGGCGCTGGAGTCCTTGACGCTGCTGGCGGCCTTGGTGACCGCCGTCGAGGATGCGGACGCGCTGACGGCGCCAGCTTTCTTGACGCTGCGTCCAGTATGTCGAGCGGCAACGCCGATCGCGAAGCCGCTGGCCTGTCCAGCAGCCTGCAGCGCATCGCGCACCGGACCGCCGTCCTCATCAACGCCGTCCTCATCAACGCCGTCCTCGTCCACCGATGCGCCCTTGAGTGCGGGCACCAGCGGTTCCGCGGACGCCACCGCTTCGCCACGCTCCGTGCGCTCCGGCGCTGACGCCGCCGGCGCGGCAACACCGGTTGACACGTCCGTCGGCGCGGGTGTGAGCGCCGAGGCGTGTGTCGTATGACGCGGTGTGATGGGTTCGAGCATCCGCGCGTCAACGGGTGTAGCTGATGGGACAACGCGGGATGCGGGCTGGAGTTGGATATCGATGGTGGCTGGTGACGGAGTGGAGCCGTTGAGCGAACGGACGTCATCATCCGAGGCGCGCTCGGCGTTCGCGTTCGGCGCAGGTGGGCCGGCGGCTTCGACCACCATTGACGGTCCGAAGCGGCTCAGCATGGGCTTGAGCGATGCCAGGACGCCGCGCGGCTGCTCGGCGGCCGGTTCGACGGGCAAGGGTGCGTCGGCGCGCGCGGTCAGGCCGACGGACTCGGCAGCAACGAGCTGCGTGGTCACGACGGGCAACGCCTGGGCGGACACGAACGCGGCACAGACTACTGCGGTTGCGCTGACCAGTGCCGGCCACATCGATACCGACCCCGCTGCCGCGGTCTTGCGATCCAGCAGTCGTTCGATCCGCGTCGTCGTGTGTCCTGATGACCACCCGAGTTGCGGCGCGGCATCGGCTGGCAGCCCCAGGGTGATCTCGGCCATCTTCGCGAGGCAATTTGCATACGCGCGAGGCGTCCCCGTCTGACGGACCACCCAGTCGTCGCACGCCGCCTCACGCTCGAAGTCCAGCGCGCGACTTGCCATCCGCACCGCCGGGTGCCACCCGCAGAATGTTGTCACCACCACCTGCGCGAGGCGCGTCCAGTCGTCCCATCGCCGCACATGCGCATGCTCGTGCAGGATGACCTGCTCCAGCTCCGAATTCGACAGCTCCGACGCGACGTCGCGGGGGACGACGATGATGGGCCGGACGAGGCCGAGCATGGCGGCGGTGCGGACCTGGGGAGAGACGCAGACGCGTACTCGTCTGGCGGCGGCGCGCGTGACGGACCATACCGGCAGCGAGCGCTCGCGCGCCAGGCCGAGCGGCGCGCAGCCGCGCTTCAGGTGCTGCATGCGTCCGATGCCGAGCGTCAACCGCAGGAGACCGAGCATCACGCAGCCGAGCCACACGCCAATCAGCGCAGCGCCCATCCACTTCGGCAGCATGGGCCACGGCGCGCTGTTCGGGAGTTGCGACGTGAACGGGAGATAGCCGGCCAGGGACCACGCGCCCGACGTTGCCGCAGCCGCCGCGGTGATGGCCAGCGTGGACGCGCCGCCAGTTGCGTCAACGGTTGGAGCGGTTGCGTGCGAGCGTGCGGCCTGTGACGCCGCTGGTAGCGCGGGGGCCTGCTGCCCCGCCGCCTGCTGCGACTGGACGTCATGAACGCGCACCGTCACCGCGGGCCGCATCAGTGGCAGGACCAGGATGACGGCGAGCGTGACCCACCAGATGATGTAGCGGCCAGCCGCGCTGACGCCCGGCAGCAGCCACAAGGCCGCGCGCACCGCGAGGCTCAGGGTCAGGCCGTGCAGGATCCAGACAAGTGCCCACGTCATGCCGTTCTCCTCTGCATACTGTCGTCCCCGCCTATTCTTCCAGCCGGGACCGGAGCCGCCGCAGATCGGAGGCTGCGATTTCCTTCTCGTCGAGCAGATTCAAGACGAGGTCCCCCGCGGACCCCTCGAAAAACTGAGACAGGAGGCGTCGGACGGCGCTGCGCTGGGCCTCGCGGCGGCCGACGCGCGGCATGTAGACGAAGGCGCGGCCTTCCTTCTCGTGCGCAACGTAGCCCTTCTCTTCGAGGATGCGGAGCACGGTCAGCACCGTGTTGTAGGCCGGCGTCCGTCGGCCGCGGAGCGCGTCGACGACATCGCCGACGGTCGCGCGGCCTCTGGCCCAGAGCACCTGCATGAGGCGGAGCTCGCCTTCTGTCAATGTGGGTGATTTCGGACGGGGCACGATGGTTCCTGATGAGCGCTGGGGGTTGACGGCGTGTCCGACGTGCCTTGCTGCACCTAAATCCTTAAGACTTCGTGCGAGCATACGCCCCGCCCGCATCCCTGTCAACAGGCCGCTCGCTCAACAGCGACCGCGCCAGCGACTCCTCCAGCCTTGACGCGGAGGATCGCCGACGCGGCCCGCCAGGCTAGACGGCTATGAGCAGGAGCAAACGCATCCGCCGCTGCCCCCGCACGCCGCACCTCCAGATCGGCCGAGCGCGCGAGACGTCATGGGTTGACGCCATCGGCTCGACAGCCTATGCACACTGACAGACACACACGCCGATATCGATGCACCGGCCTAACCGCGGGCCGCCGCACCAGTCATCGCAGTTCGGGGACCTTCCACACGCGACGTCGCACAACGGGCCAGCATCTACTTGTCGGCTTGGGAAAACGAACGCGACCCCGCCTAGCAGCACACTGATGATCACGAACGCCCGAATATCGATGTCATGTCGCACCTCCGTCCCCCATGCTGCCGGGAACGCAGAGTGCCGACAAGCATTGTTCACGGCGTCAAGGGCATAACAGCTTCCCAGACATCGGTGCAAACGCCCGGCAGCGATGCATCAGCAGATTGACCAAAGGAAGAAAGAAAAGCCGCGTGACGCATTGCGCATCACGCGGCTCCTGAAGTTGCCCCGACGCGTGTTGGCGCGTCGAAAAGCGGACAAGCTACACCTCGCCGGTCTTCATCTGCTCCTTCAAGTAGTCCATCGTCCGCCAGCACATCGCGAGGATCGACCACGTCGTGTTCTGCGTCCCGCCCGACACGAACGGCGACGCGTCCGCGAGGAAGACGTTCTTCACGTCATGCAGCCGGCAGTATTTGTCCGTCACGGACGACTTCGGATCGTCGCCCATCCGCGCCGTGCCGACTTCGTGGATCGACCAGCCCTCCGGCAGGACCTCGCGCCCGATCTTGATGTTCTCCGCGCCCGCGGCGTGAAGCATCTCTTCGATCGCGTCGCCCATGTCCTTCGCCATCTTCTGTTCGTTGTCCCCGAACTTGAAGTCGAACTTCAGCACGGGGATGCCCCACGCGTCCTTGATCTCCGGATCGAGGAGCACGCGGTTCTCCTTGCGCGGCAGCACTTCGCCGAATCCGCCGAACGCAATCGGCGCCGGATAGTACTTCCGCACGCTCGACTTGAAGCCCTTGCCGAATCCCGGCAGGTCGTGCGCAACGCCCGGATACTCTCCCGCGCCGCCGCCACCCTGGAAGTGATAGCCGCGAATGAAGTCCGGATGCTTTTCCGTGATGTTACGGAAGCGAGGGATGTACGGACCGACGGGACGGCCGTCATCCACAGTTGGCTCCGTGCCGATGCGCACCGGCATGAAGCCGCTGCCACGGACGCCCATCAGGTGCTCGCTCAGGTAGCCGCCCAGGCCGCCGGAGGAGTTTCCCAATCCGTTCGGATGCTGACGCGATTTGGAATTCAGCAGGATGCGGGTCGTGTCCAGCGTGCCAGCCCCAAGGACGACGACGCGCGCTTTGAAATCGAGAACCTCTTTCGTGTTCGCGTCGATGACGCGGACGCCGGACGCGCGGTTCGTCCGCTCGTCGTACAGCACTTCGGACACGACCGAGAACGGCCGCACGTCGAGATGACCGGTGTCGCGCGCGGGCAGGATCAACGCCGTCGGCGAGTGGAACGCCGCCTGCAGATCGCAGCCGCGTCCGCATCGCCCGCGCCCCATGCACTTCGTGCGGTACTTGTTGTTCAGGACGCCTTCCGTCGTGACTCCCGCGCGGCCCGGAATCAGCCGGCGTCCCAGCTTCTCGATCGACCGAGCGAAGCTGACTTCGACGCAATTGAGCTTCGTCGGCTTCTGGAACACGCCGTCTGGCACCTGCGAGAGGCCTTCGGTCGTGCCCGAGCAGCCGAGGAGGACGTCCACCTTGTCGTAGTACGGCTTGATGTCCTCATAGCCGATCGGCCAGTCGACGTCGAAGCCGTCGAGGCTCGCCGCCTTGAACTGCAGCGGCCCGTAGCGCAGTGCGCCACGTCCCCAGAAGTTGGTCTTCCCGCCGAGCACGCGCGCCCTCACCCACGCGTACGGTGTTCCCGTCGTTGGATGCTCCTTCTCGTTCACCACCCAGTCGCGCGTGAACGAGTTGCCCGCGTAGGACGTCAGCTTCTTGTATTTCGCGAAGGTCGGATGATTGCCGTACGGCCGATCGATGAAGTTGTACTCCGCGACGTTGAGGTTCCGCATGTCGGGCGGCAGGCGGT
>Ga0187894_10002236_pt1 | contig 23348 bp, 22 predicted proteins | sample GBC1701081metaG_FD_136650 | JGI IMG/M metagenome (GOLD analysis project Ga0187894, IMG submission 136650) | White microbial mat communities from a lava cave in the Kipuka Kanohina Cave System on the Island of Hawaii, USA - GBC170108-1 metaG ... | reverse complement strand
CGCGCTGGCCATAGGCCTGCATGTAGTCGGCGAACACCGGCTCGGCCAGCAGCGGCACGTGGCCGAAGAAGTCGTGGAACAGGTCGGGCTCGACCAGGTAGTCGAGCTCCTCGCGCTTGCGGATCCAGACCGTCACCGGAAATCGCCGCTGCGCGAGGTGGCCGTAGAACGCATCGTCGGGGATCAGCCCCGGCACGCCGATCACGCGCCAGCCGGTGCGCCGCTCCAGCATGTCGCTGACGCGGGCGAAGTCGGGGATGCGCTCGTCGATGTCCAGGCGTGTCAAGCCGGCCAGGAACTCCGGGCAGCCGTGCTGCCGGGCCAGGCCCGACTGGCGACGCAGCAGGGTCCGCCAGATGTCCTGTTCCGCGGCGCTGTAGGCACGCGGGTCCTGCGACACGGTCCAGTCGGCATTCATGCGGCTGTAGTCGCCGCGCAAGCCGGCGAAGGGGGAGGGGGACTGCATGGCCATGATGGCGGCTCGAAGTTGGTGAATCCTTGACGCAAGAATACGCCTTGGCCGGGGAGGGAATCCCTGCAAACTGAAGTCCACATCTGGCAATTATGAGATGAATCCACTATGACTAAGCATCCTTGTAGAGAATACATCCATGCCCAATCTGGACAGCATCGACCGCCGCATCATCACCGAGCTGCAACGCGACGGGCGCCTCCCCATCGTCGAGCTGGCCGACCGCGTCGGGCTGTCGGCAACGCCGTGCCTGCGCCGGGTCAAGCGCCTGGAAGCGGACGGCGTGATCGCGCGTTACGCGGCATTGGTCGACACCAGGGCGCTGGGCATGGGTGTGCAGGCACTGGTCGAGGTCACGCTGGACGATCACTCCGAGGCGGGGGTCGAGGCTTTCGAGGCCGCGATCCGCGAGCGGCCGGAGGTGGTGGCCTGCTTCGCCGTGACCGGCGAGATGGATTTCCTGCTCCTGGTCCACGCCGCCGACCTGGAGGCGTACAGCGCCTTTGCCCTGCGCACGCTGTTGCGCATGCCCGGCGTGAAGGGCAGCCGCTCCAGCTTCATCATGCAGACGGTGAAGAGCGACCTCGCCTGGGCGCCGCTGCCGCCCCAGCCCGCGCGGCGCCGCCAGTAGCTTCCGTGTTCCCGTCGATGGAGCCTCCGCCGGATGTCGTCGAGAGGCTCTCCTCGACCGTCGAGTCGACCGTCAGGGCACGATCGGTGTTGACGGCCAGGCCTCGAACGACACGCTGACGGCCGCCTCGCTGTCACGCCGCGCAAGGTGCCCCCATGCGCGAGGTGTTCCGTTTCCAGGTCATGCGGCCCAGCTCGAACAGGTTTCCCTTGATGAGCACGGTGCCCGAGTCGACGCCTGACCGGTCGAAGGGTTGGAGCTCGAGGTTCTTGTTCGCGATCGCCCCCTGCAAGCTCAGGGCCAGCCCCGCGCCGTCGAAATTGCTGTACGTCATGCCGCCGCCGAGCTTTCCCGGGGCATCGAGCAGAACGTCCACGTCCGCCATCGCCTCAAGTGCCACGCGGCCGGACAGTGCATGGACCACATGACCGCGACCGTCGACGAGATCGCGGCGGCGATCGTCGCGCAGCTCGGCCGGCCCGTCGCCTATCGTCCCGTCTCGAGCGACGGCGATGTCCGTGCCGCCAGGCTGCTGGCCGACCTCATCTGAGGTTCAGGCTCTCAAACGACCGAGATCTCCACGGTCACGGGCGGACCTTCGCGCAGAGTCCTGCTCACGACGGACTCCGTCGCGGCCCAACCCGCAAGCTCCCGCAGCACGCTTTCCGGGATGTTGTCGGCGCCAAGCCTGATCGTCATGCGCAGGTTGGAAAGCGAGGTGGGCACGCCGTCGATTCCGACCAGGCCGCGTGCATCCGACTCGCTGTCGACGGTGACCTCTATCGATGTCAGCTCGATGCCGCGCCTGGCCGCTTGCATGGCGACAACGGTGCCCGCGCACGACGCCATGGCGGCGCGCAGCAGCCAGCCGGGGTTGCACCCGGCAGCATTGCCGCCCATCGCTTCCGGCATGTCGGTGAGGGCTTTCTCCCCGGCGGGCCCGGTGGTCACAAACCGCAGGCCCTCCTGCCAGACCGACGTGGCGGTCGAGCTGGCTCTCCTGGCGGCCGCTGGCCGCTCCAGGAACACGCGACGCAGTCGCTCCAGCGCATCACGCACGCGCAAGCTGGACATGGCTGGCCTCTCCTCACTTCTTCCCCGCGACGATGACGAACTCTCCGGGCACCGAATATCCCTCGCCCTGCCGATACGGCTTGAGCGAGGCGAGGTACTCCTTGTGTGCCTCGACCTTCATGGTGTCGGAGAACCGGCTGTAGGCGAGCCCGACAGGCCCGCCGGCAAACACCGCCTCGCAGGCTTCATCGCCGTTGGCGTACTGCAGACGCGTCTGCAGGCGCCGCGTGACAATGTCGCCGAACCCGGCGGCGGCGAAGGCATGGTGCAGGCTCTGGCCGGTGCCGAGATGAAAGAACATCGGGCACACGTCGGACTGCACGCGGGCATCGACGATCGGAAAGATCTCGGCCCATCCGCATTGGCTTCGCTGGCCCCACACCGCCGCCGCGGCACGTCCACCGGCGCGCAGCAGGCGGTGGAGCTCGCCCACCGCCTTGCCCGGATCGACCACATACATCAGGCCCAGGGCGCACAAGGCGGCTTCGAACGAGCCGTCGGCGAACTCCAGCGCTTCGGCATCCATGCGCGCGAAGCGCACGGTGCCGTCCGTCCGGGTGTCGGCGCGGCGTGCCGCCGCGATCATCTGCTCCGATATATCGGTGCCGACCACCTGACCGTCAGGCGCTACCAGCGCCGCCGCCCGGCGCGTCACCAGCCCGGTCCCGCACGCGACATCGAGGACGCGATCTCCCGGTCTGAGGTCGGCCAGCTCGAGCAGGGCATCGTGGGCAGGCTCGAGGTGGGCTTCCCATGACTGCTCATAGCAGGGAGCGGCCTTGTCCCAGCCGTATCGTTGAACCCGTCGTTGCAGCCTGGCGTCCATGGCAGACCCGTGGGGGCGTCTCACCGGCCCGTGGGATAGACGTTGCGCTGATCGACATGCGCCGGCGCGCCGCCAGGCCTTCCGCTACGGTTCGCGAGCACGCGCCGCACTTCTTCGTGGTCTTTCATCGTGCGCTGCGGCACGAGCGGCTGAAGAACCTTTTCGCGATCGATCCAGGGCCGGCCGGTGTTCGGATCGATGCCTGAGCTTGCCGGTGTGACGACCCGCCAGTTGTTCAGCGACATCGAGAGCTGCATGACGGCGTCCTTGACGCGTCCCATCCCGCCGCCGCCGACGCGGTCGCAGACCTCGATGGCGCCGTAGCTCTCGACGATGCTGACAATCCAGCCTTCGACGGCGGTCAAGGGCTTGGACACATCGAGTGGCTGGCTGACCGGTTGCGCACGCACCTGCTGCTCCACGGCCGAAAGGGCCGCCTCGAGACGGCGCAGTTCGCTGCGCATTTCGGTGGCCTTTCTGACCACCACGTCACGCACGGCCTTTTCCTGCACCGACATCCCGCTCCCCCTGCATTGCGCCATCGCGCCAACGACAGGCGGCCTTATACGGCTTTTCGTCGCGATCCGTTCATTGGGAATTCTGTGCCTATCCATCAGCGCCACTTTCAATGCTCAGTCGCCTGCCAGGACCACATCCTGCAAGTGCCGGCGCAGCGCCCGGGCATAGCGCGGCATGACATCCGGCATGATTGTGCCGCCAGGCGGTGGCCGCCGCACGCCGAAGACGTAGCCCGGGAAGTCCAGATCCTTCTGCACCGCCCAGATCGCCTCGTGCTCGTGCGGCGAGAGGATGCGCACCGGGTCGCCCACCGCGACCCAGCCGATCGGCACGACGCTGTCGGGCGGCAGCACCGTGCGCAGATGCACGATGCCGTTGATGCGCACCTCGCTGCGCGCGCCGATCCGGGCACCGTTGAAGACGCGCGAGCCGGCGGCGAGGAACACGTTGCTCTCGACCGTGCAACCCGTGGCATAGGCCTGCGGGCCTATCAGCACGTTGTCGCCGATCGTGGCCGGATGGTGCGCCGTGGCGCGCACCACAGCGTTCTCCATCACCACGCAGTTGGCGCCGATGCGCAGCGTGCCGCCGCCATCTGCCGTGAGCACGGCGCCAAGCAGGATGGCGGTGCCGTCGCCGATCTCGACGTCGCCGCAGATCGTGGCGTTGGGCGCGACGTAGACATCGCGTCCCAGGCGCGGACGCTTGCCCTGGTGTTCGAGCATCATGGTCGTTCTCCTCACAGCTCGGGTCGCACGAAGGGGCCGTCGATCGCGGTCGCGGCGGCGCCGACCGGGCAGCGCCCGTGGCCGCACACGCCGTGATCGCAGAAGCGGCAGATGTGCCGCGCCGCGGCGCGGCCGGTGGTCAGCGCCGCCAGCAGGCGGGGCAGGGCCTTCTCCAGGCCGGCACGTTGGTCGTTGTCCAGTGCCGCCAGGGCCCGTTCGGCCACGGCAAGGCGTTGCGACCGCAGGGTCCTGGCGCGCCGCCGTCCTGCCGCCGTCAAGGCCAGCGGCACGGCGCGGCCCTTCTTGTCGAGGCGTTGCACCAGCCCGGCCGCTACGAGCTCGTCGACCAGCCGCACGGTGGCGGATTGCGAAAGCCCGATCACGGCGGCGAGCTCCTGGGCACCTATCGGTTGCCACTGCGCCACGGTCAGCAGCGCGGCGACGGCGCTGGGCGACATGTCCGGCTCGTGCATCGTGTCGGCGATGGCAATGGCCACCGCGGCGAGGTGATTGGCGGTCCTATAGTTATGCATGCTGCATACATTAATATGTCTTCGCCAGGAGCGCAAGCGGTCCCGATCTGGCAGCTTGCGATGTCGCCGGCGAGCACGCCGGCGCCGCGCATCGCGATCTTCGTCACCGAGCCGGACGATCGCCCGCCGCTCGACCGCGACGCCATCGCCGATGCGTTCCGCCTTACGCCGCGCGAGGCGTCCGTCGCGACCCTGCTGGCGAGCGGTCACGACCTGAAGGGAGCCGCGCAACTCCTCGCGATCGGCATCGGGACGGCGCGCTATCACCTCAAGCACGTGCTCGACAAGACGAGCGCCAGCAGTCAGGCGACGCTGGTAGCGGCCCTGCGTGGCTTCGTGAGGCAAAGGGCAGATTAACGCATTGCCGCCCTGATGCAGCGGCAGGGATCACGCCACCGCGGGCAGCGGAAGCAGCAGTCCCTCGATGTTGCCCTCCGACGCGCGCACCGGTCCGGACGCCTCGATTGCCGGCAGGTACATCGAGAACGTCGTGCCCTGTCCGATCGCGCTTTGCAGCGTCAGGAAGCCGCCCGACTGGTACACGAAGCCGTACACCATGGCCAGGCCGAGGCCTGTGCCCTTGCCCTCTCCCTTGGTCGTGAAGAACGGTTCGAAGATGCGTGCCTGCACCTCGGACGACATGCCGCTGCCGGTGTCCCGCACCGCGATCTCGACCCATCGGCCGGCTTTCAGGTTGGGCCGGGCCTCGACGTCATCGACGGTGATGACACGGCTGCGCGCGGCGATGTGTAGCTTGCCGCCGTCGGGCATGGCATCGCGCGCGTTCACTGCCAGGTTGAGGATCGCCGTCTCGAAGCCGCTGCGATCCAGCCGGCAGCGCGGCAGGTCGCAGCTGACGTCGAGCACCAGGGAGACGCGGCCCGAGATGGCGCTCGGCAACAGGCCGGCGAGATCCCCGAACAGCGCGTCGATGGCGGTTTCCCTGGGCTCCAGCGCTCTTCGGCGGGCGAACGTCATCAGGCGCGAGACCACGTCGGCACCGCGTGCGCCTGCCGCCAGGGCCGACTCGATCTTCATGTGGTACGGCGAGTCCGGCGGCAGTTCGTCGGCGAGGCTCTCCAGCTTCACCATCATGATGGCCAGCACGTTGTTGAAGTCGTGGGCGACGCCGCCGGTGAGCTGGCCGATCGCCTCGAGCTTCTGACTCTGACGCAGGGTCGCCTCGGCCTCGGCCAGCCGGGCTTCGGCCCGCCGCTGCTCAGTGACGTCCTTGGCCAGCACCAGCCGGGCCGGCTTGCGATGGAAGGTGATCGATCCGGCGGTAATGGCAACGTCGATCAGCGTGCCGTCCCTCGTGACATGCCGCCACACGCCCCGGTCGCGCATGTCGGTGTCGGTGTCGGTTCGCGCCGCGTGCATCTTCAGGCGAGACTGGTCTTCGGCTGGATGCAGAGCGAAGATCTTCAGCTTGCGAAACTCCTCGGCGCTGTAGCCATACGCGGCACGTGCCGCCGCGTTCGCCTCGATGATCTGGAAGGTTTCGCGATCGTGCACCCACATCGCGTTCGGATTCTTCTCGAAGAGATACCGGAAGCTCGTCTCGCTCTGCCGCAACCGCTCGAACATCACGGCGACGATCGCCATGGTCAGCACCAGGGCGGCGATGACGGTCACGATGGCGGCGAACGCACCGCGCTCGAGCCCGAGCGCGTCGTGCGCCGTGTCCCTCGAGGCGAAGCAGAAGGTCGACGCCATGGCCGTGTAGTGCATGGCAGCGACCGCGAAACCCAGGATCAGGGAGCCGGCGACGTGCCGCGTCGCGGTCAACTGCTGCGTGCCCGAGCGGCCGACCCAGAACCGCACCTGCAGCGCGATGACGGCGAGCACCACGGCGGCGACGATCGACATGCCGAACAGGGCCGGGTCGTAGCGCACCAGCGCCTCCAGCCGCATCGCCGCCATGCCGGTGTAGTGCATGGTGCCGATGCCGGCGCCCATCAGGGTGCCGCCGAGCAGCAGCTGGACCGTCGTCACCGCGGGACGCGCCACGATATGCAGCGCGACGCCGGCGGCCAGGATCGCCGGCATGACCGACAGCATGGTGGTCAGCGGATCGTACGAAACCGGGATGGGCAGCACGTGCGCCAGCATGGCGACGAAGTGCATGGCCCAGACGCCGCCGCCCATGGTGATGGCACCGGCCGCGAGCCAGCCCAGCCGCAGCGGCGAGCCGCGCAGCTCGACGATGCGGCCTGCGAACTGCAGGAACGTGTAGCTCGCCAGCGCCGCGATCGCATAGGAGAGGGCGACCAGCCAGTAGTTGTAAGTCTCAGGGAGCGTCTGTGCCGGATCACGTCCGATCGCGAAGAATGCCGCAAGATCCATGACTTCATGATCAAATGCCGGCTAACGGGAACCGAGCCCACGGCCGGCTGGCGAGGGCGTCGTGCAATGACAGCGGTGGCATTGCGGCGCCGGACACTGTCATCGCGATGTACACACGCTGCACAAATCCGTACCCGTGCACCTTGTTGCACATTTCTCGCGAGGCCGACACAAAGGATCGATCCGAAGCGGACATGTCCTGCTCCATGTCTTGATCGCTACTCATTCGCATTGGAATTTGCGGCGCTGGAACTTGCGACGTCCTTGCCAATGATCCTGGCATAGAGCGGCCGGTCGATGTTGCCGCCGGACAGCACCAGGCCGACCTTGCGGCCGCGCATCGTGTCGCGCTCCTGGAGCAGCGCCGCCAGCGGGCAGGCGCCGGCGCCTTCGACCAGCTGGTGCGTGTCCTCGTAGTAGCTGCGCATCGCCGCCATGATCTCGCTGTCGTCGACCTGCACGATGCGCTCGACATTGGCGCGGATGATCTCCAGCGCCAGCGGGTCGGGGCCGCGCACCGCCACGCCGTCAGCGAAGGTGTCGGCGGCATTGGTGGTCACGACCTTGCCGGCGGCGAAGGAGAGGGCGTAGGCCGGCGCGCCCGTCGAGACGACACCCACGACCTTCGTCGTGAGGCCCAGCGCATTGCGCGCCGCGATCATGCCGCAGATGCCGGAGCCGAGGCCGATCGGCACATAGACGGTGTCGAGGTCGGGCGCGGCGCGCAGCAGCTCCAAGGAATAACTCGCGACGCCACCCACGAGATCCATGTTGAACGACGGCACCATCTCAAGGCCGCGTTCGGCCGCCAGTGCCGTGGCCGCTTCCTTGGCGGCATCGAAATCGTGGCCGCGCTCCAGCAGCTCGGCGCCGAAGGCACGCATCGCCGCGTTCTTCTCCACCGAGTTGCCGTTCGGCACGACGATGGTCGCCGCCACGCCGGCCCGCGCCGCGGCGAAGGCGATGCTCTGGCCGTGGTTGCCGCGGGTGGCGCTGGCGACGCCCTTCACGTGCGGCCGCTCGCGCCTGAGCCGATCCATGTAGACCAGCCCGCCGCGCACCTTGAAGGCGCCGATCGGCGTGTGGTTCTCGTGCTTGACCCAGACCTCGCAGCCGGTGCGCCGGGCCAGCAGCGGCCAGGCGTATTGCGCCGTCGGCGGCAGGGCGGCGTAGACGATCCGGGCAGCGGCTTCGAGATCGGCGAGCGAGGGGAGCGCAGGCATGGTGTAACCTCCGGCTCCGCACTTACCCGCACCTGCCCGGAGCGATCAATCGCTACCTTGTGCCGCGACAATCGCGGCGGTTGGCCTCCTTGATGTGTGCTTGCTCCAGTTCGAGCAGGGCCGCGCCGTCGATATCGTCGCGGGGCAGGTTTCGCCGTTCTTGCCGTGGATGCGTGTTTGGCATATGCTGTGGCATATGCCGAGAGGTGGCTCATGTCCGAGCAGAGGCACGTCAAACTTTTCCGTAACGGTCGCAACCAGGCGGTACGCATCCCGGTGGAGTTCGAACTGCCGGGCGATGAAGCGATCATGCATCGTGACGGCGATCGTCTGGTGATCGAACCGGTGCGCAAGCGCGGGCTCATCGCCTTGCTCAAGACAATGAAACCCGTGGCGGAGGATTTTCCTGAAATCGACGATCCCGTGCCGGCGCGGGACAGCGTGTTTTGACCCGTTACATGCTGGACACAAACATCATCTCCGACCTGATCCGGAACCCGCAAGGCAGAGTGGCGGCCCGCATTGCCAAGGTTGGCGAAGCCAACGTTTGCACGAGCATCATCGTGGCCGCCGAGCTGCGCTACGGCTGTGCGAAGAGTGGCTCGAAGCGGCTTCTCAAGGCCGTCGAGGATTTGCTCAGCGAGATCGCAGTGCTGCCGTTCGACGTCCCCGCCGATGCGGAATACGCTGCGATCCGCTCGAAGCTGGAAACCGCCGGCAAGCCGATCGGCGGCAACGACCTGCTGATCGCCGCTCATGCCTGTGCGACAGGTGCCACGATCGTGACCGCCAATACCGACGAGTTCGAACGAGTCCGCGGTCTGAAGGCGGAGAACTGGCTGGCCTGAAGCTGCTGCGTGCTTCGCGGGCTTGGAGTCCCCGGATGATCCGATCGGGGTATGACCTTTCAGTGCACGTTCGGACGTCTCGGCTCGGCGCGAAGCAGCCGGCGAGCTGCTCGGGGCGCTACGCTCACTGTCGGACGATCTGCTCCAGCCCTTCGCGGTATGCCGAGGTCATCTTGCCGTAGCGGCCTGCAACCAGGCCATCGACGAGTTCGGCCGGCGCCCGGTCGGGGTGCCCGCTGCTGAAGGGCGGTGCCGGATCGTACTCGATGCCGAGCTGGACGGTGCGGGCGGCTTGCTCGCCGGCGATCTCCGCGATCACGCTCAGGCCGAAATCGATGCCCGACGTCACGCCGCCCGCCGTGATGACGTTGCCGTCCTTGACGATCCTCGCCTTTTCGTACGTCGCGCCGACCAGCGGCAGCAGCCCGGTGAAGGCCCAGTGCGTCGTGGCCCGTCGGCCCCTGAGCAGCCCCGCGGCGCCAAGGATGAAGGCGCCGGTGCAGACCGACGTGACGTACTTCGCCTGGCTTGCCTGCTGGCGCACGAAGTCGATGGTCTCGCGGTCGCTGGCCGCCGCGATGACGCCCTCGCCGCCGCCGGGAACGCAGATCAGGTCCAGCGCCGGGCAGTCGGCGAACGTATGCGTCGGCATGAGGCCCAGCCCGCAGTCGCTGGGCACCGGTTCGCGCGACTTGGCGACGATGTGCGTTGTCGACTGCGGCAGCCGCGACAGCACCTGCAACGGCCCGGTGAAATCGAGCTGCGTCAGATGCGGGAAGATCACGAACCCGATATTGAAGGTCGACATGTCTGGTCTCCGTTGGTCTGGAAGCGCGAGCGGAACTCGGTCGGCGAGGCGGCCATCGTGCGGGCGAAGGCGCGATCCATGCGGCGCAGCGAGCCGAACCCGCAGGCCACGGCGATGCTCTCCACGTTGTCGTCGGTCTCGAGCAACCGGCGGCGCGCAAGGTCGGTCCGCACGCGCTCGACGAAATCGGCAGGGCTGGTGTTCAGGCCGGCGCGGAAGAGGCGGCTCAGCGATCGCTGCGAGACGCCGGCCTCGGCCGCCAGGACGTCGGTCCGCCAGTCGGCGCGCGGACGCGCGGTCACCGTCTCGGCGAGCTTCTGCAGCCGCGGGTTCCCGGCCGACTGCGCCGCCAGCTCGGCGGAAAACTGGCTTTGGCCGCCGGGCCTGATGCGAAAGACGACGTGCCGCCGCGCGATCGCCAGGGCGACGTTGCGGCCGTGGTCGGCCTCGATCATCGCCAGCGCCAGGTCCATCCCGGCGGTCACGCCGGCGGACGTCCAGATGCCGCGATCCTCGATATGGATGGCATCGCCGTCGACGCGCACCGCCGGACGAAACTGCTGCAGCGCCTCGATCTCGCTCCAGTGGGTCGTTGCCCGTCGGCCGTCCAGCGCGCCGGCCGCCGCCAGGAAGAACGTGCCGCTGCACACTGAAGCGATGCGCGGCACGCGGCCCATCGCCCGCGACACGATGCCGGTTGCCGAGCCGCGCGCCAGCTCTTCTCGCATGCCCGGCTCGCCGCCGACCGTGATGAGCGTGTCGATGCGCGCCAGGCGCCGGTTCGTGATGGCGGCGAACGCCAGGTCGGCGACCAGTCGAACACCGGATGATGTCGGGAAGGGTCCGGCCTGCGGCGCCGCGATCGCGAGGCGGTACGCCGGGCGCGACAGCTCGTTATTGGCGCCCGCGAACATCTGGAGCGGCCCCGCGATGTCCAGCATCTGGCCGTGCGGGAAGGCGAGCATGAGAACGGCACGCGGCGTCGGCATGGAACCGAGACTAGCAGTCCGAACGCCGTGGCCGGAAGGTCAAAGCCCAGTCAATTCCGGCCAACGCCTGACGGCGGGTGAGACACTACGATACTATCCATGGCGCACCGCTCGCCGTGCTCCGGGAGGCCTACGGCATGACGACCATTCCCGCCACGATCATCTGCGGCTTCCTGGGCGCCGGCAAGAGCACGCTGCTCAACAGGGTGCTGCGCGAGCCCGGCGACGAGCGACTGGGCGTTCTGGTGAACGACTTCGGCGCCATCAACATCGACAAGGACCTGGTCAAGGTCGAAGCGAACGGCCAGGTCGAGCTCACCAACGGCTGCGTCTGCTGCTCCATCCAGGACGACCTGGCGTCGGGCCTCGTGATGCTGGCCCGCCGCGCGCCGCCGTTCACCCGGGTGATCCTGGAGTGCAGCGGCGTATCGCATCCCGCCGGCGTGCTCGGCGTGTTCGATCAGCCGGCCGTCTCGGCGCATTTCCATGTTGATGGCGTCTTCTGCCTGATCGACTGCGCCTCGTTCGACGATCTCGATTTCCAGAGCGGTGAGCTCGCCATCGACCAGGCGGCGTATGCCGACGTCGTCCTGCTGAACAAGGCTGACCTTGTCGGCGCGGCCACGGTCGCGCAGGTCGGCCGCACGCTGCGCGGCGCGCAGCCCTTCATGCGCCAGGTGACGGCGGCGCATGCCGACGTGCCGCTCGACGTCCTGTTCGGCCCGCGCCCGATGGCGCCGGAGCGGCCGATGCCCGTGGACCGCGCGGGCGCCGATCATGGCGAGCTCTACAGCGCCTTCGCCTATGCCTGGGATCGCCCCTTGGCGGTGTCCGATTTCGCCAGGCTGAGTGCCGCGCTGCCGACGGGTGTCATCCGTGCCAAGGGCATCCTGAATGTGGCCGATCCCGCGAGCGGGGAGAGCCGGCGGGGTATCTTCCATCTCGTCGGCAAGCGCTCGTCGCTCACGCTGCAGCCCGGGCCGGCGCCGGCCGTGAGCCAGCTCGTGATGATCGGCCGCAAGGGAGCCATCGACGAGCAGAGCCTCGCCCGGGCGCTGGTCTGCTGTCCCGGGGTGCGCGCCGTGACGCCGCACCGCCATGCGCACGATCACCAGCCCATCTGAACGGGAGCGACCTCATGCCATCGGCAGACCGTATCTTCTTCGGCGGCACCGTCATCACCATGGAGCAGGGGCAGCCGCGCGCCGAGGCCGTCGCCGTCGCCGCCGGCCGCATCCTGGCGGTGGGAACGCGGGCCGAGATCGAAGGCCACGCCACGGCGCGGACCGAGCGCGTCGATCTCGCGGGCGCCGCCCTGCTGCCGGGCTTCGTGGAAGCGCACAGCCATCCGCTGATGAGCGCCATGGCGTGGGGCGATCCGGTCGTCGACGTCCGCGCCGTCCACACGCCGACCTACGCGGCGGTGCTCGAAAAGATGCGCCGCCGCATGGCGAAGGCGAAGCCGGGCGAGGTGATCTGGTTCCTCGGGCTGGACCCGCAACTGCACGCCGGCATGGAAGAGCCGCCGCGCGAAGTCCTCGACGCGATCGCGCCCGATCACGCCATCGCCGTGCAGACCATCAACTTCCACGCCGTCTTCCTGAACAGCAAGGCACTGGAGGTGTTCGGCATCGGCACCGGCTACACGCTTCCCCTCGGTGGGCAGGTCGTCGCGGCCGCCGACGGCAAGCCCTGGAAGTTCCAGGAGACGGCCGCGTGGCAGCTCTGCAACCGCTTCTACAAATTGCTCGGCGAGCAGCGCAAGGTCCGGAGCTTCGACGACTGGGTCGCGAAGTTCGTGCGCGCCGGATACACCACGACGTCGGAGATCATGATCGAGCCCGGCGCGTCGCCCCTGCTGCAGGCCGTCGTGAAGAACAGGCGCAATCCGCTGCGCATCGTGGGTTATGAGGGCGTGCACCGCGGCGGCGAGGTCACGGTGGCGCGCGACAACGGCGATGACGATTTCCGGGTCATCGGCACCAAGCTGCATGCCGACGGATCGGTGCTGCTGGGCAACGTCTGGAGCACGCATCCCTACCTCAACAACGCCATGACCCTGAAGGGCATGGGCCTGCCGGAGAACAGCACCGGCCATGCCAGCCTCACGCCGCAGAAGACCGACGAGCTCGTGTTGAAGTACGTGCGCGAGGGCTGGCAGATGTCGGTCCACGCGCACGGCGATCGCACCATCGACATGGTGCTCGACGCCTACGAGAAGGCGATCGCCGAAACGCCCGGGGTCAACGGCCCGCTGCGCATCGAGCATTGTGGCATGATGCGCGAGGACCAGATCGACCGCGCGATCCGGCTCGGCGTCGTCTGCAGCTATTTCCTGCCCTACATCTATCACTGGGGCGAGGCGTTGCGCGACCACCTGCTGGGCGAGGAAGCGGCGGCCCGGTTCGTGCCGGCCGGCTCGGCGATCCGCAAGGGCATGCGGGCCTCCTTCCACTGCGATTCACCGATGACCTGGCCGAACGCCCTGGTCTGCCTGAGCGTCGCGGTCACGCGGCGCACCCTGAAGGGCGCCGTGATCGGCCCCGAGCAGCGCGTCGGCATCCACGAGGCGCTCAAGGCGATCACCATCGACGCCGCCCATCAGCTGCGGATGGAGGACCGCGTCGGCAGCATCGCGCCGGGCAAGTACGCCGATTTCGTGATCCTCGGCCAGGATCCGACGACGTGCGATCCCGAGCGCTTGCTGTCCATTCCGGTCAAGGGCACCGTGCTGGCCGGCGTCGATACGGCGTCCTTCTTCGACGTGGCGCGGGGCGAGGCCGACGCCGGGTGACTGCGGATCTCGCACGATCGCGCATGTTGGCCGTGACGCACGGCGGCCTGTGCCGGACCGCGCGCCTCCCGGCGCGCTCATGGTTTTGCGTCGAGGAGACGAAGAGCGCGGCAGGTCGGTAGCCTGCTTGCAGCCACCTCTTACGCGTGGTCCGTTCGCGCCATTGTGGGTCAAAGGCAGCGCCTATGGGGTCAAGCCTCGCGCCGGCGTCTTCCGCCATCGCTTCGTGGCGGCGCCGGGGCCGGCATGGTTTTTCCCAATATCCAAAGGGTTAGTCCCCGGTCGCTGGAGGGTGCTCCAGGGCGAACCGGCCAGCATTTTATTTTAGGGATGATTACTCACTCATTTTCGTAGACGGAGTATCGGGAGGAGAAACGCCCGCCCGAGCAATCCAAGGGGGAGATATGAAATGACCGCCGCGATCACCGCGCCCGTCGGCTACAACGGGCGGAGCGGAGGCAACCGCGCTCCCGACGTCCGCATCGTCCACGACCTCTTATCGCGCGTCCCTCCGACCAAGGGCGGCGCCGGTGCGAGCCTCAAACCGAATACGGGCTACAGCGCGCAGACGGACCAATACATCTACAAGTTCCAGAAATTCCACAAATTCGCCGTCGCCGACGCGACCGTTCATCCTGGCCAGCAAACCCTCGCCCTCCTGGACGAGCTCGCGAAGGGTGGCGCCGCCCCGGGACCCGGGCCCGGCCTGCCGGCGATCCCGACACCCGTGCCGCAGCCGGGGCCCGGCCCTGACATTGCGCCGCTGCCGGTGCTCGCGGTGATGACATCGACCATCGTGGGGCACGGCTATGTCGCCGGCTTCGACAACAAGGCCAAAACAAAGAAAGGCCGCTTTCGCGTCCCACTCTATCGATTGCGGCTCGGCCGCGCCGATACGAGCAGCGGGGCATGGAAGCTGTCGACTGAGACGCGCGTGATGGATTTCGATGTCATTCGTTTCGGCGTCGCTTATGACGATGCGGCCTTCCAACAGAATCCTGCCTTCTCGCTGTTCCGGATGCAGGGGCCGCCGGTTGGTGAATTCGTCCTGTCGCGGGCGAGCTACCTTGACGGCTCATGGCAGCTCAAGCCGCACTATTACATTCACGTCGGCCCGGACAACCCGCTCCGCATGTCGAACGATGTCGACGTTCGTCTGTTCGGAGCGCTCGGATGCATCGAGATCTGCTGGCCGAATCGGCTACAGCTCTTCGAGGAGGCGACGCGGCGCCTGGCCTTCGGGGCTTTCGACGAGATCGGGTTCTACAAACCCGAGGAAGCCGACGAGCGGGTCACGAAGGCTCAATCCTTCCACTGCCTCGTCGAACCGGTGGCGACGCCGCCCCTGCTGCCGCTGACCGACTTCAGGAATATCGGCGGCCCGCCGCCGATCCGCGGATAGCGCCGACTGGGCGGTTGTCGCCGGCAGCAACGCCTCAAGGAAGAAACCGCCTCCCGCGCGTGATGCCTCACGCGAGGGTTTAGCTGGCCCGGATTTCTCGGCGATATCGCGGTCGAGTCGCCCGTCGCGGGCGCGATAGGTGATTCCGAAGCTGTCCCGGCCCGCAACGCCACGAGCGCTCTCGTGGTGCTCCAACGCCGCCCGGTGAAATGAGCGCCAGCGGATGCCGCCCATGCTGCCGATAGACGGTGAAATCGGAATCGAGCGTCAGGACAGCGTGGTGGTCGTGGGTTGCGCGGCACCCCCCATCCGGCGCTGCGCGCCACCATACGAGCCATGCGGCCCCTGCGTCCGGGCGCTGCCGGCTCGTCTCCGATGAGATCAACACACAGCGGCCGAGACGCTCGGTATTGCCGTCCGCGAGCGCCTGGCGATCGGCCGCACAGGGCTCACCGGCTTCAGGAGCCCCGCGCTGCTCACCTGAGGAGGCAGCAAGTGGCTGCCATCGAGCGCGCACCGGCTCATGCGGGGCGTCGATTTCACGCCTGTGTAACGCCTGCGCATATCGCGGCGTAACGCCCCCGCGAGACCACTCCCGTTGGACGCACCGGGGGAAATCAGAGCGGCATCTCCGGCGGGTGCGCGTGTCGTGCGCCGGCCTCGCAGCAGGGCCGGTTCGTTGATCGTGACGATTTAATTACACGGCGGTGCCGATGGCTGTGTAGTCAGTATCCACGATGAACTACGGGGGCAAGAATGAGCGGTGAGCGGTTTGGACCAAAGCCGGGTCAGCCAAAGCCAAAGGCGGGCGGTCAGCAGGCTTGGCAACATGCGAGGCCGAACGTGGGGGGTCAGCAGCCAGCGCCGAATGTGGGCGGCCAGCAGGCTTGGCAACATGCGAGGCCGAATGTAGGCGGCCTGCAGCCAGCGCCGAATGTGGGCGGTCAGCAGGCCTGGCAAAATGCGAGGCCGAATGTAGGCGGCCTGCAGCCAGCGCCGAATGTGGGCGGCCAGCACGCCTGGCAAAATGCGAGGCCGAACGTGGGGGGTCAGCAGCCAGCGCCATATGTGGGCGGCCGGCCGCCAGCACCGAATGTGGGCGGGCTGCCGCCAGCGCCGGACGCGGGCGGGCTGCCGCCGGCGCCGAATGTGGGCGGTCAGAGATCTGCATCGGTCTTCTCGGATCACTATCAAATCTACAGGACAAACAACAGCTTGACTCCTATTTTCGACCCGAGGCTGGCTCATCAGACAGTAAAAGAAATGGCGGACTTGGTCTCGAAAGCGCATCCGAACAAGCGGGATCCAAACCAGTATGCAAAAGACGTTTACGACGCGGCTATCGATGGGTTCGATAGACAGATCGGCAAGGGAGTATGCGCCGGGATGGTATGTCTATGGGCAGGCGACTTTCTCAAAAGACAGAAGGAAGCCGAGGATCTTGACGAAAAAGTGGATTGGACGCGGCCGGACAACTACAAGGACACGGCGGCCCTTTTTCAGGGGATCTACAAAGGCGAGGGGATAAGGGAAGTATATAAGCAGCCTTTCCTTAAGTTAATCGATCCGAACTACCAAGAGAAAACCATTGACCAGTCCCTGCGTCATGGACAAGAGGTTCTCTACAAACAACAAAAGCTGGAGTTAGGCTCGCCGGAAAGCATACCTCTTGCGCAGGTGCGCGACGCTGCCCTGGCGATCAAGAAACGGTTAGACGGGAGCAGCGACATGCCATTTGTTCTGTCTCTTCAAGTAGCCGGAGGTCATCATGCCATCGGTGTGGTTCAATATGACAATGAATATTACGTGTTTGACCCAAATGGAGGACTGTATAATTTTACGCGGGCTAATGCGTTCGAGGCTGAGGTTAGCAATTATTTGAGAAGTGAATGTGCAGTCTCGTCAACCGTTGTCATGACTTCAATAGCGCGAGAGGTGAATACCACCTCTGCTTCGGTTGGGAGTACCACCCAGGCGATCAATACCACCCAGGCGACCAGTACCACCCAGGCGACCGGCAGTAGTGGGTGAGCCGTGCGGTCAGCCACCGCCGAATAGGAGGTGCTGGCGTCACTTCGCCGCCGGCCTGCCGGTGATCGAGACGCGCGAGGGCCGCCGCTTCCTCACCATCGGCAAGGAGGCGGGGGATAGACGGGGGAGGCAGCCATGGGGAAAGTTCTGACACATCTCAACTTTGAGCTTGTTTCATCGAACGATCTGGAAAGCTTCGGCTTTGACGATGAATTCCGCGGGAATGCTCCCGTTCAGGGGAAAATCAAGCGCTCTTTGGATTTGTCGCTCGCGATGTTGAAAGCCGTGCGAGAGACGCTCGAGAATTTCTTGTCAGCTTGGGCGGACGATCCTGGACGCGCCGCAAAAGATATGAACATCAACACGTTTGAAGTCGAACAGGCCGTGTATAAATATTTTGGAGTCCCGATGGCGGTGCGGGAAAAGTATTTGGACACGTACCTTAAGCGGGTGAGGGCCATTGCAAGGGTATACAGAATTACGGAGACGGGGCTGAACAAGCACTGCGTGATCGGCATCGTTGATGACGACAAAGTAAAGGGCAGGGTTCGGTTTGACGATTTCATCTTCCCAAAAGATTCGATCCAGAGTCCGATTCGCCGTTTTTTTGGCTTTCAGCATGAGTGGAACCACCGCCCGTGGCGGATGGCGATTGGAAACATCGAACTGCACTATGGGTTTCTCCTAGGCAATGCCACCCCGGACGTCATCGCCCGTTGCATCGTCCACGAGGCGACGCATAAGTTCGCGCAGACAAAGGACATCCTCTATAAGCACCAGTCGTTTGCCCAGCTGGATCTTGACGCAGATACCAAGGCAGCATTGGTGACCAGCGTGAATATTCCTGGCCGAGAGAAACCGCTCGTACAAATGTCCGGGTACGATAAGGACGCGGGTAACAATACTTTAGCTTCGGATGAGCGGATGCTGGAGAATGCCGATAGCTATGCCTGGATGGCGCGACGAATCTGGAAGCATGCGACTGGCTTCAAGAAGAAGAAAACTACCTGAGAATGGAACGCTGACTGCTACGCCCTTTTGCGCCGTGTCCCTCTACAAAGGTGTTCTGGCCGAAGACGATGACGGGATGCCAGCAGGATGAGACCGCCTTGACACGAGCGGCACAGGCGGTGGCCCAGGGAGCAGGGACGCGTGGAGCAGACGAGGAACTGCAAGTACGGTAGTGGCGAGTGCCGATCCGTCGCCGCGCCTACCCCGAACTGTCACAAGCCGGCACGGTGCAGTAGTAGTTGGGCAACGAACGGAGGCCTCCGCCGGGAAATGCCGTACTTCAGCGCCGCGGCAATGACGGCCGACAAGTCATGCGACGTCCTGGCCCGTCGGCAACATCGGGGATGTTCCCGACCGCTGGCGCATCTCCGGCTCGGCTTGTGCAAGCCAGTACGTCATCTCCATGTCGCGGTACATCGTCGCGGCGATCGCGAGATGCCTGGAGGCCCGCTCGCGCTTGCCGGTACGCCGGTAGAGCTTGCCGAGGCCAAGGTGGCAGTGGGCGGCAAGCGGGGGCATGCCGAGTTCCTCGGCGAGCGCGAGCGCATCGCGGAAATGGCCCTCGGCTTCCTTCGGGGAATCGCGGCGGGCAGCGACCTCGCCGAGCAGGCGAATAGCCTGCATCTCGTAGCCGCGTTGACTGCGCTGGCGGGCGAGGGTTAGCGCTCGTCCAATGAATGCAAGAGCTTCGTCGAGCCGGTTGGCAAGGATGTTCGCCTCCCCAAGACACAGCAGGAAGAGTGGCTGGTAAGCTCCCATCGTCTCAGCGGCGCTCCGCGCGTGCTCCAGCAACGAGATGCCCTCGACAACGCGCCCCGAGAGCGCGTAAGCGTGGCCCAGGCTCATTGCGCATAGCTCTGACAAGAAGGTCAGGTTCCACTCACGCGACAGCGCCAGCGCGTGTTCGTGTTGGTGGACGGCGTGGCCAAATTCTCCCCTGATCGCTTGAAGATGGCCGAGGTACCAACACGCGGAGGCCAGGCTGTACGGGTGATCGAATGCCTCGGCGAGGCGAATGCTTTCCTGGCCGCGGGCGATCCCCTCCTCGAACCTTCCCTGCCAGGCGAACATCAAAGTCAAAAAGCTGCGGACCGCCATGGCAGGAAATGCAGTGAGGCCAAAGCGTTCCTGGCTCAACCCGCCTTCGAGCCACTGCACGACTTTCAGGAAAAGATCCTCTGCACGTCGAAAATCCCCCATCCACATGCAGGTCGCGCCGAGGTAGAGGTTCCCCACTATTTGGAGTGGAACATCGCCGAGCGACCCGGCAAGTGCCTGCGCGTTCTCGCCGAACGTAAGGGCTTCCGCCGAGCGCCCGGTCATCCAGAGGATGTGGCACATGTGAACGGATATCTCGCCGAGTCGTCGTTGATCACCAAGTGTCCTCGCCATGCCCTCGGCTTCGCGGAGATGGGCGCAGACTCGCTCAAATTCTCCAAGCGGAAGAAGCGCCTTTTTCAGATCGAAACGAAGGTCGACGGCCTGCTCCAGGCTCTCGCGGCTTTCGGGCAGATCCCCGAGTGCCGCCAGCCCCTGCTCGAAGGATTCGACGGCCTCGCGGTTGGCCCCCCGCGCGTACGCAAGCTGACCCGCCTTGAGCCAATGGCCGATCGCCTCGCTGGCGAGCCCAGCCTCGGTGAAATGCTGAGCGACGACCTCGGGCAGGCGTTCGGCCATCGCCGGGAACCGCCCGACCAGCACCTTGGCGATGCTCGCGTGCAACTGTCGACGCCGGCTTTTGAGCATCGTGACGTAGGCGGAGGCCTGTATCAGCGCGTGCTTGAACGAGTAGGTCGCGACCGGCGGCGTTCCGCGCCGGGAGAGGAGGCCCGAGGCGGTCAGCCGCTTGAGTGCCGCGTCGAGGTCCACGGGGCCCTCGGCCGACACTGCAGCGATCAGTTCGTAGGAGAACTCGCGTCCAATCGCGGCGCCGATCTCCGCCACATCCTTGGCCAAGCCAAGCCGGTCGAGGCGCGCCACCAGCGAGGCCTGCAGCGTCGTCGGAATGGCCAACGGCGGCAGCGGTCCGGCGAGCACGTAGCGGTCCGTTGTCTCGTGCAACAGTCCGCTCTCGAGCAGCGTGCTGGTCAGCTCCTCGATGAACAGCGGCACGCCATCGGTGTGGGCAAGGACCTGCTTGGCGACTGCCTCGGGCAACGCCTTGTTCCTGGTGATGCCGGCAATGATGCCGGCGCTGTCACGACGGCCAAGGCGGCTCAAGGGCAGCATCGTCACATGCGGCTGGCCGACCCATGCCGGCTGAAGCTCGGGCCGCACCGTGACGACCAGCAGCACCGGCAAGTCGGCAATGTGGGCCACCATCCGATCGAGCAGATCGTGCGATGTCGGATCGATCCAGTGGACGTCCTCGAACACGATCAGGACGGGGCCCTGCGCCGCGACGCCGCCGAACTGGTCGAGAAGCGCCGTGAGAATCATCTCTCGCTTTTGTGCCGGGCTGACCGACAATGTGGGATAGCGCCCGTCCGCCGGCACACCCAGCAGCTCGGCGATGAGTGTCGCGTCTCGTGCCGCATCCTTCGCCTTCGGCTGGAGCAAGGCTTGCAGCCTGTCAAGCTTTGCTCCGGCGTCGCTGCCCGCCTCGAAGGCCGCGGCCCCCTCGAGCTGGGTGATGAACGGATGGAGCGGGCTGTGCGTATGGTGAGGAGAGCAGAAATAGCGCAGGCAAGCATGTGGCTCGCTCCCGAGCCTGACCAGCAGGCTTTCGGCGATGCGCGACTTGCCAATGCCCGGCTCTCCCGACAGCACGACGACCCCGCCCTCACCGAGCTTGGCCTGGTCCCAACGGCGCAGCAGCAGCTCGATCTCCTCTCGCCGGCCGACGAGCGGCGGCAGCGCGCCCGCGTGCCGCGCCGCGAACCGGCTGACCCCAGCCGCCTCGCCACGCACCTGCCACGCCTCCACCGGTTGCGGCAGCCCCTTCACCTCGCTGGCGGCAAATTCGCGGCAGTCGAACATTCGCCCCACCAGCCGGTGCGTACCGGCGGCGATGACCACCTCGCCCGGGGATGCGGCGGCCTGCAGCAGCGCCGCCAGGTTTGGCGTCTCGCCGATCGCAATGCGCTGTCGTGCGTCGCCGGTCCCCGGCCGCTCGCCGACGACAACCAGACCGGTGGCGATGCCGATACGCGCCTGAAGGGTCGCCGCAGAAGCGGCGTTCACATTACGGATTGCATCCAGGATGGCGAGGCCGGCCAGCACTGCCTGCTCGGTGTCATGCTCATGAGCCGCCGGGTAGCCAAAATAGACGAGCACGCCATCGCTCAGATACTGGGCGACAAATCCATCGAATCGCGGCAGCACATCGTCAATCGCTTTGTGGAAAGAAGCGATCAGATCAGACATGTCCTCGGGGTCGAGACGTGCCGAGAGGGCCATCGAATCGACCAGGCGGCAGTCCATGATCGTGAGCTGCCGACGCTCGGAGCCGCTGGAACGGGCTGCCGCCACAGACGGTACGCTGATGTCGCCCGCGGAGGGGCTGTCAACGCTTGGGGGCGCGGGCGTGGCGGCGGGCAGGCTGCCCGCCGGCTGCGCGCTGCGCAATTTGGCGGCGAGAGATCTGGTTGCCGCATCGGGCTCCGTGTTCAGTTCGCGTTTGAACAGCGCGACGAGGTCCTCATAGTGCTTGAGCGCCTCGGCTTTGCGTCCCGTGGCGACCAACGCCCGTACGACCAGTCGATGGGCGTCCTCGCGCATGCTGTTGAGCGCAACGGCGCGGCGGCCGGCCTTCAGGGCCTGTTCGCCGCGCCCGGCGGCGAGTTCCTGTTCGCCGAGACCGACCATCGCGCCAAGGGCGAGGTCCAGCAGCCTCTCACGTTCACCGGTCAGCCATTCGCTCCAGCCCTCCTCGCTGATGACAACGTCGTCGATCAACCGGCCGCGGTAGAGACCGGCCGCTGCGCTCAACGCCTCACGGCTGCCCTCGCCGATCAGGGCCTCGAACCGGCTGACGTCGCACAGGACGGCCGATGCATTGAGCCAGACGACCTCGCCGTCGCTCTCCAGAGCGTCCTGGCCGAGCACCTTGCGCAGCCGGAAGAGGGCCGCGCGCAGGCTCTGCTTGGCATGCCCATCGAAATGGGAGCCCCAAAACAGCGCCGTCAGCTTCTCACGCGGCTGCGGCCGGGGTGCGGTGCACGCCAGGTAGGCCAGCAAACCCGCGAGCTTCCCACTGGCCAGGTTGACAACGCCATCCGGTCCGGTCAGCACGAAGCCCCCCAGCACCGCAAGAGCGAACCTCGCGGGCGGCGTGCCGTTCGTCGGCGCACGCGGGATTTGCACGCTGATGCTCCCCGTTTAGGGACATCCTACGCTTTTCACGCCCATGCGAAGAGGAAAATGTCATCCGCAGTGAACGGACCCGACGCGGCGCCTGGCTTTCGGGAATTTCGACGAGATCGGGTTCTACAAACCCGAGGAAGCCGACGAGCGGATCACGAAGGCTCAATCCTTCCACTGCCTCGTCGAACCGGTGGCGACGCCGCTCCTGGTGCCGCTGACCGACTTCAGGAATATCGGCGGCCCGCCGCCGATCCGCGGATAGCGCCGACTGGCGGTTGTCGCTGGCAGCAACGCCTCAAGGAAGAAACCGCCTCCCGCGCGTGATGCCTCACGGGAAGGTTCGCTGGTGCCGGGCTGCCGGCCGTGCGAACGCGCCGATCGCAGGATTGACGGTCGGCGGCCGCATCATCTGCTGCGAAACGTTGGCTTTCGGCAAGCCGGCGGAGGATTGACCGGAGACAATTGCCACGATTGCGTGACGACAGGTTTGCGGCCCGGCGATGGCTCTCCATTAGCGTTGATTATCGGAGCCATCAGAACGATCAATTTGCGTCGCTCCGGCATTGCGCCAATAACGGGCCGGCCGGTCGGGCTCCGGTGAACGTGAACGACCGGCGCTGCGGGCCTCGGTACAACCGGGCCACGGCCTGAGTATCGAAACCGAGTGCGGGCAGGACGGGTTGCGGCCGTGCCGGCATCCGGCGCGACGGCCCGTGCCGTGCCTCGATTGGGGGCGACATGACATTCTCGCGCAAGACCGTAACCGTGGTCGGCTGGATCGGGGTGGCGCTGTCGGCGGTGGTCGCGT